>Ga0134122_10003322_pt1 | contig 11950 bp, 12 predicted proteins | sample KB302_FD_96461 | JGI IMG/M metagenome (GOLD analysis project Ga0134122, IMG submission 96461) | Terrestrial soil microbial communities without Nitrogen fertilizer from Kellogg Biological Station, Michigan, USA - KB3-0-2 | ecosystem: Environmental > Terrestrial > Soil > Unclassified ...
CACGGCGAGAAACGCGAGCCGGGTGCGATCGGCATGCTGCAGCTCGATCGCACCCGGCTCGCGTTTCTCGCCGTGTTCGCCCTCACAACGCACGGCACGGCACTCTTCATGCTGGTGGACAGTGGCCGCAGGATCGAGCCGGCGGTCGCCTGGACGCAGTTCGGCGCGCTGGCTTTGTCCCTTGCGTGGTTTGCCCTTGCCGCGGGCGTCGTGGTACGGCTCCGCGAACGCCTCGCCGAGGCGCACCGCAGGCTTCACGAGCAGGGGATCGACGCGAATGAGCGCGCCAGCCGCGACACCCTCACCGGCGTCTACCACCACCGCCACCTGATGGATGCCCTGGAGCGCGAAATCGCGCGCGCCGAGCGCCTCGGCAAGCCATTGTCGATCGCGCGCGTGGACCTCGACTGGCTCGGCAGCGTGAACCAGACGCACGGTCCCGCCGCGGGCGATATCGCCCTCAGGCGCTTCACGGAAGCGGCCACCGGCGCATTGCGCGACGTGGACATCTTCGGGCGCTATGGGGGCAAGGAATTCCTCGCGCTGATGCCCGACACCGACCTGAAAGGCGCGGTCATCGCCGCCGGCCGTATCCGCGCCGCCGTCGGCCGGGAGCCCCTGCCCGAGGTGCAGGGCCGAAGGCACCTGAGCTGTACCCTCGGCGTCGCCGAGCACCGCAAGGGAGAGAACACGCGCCTTGTCATCGGGCGCGCCGAGGCCGGCCTGAACTACGCCAAGGCGGCCGGGCGCGACCGCGTTGTTGCGCTCGACGCGGACGGCAACCCCGCGGTGGTGGAGGGATATTGATGTCGGGCGACGGCGAAATCTTCCTGCTCGACGAGGACGTAGTATTCCGCGACCGGCCGATGCGCGTGACCGGACGCGCACAGCTCGAGGGAGCAAGCGGGCAATTGACCTTCCGCTACGCGCTTTCGGATCCGGGCGGCGCACCCGTGCTCCTCGAGGAAGGCGAAGGCCGGTTTGCGCTGATGCGCGGCTTTCCCCCGGCGGCACCGCTGCGCACCTCCAAGGACACGGTGACCGTCGGCGCCGAGAAGTACACGCTCGTCGGGGTGCGCAAACTGAAGCTGCTCGACCTCGGCGGCATGGTCCCGGGCGTCGCGCCAAAGGCGCCGCTCATCCTTTCGGGGATCTTTGAAGGCCCCATGGGGACCTTGATGCGCGAGCTGGTGCCGGGCACGACGACGCAGGTGTATTACCTGCTCAAGCCGCTGGCGGAAGGAGAAGTCCTGTCCGCCGCGAAATACACCGCGGGCAAGGACGCCGCCGCGCGCTCCGCGGCCGTACGCGCCCTGAACGGGGACTAGGGCGCGCGGAAGCGCTCGCGCAATTTCAATTTCCAGAATTTTCCCGTGGAAGTGCGCGGAATCGCGTCGAGGAACTCGAAGCGCTCCGGCAGCTGCCATTTCGCGAATTTTGCGGCAAGGTGTGCGCGCAGCTCCTCTGCCGAAACTTCCATATTCAACTTCTTTACCACACACGCCAGCGGACGCTCGGTCCACTTCGGATCGGGAATCGCGATCACGGCGGCTTCCAGCACCGCCGGGTGCGCCATGAGCAGGTTCTCCATGTCCACCGAACTGATCCACTCGCCGCCCGACTTGATGAGATCCTTGGTGCGGTCGGTGATGCGCAGGTAGCCGTGCGCGTCCATGCTCGCGACGTCGCCCGAGCGAAGCCAGCCGTCGCCGGTGAACTTGTCGGGCGCGTTCGCCGTTTCGTGGTAGCCCCCGGCGATGAACGGCCCGCGCACCTCGACCTCGCCCACGGACTTGCCGTCCCAGGCGCACTCCGTGCCGTCCTCGGCGATGAGGCGGATGTCCATGATGGGGGCGGGCACGCCGGCCATGGCGTAGCGGCCGAACCGCTCCTCCTCTCCCAGGTGCTGCAGTTCGGGCTTGATGAAGGACACGGTGCCAAGCGGGCTCATCTCGGTCATCCCCCAGCCATGGCAGATCTGCGCGCCGTGGCGCTTGTACGCGCGGATCATGGCCTCGGGCACCGGCGCGCCGCCAACCAGCATCCGCATGTTGGGTGGCAGCCGGAAGCGCCCGGGCTGCGCATCGAGCAGCTGCAGCATCGTCATCCAGATGGTCGGCACGCCCAGCGCATAGGTCGGCTTTTCGGCCATCAGCAGCTCGAGCAGGTCCTCGGGATGCAGATGCGGACCGGGAAAAATCAGCTTGATGCCCATCATCACGCAGGCATAGGGCACGCCCCAGCAATTGGCATGGAACATCGGCGTCGCCGGGAGAACGCTGTCCGAGGCCGACAGGCCCCAGTGATCCGGCTGGTTTGCCATCAGCGTGTGGATCACGGTCGAGCGGTGCGAATACACCACGCCCTTCGGGCGCCCCGTGGTGCCCGAGGTGTAGCACATGGCGACCGGGTCGTCTTCTTCATGCGGGACGTATTGGAATTTGCTCGAATCGGTTTTTATGAATTCTTCGTAATTCAAATAACCGGCATCCACGGAAATCCCGCTGTAGGGAACTACGATGACTTTTTCAAACCTGGCATTTAATTGTTCATAAAGTGGCAGCAGAATGTCGTCGACGATGAGGAACCTGTCCTTCGCATGGTTCGCGATCCAGCTGATCTCGTCGGGCGTGAGGCGCAGGTTGAGCGTATGCATTACGCCGCCCGCCGCCGGAATGCCGAAATAGCACTCGAGGTGGGCGTAGTGATTCCACGACAGGGTCGCGACGCGGTCGCCCTTCTGCAAACCCGCGTCCAGCAGCGCCGCCGCAAGGCCGCGGGCGCGGCGATGGAAATCGGAGAATTTGTGGCGGGCGAGCGACCTGTCGGGCAGGCGGCTGACGATTTCAGAGTCGGGGTAGAGCCTGCCGCCGCGCTCGAGGAGCTGGTTGATCGACAGCGGCACCCGCTGCATCGTCGAACATATCATCCCGTCCTCCCTTTCGGGTTTCCCGATTACATCGTACACTCCGCCGCGAACCGGTCGTTCGTCCCTGAGGAGGGTTTTATCGAATTGAAAGCGCAAGGGGCGTTGCTGCGCGTGCAGAATGTCGGCGTGCGATTCGGCGGCATTGTCGCGCTCGACAACGTGTCCTTCGAGGTGCCCTCGGGCAGCATCGTCGGACTGATCGGACCCAACGGCGCGGGCAAGACCACCCTGTTCAATTGCCTGTCGCGCCTCTACGAGTGCGGCAGCGGCGATATCCTGTTCGACGGTGCATCGCTCCTGCGGATTGCGCGCCACCAAGTCGCCGCGGTCGGCATCGGGCGCACCTTCCAGAACCTGGCCCTGTTCCGCAGCATGACCGTGCTCGACAACATCCTGGTCGGCCGCCATTGCCGCACCGGCACCGGCTTCTTCACGAACTGCCTGCGGCTGCCCGCCGTGGCGCGCGAAGAGCAGGTTACCGCCGGCAAGGCCCGCGAGCTGCTCCGCCTCATGGACCTCGAGGCGGTCGCCGGCACGCGCGTCTCCGACCTGCCCTTCGGCACGCAGAAGCGCGTCGAGCTCGCGCGCGCGCTCGCCAGCGAGCCGAGGCTCCTGCTTCTCGATGAACCCGCGAGCGGGCTGAACCACGAGGAGGTCGGTTCCCTCGGCCAGCTGATTCGCGACATACGCGCCCGGCTCAGGCTCACCGTGCTGCTGGTGGAGCACCACATGAGCCTGGTGATGAACATTTCGGATCGCGTAGTGGCGCTGAACTTCGGCAAGAAGATCGCCGAGGGCACGCCCGCCGAAGTCCAGCAGCATCCGGAGCTCATCCAGGCCTACCTCGGAGGCGCCGCCTAGCATGGCATTCCTCGAGGCCACGGCATTGCATGCTTCCTATGGCCAGACACGCGTCCTGCACGGCATCAGTTTTGCAATGGAAGAAGGCACGATCACCACGCTGCTCGGGGCCAACGGCGCGGGCAAGACCACGACGCTGCGCGCCCTGTGCGGCATGGTGCGCACGGAGGGTAGCGTCAGCTTCGGCGGCCAGCGCATCGACGGGCGTGCGACCGAGGACATCGTGCGCCTCGGCATTGCGCACGTCCCCGATGGCCGCGGTACGTTCGTCAATCTCACCACGGAGGAGAACCTGCGGCTCGGCGCCTACACGCGCAAGGACCGCGGCGCCGTGGAAGCGGATCTTGAGCGGATGTACGGCTATTTCCCGCGGCTCAGGGAGCGCCGCGGCCAGCAGGCGGGCACGCTTTCGGGAGGCGAGCAGCAGATGCTTGCCGTGTCGCGCGCACTGATGCTGCGGCCCAGGCTGATGCTGCTCGACGAGCCCTCCTTCGGACTCGCGCCGCTGATCGTGAAGGAACTCTTCGGCATCCTGCGCACCGTGAACGAAAAGGAGCGCGTCAGCCTGCTGGTCGTCGAACAGAACGCGGCGATGGCGCTCGACCTCGCGGACCATGCCTACCTGATCGAGACCGGCCGCGTGGTGCTGTCGGGCTCGGCGGACGACATCCGGAAGAACGACGCCGTGCGCCGTTCCTACCTCGGCTACTAGGAGGCATCGCCTTGGACGCATTGCTGCACCAGGTTCTCGCAGGCCTCGCGACCGGCGGCATCTACGCCAGCGTCGCGCTCGCCCTCGTGATGATCTACCAGGCGACGCACCTGGTGAATTTCGCGCAGGGCGAGATGGCGATGTTCTCGACCTACATCGCCTGGAGCCTGGTCAACGCCGGCATGCCGTACTGGGCGGCGTTCTTCCTGACCGTCGGATTTTCATTCGTGTTCGGTGTGCTGATCGAACGCATCGTGATCCGCCCGGTCGAGAACTCGCCGGTGCTCGCGGTCGTGGTGGTGTTCATCGCGCTGCTCGTGATCCTCAACAGCGTCACGGGCTGGATCTATACCTACACGATCAAGACGTTTCCGAGCCCGTTCCCGGAGCAGCCGCTGTTCGGCAACAAGTACATGTCCTCGCACGAGATCGGCGCCATCTGCGTGACGCTGGTCGTGCTCATGCTGCTGTACGCTTTCTTCCGCTTCACGCCGCTGGGACTCGCCATGCGCGCGGCGGCGCAGAACCCGGAATCGGGCCGCCTGGTCGGGATCCGCGTGGGCTGGATGCTGGCGCTGGGCTGGGGCCTCGCCGCCGCGACCGGCTCGGTGGCCGGAATGATGGTGGCACCCATCGTGTTCCTCGATCCCAACATGATGGGCGGCGTGCTGCTCTACGCATTTGCGGCCGCGCTGGTGGGCGGCATCGACAATCCCGCGGGCGCGGTGTTCGGCGGCTTCCTCGTCGGCGTTCTCGAGAACGTGCTCGGCGCCTTCGTCATCGGCAACGAACTGAAGCTCGCCGTGGCGCTCGTGCTGATCATCGGCGTGCTGACGGTGAAGCCCTCGGGCTTCTTCGGCAAGGTCCACGTAACACGCGTATGAACGCGCGCAACCTCGCCGGAATGGCAATCGTGCTGGCCCTCGCCTGCGCACTGCCGTTCGTGGTGAGCGAATACCGCACCTTCCAGTTCACGCTGGTGCTGGTTTACGCCATCGCCCTTCTCGGGCTGAACATCCTCACCGGGTTCAACGGCCAGATCTCGCTCGGGCACGGTGCGTTCTACGCGATCGGCGCCTACTGCGCGGCGATCCTCATGGACAAGTACGGCGTTCCGTACTGGGCGACCATTCCGGTGGCCGGCGCGGTGTGCCTGCTGGTCGGTTTCCTTTTTGGGCTGCCGGCGCTGCGGCTCGAAGGACTGTATCTCGCCCTCGCCACCTTTGCGCTCGGCGTCTCGCTGCCGCAGCTGCTCAAGTACCACCACCTCGAGGAATGGACCGGCGGGGTCCAGGGCATCAACGTCCTCAAGCCCGACGCGCCCGCCCTCTTTGCCGAGCTCGGCCTGCCGCTGAGCCAGGACCAGTGGCTCTATTTCTTCACGCTCGGCATCACGCTGCTGATGTTTGCACTCGGCTGGAACCTGCTGCGGGGCCGCATCGGCCGGGCGATGGCGGCGATCCGCGACAACCACATCGCGGCCGAGGCGATGGGCGTCAACAATGCGATGGTGAAATCGCTTACCTTCGGGGTATCGGCCATGTTTACCGGTGTTGCCGGCGCGCTCGGCGCGGTCGCCGTGCAGTTCGTCGCGCCCGACAGCTTCAATATCTTCCTGTCGATCACGTTCCTCGTCGGCATCGTCATCGGCGGCCTGGCTTCCATCAGCGGGGCGCTTTACGGGGCGCTCTTCATCCAGTTCGTGCCGAACGTGGCGGACGAGATCTCCAAGGCGGCCCCCTGGGCGATTTTCGGGCTTTTCCTGATCGCGTTCGTTTATGTCATGCCCGCAGGCGTGGCCGGGGCCATTCACATGGGCATGGCGCGATTGCGGCGGAAGAGGCAAAATCCCTGAAGTTCACTGACGGAGGAGACCATCATGAAACTGAAGCTCATACCCATTGCTGCCCTGTTGTCCGCGGCGCTGGCCAGCCCGGCCGTGCTGGCGCAGAAGAAATACGACCAGGGCGCCTCCGACAAGGAGATCCTGCTCGGCCACATCAATCCGTATAGCGGGCCCGCCTCCGCCTACGGCACCATCGGCAGGACGATCGCCGCGTACTTCAAGAAAGTGAACGAGGAAGGCGGCGTCAACGGCCGCCAGATCAACATGGTTTCCTACGACGACGGCTACAGCCCGCCCAAGACCGTCGAAATGGCGCGCAAGCTGGTCGAGCAGGACAAGGTACTCCTGATCTTCCAGTCGCTCGGCACGCCGCCGAACTCCGCGATCCACAAGTACATGAACGCGAAGAAGGTACCGCAATTGTTCGTCGCCACCGGCGCCACAAAATGGAACGATCCGAAGGGCTTTCCGTGGACCATGGGCTGGCAGCCGAACTACCAGACCGAGGCGCGCATCTACGCGCAGCACATCCTGAAGACCAAGCCGAACGCCAAGATCGCGGTGCTGTACCAGAACGACGATTACGGCAAGGACTACCTCAAGGGCTTCCAGGACGGACTCGGCGCCAAGGCGAAGACCATGATCGTGAAGGAAGCGTCCTACGAGGTCACCGATCCGACGGTCGATTCGCAGATGGTGCAGCTTCAGTCCTCGGGCGCGGACACGTTCTTCAACATCACGACGCCGAAATTCGCCGCGCAGGCGATCCGGAAGGCCTGGGACAGCGGCTGGAAGCCCGTGCAATACCTGAACAACGTTTCGGCGCAGATCGGTTCTGTCCTCAAGCCGGCGGGCCTGGACAAGTCCGTCGGCATTATCACGACGCAATACCTGATGGACCCGGACGACAAGGAATGGAAGGATGGCAAGGCGATCAAGGACTGGGTCGCTTTCATGCAGAAATACTACCCGGACGGCAACCTGCATGACGTTTCCAATGTCTACGGCTACACGGTCGCCCAGACGCTGGTGCAGGCGCTCAAGCAGTGCGGCAACGATCTCACGCGGGCGAACATCATGAAGCAGGCCGCCAGCCTGAAGAACGTGCAGATCGCGACCCTGCTGCCCGGGGTGAAGATCAACACGAGCGCTAGCGATTTCGCGCCGATTGAATCGGTGCAGCTGCAGCGCTTCGACGGCACGACCTGGGTGCGCTTCGGCGAGGTGATGGGCAAATAGTTTTCCCCTGGCAGTACGATAAACGCGCGAGCCTGCGGGCTCGCGCTTTTTTTTGAGAGAATTGCACATGGACCTGAGCGAGAAAGTCCTGCGCTTGAAGCCCGCCGCCATGGCTGCGGCGGAATGGGCGGCGCGGCTCGAATTGGCCTCGCTCTACCGCGCCTTCGACTGGCTCGGCTGGACCGAGTCGATCTACAACCACCTCACGGTGCGCGTGCCGGGGCCCGAAGCGCACTACCTGATCAATCCCTACGGGCTCAATTACAACGAAGTCACCGCCAGCAACCTGGTGCGCATCGACGTGGCCGGCGAAACGCTGGACGGTTCGAAGCATCCGGTCAACAAGGCGGGTTTCGTTATTCACGGCGCGATCCATGCCGCGCGCAAGGACGCGCACTGCGTCATTCACACCCACACCACCGCAGGCATGGCCGTCGCCTGCAAGCAAGGCGGCCTGCGGCACGACAATTTCTACAGCGCCATCCTGTACGGCCAGGTCGCGTATCACGACTTCGAGGGCATCAGCACCGATGTCGATGAACGGCCGAGGCTCGTGAAGAGCCTCGGCGACAAGCCGGTCCTGATCCTGAGGAACCACGGCCTGCTCGTCGTCGGCGGCGGCGTGACCGAGGCCTTCCAGACCTATTGGACCCTGCAGCGCGCCTGCGAAGTGCAGCTCGCGGGCGATTCGATGCCCGGCGCCGGCCTCCCGATCCCGCGCGGCGTGCTCGACGCGATTCCCGCGCAGGCGGCGGTGTTTCGCTCCGGCCCGCGGCCCGGCGGCCTCGCGTACGACGCGCTGTTGCGGCGCGCAGGAATCCGATATGAGGACATGATTTAGATTCTTTCGCACTTTTCCGGAGAATTTCCATGGATAAAAGAAATCATAAGGAACGCCACGAGGCCGGCCTTAAGACGCGCCGCGAAGTGCTGGGCGCGGAATACGTCGACAAGGCGCAGGCGGGCGTGGACGACTTCAACCGGCCATTCGCCGAACTGGTCAATACCTATTGCTGGAACGACGTCTGGAACCGGCCGGGTCTTTCGCGCAAGACGCGCTCGATGCTCAATCTCGCGATGCTGTCCGCGCTGGGGCGCACGCATGAGTTGAAGCTGCACGTCAATGGCGCCCTCAATAACGGCCTCACGAAGGAGGAAATCCGGGAAGTCCTCCTCCAGGTCGCGGTCTATTGCGGCGTGCCGGCGGGCGTCGAAAGCTTCCGTTCCGCGAAGGAAGTCTTCAAAGAGCGCGGCGTGTGAAGGATGTGACCCGGACGGTCGGCTTCGTTGGCCTCGGCCGGATGGGCCGCCTGATGGCGGCGAATCTCGCCAGAGCGGGGTTTGCGGTTCGGTCTTTTGATTTGAATGGATCCGGTAACTGCCGGACCGCGAAACAGGCGGCGGAAGGCGCGCGGTTCCTGATTACCATGGTTCCGGACGGCAAGGCGGTGCGCAAGGCGGTGCTCGCCGCCCTGCCCGGCCTGGCGCCGGGCACGATCGTGATCGACATGAGTTCCTCGGATCCGGCGACGACGAGGAAGCTCGGGGCGTTGCTGAAGAAGAAGCGCATCCACCTGCTGGACAGCCCTGTCTCGGGCGCGAAGGCGAAGGCAAAGGACGGCACCCTCGCATTGATGGTCGGCGGTGACGCCGCAATTCTCAGGAAAGCGAGGCCGGTGCTTTCGAAGATGGGCCGGGAAATATTCCATACCGGCGCGCTGGGCTCGGGCCATGCCACCAAGGCGCTCAACAATTACCTCGGCGCCGCCGGCACGATCGCGGGTTTCGAGGCGCTGCTGGTGGGCGAAAAGTTCGGCCTCGACCCGAAGGTCCTGATCAGCGTGATCAATGCGTCGACGGGGAAGAACAGCACCACCGAGCGCAAGATTCCGCAGCAGGTGTTCACCGGCGCCTTCGCTTCGGGCTTCCGGCTCGCCCTGATGACCAAGGATGTCGGCATCGCGGCGGCAATCGCGCGCCGTGCGGGGATCAAGACTCCGTACCTCAGGAGCACGCTGAAAATCTGGCGCGACGCCGCCCGCAATCTGGGTCCACGGGCCGACCATACCGAGATGTACCACTACCTCGCAAAACTGAAACCTAAGGCATGAGCCAGCCGTGCTGGTAGCCCTCGATCACCGGTTCGCAGCCGATCCTCGAGAAGAACTCCGCGACGTAGCCCCCCTTGCCCCAGATGCCGCAGTCCTGGACCAGCTCCGCCTTGCTTTCCTTTACCGCGACGGCCCAATGCCTCGGCGAATCGTCGACCACCACGAGCGTGCCGCGCGCCAGCAGCGGCATCGCGGCGCAAAGTTCAAGCAGGTGGTGCAGCGACGAAGGATGCGGATTGTGCCAATCCAGATCGAACGAATCCAGGTACAGCAGATCGATGGCGAGCTTGCCGTCGCGGCCGAGATCGCCGAGGTGGCGCACGCTGTCGGAGCAGGTGATTCCCACCTTCTCGCTCACCTGGCGGCGCAGGCGGGTGCAGCTATCCTCGTTGATGTCGACGGTGCGCACGCTGCCCGCCCAGTGATTCACGAACCGGTCGAACAGCAGGGTGCTCTGCCCGTCGCCCTTCCAGTTGCCTTCGGCGCGCGCGCAACCCGTTTCCACGATCGAGTATTCGGACTTGCCCATGCCTTCGAGGATTTCGAACATGCGGCGGAACGTACCGCCACGGATGCCCAGGAGCCCGGCATACTCCGCATCGAACACCGGCAGGAAAGACTTGCCGCTCATGCTTACGCGCGCTTCAGGCCGCCGAGCGCTGCAGCAGGCTGGACGCGAGCTCCATTTCCCGGCGCAGCTTTACCGCCGGAACATTCGCCTCGACGGCGGCATCGCTCCACCTGAGCGGCTGGCCGGCGGCCACCGGGCGCAGCAGTTTCCAGCCATGCGCCAGGCCGAGCGGCAGGCAGTTCTGCGCCAGCGACGCTTCGGCCGGCATCAACCGCCCGACCACCGTGTAGCCGCCTTCGCCATCGAGCACTTCGCCCCTCTTCAGGTCCTTCTTCGCGACCGCGACGGCGTCGGCGCGCCAGCCGGTCGCGCAGCCGGTCGACTCACCGCGCAGGCCGACGGATGCGACCGAAATGCCCACCTCCAGCCCGATCAGATGCCAGCGCTTGTACATGCACGCATAGCGCCCGGATGGGTCGGTCTTGACGCCGTATTCGCTGAAGCAGCGCTGGATGTATTCGGACTCGCCCTCGAACACCACCCAGACGCCGAAGCGGATGTCATAGTCGATCGGAGTGCCGTCGGCTTCGAGGGATGAAACCACCTCGACCTGGCCTTTGTGGTGAAGGCTGCCGCCTTCCCCCTTCGGCTTCATGACATTTGGAATTTGATCAACCGCACAAGGAGGAAAAACCAATCCATCTGGCGCAGGCGTAAGGCCGGTGGCATTACAGACCGCGCTCATTTCGATCGCAGGCTTGGAGCCGTCGAGGAAGGAATTGAACATCTTCGGGTTCAGGCCGCCAACCCGCGCCTGCTCGGGCGTCAGTCCGTAGTAGCCCCAGACGGTCTCGGGCGTCGATTGCGCGAAATGCGGCAGCCATTTGTGCCCTCGCCCCGCAGCGACCACGGGGAAACCCGCGGCGCGCGCCCAGTCGACCAGGTCGCAGATGATGGCGGGCTGGTCGCCGTACGCAAGGCTGTAGACCACGCCCGCCTCGCGCGCCTTGCGCGCAAGAATCGGACCGCAGAACGCATCCGCCTCGACCGTCACGTTGACGACGTGCTTGCCGTGCTTGAACGCCCCCAGGATGTGCTCGACCGCGGCCACGGGGTTGCCCGTCGCCTCGATGATGATGTCGATCCCGGGATTCGCAACGAGCTTCTGCCAGTCTTCGATGATCGAAGTCGCGGCGATGGCCGCGGGACTCCAGCCGATCCTCTCGAGGTTCGCTTTCGCATTCGCGGGCGCCAGGTCGGCGATCGCGACCAGGCGTATCCCCGGCGTGCGCGGCACCTGCGCAAGGTACATCGCGGCGAACTTGCCCGCGCCGATCAATCCCACGCGAATGGGATTTTGATGCGCTTCTCTTTCCTTTAATTTCGAGAATAGATTCATGCGGCCTTCAGGTTGCCCTTCAATTCATCTGCCGGCGTCCCATCCTTCCAGGGCAAAGCAACCTCGTAAGGCTTGAGCAGGCAGTCGTCCGGCAGGCACTGGATGGGCGTGAAGTCGCGGTGGGCGATGTACCCCGGGCGCTTGAAGCGGCGGATATGGTTCGACACGGCGCACAGCGACAGGTACACGCTCACCCGGTCCCAGGGCGACAGGTTCGAGGTCGAGGCGTGCACCAGGCAGCCGTGGAACAGGATCATCGAGCCCGGCGCGCCCTTCGGCGCG
>Ga0134122_10003323_pt1 | contig 11949 bp, 8 predicted proteins | sample KB302_FD_96461 | JGI IMG/M metagenome (GOLD analysis project Ga0134122, IMG submission 96461) | Terrestrial soil microbial communities without Nitrogen fertilizer from Kellogg Biological Station, Michigan, USA - KB3-0-2 | ecosystem: Environmental > Terrestrial > Soil > Unclassified ...
AAGCACTATCTTGGAACTCATCACAACGACATCGCCGACGAGTGCGCCGAAGGAACCGTCAAGGATGTCGAAGTGAAGTCCGAAGCTCCGCAGGGAAAGATGGACCTGGTCGTCGATCTGAATTTCCGAATGGACACCTCGGCGCTTTACTCGGACATAGTGCTGCCCGCCGCGACCTGGTACGAAAAGGCCGATCTGAATTCGACCGACATGCACTCGTTTATTCATCCCCTTTCGGAAGCCGTGCCGCCGTGCTGGGAATCAAAGAGCGATTGGGACATCTTCCGCAACCTCGCAAAGCGCGTCAGCGAACTTTCTGAAAAACATCTGCCGGCGCCGATCAGAGATCTGGTCGCGTCGCCGCTCGCGCACGACACGCCGGACGAGATATCGCAGCCCGAGATCAAAGACTGGGGCAAGGGCGAGTGCGAACCGATACCCGGAAAGACGATGGGGCACTTCACGCTGGTCGAACGCGACTACGTGAATCTCTACAACCAATTTATTTCACTCGGGCCGCTGGCGAGGAAGAACGGGATGGGCGCGCACGGTGTGAAGTACGCGATCGAAGACTTCTACGACGAAGTAGTCGAATCACAACAGCATGTGATCGAGCAGTGGAACGGCGGCAAGTATCCTTCACTCAAGCGAGCCGAAGACGCAGCGAACATGATTCTTCATTTCGCGCCCGAGACAAACGGCGAGCTTGCTTATCGCGCTTATCAGTTCGTCGAGAAGAAAGTCGGGCGCCCGCTCGCCGATCTTGCCGAGAAATCGCGGCTCGCGCGGACGACTTACAAAGACTTGCAGGCTCAACCGCATCGATTGTTGAACAGTCCGATTTGGTCGGGGCTGACTCACGACGGCCGCGCGTACTCGGCCTTCACTTACAACTATGAGCGGCTTGTTCCGTGGAGGACACTCACCGGGCGTCAGCAGTTCTATCAGGATCACGAGGGCTACATAGCTTTCGGAGAGAATCTTCCGACATATAAACCCTCGCCAAAGCCCGCCGCTTATGGCGATCTCAAGAGCAGCACCAAAGAAGGCAAGACCAAAGCGCTCAATTACCTCACACCGCACGGCAAGTGGCATATCCACTCAACGTATTCCGACAACCATCGAATGATGACCTTGTCGCGAGGCTGTGAGCCCGTGTGGATGAACGATGAAGACGCTGCCGAGATCGATATCAAAGACAACGACTGGGTCGAGATCTACAACGACAACGGCGTCGTCTGCACTCGGGCTGTCGTGAGCGCGCGAATCCCGAAGGGCGCGTGCATTCAATACCACTCGCCTGAGCGGACGCTGTCCGTGCCGAAGTCGCCGATGCGTGGCAATCGCCGCGCGGGCGGACACAACAGCCTGACGCGAATCCGGTTGAAGCCGACGCTGATGGTCGGGGGCTACGGGCAATTTACTTATCACTTCAACTACTGGGGTCCGACCGGAGTGAACCGCGACACGTTTGTGTTGGTAAGGAAGTTGGAAAAGGTGACTTGGTGAATAAGTCATTGGTCATTAGTCATTGGTCATTGGCATGCTGCGCGCCAACAACTAATGACTAATGACCAATGACTAATGACCAATGACAAAGGACTAATCATGGACGTTCGCTTACAGATCTCGATGGTGTTTCACCTCGACAAGTGCATCGGATGCCACACGTGCTCGATCGCTTGCAAGAACGTGTGGACCGATCGCAAAGGCGCCGAATACATGTGGTGGAACAACGTCGAAACGAAACCTGGCACGGGCTACCCCACCGCATGGGAAGACCAGAACAAATACAAAGGCGGATGGGAACAGAAGAACGGGCAGCCCGATCTCAAGATGGGCGGCCGCGTTCTGCGAGTCCTGAACATCTTTCACAATCCGTATCTGCCAAAGCTCGATGATTACTACGAGCCGTGGACTTACAAGTACGAGGACCTGTTCAACGCGCCCGAAGGCGCGGATCAGCCGACGGCTCGCCCGATCTCGATGGTCACCGGCAAGTACATGAACGTCGAAGCCGGACCGAACTGGGACGATGATCTCGGCGGCTCGCCGGTCTACGCCGCGAACGATCCGAATCTCGAAGCACTCACCGAAGAGCAACGCGCCGAGCTGTTCGAGATCGAGCGCCTGGTGTTCTTCTATCTGCCTCGCATCTGCAATCACTGCTTGAACGCGGCGTGCGTCGCGGCGTGTCCTTCGGGCGCGATCTACAAGCGCGGCGAAGACGGCATCGTTCTGATCAACCAGGAAGTCTGCCGAGGCTGGCGCATGTGCGTGACCGCTTGCCCGTACAAGAAGACTTTCTACAACTGGTCAACCGGCAAATCGGAAAAATGCATCCTCTGTTTCCCGCGACTCGAGACCGGACAGGCGCCTGCGTGCTTCCACTCGTGCGTTGGAAGGATTCGCTATCTGGGCGCGCTGCTGTACGACGCCGACCGCCTGCTCGATGCGATGAAGGTCCCCGATGACAAGCTGGTCGAGGCTCAGCGCGATTTGATCCTCGATCCGTTCGATCGCGATGTGATCGCGGGGGCGATGAAGAACGGCATCGACGAACGCGCGATCGAAGCCGCGCAGCGCTCGCCGGTCTACAAATACGTCAAAGAGTGGAACCTCGCGTTGCCGCTGCACGCCGAGTTCCGCACGCTGCCGATGCTGTTCTACGTGCCGCCGCTGCTCCCGGTGATGGCCAGGAGCGAAGACGGTCTCTACGACACGGCAAACAAAGAACTGTTCAGCCCGATCGAACAAGCGCGGCTCCCTATGGAGTATCTGGCAAAGCTGTTCTCGGGCGGCAACGTCGACCTCGTTCGCTACGCGTTGAAGAAGCAGTACGCGATCCGTTTGTTTAAACGAATGGAAACGGTCGGCGACATAGATCACGCGACGGCGAAACGAGCGCTCGAGCAGGTGAACACTACTGAAGAAGAGGCGGAGCAAATATACCGGCTGACTTCGCTGCCCACGATGGACGACCGGTACGTGATTCCGCCTTCTCATCGCGAAGAATCTCTGCAGATGTTGAACGACGATATGTGGGCGGAGAAGGGCGAGGCGGGGTTGGGCTTTCGCGAGTTGCCGGTGAGGGGCGCATGAAGAGCAGGCATTCAGAGCAGGCGTTCAGAGTACCGGCTTTAGCCGGGTCGTGCAGTCGAGAGGAAACTACCCGGCTAAGGCCCGTACTATGAAAGCCCGCGCTATCGGAGTACCGGCTTTAGCCGGGTCGTGCAGTCGAGAGGAAACTACCCGGCTAAAGCCGGTACTCTGAACGCCCGCGTTATCTGAACGCCCGCGTTATTGGAGCACTATGAATCATCTATTCGAAACCCTCGCCAGCCTTCTTGAGTACCCGACCGGCGATTTGAATTTAAGAGTCGAGCGCGCCAAGCAGTGGTTAACCATTCAGAAGCCCGAAGTCGCGGTTCAGTTTATCTCCTTCCGCCGCAAAATTCGCGCGTTTTCTGTCGACAAGCTCGAGGAGTTGTATACCCAGACCTTCGATCTAAATCCGGTGTGCACTCTCGATATCGGCTATCACGTGTTCGGCGAGAACTACAAACGCGGTGAGTTGCTGGCGAAGCTTCGCGAGACCGAAGCGCCGTTCGAGCTTGGCCAGGCGCATCAACTCCCCGATCACTTGCCCGTGCTGCTCAGGCTGCTCGCGAAGCTCGAAGATGAAGAACTGCGGCTCGCGCTGATCGGCGAGATTCTGATTCCGGCGCTGGCCAAGATGCTTGAAGCGCTCGGCCAAACCGACAATCCGTATCGAGACCTGATCGAGGTGATCAGCAATACGCTGGAGAACGAAGTACCGGAAGAGTCCGTAGTCCGTAGTCCGTGGTCCGTAGTTGCCGATCACGGACTACGGACTTCGAACCAGAGGAGTAATGATGCTCAACGTCGATAATCTACTCTTCGTCATCTTTCCCTACACCGTGATCATTCTCGCGGTCGTCGTCACAGTGCAACGGTATTTCAAGAAAGGCTTCACCTATTCGAGTCTCTCGTCGCAGTTCCTTGAAGGAAGCGAACTGTTCTACGGATCAGTGCCCTGGCACATCGGAATCCTCGGAGTGCTCGCGGGCCACTTGATCGGATTTGTATTTCCAAAAAGCGTGCTGTCGTTCAATAGCGTTCCCCTGCGTCTCTACATTCTCGAAAGCGCGGCGTTGTTGTTCGGATTGATGTGTTTGGTCGGTATCGTGAATCTGATCATTCGCCGGCACGTTTCGGCTCGCATTCGCGCGGTGACTTCGTTGATGGATGTAGTCGTGTTGCTTCTTCTTCTGATTCAAGTCGTGCTCGGTGTGTACACCGCGATCTTCTATCGCTGGGGTTCGGCGTGGTACGCGACTTCGGCAGTGCCCTATCTGCGTTCTCTGTTAACGCTTCAACCTGACGTCGCGATGATCGCGCCGCTGCCGTTGATGGTGAAGTTGCACATCTTGAATGCGTGGGTGTTGGTGGCGGTGTTCGGTTTCTCGCGATTGGTCCACATGCTCGTGGTGCCGCTTCATTATCTGTGGCGGCCCTATCAGCTTGTGATCTGGAACTGGAATCGCAAACGCATTCGAGGTCAGGCGCCGCGGCCACGGCCCGCGCCCGCCGAAGTGATGGTGCCCGCAAGCGAGCGCCCCCCGAGGAGCGCTCCCGCGCTGACAAGGTAACCACCAATGAGTCTGAGGACGGCGAAAATAATCTCGCTGCTTGTAACCATCGCCGGCGCGATCGTGCTGTTGCAGGGCGCGACCTTTAGTTGGCTCGGCAATCAGCAGGGCTACGAGCCGGTTCAGCCAATTGCTTTTTCGCACAAGGTGCACGCGGGCGATAACCAGATTCAGTGTCTGTACTGTCACTCGGCTGCCGATAAGTCCAGCGTGGCGGGCATCCCGGCCGCTTCGACGTGTATGAATTGTCACTCGCAGATCAGGAAGGACTCGCCCGAGATTCAGAAGATCACCCAGGCGCTCGCGGAAAACAAACCGATCGAGTGGGTGAGGGTACACAGTCTGCCCGATCACGCGCGGTTTGATCACAGCCGGCATATTTCGGCTGGGCTCAAGTGCCAGCAATGCCACGGCGCGGTCGAGACGATGGAGCGAGTCTCGCAATTCGAAACGCTTTCGATGGGGATGTGCGTGACGTGTCATCGCACGCATCGCGAGGTGACGTTGGATGAGAACGGCAAGCCGGTGATTTCACGCGAGGCTACACCGAAGAGATTGATGGCCTCGACCGATTGTTCGGTTTGCCATCATTGAAGGACGACTCTTTCCCGTTTTTGCGGCTGTTGGCGTCTTTGCGCGAAACCAGTTTCCGGTAAGGTCTGGCAATTCGTTTGAGGGTTTCGCGCAAAGACGCCAAGGTCCGCAAAGCCGCAAACGGCCGCCCGGAGAGTTGTTGTAAAAGATCTTATGACCGACAAGCTTTGGAAGATATTTCGGCAACAAGACGCAGACGACGCGCCTAATCTCGTCAATATTGAGTCTGCGGGGATGCCGCGCGCCGCGGTATCAAGGCGAACCTTCATCGAGATGATTGGCTTCTCGGCGGCGGCGCTCGCATTCACCGGTTGCAGCGCGCCCGAACAAAAGATCATTCCGTATTTGAAGCAACCTGTTGAATTCACCCCAGGCGTTGCGAGTTGGTTCGCTTCCACGTGCGGCGGCTGCAGCGCCGGTTGCGGAGTGTTGGTCAAGGTTCGCGACGGCCGGCCCATCAAGCTCGAAGGCAATCCCGAACATCCGTTAAACGCCGGCGGTCTGTGTGCCGTGGCTCACGGAATGGTTTTCGGCCTTTACGATTCGAATCGCTTACGGCAGCCGCTGATCGCTTCGAGCCCGGCTACGTGGGCGGAGGTCGATCGTCAGATCATCGACATATTCGCCGCGACAAAGAAGACCGGCGAAAAAGTTCGAGTGCTCACCGGCACGATCACGAGTCCAACTTCACGAGAAGCGATCGCGAAGTTCCTTAGTCAGTTCAAAGACGGCAAGCATGTGATTTACGAATCGGTTTCAACCGCCGCGATATGCGACGCTCACGCGCGAACTCACAAGACGCCAGTGATCCCGCAATATCGATTCGACAAAGCAAAACTTGTGGTGAGCTTTAGCGCCGATTTCCTGGGAACGTGGATCGCGCCTACTCAGTTCACACACCAGTACACCGCGTCACGCGACCTCCGGGAAGGCCGCCACCAAATGCTCCGTGACAAGATGTCGCGCCACGTGCAGTTCGAATCATTGATGTCGTTGACCGGCAGCAACGCCGACACCCGCGTCGTGGTTTCGCCATCGGAAGAGATCGACGCGCTGCTGCTGCTTGCCAGGCTCGTTTCCTCAAAGGAAACCGCGGCGTTCTCAACAGTCGATGCCGCGCACATCAACCCGCGAATAGGTGACGCGGTTCAGAAAACTGCAAGCGAACTTCTGAAGCTTCGCGGTGAATCTCTGGTGATCAGCGGCTCAAACGATATCGATGTCCAATGCATGGTCAACGCTATCAATCAATCTCTGGGCAACTATGGCAAGACGCTCGACCTCAGCGCGCCCAGCGAGCAAAAGCAAGGCGCCGATCAGGCGATGGTGGAGCTGGTGCGCGAGATGAACGCAGGCGAGGTCGGCGCGCTGATCATATCGGGAGTGAATCCGGCCTATGACTATTACGCCGCGGAAGAGTTCACAACCGCGCTGGCAAAGGTCCCGGTAAAGGTCTCGCTGAATCCGGCGCTCGACGAGACTTCGAGGCTGGTCGATTATGTTTGCCCGCAGCATCACTTCCTCGAAGCATGGGACGATGCCGAACCGGTGCGCGGTGTGTTTGGTTTGAACCAGCCGGCGATCGCTCCGCTGTTTCAGACGCGAGCCTATCAAGAGAGCCTGCTCAGGTGGACCGGTGACGAGCGTAAGTTCTACGACGTGCTTCGTCAGTCGTGGAAGGAGAAATTCTTCACGCGGCAAGCGAAGCATGCAAGCTTCGATGAGTTCTGGGATCACTCGCTTCAAGACGGCTTTGCTAGGTTGCAAACGCAGTCTTCAGAACAACCGGCCTTTGCGACAGATTGGATGAGCGAGTCAGTAGAAAGATTGAAAACACGCGCCGCGCAGCTAGAGAACAAGCTGGCGGCATTGTTCTATGAGAAGATCGGGCTTCGCGACGGAACTCACGCGAACAATCCGTGGCTGCACGAGTTGCCCGATCCGATCAGCAAAATTACTTGGGACAACTACGCGTGCGTTTCACCAAAGCTCGCAGAGAAGTACGAGCTCGAAGAAGGAAGGATCGTGCGCGTCGGCAATGGCGAGACAACGATCGAGCTTCCGGTCCACATTCAACCCGGCCAACACGATGATTGCGTCGCGATTGCGCTGGGCTACGGACGAACGAGCGCCGGCAAGGCGGGCACGAACATCGGCGTGAACGCGTATCCGTTGGTCCGGTTTGATAACGGGACGTTTCAATATCAGGCGACGGGAGTGACGCTCGAAAAGACCGGAACCAGGGTTCAGCTTGCTTCCACGCAACTTCATCAGACGCTCGACGGGCGGCCGCTTATCAAAGAGTTCACGCTCGACCAGTTCCTGAAAGAACACAAAGGCGAAGAACATCCGGAAGAGTCGAAGAGCATCTGGAAAGACTACCAATACGGCGAGCACAAGTGGGCGATGGTCATTGACCTGAACGCCTGCGTCGGGTGCTCGGCGTGCATCTTGAGCTGCCAGGCTGAGAATAACGTTCCTGTCGTCGGCAAAGACGAGGTTCGCCGTCAGCGCGAGATGCACTGGATCAGGCTCGATCGCTACACACTTGGCTCAGATGAAAACCCGAAGGTCGTCTATCAACCAGTGATGTGCAATCAGTGCGACAACGCATCGTGCGAGAGCGTGTGCCCGGTGCTGGCTACGGTGCACAGCAGCGAAGGCTTGAACATGCAGGTGTACAACCGCTGCGTCGGAACGCGCTACTGCGAAAACAATTGTCCGTACAAGGTGCGTCGCTTCAACTGGTTTGAGAACGGGCACCCGGATCCGATTGCGAATCTCGCGTTGAATCCCGGCGTGACCGTGCGCAGCCGCGGCGTGATGGAGAAGTGCACGTTCTGCGTGCAGCGAATTGAAGAAGCCAAGATTCACGCGCGTAATGAAGGCCGCAACATTCGCGACGGTGAAATTCAAACGGCTTGCCAACAGAGCTGCCCCGCCCACGCGATTAACTTCGGCGATCTGGTTGATGTCGATAGCCGAGTCGGCAAGCTCAAGCACGACGAGCGCGACTACATTCTTCTTGAAGAGGTGAACCTGCGGCCCCAGATCAGCTACCTGGCGAAGGTTCGTAACACCGAGGAGTTGGTAGTTCGGCCTTCAGGCGGAAGTTCGTAGAGTGGAGAGTCGAACAAGTGGGTTACGAACTTCCGCCTGAAGGCCGAACTACGAACATTCTTTCCGAGGAGGTAGAAGCTTAATCATGGCAGTCGCGATCAAGCACTCAGAACTCGCCAAGACGAAAGTCGCGCTCGAGCATCAGGTTGTGTCGAATCTCCGGCAGCCTCTGATCGAAGGCGAGAAAAGCTACAGCGAGGTCACGACCGACATCTGCAAGCTGCTCGATAACAAGCCCGGCGTTGGATGGTGGATCGCGTTCTCGGTTTCGTTCTGCTTGCTGATTGCGGGCGCAATCGCGACGACCTACACCGTCACGACTGGCATAGGAACCTGGGGCTTGAACAAAACAATCGGCTGGGCGTTCGACATAACCAACTTCGTTTTCTGGATCGGCATCGGGCACGCGGGCACGTTCATCTCCGCGATTCTATTTTTGTTCAACCAGAAGTGGCGCACGTCGGTTAATCGCTCGGCTGAAGCGATGACGCTGATAGCCGTGATGTGCGCGGGGTTGTTTCCGGTGATCCACATGGGGAGGCCGTGGTTGTTCTACTGGATTCTGCCCTATCCAAACGCGCGCGGGTCCTTGTGGGTGAACTTCCGTTCGCCTCTGGTGTGGGACTTCTTCGCGATCTCGACATACTTCACGATCTCGCTGGTGTTCTGGTATCTCGGCCTCGTGCCTGATCTGGCGACCGCGCGCGATCGGACAATATCGAAGTTCAAGCGAGCGGTGTATCGCATCTTCAGCCTTGGATGGAACGGCTCAAATCGAACGTGGTCCCGGTACGAAACGGTTTACCTGGTGCTCGCGGCACTTGCGACACCATTGGTGCTTTCTGTTCACAGCATCGTGAGCTTCGATTTCGCGACTTCGCTGATACCCGGATGGCACTCGACGATCTTTCCACCCTACTTCTTCGCGGGCGCGGTGTTTTCGGGATTCGCGATGGTGATGACGCTGATGATCCTGGTGCGCAAGCTGATGCACCTCGAACAGTACATCACCGTGCGGCATCTCGAGAACATGTGCAAGGTAACTTTGTTGACAGGCTCGATTGTGAGCGTCGCGTACGCGACCGAAATCTTCATAGGGTTTTACAGCGGCAATCCGAACGAGATGTTTGTAATCCTCAACCGGGTGCTCGGGCCGTACGCGTGGGCCTACTGGACTATGGTGACTTGCAACGCGATCGTGCCGCAGTTGTTTTGGTTCAAGCGAGTGCGCACGACTATTCCGGCAATCTTTGTGCTGTCGATACTGGTCAACGTCGGAATGTGGTTCGAGCGCTTTGTGATCATCGTGACTTCGCTGCATCGCGATTTTCTGCCATCGAGTTGGGCGATGTACACGCCTACGATCACCGAAGTTGGAATCCTACTGGGAAGCTTTGGGCTGTTCTTCACACTGTTTCTGCTCTTCTTGAGACTCTTTCCGGCGATCTCGATGAGCGAAGTGAAAGGGGTTCTGCATTATGCGCGGCGATAGACCGCTGGCTAACAGCAGGTACACGGCGGCGGTGTTCAGGCACGAAGAGGAGCTGTTCTCTGCAGTCCTCGAAGCCCGCGCATCGGGCTTTGAGATCCACGACGTGTATACGCCGTTTCCGGTGCACGGCATGGACCAGGCCGCCGGGTTGAAGCGCTCGCGGTTGACCTGGATCGCGCTGATCGCGGGAGCTATCGGGTTGATGTTCGGGCTTGGGTTGCAGGTGTGGACTTCGGCTTATGACTGGCCGCTGAACGTCGGAGGCAAGCCGTTCAATTCGTTCCCGTTGTTTATCCCGGTGACCTTCGAGTTGACGGTGTTGTTCTCGGGTTTGATCGCGATCGGCGTGTTGCTGGTGAGGAATCGATTGTGGCTGTTCAGCAAACGATTAGTGTTCAGCCGCGTGACCGATGATCGATTCGTGATCGTGTTGAAACAATCCGATGCGTCGTTTGATCAGCGAAGAGCGATGAAGCTATTCGCGAAACACGGGGCGATCAAGGTAATCGAGGGGGACCAGTTTGTGTAGTCGTGGCAGACCGCATGGAAACCATAGCGCTGGGATGTTGGAGCGGCTGTGATGCTGTCAAACCGTATGGCAGAACTGCCGAGTCACTCCGTAGGAGAGACATGTCTATAGAGGCGGGTAACTGGGAGCGGCCTCACTCCGTAGGAGTGACCTGCTTTTGGGGCCGCACGCTAGATGCGACGCGGTAGGTCCGCATTTAGAACGGTGCTGATGCTAACACACAGGTAACTCCTACGGAGTTAGCGCGATCGAGCCGCGGCTGGTTTCTATCGACATGTAACTCCTACGGAGTTGCCAAAGCGCGTGAGGGGACTGGTTCATATGAAGAAGAAAGTTTCATGGTTAGGCGCGATTCTGCTGCCGGTCGTCGTGCTCGGCGGGCTCTTCCTGATGAATCGCAACAGTGCCGCGAGGAATCTCGAATGGCCAACTCAGATGCAGTATTCGCCCGCGTATCTTTCTCAAACGCCGAATCCTGTCTTGCCTAACGGAATGACTGAGCAGATGCCCGTCGCCGGCACGATACCCCGGGGCTTTCAAACATTTCATTATGGACCGGGTCCCGACGAAGCGATTCGCGCGGGCGTCGAACTGAGGAATCCATTTCAACCGACCGAGGAGAATCTCGCTCGCGCCCAGCAGGTGTTCAACAACTACTGCACAGTGTGTCATGGAGCGACGGGCGCCGGAGACGGACCGCTCATCCCGAAATATCCGAACCCGCCGGCATACGCCACCGACAAATCAAAAGCGCTCGCGGATGGAAATATGTTTCACGTCATCACACTCGGCCGGAACAACATGCCTTCGCACGCCGCGCAGGTGTCCGTTGATGATCGATGGAAGGTGATTCTGTACATTCGCAAACTACAGGGGAGGTAGAGCTGGGCGTTATGTCTTACAGACTTGTCATATCTGATCGCGAGAACAATGGGGCAATCGCCTTGATTGTGATTGGCCTGCTTGGCGCCGCACTCGGATTGCTGCTGGACAGCGCGCGGCTGTGGCCGAGTTTTCTTGTCAATGCGTTTTTCTTTTTGACGCTCGCACTCGGAGCGATGGTTTTCGTCTGCATTCATCACGTATCGAATGCCGGCTGGAGCGCCGCGCTCAAGCGAGTGCCCGAGGCGATCATGACCTACGTGCCGATCGGAGCGGTCGCGATGCTACTGGTGTTTGTCGGCCGGCACTCGATCTACGAATGGTCGCACGGGATCGCGCCTGCGACTGATGCGATGAAAATGAAGGCTGCGTTTCTGAACAGCCCATTTTTCTTCGGGCGAATGGCAGTGGTGCTCGCGATCTGGAGCGGTTTTACGTTTCTGCTCTGGCGCGAGTCACGCCGCCAGGATGAAGACGGCCTGCTTGAACACACCGATCGCAGCAAGAAATACTCGGCGATTTTTCTCGCCGTCTTTGCAATCACTTTCTCGCTTGCAAGCTTTGACTGGTTGATGTCCATCGAAGCGGAGTTCTACAGCACCATCTTCGCATTCTACTGCTTCTCGGGCCTGTTCGTGAGCGGCATCGCAGCGGTGACG
>Ga0134122_10003324_pt1 | contig 11949 bp, 6 predicted proteins | sample KB302_FD_96461 | JGI IMG/M metagenome (GOLD analysis project Ga0134122, IMG submission 96461) | Terrestrial soil microbial communities without Nitrogen fertilizer from Kellogg Biological Station, Michigan, USA - KB3-0-2 | ecosystem: Environmental > Terrestrial > Soil > Unclassified ...
CGGCTTCTGGAAGACGGCGTTCTCCGGGTCGTACATCTTCACCGACCGGATCAGCATGTAGAGCCCGGAGAGGAGCGACCGGGCCAGCGCCTGGAGCTTCTCGCTGTGCTCGCGGCCGAACTCCTGGATGTTCTCATCCTGGGCTTCGGTGATCCTGAAGTTGTCTCCAGCTGGCATGGTCACACCTGCGGCGCTTCACCCTCGCCGAACAGCGCCTTCTTCACCTGGTACATCGCCTTGCGCGCCGCGGTCAGCACCTCCGCCGGCTGGCTGCGCTCCTCCACCACCCTCTGCAGCACCTTGTAGCTCTGCACCGAGCACGCCCCCGCCAGCCCGTGGATGGCGAGCAGCTTGTCGTCCAGCACCTTCTTGCGGTTGAGCAGGCCGGCCTTGGTGCCCAGGATCTCCGACAGGTGCATCAGCGCGTTGTGCACCCCGGTGGACCCGAGCGCGGAGTAGATGGCGGCGCGCTCGCGGGGGTCCTTCTTGTCGAAGTTCTCGTCGGTGGCGAACTTCATCAGCTCGATGTACGCCTTCTCGCGGTCGAACTCGGGCAGGAGCTTGATGGCCACCATCCGGACCTGGATGTTGGAGTCGTCCATCATCTCCACGATGGTCTTGCGCGCGTCCGGGGTGCGGCCCTGGGCGATGATCGACATCACCTCCAGCTTCACGGCCAGGTTCTTGGTCCGCAGCGCGCCGGCGAAGAGCTTGATCCGGTCCGGGACCTTGGCCTTCTCCAGGATGTAGACCATGTCGCGCACCGTCTGCGGGCGGTCGGCCTGCAGGCGGGTGATGAACGGGTCCGGCATCTCCTTGCAGAAGGGCATCAGGAGGTCGCACAGCATGGTGCGGTTCTCGGGGATCTCCATCGTCTCCAGCACCGTGAGCAGGGTGGGGATGGAGTCCGCCTCCAGCGACTGGAAGTAGCGGGTGAGGTCCGCCGGGTTCTTGGGGAGGCCCACCCGGAGCATGTCGCCGATTCGCGTCAGGCGCTGCTCCTCGCCCATGCGGCTGACCAGGGTGGCGCGCAGGCGGGAGAGGCCCTCGTTCTGCATCTGGCGCTGCTCCATGGCCTTCAGCTTGAGGATCATCTGGTTGATGGTGCCGTAGTCCTCCTGGAGCAACAGCGCGTCCAGCAGCTGGACGAACATGTCCTCCAGCAGCATGGGGTCCTCCACGCCGCTCTCCACCACCTGGAAGACGGCGGAGACCAGCTTGGGGAAGAGGCGGGCGGCCTCCTCCTCCTGGATCTCCTTCTGCACCTTGGCCTTGAGCTCGTCGGTGGCGGCGGCGCCCTGGACCACCGCGCCGCGGATCTGATCGATCCCCTCCAGCTTGACCTCCAGGTCCTCGGTGGAGACGCGGGCGAAGCGGAGGAAGTCCGTGGATTGGGTGCGCAGGCGCGAGTAGAGGAAGGAGACGATCTGGTCGACCTCGACCTGGACCTCCTGCTCGGAGAACTCGTCCATCTTGAAGCCCTCGACCACCACGTACTCGAGGTGCTCGAGGGAGGCCTTCCAGAGCTGGGAGATGACGTCGTCCGCGCCGCGCTCGGGCTCGGAGGTGGCGATGAGGGTGAAGGTGATCAGCTCCTGGATGGAGAGGCCGGGGCGGAAGATCAGGTTCCGGATGCCGTCCCGGTAGAACTTGAACGCCATCGGGGTCGGCTCTTCGAACAGGTCCTGCTGGTACATCTGGAAGTTCTGCGACTCCACCTTGAGCGCCAGCGGGCCGTGGGTCTCCAGGTACTGGGTGAAGGCCTGGTGCGTCTTCTCCAGGAACTCGCCGAACTTGCCTTCGGCGTGCCGGTACATCGCGATCTGCTTGATGCCCTTGGCCAGCTGGAAGACGATCTCCTTGGCGGCCTCGACCTTGTCGCGATTGGTCGGATCCTCCATGGGATCCTGCCGGCCGGGATCCGGCCGATCACCCGCCCGACCGTCAGCGACGGTCTCTGCTCGTTGAGCCCCTCGCGTCGCCATGGCTGTCCCGCAGCCAGTCTACCCGCGCCGCGGTGCTTTGGGGCGCCGTTCATGGTAGGTGTGCGCGCCATGGCCCCTCCCGCAAGCACGGCCCCCGTCCGGGCGGCCGAGACGCCCCCACACGGAGCTACCCTGGACCGCGCGGCCACCGCGGCGGCGGAGGGTGAGCACCAGCCCTTCATCCCCGCCGGCAAGGAGGTCCCGGAGCTGACGCCGATCCCGGTGCTGATGGGGTCCATCCTGGGGATCGTCTTCGGCGCCTCCAGCATGTACCTGGTGCTGAAGGTGGGCCTGACGGTGAGCGCCTCCATCCCGGTGGCGGTGCTCTCCATCACCATCTTCCGGGGGCTCTCCAAGGTGCTGGGCGTCCGGAACGCGACCATCCTGGAGAACAACATCGTCCAGACCACCGGGTCGGCGGGGGAGAGCATCGCCTTCGGCGTGGGCGTGACCATGCCGGCGCTGTTGATCCTCGGCTACAACCTGGAGATCGGCCGGGTGGTGCTGGTCTCCGTGCTGGGGGGCCTGTTGGGCATCCTGATGATGATCCCGCTGCGGCGGGCGCTGATCGTCAAGGAGGCCAAGACGCTGGTCTACCCGGAGGGCACCGCCTGCGCCGAGGTGCTGATCGTCGGCGAGAAGGGCGGGGCCACCGCCAAGACGGTGTTCGCCGGCCTCTTCGCGGGCGGGATGTTCAAGTGGCTCTACGGGGCGTTCAAGCTGTGGAAGGACACCCCGGAGAGGATCCTGGGCAAGTGGTACCCGGGCTCGGCGGTGTCGCTGGAGGTGGCGCCGGAGCTTCTGGGCGTGGGCTACATCATCGGGACGCGGACGGCGATGACCATGGGCGCCGGCGGCATCCTGTCCTGGCTGGTGCTGATGCCGGCCATCGTCCTCTTCGGCGGCGGCCTGGACCACCCGGTGGCGCCCGCCACCAAGCTGATCCGGGACATGTCGCTGGGCGAGCTCTGGCACGAGTACATCCTGTACATCGGCGCCGGCGCGGTGGCGGCGGGCGGCATCATCTCGCTGGCGCGGTCGCTGCCGGTCATCGTGGCCGGCGCGGCGCGCGGGCTGAAGAGCCTAAAGGGCGTGGGCGGGGGGGCAGGGCCCGCCCGCACCGACAAGGACCTCCCGCTCTGGCTGGTGGGCGCGGGCGCGGCGGTGATCATCCTGGCCTGCTGGCTGGCGCCGTCCCTGAAGCTGAACATCCTGGGCGGCCTGTTGATCATCGTCTTCGGGTTCCTCTTCGTCACCGTCAGCTCGCGCCTCACCGGCGAGATCGGCAGCTCGTCCAACCCGATCTCCGGGATGACCATCGCCACGCTGCTGCTCACCTCGCTGATCTTCGTCGGCCTGGGGTGGACCTCGGCGCCGTACAAGGTGACCGCGCTCAGCGTGGCGGCCATCGTCTGCATCGCGGCCTCCAACGGGGGGACCACCTCGCAGGATTTGAAGACCGGGTACCTGGTCGGCGCCACGCCGTGGCGGCAGCAGGTGTCCATCCTGATCGGCGCGTTCAGCTCGGCGATCGTGATCGGGTTCGTGATCCTCTGGCTGAACGACGCCGGGACCGTCTACGCCAAGCGGAGCTACCCGGACTTCCAGGCCAACGTCGCCGAGCTCACCGAGCCCATGGAGAAGGTGCAGGGGCCCGAGGCCGCGTCCGACACGGCCGAGTACCACGTGCTCCGCCTCCGGGAGCCGCAGGGGTCCATCGCCGCCGGCAAGTACCTGGTCGACGACACCGGCCACATCAAGTACCTGGTGGATCCGGGCATCAACGGCGCGGTGGCCACCCGGGACAACGGGTCGCCGGTGCAGAAGTTCCAGGCGCCCAAGGCGACGCTGATGTCGCTGATCATCGAGGGGATCATGAGCGGGAAGCTCCCCTGGAGCCTGGTGCTGATCGGCGCCTTCATCTCCGTCGTGCTGGAGCTGTGCGGGATCAGCTCGCTGGCCTTCGCGGTGGGCGTGTACCTGCCGATCTCCACCTCCACGCCGATCATGGCGGGCGGGCTGGTCCGCTGGCTGGCGCAGCGCACGGCGCGGAGGAAGCGGACCGAGGCGGAGGAGGAGAGCGGGCCGGGCGTGCTGGTCTCCTCGGGGCTCATCGCCGGCGGGGCGATCGTGGGGACGCTGATCGCCTTCCTCTCCATGTCCAACACCATCCCCAGGGCGATCGACTTCTCCGGGGTGATGGGGGCCGCCGCCAACAGCGACCTCTTCTCCTTCGCGCTCTTCCTGGGGCTGTGCGGCTTCCTCTACCTGGTGGCCAACGAGTACCTGCTCAAGGGCGAGGGCGCCGCCGAGGAGAAGAAGACCTAGCCCCAGGGACCCAGGGCCCGCTGAGGCGGCGGGCCTTCCGGCCGCTGCCGATCGGGCTTCAGCCTGGAGCGCCGATCGCGCCGCGGAGGCGGTGCGAGAGCACCTTGATGATCCCCAGCGCGATCTCCGGCTTCTCCGCCATGATCTCCTGGAAGTCCTCGCGGGAGATCTTGAGCAGGTTGGTGTCCTTCAGCGCGGTGACGGTGGCCGAGCGCGGGGACGCGTCCAGGATGGCCATCTCGCCGAAGCACTCGCGTTCGCCCAGCTCGGCGATCTGGCGGTCGCCGCGGTGGACGCGCACCTTCCCGTCCAGCACCAGGTAGAGGGCGTCGCCTGCCTCGCCCTCGGCGAAGATCTCCTCCCCGTTCTCCCGCGCCTCCTCGGTGGCGATCAGCGCGACCTGCGCCAGGTCCTCGCCGGGGATCTGCGAGAACAGGTCGATCGATTTGAGGAAGAGGACCTTCTCGACGGTCGAGAGCAAGCCGCCCCCGTTTTAGCTGCGCAGGTGGATCACCGCCAGCTTCAGCTCCGTCATCTCCTCCACCGCGTAGCGCGGGCCCTCCTTGCCGAAGCCGGACTCCTTCAGGCCGCCGTAGGGCATGACGTCCGCGCGCCAGGCCGGGCCCTCGTTGACGTGGAGGTTCCCGGACTGCACCTCGCGCAGGAAGCGCATCGCCGCGTCCAGGTCCCGGGTGAAGATGGACGCGGAGAGGCCGTAGCGGCTGCGGTTGCAGAGGGAGATGGCCTCGTCCAGCGACGCGAACGGCGATGCGCCCACCGCCGGCCCGAACAGCTCGTCCTCGGAGATGCGCATCTGCGGCTTCACGTCCGCCACCAGGGTGGGCGCGTGGACGGCGCCGGCCCGCTCGCCGCCCACGACGACGCGCGCCCCGCCGGACGCCGCCTCGCCGATCCACTCCTGGACGCGCGCCGCTTCGCGCTCCCGCACCATCGGCCCCACCTGCATCCCCTCCGCCATGGGGTCACCCGCCTTGAGCGCGCGCACCTTCCCGGACAGGAGCTGCACCAGGTCCGCGTAGATCTTCTGCGCGCCGAGGATGCGCTGGGCGGAGATGCACGACTGCCCGGCGTTGGAGAAGCCGGAGCGGGCGACGGCGGCGGCGGCCTCCTCCAGGTCCGCGTCCGCCAGCACCACCACCGGCGCGTTGGAGCCCAGCTCCATGGTCACCCGCTTGAGGCCCGCGCGGCGGCAGATCTTGTCGCCCACGTCGCGGCTGCCGGTGAAGGTCACCTTCCGCACCCGCGGGTCGGACACCAGCGCGTCGCCCAGCTCGCCGCCCGGGCCGGTGAGGCACTGGATGGACTCCGCCGGCGCGCCCGCGTCCAGCAGCACCTCCACCAGCTTGAGCGCGGAGAGCGGCGTGTCGCTCGCCGGCTTGAGCACCACCGCGTTCCCGCCCGCCAGCGCGGGCCCCAGCTTGTGGGCCACCAGGTTGAGCGGGAAGTTGAAGGGCGTCACCGCCGCCACCACGCCGCAGGGGACGCGCAGGGTGAACGCCAGCTTCCCCTTCACCCCCGGCGCCGCGTCCACCGGAATGCCCTCGCCGACGATCCGCTTGGCCTCTTCCGCGGAGGCGGTGAGCGTCTCCACCGCGCGGCCCACCTCCCCGCGCGCCTCGGAGAGCACCTTGCCCTCCTCGCGGGTGATGGTGCGGGCGAGGTCGTCGGCCCGCTCGCCCAGCATGGCGGCGGCCCGGGTGAGGACGCGGTAGCGCTCGTGGCCCGAGAGCGCCTCCATGGCCCTGGCCCCCCGGACGGCGCTCTGGAGGGCGGCCTCCACGTCGGCGGCGTTCGCCCGGGGGACGGTGTCGAACGCCTTGCCGTCGAAGGGGTTCACCACCTCGGACCGCTGGTCCCGGTCCACCCACTGCCCAGCCAGGTACATCTTCATATGGGCGGAGGACTCTAGCGCCGGAACGCCGGAAGCAACCGGTGGTAACGTCCCCTGTCGAGCGATGAGCAGTCCCGGAAGTCCCGGCGAGCCCGGCCCTCAGTCCCTTCCCCCTGGCCCTCCCGACGGCGGGCGCGTGCGGCGCCTCAGCCTGCGCAGCAAGGTGGTGCTGGTCACCGTCAGCACCGGCGCGCTGGTGGCGGGGACGCTGGTCTGGGCCTTCTACTTCCAGGCCAAGGAGGCGATGACGGAGGAGCTGCGCGCGCGCGGGCGCACCGCCGCCATCGGCCTCTCCTCGAACCTGTCCTACGCGCTCTCCACCGGCGACATGACCGGGCTGGCCGTCGGCGCCCAGGCCACCATCGACCAGGTGCCGGACGTGGCCTACGTGGTGGTGCGGGACAAGGGCGGTTGGGCGCTGGTGGAGTCGTTCCGGCCGGAGCTGAAGCTGCAGGGGTTCTCCACCGCGGACGTGCCCTCGCTGGGGCCGGTGGATCCGACGCTGCGCGCGGCGGACCGGGTGGTGGAGATCAGGGGGCAGAACCTCCAGGCGGTGGAGGCGCTGGTGCTGGCGGACACGGACCGCGCGCGCATGGGGAAGGAGGACGCGCTGCTGGTGCCGGCCACGCTGAACGACCTGTTGCCGGGGCCCAGCGTCCCGGAGTCGAAGGTGGTCGGATCGGTGCAGATCGGGCTTCGCCTCAGCTCGCTGCAGGGGAAGGTGAACGCCATCACCAGCCGCGCGCTGCTGGCCGGGTTGCTGGCGACCATCGGCTGGGCGGCGGTGGCGTACCTCCTGGCCCGGCGGGTGACGGAGCCGGTGGAGCGCCTCACCCGCGCCGCCACCGGGATCGCCCGAGGGGACCTGGAGCAGAGCATCCGCGCCACCGGCACCGACGAGATCGCCGAGCTGGCCTGGAGCTTCGAGACCATGACCTCCGGGCTGAAGGGGATCATGGCGGATCTGCGATCGGCCTCGCAGGACGTGGAGCGGGAGGCGGCGCGGATCCTCTCCACCTCCAGCAAGCAGACCGTGGTGGCCAACCAGCAGTCGGTGGCGATCAACGAGACCCGCTCCTCCGCCAACGAGATCGCCCGCGCCTCCAAGACCGCCACCGGGTACGCGGACTCCGTCATCCAGACCGCGCAGAAGTCGGAGGAGCTGACGCTGGAGGGGCAGCGGGTCGTCCAGCAGAGCGTGGACGGGATCGAGAAGCTGGGCGACCAGGTGGCGTCGCTGGCGTCGGAGATCGAGAACCTGGCCGGGCGCACCCAGAAGATCGTGGAGATCATCGGGACGGTGAAGGAGGTGGCGGAGATGTCCCACGTCCTCTCGCTCAACCTCTCCATCCAGGCCGCTCACGCCGGCCCCAACCGGCGCGGGTTCGACGTGGTGGCGATGGAGATGCGCAAGCTGGCCGCGCTCTCCGGGGTGGCGGCCACCGAGGTGCGGTCGATCGTGGGGGAGATCCAGAAGGTGATGGACGGCGCGCTGAAGGCGGCGCGCGAGGGCACCCGCGCCGCGGCGGACACGGTGTGGCTGTCCCAGATGGCCGGGCGCACCATCTCCGGCCTGGCCGGCGTCATCCGCCAGTCCTCCCAGGCGGCGCGGGAGATCGCGGACCACGCGCGGCGGCAGACCACCGGCATCGAGCAGATCCTGGGGGCGATCAGCGAACAGTCCCAGGCCATGGAGCAGGCCGTCCACGGCAGCGAGCAGGTGGAGGACGTGGCCGGCAACCTGGCCGCGCTGGCGAAGCGGCTCTCCGGGATGGTCTCGCGCTACGTCCACCGGGGCCAGTCCAGCCTCTCCCAGAGCGGGATCCGCTCCAGCGGCGAACGCCTTCCGCCGCCGCCGGCCCAGGCGTAGGGCCGATGGTTACGGGCTACGCCCGGTGAAGGGCGGCGCGATACACACGTGAATGGTTGTGCGCTGCGCGCGAGTGGTTGTGCGCTGCGCGCGAATGGTTGTGCGCTGCGCGCGAATGGTTGTGCGCTGCGCGAGTGGTTGTGCGCTGCGCGAATGGTTGTGCGCTGCGCGAATGGTTGTCCGCTGCGCGCGTAAATAGGAGCGCCGCCGCTCGGACGGAACGAGCCGGTCCGGCTCTCACGCCGCCGCGTCGCGGAGGATCAGCTCGGCGCGCTGGCGCACGAAGGGCGCCTCGTCCCCCTTCCGCGAATCCGCCAGCGCGGGCGCGCGCTCCGGCGCCAGGCGCACGCACGACAGCAGCGCCACCTCGCGCACCACCGGGTTGCCGTCCGCCACGCCGGCCACGATCGCCTCCAGCGCCGGCTGGCAGCCGATCTGCGCGGCGTAGTGGACCGCGCAGGCGCGCACCCAGGCGGTCTCGTCCTGGCACAGCAGCACCAGGGTGTCGGTCCGCGGCGGGCGGGTGAACTCCACCAGCCCCGCTACCGCGCGCAGCTTGTCGGACCGCGGGCCGTCCTCCAGCAGCGGCAGCAGCTTCCGCTTCAGCCCCCGCTCCAGCAGGTTGTCCAGCAGCTCCACCGCGTTGGCCCGCTTCCGCTGGGCGTCCTGGGCCTGCGCGTCCCGGATGCCGGCGTAGATCCGCTCCATCCCCGCGTCCGGGTAGAGGACGGAGAGGAGCAGGAAGACGCGCTGCTCGGTCTGGACGACCTTCTCGTGGATGGCGGAGGAGAGCAGGGCGGCGGCGGCGGCGGGACCCTCGCGCGGGGTGTCCGCCTGGGGGCCGGCGCCCAGCTCCAGCACCTCGGCGGCGGCGAGCGCCCGGCAGATGCGGGACAGCTCCTTCTGCAGCGCGCCGTCGATGGGGCGGCGGTCCAGCGCGGAGAGCTGGTGCCCGCGGACGGCGCGGGAGAGCGCGCGGTACAGCCGGGTGCGCAGCTCCTCGTCCGGCTCGTCGAGGAACCGGGCGATGACCTCCACCGCCTCCTGCGTGCCCAGCTTCCCCAGCACCCGCGCGGCGCCGCGGCGGATCAGCGGATCCTCCAGCCGGTTCCCCAGCACCTTGGCCAGGGTGGGGATGACGTGCGGCCCGTAGGCGGCCAGCGCGTCGATGGCCTCGCGCCCCACCTCCGCGGACTGCGTCTTGTAGATGAGCGGGATGACGAACTCCGGCGACTTGAGCGCCGCCGCCGCCATCACCGCCTGCCGCCGCACCTCCGGCTCCGGGTCCGCCATCAGCTCCAGGACCGGCTGGTAGAAGTTCTTCACCCCGATGGCGCCGAGGATCTTCGCCGCGTGGGCGCGCATCTTGGCGTCCGGCTCGGCGATCAGCGCCTTGAGGGCCTCCGCCGCCATCAGCACCCCGTCCAGCCCGCCGTAGCGGATCATCCCCGTCACCGCCGCGCCGCGGATGCCCGGGTCCGCGTCGCCCAGGAACGCCTTCACGCTCTTGACCGCCTTGTCCCTCCCCAGCGTGCAGAAGGCGTCGATGGCGGCGGCGCGCACCCGCGGGTCCGGGTCGTCGAAGCGGCGGAACACCGAGTTGGCGAACCGGAGCGTCTGCCGCCGCGCGTAGTACGCCAGCGTGGCCATCCGGACCTCCGGCGCGGGGTGCTCCAGGAGCGTCTCCACCCGGTCGTCCATCTGGATCGCCTCCAGGTGCGGCAGCAGCTCCAGCGCGCCCAGCACCTCGCGCACGTCCCCGCTCTCCATGGCGCGGACCAGCACCGCCTCGGTGGAGCCGTCCTGGACCTTGTAGCGCGCGGTGTCCAGCCCCAGCCGGCGCTGGCGGAGGTTCTCCTGGAGCGAGTGGATGTAGTGGGAGCGCGAGGCCAGCACCACCACCACCCAGACGGCGGAGAGCGCCAGCGTCACCCACGCCAGCGAGCCGACGTTCTCGCCCACCCACCGGCGGTACCCGAGCAACAGGACGCCCCCCAGGCCGATGGAGAGCGGCTTCACCACCCCGTCGATGAACGCCTTGGCCGGGGCGCGCGCCTGGGGCGGCACCGGGAGGTAGAGGATCTGGGTGGTGGCGTCGTTGATGGAGTAGCGGAAGAGGGTGTCCGCGCCCTTGGCGGTGGAGGCCGCCCACAGGCCGGGGAACAGCACCAGCGCGCCGTTGGAGAGGAAGAGCGAAGAGGGGAGCACCGCCAGCGCGCCGATGACGCCCGCGCGGTTGAGGATGCGCCCGGTGCCGAAGAGCTGCATCACCACCGCCAGCACGCCCACCACCGCGTAGAAGCGGCCGAAGTACGCCGCCAGCTCGTCCTTGGCGAAGGACTGGGAGGAGATCACCTTGAAGTCGAAGTCCACCAGCGTGGTGGTGAAGAAGGTGATCGCCGCCAGCAGCGCCACGCTGCGCAGGTGCGCGTTCTGCGTCACCCGGGTGAAGCCGCCGGACCGGACCGCGACCGAGGGGCGCCCGGAGGCGGCGCGGGCGAAGAGGCGCTGGCGCCCCGCCCGGCCGGCCATGAAGGAGGTGACGCCGCAGCCCAGCAGCAGCGCGGCGCACATGGGGAGCAGGGCGGACGCGCCGTAGCGGAGGGCGATCTTCGCGGTGAGCAGGCCGATGATGACGTTGGAGAGGGTGCCCCCCGCGCCGATCATCCCGTACAGCCGCTTCGCCTCGCGCGCGTTGAACAGCTCGTTGCAGAGGGTCCAGAACTGGACCAGGGTCAGCGCGCCCATCACCTCCACGTAGACGTAGAGCGCGGCGTAGACCCAGGGAGCGCCCCGGCGCTCCACCAGCCAGAGCGCGACGAAGGCGGCGGCGAACAGCGCCGCGCTGCCGATGGCCATCAGGTCCCGGCGGACGCGGGCGGCGATGGGGTTGTAGAGGAGGCCCACCGCGGTGACCGCGCCGGCGGAGGCCACGTACATCCACGCCAGCTGGGAGCGGCTCCCGTGCGCCAGGAAGAGCGCGTCGCGCACCGACCGGCCGGCGACGAACGCCCCCACCGCCAGCAGGGACTGGAGGAACAGGATGGAGGTGAGCTTGCGCTCACCGGCCCTCACCGGGAAGACGGACTCGAGCAGGCGGAGCAAGGCGGGCGCCAGTGTATCAGCCCGCCCGCCCCGCCGGCCCCTGCTCCGCGGCCTCAGACCGCGGTCATCATCGATTCCGGATCCACCTCGGCCATCAGCGCCGCCAGCTCGTTCTTGAGCTTGTCCTTGGCGCGGATCTCCAGCTGGCGGGCGCGCTCGCGGGAGAAGCCGAAGTGCTCGCCCAGCTCTTTGAGCGTCATCGGCCGCTCGTTCATCACCCGCCGCTCGATGATGAAGCGCTCGCGGGGATCCAGGCGGGCGAGCGCCACCTTCACCCGCTCGTTGATCAGCCCCGCCTCCTCCTTGTCGGCGAACTCGTCGTCCTGGGCGGCGGTCTGGGAGACGACGAAGTCGACGTGGCTGTTGCCCCCGTCCTCGCCCATGGGCGCGTCCAGCGACAGGTCGCGGCCGCCCATCCGCTGCTCCATCTCGCGGACCTCCTGCGGCTTGACCCGGAGCTTCTTGGCGATGTCGTCCACGTTGACGCCGGTGGACCCGTCCGCCTCGCCCAGCTTCTCCAGCTCCCGCCGGGTGCGCGCCAGGGAGAAGAACAGCTTCCGCTGCGCCTGGGTGGTCCCCAGCTTCACCAGCGACCAGCTCTTGAGGATGTAGTTCTGGATGTACGCGCGGATCCACCACACCGCGTACGAGATGAGGCGGATGCCCTTGTTGGGGTCGAACTTCTGCACCGCCTTCATCAGGCCGATGTTCCCCTCCTGGATGAGGTCGGCCATCTTGATGCCGTACGA
>Ga0134122_10003328_pt1 | contig 11940 bp, 10 predicted proteins | sample KB302_FD_96461 | JGI IMG/M metagenome (GOLD analysis project Ga0134122, IMG submission 96461) | Terrestrial soil microbial communities without Nitrogen fertilizer from Kellogg Biological Station, Michigan, USA - KB3-0-2 | ecosystem: Environmental > Terrestrial > Soil > Unclassified ...
CCCTGGGAGTCCTGATGAACACCCGCGGGCTAGTCGAACTGGTGGTCCTGAACGCCGGGCTGGATCTGGGTGTCCTCTCGCCTTCCCTGTTCACCATGATGGTGCTCATGGCGCTGGTCACGACTTTCATGACCACTCCGATCCTGATCGCCATGAAAGCTCACCCTGACGGGTCGTGAAGCCAGCTCTCCGCCATCAGCTGCCCACACGATGACTTAACCCGCTGCCAGAGAACGTCTTCCATCCTGCATCTTTTTCACCTCCTTGCCCGTATATCCGGGTAGCATGAACGCCCTAGCTTATTGCTTCGTCAATGTGATGGAATCCGAGGCCAGCGCAATCGCTCGCGGTCTCCGCCGGCGTGATCCGGACTTACTCGACCGTCTCATCGAGCAGTATCAGCATCGCCTTCTTCGATATTTGATCTACCTGTCAGGAAATCGTGAACTGGCGGAAGACCTTTTCCAGGAAACCTGGATTCGCGTGATCGAGCGCGGCCATCAGTACGACGGCCGCCACGAATTCGGCACCTGGCTTTACGTAGTGGCCAGGAATCTGACCATTGATTATTTGCGGAAGAACAATCCGGTCAGCCTGGACGGGCTGATGGACGACGAAGAGCACGTGCCGTTCGAACCGGCCGACGCCCGGCCCATGGCGTGGGAAGTTGTGCAGCAGCACGAGCAAGCTGAGCGCATCGGCGCGGCCCTGGTGAGCATTCCGGCCGAGTATCGCGAGACCGTGGTGCTGCGCTTTCAGGAAGGACTGGCTTTGGATGAAATTGCCACCGTGACCGGGGCGCCCCTGGGCACGGTGAAATCGCGACTGTATCGTGGATTGAACATGTTGATGTCGCGGCTGAAGGGAGTGCAGGCATGACGCGGAACGCCCATGAAGAGGCCCGGGAGTTGATCGCTCTGGGCGAAGATCTTTCGGATTCCAAGCAGGCCTGGCTGCTGGCCCATCTCGATGAATGCGAATCATGCCGTCACTACTCAGAAGGGGTGCACGGGGTGGTTCGCGCTTTGCGTTCGCTGCCGATCGCCGCCGACTCCCGCCTGGTGCACGCTACGCAGATGCGGGTGCGCTTCCACGCCAGCCGACTTCGCGAGACCCGGGAACGCATGTGGCTAGTCGGGATGGCTTGTCTCGGAGTGGGTCTTTCTGCAACGCTCACCGTGCCCTTGTTGTGGCGACTCTTCGCCTGGATGGGCGAACGGGCCGGAGTCTCGAGCCTGATTTGGCAAACCGGTTTCATGTTTTTCTTCATCGCCCCGGTGCTGGCGGTGAGCGTGCTGTTGCTGGCTCGCGGCACGCACCTCACCAACAACGGCGAGCAGTCGCGCTAAGGGCACGAACAAGGCGGGAGAAATTATGCAGGTAAGAAACGAAACTCAAACCGGACTGGCTGCGGAAATCAAAGTTGTCCCGCTGTGGGCGTGGGTGCTCGCGGGGATCGTATTCATCGCCGCGCAGGTTTTCTTCAACCTCGTCGTGGCCCGGCACGCGGGCGGGCCGCCGCCATGGTCAAGACCATTGCTTGGACTGTTGGCCGGTATGGGTGCGGCCTGCTTTCTGCTGCTCATCGGCTATATAAATCGCGACGCGAAACGACGCGGGATGAGCCCTACGCTTTGGACGGTTATGGCCGTTATTATTCCCAACGCTCTGGGCATCATTCTTTACTTCCTCCTGCGGCAACCGCGCAGCAGCGCCTGCCCGCAATGTGGGAATGCCGTCCAGCCCGGATTCAACTTCTGCCCTCGCTGCAGTTGCAAATTGAGTCCGAACTGTCCGCAGTGCCAGCGCGTGGTTGGCGTCAATGATGTCTATTGTCCGTACTGCGCAACCCCGCTGCGCACCCCGGCGGCCCCGGCCTCGGCGCTCCCAACGAAACTTCCCGGTTAAGGACCAATAAAATCGCACGTTGCGAATCGTGCTGCTCGCCCGGAGGTATGCAAAATGACGGAAGCGTCTCCGCGTTTCAAGGCCAGGGTGGCCGGTGTCTTTGAAATGCTCGAGGGTATGACTTCAGCATTCGGCCAGGTGTTCGTTCTGGGCAGGCTTATTGTCTCCGGGAACGCCGCAGCCACAGCGGCCAATCTCCTGGGACACGAGCGGCTATTTTGGTTGGGATTCGTATCTTCTCTCATCGGGGTTGCGTGTCATATCATTTGGACACTTCTCTTCTATGACCTGTTCAAGCCAGTGAACCGAAGCCTCTCTTTACTCGCGGCTTTCGTCAGTCTCGTGGTATGCGCGATGCAGGCCCTTACCAGCCTCTTGTACGTCGCTCCGTTGCTCGTGCTGCAAGGCGGTAGCTCGGTGAGCGCATTTACGACGGCACAGTTGCAGGGGTTGGCGTACGTCTTTCTCAAGTTGAATGCTTGTGCTTTCGACATAGACCTGGTTTTCTTCGGACTCTGGTGCGTCCTGACCGGCTACCTCATGTTCAGGTCGACCTTCCTGCCTCGAGTTCTGGGAGTGCTGTTGGCGATTGATGGTTTGGGTTGGATGACTTTCGCGGTGCCTCCGTTTGCAAGCTATCTGTTTCCCGTGATCGCGACCGCCTCCGCCCTCGCGGAAATACCGCTGCAGTTATGGCTCGTCGTGATGGGCGTGAACTCTCAACGGTGGAAGGAACAAGCCAGCGCGGCCGAAGAACTTGCCTGAAAGCGCCGTCTATACCCGATACGGACCCGCAGAAGCGATTCAAATCCAGGACGTTGAAAAACCTGCTCCCAAAGAACATGAAGTCTTGGTAAAAGTGCGCGCGGCTTCCGTCAATCCACTTGCCAAGGGCGTTATGAGAGGCGGCGGTCGCCTAGTGAGCGGGCTGCGCAAACCAAACCTACGTGATGGTTGAAGACCGGAGCGGTCGGGGGATGTCCGGGCGTTTGGGTAGGTCTAGTCTCTCTTCGGCACCGCGTAATACCCGCTGCGGGCCTGGATCTTGTAATCCTTCTTCGTAGTGTGAATTTCCACTTTGCGAAAAGTGCCGTCCAGCGCGGCGTTCGAGGGGGTATAGCCGATGTTGTATTGGCTCCGCAGTTCCTGCGCGATCTGGTCAAAGGCTTCTTTCAGCTTGTCCGCCTTATTGCCCACATCAATGACCCGGCCTCCGGTCTCCGCTGCAAGCTTTTTCATTTCGCGATCGCCGGAGTATCCCCCGAAACCATAAAAGCCGCGATCGGCAATCAGCAGGACATAGCAGATGGAATCCGCCTTCTGTGCGGCTTCAATCGCGTCGTTGATCTTCAGTTGACTGCCCTGGTCTTCTCCGTCGGTGAGCAGGATCATGGCCTTGCGTCCGACTTCTTTAGCGAGCTGATCGTGGGCGGCTAGATAGACGGTGTCGTAGAGCACGGTGCCTTTGGGATTCGAACTGCAGGGCAATGGTCCGCCTCCGGCTCCGGGGAGGCCGCCGCAACTGGACGGAGGAGCATTGATGCGCGCGCTGTTGAGCGCCTCGCGCAGCCGGCGTGACGAGTTGGTGAAATCCTGCAACAGGTTGGAGTCGACGTCGAAGCTGATGACGAACGCCATGTCCTTGGGACGCAATATCTCGGCCAGGAAGTTGGCGCCCACTTCCTTCTCCATCTCGAGCACCCTCTGCTGGCTGCCGCTCGAATCGATCAGGATGCCCAAGGTCAGGGGCAGGTCGGACTCGGCGGCAAAATACTTGATGGTCTCGGGTTTGCCGTCTTCGAGCAGCTGAAAATCGCTCTTGGCCAAGCTGGGAATCAGACCGCCCTTCTTGTCTTTGACGTTGAAAAAGAGCTGGACGACGTTGACGTTCACCTTCAGGGTGCTGACCGACTGGTCTCGCTCTCCGGATTGGTTGTCCTGGTTCTGGCTGTCGGAATCTGGTGTGCCGGCCAGGTGGGGGAGCGCCTGGGCTGAGGCGGGACTCGCGGAAAGGAGGCTGGCAAGGGTCACGGCGCTCGCCAAAATGGGCACTGCAAACCTGTGGACGATCGGCATCCAGATATTCTCCCGCACTTTTTGTTAGTCTATTCCATTAGGGTTAGATGCACGAAATTGCTGGCTTCAGCATCCCAATATTGGCAGGAGCCGGCAGGCGGAGAGGCCACCCGTGTTTTCCTTGATTGGTAGAGCGGCGATTGTTAGAGCGGCGCAGGCCCTTCCGGCGGCAGTGGTGACGGTTTGCTTGTTTTCCGGGACGATGACCGCCCAACAGGAGCCGCCGAAGCAGGACATTCCGGATGCGCCCTCGGCCTCGCGGCCTTTTCCCAGTGTGCCCTCGACCGGCAATGGTCAGCCGAACCAGCCTCCGGCGGAGCAAGCGCCGCCCGACCAGCCTACGTTGCCGGCGAACCAGGCACCGCCCACCAGTTCCGCGCCTGCGGACGACCCGGTTTATGCGCCCGGGGTCTCTCCCGTGCCTGCGCTGAAAGTCACGACCGCGCCTCCGGGCAGCGTCCCTGCGGATCGCGGCCCTGGTGGCGAAGAGTTGTACAAGATTGTGGCCAACGTCAACCAGGTGCTGGTTCCGGTCATGGTGAAAGACGACTCCGGACGCCTGGTCAACGGGCTGTTATCCAGAGATTTCTCGGTTTTTGAGGACGGCAAAAAGGTCACCCTGAATTTCTTCACCACGGATCCGTTCGCGCTGTCGGCGGCGGTGATCCTCGACACCGGAATGCCGGATGTGGCGCTGCAGAAGGTGAACCAGACCTTCTCCGCGCTGCAGGGGGCGTTCAGCCAGTTCGACGAAGTATCTCTCTACACCTACAGCACCAGCGTCACCAAAGTGACTGACTTCGCGGCCGTCGGCCGCAGACTGACTGCGGCGCTGGATGGCCTCAAGACGGTGACCGGCAGCAATAACGGGCCTCCCGTGGTAAGCGGGCCCATGGGACCGCAGGGGCCGATCATCAACGGCGTTCCCGTTGATGCCGGCGCGCCCCGGACCATCAATCCACCCAAAGAAGTTCACGTGCTGAACGATGCCCTGGTGGCCGCGGCCGTGGACCTGCGCAAACGTGACCGGGCCCGCCGAAAAGTGATTTTCATTATTACCGATGGCCGCGAATACGGCAGCAACGCCAGCTACAGCGATACGCTGAAGGTCCTGCTGTCGTACGGAATTCAGGTCTACGGCGTGGCTGTGGAAGGATCGGCGATCCCCGGATACGGCCAGTTGCAGAAGCTGCACGTGCCGCTCACCGGCTCGCGACTGGGCTATAGCAACATCCTACCCAAGTACGCCAACGCCACCGGGGGCGAAATCTTCTCCGGGTTTTCCCGCGACGCCATCGAGACGACTTACGCCCGCACCCTGGGCGATGCCCGCAATCAGTACACCCTGGGATATCTGACCCATTCCACGCCCAGCAGCACCCACCGAGAAATCGATGTACACGTGGCGCGTCCCGGCCTGACGGTAACGGCAAAAGAAGGCTACTATCCAGTTGGATTGGCGCGCTGACGGCCTAGATTGAAGATTTCAGTTCAGATTTCAGACTAAAGTGTTTCGACCCGCAGAAAATCAAGATGGCTCGGTTTCAACCTGAAACCCCCGATCCGAAATGGAGCCGGTGTTCCACAAGTAACCTGAGTAACCTGCTTTGACGCTAGGCCATGTGGTATAAAACCAGCAGTATCAACCCCAAATTTAGCCGGGGATAGGTTCGCGTCCAGGCCGACGCCGCCACCGGATTCCGAGGGAAGTCTTGAGTTTCATCAACTTCGCAGCTCGCGAGATCAACTGCAAGATCGTTTATTACGGCGCCGGGTTGGGCGGGAAGACGACGAATCTTCAGTTCATATACCAGAAGACCGCCGAGCAGCAGAAGGGCAAGATGATCTCCCTGGCGACGGAAACAGAACGGACGCTGTTTTTTGATTTCCTGCCGCTCGATCTGGGTTCTGTTCGCGGCTTCAAGACTCGTATCCACTTGTACACAGTTCCCGGCCAGGTGTTTTACGACGCCAGCCGCAAACTGATCCTGCGCGGCGTAGACGGCATCGTTTTTGTGGCCGACTCGCAACAAGAACGCATGGACGCCAACGTCGAAGCCCTCGACAACCTCATGGCCAACCTCAAGGAACATGGCTACGACTTCAACAAGATTCCTTACGTGCTGCAATTGAACAAACGCGATCTGCCGAACGTCCTCTCCGTGGACGCGCTATCCAAACAACTGCGCCGAAAAAACGAACCCTTGATTGAAGCCGTTGCCTTTCAAGGCCCTGGCGTGTTCGAGACTCTCAAAGAAATCGCCCGCCAAGTGCTCACCGACCTGAAACAGGGCGGGTAGAGCGGACTGCAGGCTTCGGACCTCGGACCTTAATAAGACCCTATTAATCTGAGCTTCGGCGAAATATCAGATTCTCACTTGTATTTTGGGTCGAACATCGGCTTCACCTTGCCACGCCTTGCGGTCGCGATCAGCTCTGTCCCAAACTGCCCGCCCTGGTTTACTCCGAACAAGCGGTGGCGAAGCTTGTTCTGCGCAAGAAACGGCCACCGCAGAAGACTTCCCACCCGCTGCCTGAGAGTCACGCGCTTCTGTCGAAGGTTGTGAAATGTGATGTCATCAAAGCCGCAAATATCAAGCAGCGATTTCAGATTGGACCCGGCGAACCCATATTCGTGGGCGAGAGTGACATAGAGGCTCGAGTTCGGCGTCGGCCCTTCCATGTTCGGGGTGCGCAACAACAGCACGCCGTTCTCCTTCAACGCGCGGAAAATGGCGTCCACCACCCAGAGCAAAGAGTGCTTGGGTATGTGCTCAATCACGTGCGACATATGGATGAAGTCGTAATGTTCCGGCCACTGACTGAGATAGTCTCCGATATCGTTTTCAATCTCATGCAACTGGATCGCGCCCTTTGCCCAATCACGGACACGCTCCTTGTTGGCAATGCCGAAATCTGCACCAGAGATATTTGTATACCCCAGCTTTACGCAGGCCGCGATGAACCAGCCGCCTCCGAATCCGATGTCCAGGATTGCTGCGTCTTTTGGACTCGGCAGTAGCGCGCAATATTCAGAAACCGCCAACAAGACCCGCGCATCATTTTGGATCTCCGCGAATGTGGGCTGTGGCGGCTCGGAAGAGTGCCTCAGGGACATCCGGCGATAAACTTCGGCGACGAAGGCATTCGGTTCCATATTGAAGATGAGTTCTAAAGTTAGTTGCCAGTCTCACAGTCGTCAACCCAGTTCCGAGCGGCGCCAGATCCGACGGTTGCCGGCTTGCGCGGGGACATTTCTATTGTGGTATGACAGGCTGCAGGCACAGGCTGCTGGGTGACGTAACTTTGATTGTGTAAAGGGCGAGAGGGTGTAAGTTGGCTTTGGCCTCACAAGCTAAAGCCCTTCCTGGAAAAGGCAACGGAATTTCAGGATGCGGGTATAATCTCGCCCATGGCGCTGGCCTCTGGCACCAAGATTGGGCCCTATGAAATCGTGTCCCTGCTGGGCGCGGGTGGCATGGGCGAAGTGTACCGGGCGCGCGATTCCCGGTTGCGCCGGGAAGTGGCGATAAAAGTTCTGCCACCTTCATTTGCCAAGGATACAGACCGCCTCCGCCGTTTTGAGCAGGAAGCGCGCATGGTCGGCGCGCTCAATCATCCCAACATCCTGGCCATCTTTGACGTCGGCGCCCAGGACGGCGCGCCCTACCTGGTTTCCGAACTCCTCGAAGGGCAGAGCCTGCGCGAGCACATGCAAGGCGGGCCCGTCCCCCAGCGCAAAGCAGTTGACTACGGTATGCAAATCGCGCGTGGCCTGGCGGCGGCGCACGAGAAGGGCGTGGTGCATCGCGATCTCAAGCCTGACAACATTTTCGTGCTCCATGACGGGCGCATCAAGATCCTCGACTTCGGTCTGGCCAAACTGATGCAGGACGACGCACTGACCTCGGCCCATCCCGACTTGCAGACCGTGGACCAGGAGCACCCCGCCACCACTCCCGGACACGTGATGGGCACCGTCGGCTACATGGCTCCTGAACAGGTGCGAGGCCAGGGCGCGGACCACCGCTCCGACATTTTTGCCCTGGGCGCGATTCTCTACGAGATGCTGACCGGCAAGCGTGCGTTCAAACGCGACTCCAGCGTAGAGACCATGAATGCGATCCTGAAGGAAGAGCCGCCCGAACTGGACGCGACGGTCCCCGGCCTCACTCCTGGCTTGGATCGTGTGGTCCGGCATTGCCTGGAGAAAAACTCGGTACAGCGCTTCCAGTCGGCCAGCGACATCGCGTTTGATCTGGAGACAATTTCCAGCCACTCCGGTACGGGTTCGCGTTTGAAGGTCGTAGCGCAAGAGCGGCAGGGATACTGGAAGCCCGCGGTAATAACTTTGCTGGTAGCTGCCGCGTTGGCCGCCACTTACTACCTGGCCCGAAAAAGCGCACCGGCGGTTGCCCCGCGATTCCATCAGCTCACCTTTCAGCGGGGCACGATCTACGGCGCCAAGTTCGCACCTGATGGCCAGAGCATCCTGTTCAGCGCCGCCTGGAATGGCGCGCCCAAGCCGCAGATCTATACCACTCGAACCGACGCTTTGATGTCGCGTCCAATTGATCTGCAGGACAGCCAGGTCCTGGGTATTTCCTCCAAAGGGGAGATGGCGATCCGTCAGAAAACCGAGATAGGACAGGTTGCACAGGGCATGCTCTCGGTGGTGCCCTTGACGGGCGGTGCGCCGCGGGAACTGCTGGCCGACGTGCTTGATGCTTCGTGGAATCCGGCCGGAGATTCGCTGGCCGCAGTCCATGCCGTGGCCGGAGAAGACAGGCTGGAATATCCGATCGGCAAGACGATCGTCACCACGAGCACAGGCAACATCACCGATGTGGCGGTCTCTCCCGATGGGAAGCTGATCGCGTACTTTGAGCATCCCAACGCGGGAGACACTCGCGGTTATGTGGCGGTGACCGACCTCGCCGGAAAGACTCGGCGGCTGACCCGCGAGTGGAGCGATCTGACGGGTCTGGCGTGGTCCCGGTCGGGAGCTGAAATCTGGTTTACCGGCAGCGATGCCGGCATCAACAGTGCGCTCTATGCCGTGGATCTGGACGGCAGGCAGCGCGACCTGCTGCATATCCCTGGGCGCCTGCACCTGTTCGATATCGGCAAGGACGGGCAGGTATTGATCACCAACGAGGCCAGCCGTCTGGAGATCTACGGCCGTCACGTCGGCCAGGACAAAGACATAGATCTTTCCTGGTTCGATTGGACAATTGGACGTGCCGTTTCTCATGACGGCCAGTGGGCGGTGCTCGAAGAAGATGGCGAAGGCGGCGGACCCGACTATTCGATTTTTGTGCGCAAGACTGACGGTTCCCCGGCCATTCGACTGGGCAGCGGCATGGGGTTGGATATTTCTCCGGACGCAAAGTGGGTGGCGTCCACCAGCGTCAAGCAGCCCGCTCCGACTGTCCTCCTGCCAACCGGCGCCGGACAACCGGTTTCGCTGGGCGACGGCCAGCTATTCCACTCACAGCGGATGAGCTTCCTGCCCGATGGTAAGGGCGTGATCATGATCGCGGCCGAGCCCGGCAAGTCCCCGCGCACCTACATCCAGATGCTGGACGGCACAGCTCCAAAGGCATTTGGACCAGAGGACTTCCGTGGCGTAGACGTCTCTCCGGATCAAAAGAGTGTAATGGGGCGACGGCGCAATGATCGAACCACCTGGGTTATTCCGATGTCGGGTGCTGATCCGGGGCAACCGCTGGCGTCCGTGAAACCCGGTGAGTTCGCTACAGGCTGGACGTCGGACGGGCTATCGATCTACCTTATGGATTCATCCACGATGCCTGCCAAGGTTTACGTGATGGACGTGAAAACAGGCCAACGCAAGCTGCACCACGAAAATGCCCCGGCCGACCCTTCCGGCGTGCCTCAAGCCGGTGGCGGCTTGGTTACTCCAGATGGAAAGTTTTACATGTATGACGTGCCCCGGACGCTTTCTTACCTTTATGTGGTTGAGGGATTAAAGTAGGCGAAGTCTGATGCCGGGGTGGACGTCCGAGGTCTGAAGTCCGCCTCACCGCAGTTTTAGCGACTTCAGCATCTGCTCAAACGTCGGACGCAGTGCTTCGAAGTCCTTGTCGGGAGCGATCGAGACGACATACAACAGAGTGCCGTCCTTGCGCATGAGGGCGACCAGCCAGTCCCGCTCCTGACTCGCGCGTCCGCTCTGGTCCCGCAGCGGAGAATTTCCGACGAGATCCACCGACTTTCCTGCAATTCCATTCACGCGAATGTTCTCGTCGTGCCCGAGCGCACGCAGATCGGGATTGGACTGGCGCAGCGTTGCCAGCAGCTCGTGTGTCGCCTGATCAAGGCTGGCGTTCGCGTCTTCCGGCTGGTAGCTATTGATCATCATTCCGTAGGCAACGGCGTTCTGCAAGACCCCGCTTTGCGGCGCGATGGTCACGGCCGAATTCTGATCGCCGAATACCTGCCAGTCCTCGGGATAAGAAATCGCAAAATCGCGGTGGCTGAAACTGCGCAAGCTGGCGCTGGGTCGCGCACCGCCCGAAGCAGCGCTCATGGCGGGTGTCTGCTGCTGTTGCCGTTCCGCGATCTGCTGCGCGGTGAGCGGCCGCATGCCGGTCACGCGCTGCTTGATGTCGCGGAATTCCGTGCTGTCGCTGCGATAGCTGGTCTTGCGGGGCAACGTGGCAACTTCCTTCGCCACCGCCTGGGCGCGATTCCCCGGATCAGGATGGTCGCTCAAGAACTGCGGACCCCGCGCGCCGCCCTCCGCCTGTAGCTTGGCGAAGAAATCCGCCATGGCGCGAGGGTTGAAGCCGGAGTCGTACATGATGTCAGTGCCCAGGAGGTCAGCTTCGGACTCTGCGGTCCGCGAGTTCTTCAGGAAGTAAGAGCCAATGCCAAAGCCAAGCCCCATCTGTGCCATCTGCGAGAGCGCGCCCTGTCCCATCACTCCGCCCAGGATGGCCAGCGGCAGCTGTGCCGCCATCTGCTTGCTGGCGGCTCGCGTGCCGTGCCGCTGCACGACGTGAGAGATTTCGTGCGCCATCACGCCCGCCAGCTGGGCTTCGTTGTCCGCAGCCTGGATGGTTCCCAGATTCACAAAAACCGGCCCGCCGGGAAGGGCAAAGGCGTTGATTTCTTTCTGGTTTACGACGTGAAACGTGTAAGGCCACTTCTCCCCGGGAGCATGCGTCGCCAATTGCTGCCCAAGTCGCTGCACGTAAATTGTGACGGGATCGGAGTCGGGCAGGATTGGAAGCTGTTTGGCGACCTGCGCGGCAGATTGTTGCCCCGCCTGCAATTCCTCCTGGGCGGAGAACATATTGAAGCCGTGCGAGGGCGTGACGCGGGCGTCTAGGGCCCGTGGTGCGGCGATGGATAAGAGCAAAAGCACCGCGAGACAACGTGAGATGAACGAGTCGCCCCTCATAGCTTCTATTTTAGATGCAGAACAAATACGCCGGTGGTCTCCTCCGCCACTTAGGCCCAGACGTCCTCGTCTGGCCGGGTGAGCCGAAGCTCACCGTAGTACTGTGAGGCTTAAGCGCAGCTTAAAACCTTGCGGAAAAGTTCGCTCCGCTGGGCCGGTGAGGACACCGTTCGACTTCGCCCGCGGCAGGCTCTGCCCCTACGCATGACAAAAGCAAAAGGTGCCGGCTTTCCGGCACCTTCAGGTTTGCTAAATCACTCTAGAAGCTTACTTGCTGTCTAACGTTCCCGTAGCGCCAAACTCTCTTCGGGCCACAGTCCGCGCCGGTCGCGCCATGGGAAGCGCTCCTGCCGCGGCGCCTTGACGTTCCAGCAACATAGGAACCATGGCGTTTTCGGCTTCCTTGATGAACATCAGCTTGCCCTCGGGACTCATGTCGATGCGGATGAAGTCTCCCAGCTTGGCCTGGCCGGTGGCGACCAGGTTGGCCAGCTGAAACACGATGTGCCGCTCGATGGCGCGCTTCA
>Ga0134122_10003329_pt1 | contig 11940 bp, 8 predicted proteins | sample KB302_FD_96461 | JGI IMG/M metagenome (GOLD analysis project Ga0134122, IMG submission 96461) | Terrestrial soil microbial communities without Nitrogen fertilizer from Kellogg Biological Station, Michigan, USA - KB3-0-2 | ecosystem: Environmental > Terrestrial > Soil > Unclassified ...
CTCTCTTGATTGCCACCCCGGCCTCGGCGCTGCCCGCGTTCGTTGACTCCGAGTCCGGTTGGGCTCGTTTCCTCGAACCGTGGGTCCGCCTTGGCCATCTCTTCTCTCTTGACGGCTGGTCCACCGATCCGACCGGTCGCGTAGCCCCGCCGCCTTCGAACCAGGGTTGGGACACCGACCCTAACGGCTAGTCCCTTGGACAGGGCGCGCCGACCGGCTTGTCCCGGCGACGCGCCCGTGCTTGTGCGACAATGCCCGGCGTACCCTGCATGTGGCCTCGTCTCTCGTTGGGGAGGACCCGATGGCGAAGACCTCGCACCCCGCGCCGTCCGAGCTGGTCGATCTGCTGCACAACCGGCTCGACGAGAAGGCAAGAAGCCGCGTGTTGATGCACCTGACACGCGGCTGTACCGCCTGCCAAGAGCGATTGAAGCCCTGGGTGGACGTGGCGTTCCATCCCGAAGAGGTACCGCTGCCTCGAACCACCAAATCCGCGGTCGATTCGCTGTTCGACTACGACCGGGCTCTACGCCGAATGGCACGCTTCGCCCGTAGGCTCGATCAGCGCCACCGAAAGAGCGCCGAAGAGGTCCGGCGGTTCCTCACCTCGAAACAATTGCCCAGCGCAATTCCTGAAGGCCCGGAAGTCGACCAACGCCTCCGCCTCCGCTGCCGAGTGTGGTTGACCGCGGTCCCCCTCTTGCGGCAGGGCGCACCAGAAGCGTACGAAGCCGCCGCCCGGCTGCTGGTCGCCGAAGTCACCCGGCTGTTGCCCGCCGGCCTCGAAGCTGCGACACGTTCGAAAGAGGCGTGGCGGGATGCCGATCTCGCCGCCCGCCTCTGGGGAGAGTTGGCGAACGCCGAGCGCCTGCTTGGCCGCTACTGCCCGGCGGAAGAATCATTCCGCCGGGCGATGGACCTGGTTGGTCGCGGCCATGGCGATGTATTGGTTCTCGCCGGTCTTTTCGACCTTTCCGCCTCGCTATGGATCGATGAACGGCGGTTCGACGAGGCAGAAGAAGCGCTTGGCCTCGCTCACCGGCTCTACTTGGATCGACGGCAACATCACCTAGCGGGCAAAGCGCTCTACCAGCGCGGCCTAGCCAGTGGCTATGCCGGGCGGATCGAGCCGGCGATTGCTCACTTCTGCCGTGCCTATGACCTGATCGATGCCGAGCGAGATCCCGACATGGCGATCTCGGCGCTCAAGAATGCAATCCATCGGCTCGCCGACCTCGGCGACTTCGTGGGGGCCGACCGGTTGTATCTCACGGCACGACCCGTACTGGATTCCCTCGCCGGACCAATCGAGAAGCTGAAGCTGCGCGCCGTCGCCGGCAAGATCGCCGCTGGCCTGGGCCGGTTGCATCAGGCCGAGGTGGCGTTCCGCACCGTGCGCCGGGAATTCATCCGCCTGAAGCTGCCGATGCATGCCTCGCTCGCCGGCTTGGAGCTGTGCTCGATCTGGCTCCAGGAAGGACGTACTGACGAGGCACGGACGGTCGTCGAAGAGACGCTCGCGACCTTCCTCGCCCTCGGCATCGAACGGGAGGCGCTCGCTTCGCTCGTCCTGCTCGATGAGGCGGTCCGCCAGGAGCAGGCGACCGTCGAGCTGGCGAAGGCGGCGCTGCGCGAAGCGGAAGGACTGCGGCTGCCGCGGCCGGCGCTGTAGATCCCTACGCCGAGTCCGCCGCCTTGGGCTTCGCCCGCTTCCGCACCGCCTCGCGGGCGCGGAGCTTCCTTTCGATGTACAGCTCGTGTTTCGCGAGCAGCGCGCTCAGGCGGGTTTCGACCATCGAGACGAGCTGATCGACCGAGGGAGGCGGCTGGTCGAAGCCGTACTGGCGGTCCATGTCCGCCGCCGCGGTCTCGGGGTCGAGGCCATGGCGGCGGGCGGCGGCGCGGATCATCTCTTGGAGCCCCATCGGCGGCAGGTCGGGCGTCGTCTTGCGCTCGAACAGAGCGCGGAGGAAATCTTCCGGCGAGGTCTCGGCGATCTCCAGGATGTCGAACATGTGGCGGACCTTCAGGTCGATCCGCCCTTTGAGCAACTGGCTGGTCGTGCCGCGGCACCAGCCGCGAGTTTCGTCGACTTCCTTCTTCGTCTTGCCCGAAGTCCGCAAGGCGATCGTCAGCAGGTCGAGAATCCTCTGTTCTTCGTCGCGCATCTCTAAGCGTCTCCTCTTCGGATCAGCCGAAGCGAGCGCAATGCTACTCCGGCTCCGTGGCCTTCGCGCCCCCCAAAGTTCGATCCTGGTCCGCGGCCTGGGCCGCGATCCGTCCGCGCAGCACCGCGCCGGAGAGCTTGATCGCGTCCGACCCGGAGGCCTGGAGGACCATCGCCATCGAGCGCGGGGAACGGGTCAGCATCTCGACCGTGAGCAGCGCCAGCAACAGCTCCGGGTGAAATGTTGAGAACACACCCACCTCCTGAACTCCGCCCTCCATCGCGATCAGCGGAAAACCGCCTTCATCCAGAGGTTCCGGGTCCAGGTGGAAGAAGTCGCTACGGCCGATGCCCGGCAGGACCGCCGCCGCGAGCAGGGCGCGCTCGTAGCTTGCGAAAGTCACCGTCGGCTCGTGGACGGCCACGGCCTCCCAGCTGCGAAATACCCCCCACCGGCCTGTGCCCAGAGAGCGGACCTCCCAATCGCCCGCCCAGGTCGCCTCGTTCAACCCCGGAGCCTCGTCGTCCAGGTGGTCGAGCATCGCCAGGAACTCTTGAGATAGCGCGTTCCCGCCGTCCGCCCCCGCATCTTCGTCATCTTCATCTCGGTTGGCTCTCTCTTTTTTCATGATCCTTCCCCTTCGAAGTGCAACGGGTCGAAAAAGAGGGGAGCGGCGCGAAGCGCCCTCCCCTCCGGGGTGGGTTTACGCCGTGTCGTGCCGGGGCGCCTGGGCCGGCGGTGGCGCCTCGTCTTTGGCCCGCTGGGCAAGGCTCCGCTTGCCCGGGCGGAGAGGTCGCAGGCCGAACTCGAACAACGTCTCGCTCTGCTTGCCGTAGTGCCCTTGGAGCGTCGCCTGCAACCGGCCATAAATGCGGGTGCCGGCGTCGCCGTGTTTGTTGCGCTCGTTCAAGGAATCGGCGCGCAAAGCCTTCAGGCGTTCCTGGTCGTCATCGAACCGCTTGACGTCCACCAGCTGGGAACGGAGCAATTCGACGTCGGCGCGGAATTGAGGGATCTCCTCGCTGTGCCGGTCGAAAGCGGAGAGCATCTGCTCCCAGTTGCGTACCATCTCGGCCAAACTCTGTCCTGGCATACCTTCCTCCGTTTGAAGGGGTTGGGAAACTCGCCGTCCGATCGCGGTCGGACGACGTGCGACGACGGTCGATTGCGGTTTGACGGCGGTCGGAGATCGTTTGACCGCGGTCGGACGGCGTGCGACGGCGGTCAAAGGTCGTTTGACGGCGGTCGGACGACATCTGACTGCGGTCAGACGACGTGCGACTGCGGTCAGACGACGTTCGACTCCGGTCAGAGACCGTCCGACTCCGGTCGGACGGGGTGCGACCGCGGTCCAACGGGGTCCGACCGCGGTCAAACGCCGTCCGCGCCTCGTCCAGATCCGGCGGCCGAAGCGCTGGGGCAGCGAGCGCGCCTCTTCGCGCAAGCCGACATCAGATTGACCAAAGCCATTTTTGCATTGATTCACGACGCGGAAACTAGCGGTTGGGAGCGATCGTGTCAAGTACGAAAGTAGACCTTCGATCCAGGCATCCGCAGACACGGGGTACGGCGTGAATCCTGTAGACTGCTCCCTGGAATGATCTCCACCCTCCTCCGCCGCGTCGCCGTGCTCGCTCTGTTGCTCGGGGCGAGCTACTCGTCCATGCCGGGGATGGTGTGCGGCACCGACCGATGCCCGATGGATGCCGTCGCGCGCCAGGCTTGCAAGAAAATGGGCGGCGACTGTTGCCCGGGGGCGACGCGGGCCGAACGGGCGCCTCTGCCGCCGGCTCCGAGTTTCGCGGCTCTTCCTTCGGCGCCCGCGGTTCCGGTACCCGTGAGGAGCGAACCGGCCTCCGTGGCGTCTTGGCGGCCAGTGAACGCCTCCGCTCTCCACCCGGAGATCGGGCGCTTCACGTTGTTTGCCGCGTTTCTGATCTAGACCTTCCTCAGGAGAAGTGTGTCCGCGCGAGCCCATGACGGGCTCGACGACGATCCGTTTTCCGGAGGAAACATGCCTTCCCTTCGTTTGCCGCTCGCGATCGCGCTGTGTGCCGTGGGGGCTTCGGCCCTCGGCGCCACGACGGAGCCACCCGTTGCACCCGCGCCGCCGATCGAGGTGCTGATCGCCGAGGCGCTCGCCCGGAACCCGGAGATCCGGGCGGCCGAGGCGCGTTCCCAGGCCGCCCTGGCTACGGCGCGCCCGGCGGGAATCCTGCCCGGACCGATGTTCGAGACCTATCTCGACGACGAGAGCTTTCCGCGCTACACGGTCGGCACCAGCGAGTTTTCGCTGCTGGGCCTCGAATTCCGCCAACCGCTGCCGCACCCCGCGCGGCGGCGGGCGGAGCGGGCGGCGGCGGCGAGCGAAGCCGGGATTCCGGGGGTGGCCGCGGTGCTCGCGATCCGCCGGGTCGCCGCCGGGGTGCGCGGCAGCTACGCCCGGATCTTCGCGCTCGACCGGGCGGACGAGGCCTGGCGCGCCGGGCGCGAGCTGCTCGACCTGGTGGCCGCGACGGCGGCCAACTCGTATGGCGCCGGTCAAGGGGGCCAAGGAGAGGTGGCGCGCGCGCAGCTCGAACGGCTGCACGCCGAGGAACGGCGGATCGAGATCGCCGCCGAACGGCGGGCGGCCGAAGCGGAGTTGGGCCGCTGGCTCGGGCGAAGCGGCCCCGCCGCGATCGGGCCGATCGATGCCCTGCCGCCCTTGCCTCCCCGGTTCCAAGCGGCTCCCGAGCCCGGCGCGGCAGCTGGTGCCCCGGCGATTCCGGAAGCCGTGACCGATCGGACGGCCGCTCCGCCCGCGCACGGGATCGGCGGCGAGACCGGGGCCGCCGATCCCTCCGCCCGGGCGGTCGCCGCCGCCCCCGAGGTGCAGCTTCGCCGCGCGGAGCTGGCGGCGGCGGAACGACGCGCGGCGCTCGCCGGCCTCGCGGGCAAACCGGATTTTTCGACCGGTGCCGGGATCGGCACCCGCGGCGGCCTGGACCCGATGGTCGCGCTGCGCTTCGGCGTGCAGCTCCCCTCCTGGCGCAACGCCCGCGCCGTGGCGCTCGCCGCGGCGGCACAGAGCGAAGTCGAAGCCGCCCGCGCCGACCTGCGGGCCGCCGAGATCGACGCGCAGGCGCAGGCCGCGCGGCTGGCCGCCGAGGTTGCCCGCAGCGGCGAGATCGCGTACCACCTCGAGCAGGCCCTTTTGCCTCAGGCGCGGTTCGCGTTCGACGCCGCCCGCTCGGACTACCTCGCCGGGCGCGGCGATCTGTCGGGGGCGCTCGCCGCCTTCACCGCCTGGATCGACGCGCGCGCCGATCTCGCCCAAGCCCAAGCGGCGCGCTACTCCGCCGCCACGGAGCTGGCCGCCCTGCTCGGCCCGCCGACCGAATCGACGCTGCTCGACAACCCGATTCCCACCGTCCCCCCGGGAGATTCCCGATGAACCGGCTCGCCGCGATCGCCCTCTTCGCACTCCTCGCCGTGGGCTCCGCCTGCTCCAAGCCCGCGTCCGGGCCGGCCCATTCGGGAGAGAAGCCGCTGTTCTATCGCCACCCGATGCAACCGGACATCACTTCGCCGGTGCCGGCGAAAGACGACATGGGCATGGATTACGTGGCGGTCTACGCCGACCCGGAAACCGCGGCGGCGGGCACTCCCCCCGCGGTCGCCCCCGCATTGTCCGAAGCGAGCCTCACGCTCGGCGGCGTCGCGGTCGTGCCGGTCGCGCGGGAATCGATCGCGCGCTCGGTCCGCCTGCCCGGCGTGGTGGCCGCCGACGAGGCGCGGCGGACGGAGGTGGTGGCCCGTTTCGGCGGCTGGCTCGAAGCGCTGCCGGTCGCCCGGACCGGCGAGCGCGTGAGCCGAGGCCAGACGCTCGCCCGGTTGTTTTCTCCCGAGCTGGTGGCCGGCGAAGAGGAATACCTCCGTGCCCGGGAATCGGCGGACCGTTTTGCCGGCTCCGCCATTCCGGAAGTCGCCCGAGGCGGCGCCGAGCTGGCGGCGGCCGCCCGGCGCAGGCTTTCGCTGCTCGGCCTGTCCGACGAGACGATCGCCCGCATCGAGCGGAGCGGCACCTCGGAGCGGACGCTCGCGATCGTCGCCCCCGGCTCCGGCTGGGTGACCCGGCTCGGCGCGGTGCGCGGCGCCCGAGTGGAAGCAGGGACGATGCTGTTCGAGATCAGCGATCTGTCCGCGATCTTCGTCGAGGCGAGCCTGCCCGAGGGCGACGCCGCGCTCGCGGTGATCGGGCGTCCCGCGACGCTCACCCTCGCTGCGGCGCCGGGCGAGAGCCGCACCGGCCGACTGATCGCGATCCTGCCGCTGCTCGATTCCGTCAACCGGACGCTCACCGTCCGCGTCGCCTTCGCCAACGGCGATCTGGCGCTCAAACCCGGCATGTCGGCGTTCGTCGAGCTGGCGGAGCCGGGGCGCGAGGCGCTCACGATCCCCGACTCGGGTCTCCTGCCCACGGGCGAGCGGACTCTCGCCTTCGTCGAGACGGCCCCCGGCCGATTCGCTCCGCGCGAGGTGACGGTCGGCGCGCGGGTCGGCGGACGGGCGGAAATCCTTTCCGGCCTCAAGGAAAACGAGCGGGTCGCGGCCCAGGCCGCCTTCCTGCTCGACGCCGAAAGCCGCCTGCGCGGCGCGCTGCCGGCACCGACACCGTCCTCAATACCGCCCCCCAAGGAGCCGCGATGATCGCCCGGATCATCGGCGCTTCGGCGCGCCATCCGCTGTTCGTGCTGCTCGCCGTCGGCGCGCTGATCCTGCTCAGCGTCGCCGCCCTCGGCCGCATTCCGCTCGATGCGCTGCCCGACCTGTCGGACCCGCAGGTGATCGTCTTCTCGCGCTGGGACCGGTCCCCCGATCGCATCGAAGCCCAAGTCACCTATCCGCTCACGACCGCTCTGCTCGGCACCTCGGGGGTGAAGGCGGTGCGCGGCTTTTCCGATTTCGGTTTCTCCTACGTCTACGCGATTTTCGAGGAGGGGACCGATACCGGAGAGGCGCGCTCCCGCGTGCTCGAACAGCTGGCGAAAGTGGATCTGCCGGAAGGGGTGAGAACGGAGCTGGGTCCCGACGCCTCGGGGGTCGGCTGGGTGTATCAGTACGCGCTGGTCGATCGCTCGGGAAAAATGTCCTCGACCGACCTGCGGCAGCTTCAGGATTGGACGCTGCGCTTCGCGGTCCAAGCGGTGCCGGGCGTCGCCGAGGTCGCCTCGGTCGGCGGCCTGCCGCCGGAGATGCAGGTGACCGCCGATCCGGCCCGATTGCAGGCGTACGGCCTCTCGCTCGGCGATCTGGTGGGCGCGGTCCGCGGCGCCAACGTCGAGACCGGCGGCCGGCTGATCGAAGCGGGCGGCGCCGAAATCATGGTCCGCGGGCGGGGCCTCGCCCGTTCCGAAGCGGATCTGCGGAGCGCCGTGGTCCGCGCCGAGCCGGGGCGCGCGCCGATTTTGCTCGGTGACGTGGCGAACGTCGCCCTCGGCCCGGCGCTCCGGCGCGGCGCCGCGGACCTGGACGGCACGGGCGACGCGGTCGGCGCGATCGTCGTCATCCGCCATGGCGAAAACGCCCTCGCCGCGATCGACAGGGTGAAGGCGAGGCTCGCGGAGTTGGGCGCGAGCCTCCCCGCCGGGGTGGAGATCGTGCCCACCTACGACCGCTCGACGCTGATCCGCGCGACGATCCATACCCTGCGCCACGAGCTGGTGATCGAAATGATCGTGGTGGCGCTGGTGATCCTTTTCTTCCTCTGGCATTTCCCGTCCGCGATCGTGCCGATCGTGACGCTGCCGATCGCGGTGCTGCTCGCGTTCTTGCCCTTTTCGGCGCTCGGATTGGAAATCAATTTGATGTCGATCGCCGGCATCGCGATCTCGATCGGCGTGCTGGTGGACGGCGCGATCGTCGAAGTGGAAAACGCCTACCAAAGAATCCACCTCTGGCAGGAGGGGGGAAAGAAAGAACCCTTCGCCGACGTGCGCCTGAGGGCGCTCCAAGAGGTCGGTCCGTCGGTGTTCTTTTCGCTCCTGGTGATCGCGGTCGCGTTCCTGCCGGTGTTCGCGCTCTCCGGCCAGGAAGGCCGCCTGTTCCGGCCGCTCGCGGCGTCCAAAAACCTTACGATGGCGGTGGCCGCCCTGCTCGCGATCACGCTCGATCCGGCCTTGCGCATGCTGTTTGCGCGCGCCGAACCGTTCACGTTCCGGCCGCGGTGGCTCGCGCGGATCGCGACCACGCTGGGCGTCGGCACCTATCGCGCGGAGAGCCATCATCCGGTCCAGCGCGGCGTGGCGAAAATCTACGAGCCGGCCTGCCGTTTCGTGCTTCGCCACCCGTGGACGACGATCGGCGCGGCGGTGTTGCTGGTCGCGGCCAGCGTACCGGCGTATTTATCGCTCGGCACCGAGTTCATGCCGCCGCTCGACGAGGGAACGCTCCTGTACATGCCGATCACCCTGCCTGGCCTTTCGATCGGCGAAGCGCAACGGCTGCTCACGGCGGAGGACCGCATTCTCAAGGGTTTCCCGGAAGTCGAAAGGGTTTTCGGCAAGGCCGGCCGCGCCGAGAGCGCCACCGATCCGGCGCCGCTGTCGATGGTCGAAACCACGGTGGTGCTCAAGCCCCAGAGCGCTTGGCGAGAGAAGCCGCGCTGGTGGTCGGGCCACATTCCGCAATGGGCCCAAGCGTGGGCACGACCGCCGTTTGCCGCGCTCTGGCCCGACCGGATCTCGCGCGAGGAGCTGATCGCCGAGATGGACGCGGCGATCCGCGCGCCCGGCGTCACGAATTCCTGGCTCCAGCCGATCCAGACTCGGATTTTGATGCTCTCGACCGGTCTGCGGACCCCCGTGGGGGTGAAGGTCTACGGCGCCGACCTCGCCGAGATCGAGCGCGTGGGCACGGAGGTCGAGACGATCCTCTCGCGCGTGCCGGGCGCCGCCCGGGTCTTCGCGGAACGGACGGCCGGCGGCCTGTTTCTCGACGTCACGCCCCGGCGCGCCGATCTCGCGCGCTACGGGCTCACGATCGAGCAGCTGAACGGCCTGATCGCCACGGCGGCGGGAGGAGAACAGGTCTCGACCCTGCTCGACGGCAGAGCCCGCATTCCCGTGACCGTCCGCCTGCCGCGCGAGCTGCGCGACACGCCGGAGGCGCTCGCCCGTCTGACGATCGATACGCCCGTCGGCGCCCGGGTTGACCTCGGCCAGGTGGCGGATCTTTCCATCGTCTCCGGCCCGTCGATGATCCGCGACGAGAACGGTTTTCTCACCGGCTATGTCTATATCGACGTTGCGGGCCGCGATCTCGGCGGCTTCGTCGAGGCGGCGCGTGCCGCGGTCGCCCGCGATCTCAAGCTGCCGCCGGGGGTGAGCCTGGGCTGGAGCGGCCAGTACGAGCATCTGCTCACGGCGCGGCGGCGGCTGCGCCTGCTGGTGCCGATCACCCTCGGGTTGATCTTCGTCCTGCTGCTCGCCAATACCGGCGCGGCCTGGAAGGCGACGCTGGTGATGCTCGCGGTGCCGTTCTCGTGCGTCGGCGCGGTCTGGCTGTTCTGGCTGCTCGGCTACCAGGTCTCGGTCGCCGCCTGGGTGGGGATGATCGCGCTGCTCGGGCTCGACGCCGAGACGGGGGTGTTCATGCTCCTGTTCCTCGACCTGTCGTGGAACGAGGCGCGCGCCGCCGGCCGGCTGCGGACCACCGAGGAGATGGACGAGGCGATCGTCCACGGCGCGGTCAAACGCGCCCGGCCGAAGCTGATGACCGTCGCCGCGGCGTTCTGCGGCCTGTTGCCGATCCTCTGGACCCGCTCGGCGGGAGCGGACGTCCTCCAGCGGATCGCCGCGCCGATGATCGGCGGCCTCGCCACCTCGTTCGTCCTGGAGCTGCTGGTCTACCCCGCGGTCTACAAACTCAAGCGGCGGCGGGAAGTGGGCGAAAAGGCTTCTAATCTCAACTAATCGCCTCTTCTTGAGATTCAGGCGGACGATGAGGCAAAAGATCAGAAAAACTGCGGCCTCAGGGGACGAATGCTCTTGAATCGAACGGCCCCGATAGGATAGAAGAGCGACACTCGTTGCCACCCGAATTGCGGTCTGATCTTCGCGCCGCGTTCCGCTTAACTACTTCCCGATTCCGGAGGTCGATCGATGCAAGACTTTTGCCCCTTGTCACGGCGAGCGCGTCTGCTCGTCTGGGCGGTGACCCTGGTTTGCGTGGGGCTCGCCCCGCTCGCCGTCACCGCGCAGACCGACGCCGCCGCCGCACCCTCCCCGAACAGCGCCCCCGAGCTCGCCTCGGGGCTCGGCGAGGTCGCGCCCGGCCTATGGATCTTCCTCGATCCCGCCACCGGACGGGTCACCGACCGGCCGTCGCCCGAGCAGCTGGCCGCGATCCGCAGCCAGATCTCGAAGCTGGTCGTCGAATCGACCGTCGGCCTGGTCGGAAAGACCTATCCGAACGGCATGAAGAGCCTGAACCTGCAGGGCCGTTTTCAGAGCGTTTCGGTCCTCACCCTCGGCCCGAACGGCAAGCAGCAGATGACCTGCGCCGAAACTCCGGACGAGGCCGTGAACGCGCTTCTGTCCGCGCCGCGCCTGGTCCCCACCCTCAACGGTCTGGAAACGGAGTAGCTCGATGCGTACGATGCTTTCCCGCACGCTCTCCGCCCTCCTCGTCCTCGGCGCCCTCTGCCTGGCCGCGAGTTTTGCGCCGGCCGGCGCCACCACGTTCGTGATCGTCAACAACGACGGCGCGGGCGAAGGCTTCAACGACCCGACCCCCGCCGCCCCGGTCGGCGGCAACAACGGCATCACCGTCGGTCAGCAGCGCCTGAACGCCTTCCAGTTCGCCGCCGACCTCTGGGGCAGCCTGATCGACAGCGACCAGACGATCTACATCCAGGCGACGTTCGACCCGCTCACCTGCACCGCCACCTCGGCCGTGCTCGGCTCGGCCGGCGCGATCCAGATCTTCTCGGATTTCACCAACGAGGACTTTCCGGCCACCTGGTACGCGGTGGCGCTGGCGAACAAGCTCACCGGCACCGACCTCGCGCCGGGGCCGACCAACTCGAACGCCGATGACATCATCGCGCGCTTCAACAGCAGCTTGAACGGCAACGTGGCTTGCCTGGGCGGCATTGGCTGGTACTACGGCTTCGACGCCATGCACGGCGCCAACACCGACCTGGTGACCGTTCTCCTCCACGAGTTCGGCCACGGCCTCGGCTTCGCCAACTTCGTCACCGAGTCGTCCGGCGCCAACGCCGGCCCGCCGTTCCAGACCGACGTCTACTCGCAGTTCACTCGCGACAACACACTCGGCCAGACCTGGGCGCAGATCAACCCGACCAACGCCAACGACGCGGCGATCGCCGCCTCGGCCATCCGCTGCGGCCAGATCGTTTGGACGGGACCCCACGTGACCTCGGCCGTCGCGGCCGGCGCGCTGCAATCCGGAGCACCGTTCGTGAAGGTCAACACCCCCGGCGGCATCGCCGGCTTGTATCAGCTCGGCGCCGCGGCGTTCGGCCCGGCTCTCACCGCCGGGGGCGTCACCGGCAACGTCGTCATCGGCCTCGACCCGGCGGACGGGGCGGGTCCGAGCACCACCGACGGCTGCACGGCGTTCACCAACGCCGCGGCGGTCGCGGGCAACATCGCGCTCCTCGATCGCGGCACCTGCGGCTTCACGATCAAGGTGAAGAACGCGCAGCTCGCCGGCGCCACCGCGGTCATCGTCGCCGACAACGTCGCCGGCTGCCCGCCGGCCGGCC
>Ga0134122_10003333_pt1 | contig 11937 bp, 13 predicted proteins | sample KB302_FD_96461 | JGI IMG/M metagenome (GOLD analysis project Ga0134122, IMG submission 96461) | Terrestrial soil microbial communities without Nitrogen fertilizer from Kellogg Biological Station, Michigan, USA - KB3-0-2 | ecosystem: Environmental > Terrestrial > Soil > Unclassified ...
CAGAAGGCGCTCGCCGACAAGCTCTCCGACAAGATCCAGGTCATCATCGCGCCGCCGCCCGCCGACAACGGCTTCATCGGCGCCACCCTGCTCGGCGCGCAGAAGCGATGAGCCTGCGCGCGGCGCTGGCCGGACTCGCCCTGCTCGCGCTGCCGCTGGCCGCGGCGGCCGAGGCCGCGGCGCTTGCCATCGTGATCCGCGACCGTGCAGCGCTGCGCGCCGCGCCGCGCGCTGCCGCGCCGGCAAACGCGCTGCTTTGGCAGGGCGAGACGCTCGAGGTCCGTGGCGAGCGCCTCGACTACCTTCAGGTCTATGACTACAGGCGCGAGCGCGGCGGATTCGTCCTCGCGAGCGAAGTCCAGCGCATCTCGCCCGGGCCCGAGGAAGCGCCCGAGCTCCTCTCGATCGTGCGCTTCCTGCGGCGCATGCCGGGCGCGGAAGCGCTGGGCATCGGCTTCGCCGCGGCCTATATCGAGGCGGCACCGGCGGAAGTGCTGGCGAGCGAGGTCGGAGTCGAGGCGCTCGACGCTCTCGCGGGCTTCTCCGAGCGCCTCGCCGAGCGCGCTTCATCGAGCGCCACGCAGGAGCGCTCGGCACAGGAGAAGCTCGCGGGCCATCTCGACGTGGCGGCGCGCTACGGAGTCGGTTTCACCCACCACGAGCGCAACGGCCGGGCCTACTACTGCTACGAAGGCGAGGCTTACCGCAGGGTGCTCGCGATGCCCTCCAGCGCGGCTCAGCGCGCGCGCGCCGCGCTGGCGCTCACCCGCGCCGAATGCACGAGCGCCGAGCTGCCTCCCGAAGAGCGCCGGCGCATGGACCAGTGGCGCGCAGAAGTCCTCGAGCGGGTCGACGCTGCCGCGCTGCCCGCGCATCTGCGCAACCGCATCCTGATGCGCCGCGCCGCAGTGTGGGCGAGCGTCGCCTACCTGCAGGCGCGCAAGGGCGAGCCTGCGCAGGCCGCCGCAAGCCGCGCGCTGGTGGCGCTCGCGGATGTCGACAAGGCGAAGTTCGGAGACGAGGACGCCCGGAGCTACAACGACGCGGCGATGCAGGTCGGCGCTTCGCGCTGGGCGGCAGAGCCGGCGGCCTCGCGCGCTGATGACAAGAGGCCGCACATCGTCACCGCGCCCGGGCCCGCGGGCGAGACCTGCGTGTTGCTCGTGGACGCCAAGAACGACGCACGCAGGCCGCTCGCACGGCGCTGCACCTACGCAATGGTCTGGACGGCTTCGGCGCAGCTCAACCGCGAGGGCAGCGCGCTCGCGCTGGCGGTGCAGCCCACCGCCGCCTGGCGCGAGCTCTGGATCTTTCGCACGTCGCCGAACGGCTGGAACGTGCGCGTGCTGCCCCCCGCCGCCACTGCGCCGCACATCGGCTACGCCGAATTCGCCGGCTGGGCGCCAGGGGGAAACCGCATGCTCGTAGCGCGCGAGGCGCGCGGCGACGGCAAGTACCGGCGCAGCTTCGAAATCGTGCGGCTCGACACGCTTGCAGCCGTGTCGCATGCCACCGTGGCCTCGAACGTGCGCGAGTTCCAGCGCTGGCAAGATGCTTCCTGGAAAAGCGGCACCGTGAGCCTGCGCTAGCCCAGCGCCCGCACGACGAGCGAAGCGCCGGAAGCGAGCAGCATCACCGTCACGGCGCGAAGCAGCGCGTCGCGGGAGATCAGGCGGAACACGCGCCGCGACACCGCGATGCCGGCGAACGCGCAAGGCGCCGCGACCGCGGCGGCGATCCAGATTCGAGTATCGAGCAGCAGTCCTGTAACGAGAAACGCGAGCACGCGCAGCGAGATGCTCGTCATGGTGGCGAAGCCGAGCGTGGCGCGGAACTGCTCCTTGGTCAGCCCGCGCTGCGAGAGGTAGATCGCGTAGGGCGGACCGCCCGCGCCGAACAGGCTGCTGGTGATGCCGCCGGCGAATCCTGCCAGCAACCCCCAGCGCGCAGAAATGACGCGCGAGCGGGCGCGCCTCGCGAGGGTGTAGAGCGCAAACGAGAGCACGAACACGCCCAGGAGAAGCATGCCGACGGCGCGCGGCAGGTTGACGAGCGCGGTGACCCCAACCGCCGTGCCGACGAGGATCATCGGCACGAGGCGCGTCCATTCTGAGCGCACCGCATTGCGCGGGTTCTCGAGTCCCACGCCGAACGCGCTGACGAGATCGGCGAGCGCAAACAGCGCAAGCGCGAAGGGCAGCGGCACGAAGTGGCTCGCGAGCGGGATCGTGATCAGCGCTGAGCCGAAACCCGTGAGGCCGAAGACGAGGGCGCCCGCGAACGCGATCGCGCCCAGCGCCGTGAGCTCGCCGGTGCCCATCAGGCGCCGAGGACCAGGCTCGCGCCCTCGGTGTGGTTCATCGAGCGCAGCCGCCTCAGGTACCTGGTGAACGGTAGGCCGAGGTGCGCCTCGAGCCGCCCCGCGCGCCTGCGCAGCTCCTCCCACTCGAGCCTCGGCGGCAGGCCCTTGAGGGCGAAGGCGGCGATATTCTGGTCGTACAGCGCGCGCATCGAGACGACGGCGCCGCCGAACGCGCTCTCGAGCCGGCGCATGTACTGCGCGAGGCGCGGGTCATCGTCCATGAAGTTCACCACCAGCACCCCGCGAGGCTCGAGCGCCAGGAAGGCGGCGTCGTAGAACTCGGCCGCGGCGAGCTCCGGCACGTGCGCCTCGTCGTGGTAGGCGTCCACCACCAGCACGTCGCAGCATTCCGGCGCGAGCGCCTCGGCGCCGTCGCCGATCTCCACGGCGAGGCGCTCGCCGTCCGCCGGCAGCGCGAAGTGGGTGCGTGCGGTCGCCACGATGCGCGGATCGAGCTCGATCACGCGGACCCGGGTCTTCCTCAGGTGCCGGAAGAAGAACTTGGGAAGCGAGCCGCCGCCAAGGCCGATCATCAGCGCGCGGCGCGGCTCGGGATGGAACAGCAGGAAAGCCATCATGCAACGGGTGTAGTCGAGCGCCAGCGCGAAGGGATCGCCGAGCCGCATCGAGCTCTGGATCGCCTCGCCGCCGACGTGCAGCGAGCGCACCCCGCGCTCGTCGCTGACCGCTATGGTGGGCAGGTTCTTTTTCAGGACCCCCATGATAGTGCGTAGGAAAAATCTCACGAAGTTTTGCCGCGCCGCCGCCACAGGCAGGAAATAGGCGATAGGCGGGCGGGCCCCGGCGCGGTAGGGTGGATTCCATTGGGGGGTTTCATGGGGAAGGGGCAGCGGGCGGAGCTCGAAGCAGCGCTCAGCGCGCGGATCGAAGCGATCTTCGACCGCGCGCCCGGGCTATGCGGCTTCTCGATCGACGAGCGGCTCGTCTCCGGGAACGCGAAGGAAGGCACCCGGGAATGGGAGCTCTACGTGAGCGCGGTGGAGACCTTGCCCGAGCTCGGCGATCGCGCGAAACGCTTCATCGGCGAAATCTCCGGTGCGCTCGAGGACCTGCTGAGCCAGGAGCCCCAGGCGGCCGACCTGCTTCCGGGCCGCACCTTCGCCCGCGTCTGGCACTGACAATCCCTGGGTAGTTCTAGCGCCCTCTCGACAGGGCGAGTTCGGAACCGAGGTCGTCCCCGAGGTGCTGCCCGCACGTCCCGCACACCGGCGCGGCGCCCGCATCGAGCTTGGAGCCGTCCGGAAGCTCGCAGCCTTCGGGCAGCGTCGGGTCCTCCACCTCGAGAAACCCCGCCGGAACCTTGATGGCCGGCCCGCGGCAGGGGCTTGCGCCGCCGACGTGCCACAGGGTGACGAGTTCCAGCGCCGGGTCGATCCGCTTGAGTCGCATATGAGATAAGAGGAAAACACACGCCAGCGCGCATTTCAAGAACTCAATGCCCGCGGATCGTTGGACAATGGGAAAAGCTTCGTCAAGGCTCTGAATGGCCACGCATCCGGATTCGAACGATCGCAAGCGAGAGCACCAGGCCGGCGCGCCGGAGCAGTGCAATTTCCTGATTTGCACTCGCGCCGGGAAGTGCGCGCAGCCTTCGAACTGCCTTGCCGGCGTGATCCCGGTGAATCCCGAATACCGCCCGATCTACGGAGGTGGCGGGCACAAGCGCGAGGAATAGGGCTCTTTGTAGCCATTGCGGCTCCATGATTCGTTGTCGATCATGAGTACACCGAGCGTAGCCCCACTGATTCGGGGCGCGTCGGTAGCCCCGGATCACCGGGGCTTTTCATTTGAGGGCTCCTCGGGCGCAGGGCGACCCCATGAAGAAAACGATCGAATTGGGGCCGACGAAGACAATTCAGAGAGATCTGGTCGGACGGCTGCCGCTACGATCAGCGACCTGGAGGAGCGGGAATGGTAGAAGACAATCAAGCCGCAGCGGATCACTTCGGTCGCCAGTCGGCGTTTTCGCCGGTTCTTTGCCTGGCAGTCGGGTCGGCTATTGGATTCTTCGCGTTCTTAGGGTGGCTCTTGTTGGCGGCATTCGGTTAGGCCCCTCGACCAGTCAAAACCGTAATCTAGGTTACTGCGCCTCTCGCAGTAATCGGCCAAAGTGCCTCGACGACGCCGCGGCGCACGCAAACGTACCAATCATAAAGATTGACCGTCGGGTCGCAGTGCCCGGGAACGAGGAAGAGCTTTTCGCCTAGCGCGGGCGGATTGGGCCCTTCGATGAAGCCGTGCTCGTCGGAGGCTTTCGTGAACTTGAGGACTTCTTTTCCCCACACCGTGGGCATGCCCGAGTCGACGCTGGAGGCCTTGAGGCCGGCGTCGACGATTGCGGCGTGTGGCGAAGGCCGGCTCATCACGGTGGCGAGGACGAAAAGGGCGTGCTCGAAGCGCGGCAGCGGTGCAGCCCATTCGTTGCGCGCGTAGTCGACGTCCATGAAGACGTACGAGCCGGGCTGGATCTCGTCCCATGCGCCCGACTCCACCTCGAACATGAACGTGCCGCTCCCGGCTCCGGTGACGATCGGGGTGTCGATGCCGCTGCGCTTGAAGAGCGCCTTGGTCGCGCTGACCGCCTCGGCGGCGCGAGCGATGTGGGCGCGGCGCTCGGCCATCGTTCGCATGTGCTGGGCGCGGCCGTGGTAGGCCTGGAGGCCGCCGAAGCGCAGGCCGGGCGCTTTCGTGATCTCACGCGCCAGGGCGAGCGCGGGCTCGCCGGGCGCGATGCCGCAGCGCCCCATGCCGACCTCGAGCTCGATATAGATGTCGAGGCGCGCGCCGCTGGCGGCGATCTCGCGCAGGTTGTCGAGATTGTCGACGCAGACTCCGAGATGGGCGCGGCGGGAAAGCGCGGCGAGGCGCGCGATCTTCGGTGCGCCGACGATCTCGTTGCTGACCAGGACGTCCTGCACGCCGCCCTCCACCAGCGCCTCGGCCTCGGACACTTTCTGGCAGCACACGCCGACCGCGCCGGTGGCAATCTGGCGCCGGGCGATGTCGGGCGACTTGTGGGTCTTGGCGTGTGCCCTCACCCGGACCTTTCCGGCGACGGACTGCTTGAGCGTCTCGAGGTTGCGCTCGAAGGCGTCGAGGTCGAGGACGAGCGCCGGAGTATCGACTTCTTCTAGGCGCTGCCCGATCGAGGCCGGCGGTCTCTGGCTCATGCTGTCGCACTCCGTGTCCGCTGGTGAAGCGCGAACCAAACGAGGGCTGCCGCCACGAGCGCGATCAACGGCAGCGCCATCAGGTTGACCCGCTCCCAGCCTGCGCTGGTGACGGTCATTCCCGAGGTAAGAGAAGAGATCACCATCACGATGAAGATGGCCTGGTCGTTGGCGCCCTGCGCCTTGGCGCGTTCCTCGGGACGGTAGGTATCGGTGAGAAGCGTGGTGCCTCCTATGTAGAGGAAGTTCCAGCCTACACCGAGAAGGACGAGCGACCACCAGAAATTGGCGACCGCGAGCCCCGCCAGCGCCACCCCGACGCAGACCAGGTTGAGCGCGGCCCCGGTCAGCATCACCGGCAGCACGCCGAAGCGCCGGATCAGCCTGCCGGTGAAGAACGACGGCGCGAACATCGCCACGATGTGCGACGAGATGACGAAGGCGGCGTCGCCGAATGGGTGGCCGCAGGCCTGCATCGCGATCGGGGTCGAGGTCATGAGGAAGTTCATGACGCCGTAGCTCACGGCGCCGGAGAACACCGCGACGATGAATTTCGGCTGCGCCGCAATCACGGCGAGCGGCCTGCCGGAAGCGGCGCGCTCGGCCGCGGTCGGCGTCGGGATGCGCACGAAGCGCAGCAGGATCACGGTGAGGAGCGCAAAGCCGATGAGCGCAAGGTAAGCGCCCATGAACTTGGTCGGGAGGAGATCGATCGTGTAGCGGCTGGTCGCCGGGCCGACGATTCCGCCGACGAGGCCTCCGGCGAGGACCATCGAGATCGCATTGGCGCGCAGGTCCGGCGTCGCGATATCCGCAGCGACGAAGCGGTAGTACTGGCCGAATGCGTTGTACACACCCCACACCAGCGTGCCCAGGCACAGCAGCCAGAAGCTGCTAGTCATGATCGCCGAGGCGCAGATCAGCGCGCCGGCGACGCCGAAGAAGGTGCCCAGGCTGAGGCCGCGCCGGCGGCCGGCGCGCTTCATGTAGAACGAAGCCGACATCGTGGCGATCGCGCCGCCGAGCACCCAGCACGTGACCGGCAGCGTGGCAAGGCTGGCGTAGGGCGCAAGTGACAGACCCGCCAGGCCGTTGATTGCAATGAGGGTTGAGTTGTTCGCGAACAGCAGCGCCTGGCACGCCGTGAGCAGCCAGATGTTGCGCCTAGTACTGTCCGGATATACAGTATCGGCCATGCCCCCAGATTCTACGAAACCGCGGCTCCACATGCGGGGCGCGCGGTCCTTCCTGCAGGGCCGTTTCGAAAGCGCGGCGCGCGAACCGTTCGACGACGGCTGGACCCCGGACGAGCGGCCGCAGAGCGAGCTCAAGACCGAGGTCACCATCGAGCGCGCGCGCTCGATTGTTTCGCACAACGACTCGCCCGACGTCGGCTTCGACCGCTCGATCAACCCTTACCGGGGCTGCGAGCACGGCTGCATCTACTGCTACGCCCGGCCGAGCCATGCCTATCTCGAGCTCTCGCCGGGACTCGACTTCGAGACCAAGCTCTTCGCCAAGACCAACGCCGCCGAGCTCTTGCGAGAGGCGCTGGCCAAGCCTGGCTACAAGCCGCAGCCGATCGCGCTCGGCGCCAACACCGACTGCTACCAGCCGATCGAGCGCAAGTTCAAGATCACGCGCCAGATCCTCGAGGTCCTCGCGGAGTGCCAGCATCCGGTCACCCTGGTCACGAAATCCGCCCTGGTGGAGCGCGACCTCGATCTGCTCGGGCCGATGGCGGCGAAGAACCTGGTCAAAGTATTCGTCTCCATCGGCACGCTCGACCGCGAGCTTGCAAGGAAGCTCGAGCCGCGCGCCGCGAGCCCGCAAAGACGGCTCGATATCCTGAAAAAATTGAAGGAACACCGTGTTCCCTGCGGGGTCATGGTCGCCGCGCTGATCCCCGCGCTGAACGACAAGACCATGGAGCACGTCCTGGAGGCCGCGGCGCAGGCGGGCGCGGCCGAGGCCGCCTATGTCATCATGCGGCTCCCGAACGAGCTGAAGGACCTGTTCAAGGAATGGCTCGCCGAGCACTACCCTCAGCGCGCCGAGCACGTCATGAGCGTGATTCGCGACATGCGCGGCGGCAAGGACAATGACCCGCGCTTCGGCACGCGCATGAGTGGAACAGGCAATTACGCCGAGCTCATGGAAAAGCGCTTCGACATCGCCTGCCGCCGGTACGGCCTGAACAGCCACGGCGCGCCGCGCGCCCGGGCCGAGCTCGATTGCTCGCGTTTCAGTCCGCCTACGATCGGCGGCCAAATGATGCTTTTCTAGGGATACGGGCCTGGAAAACATCAGGCCGGTCTGGCTGGCGCTCGGCTGGGGGCTGGTCGCCGGCATCGTCTGGCTTTCGCTCACCCCCTCGCCGCCCAAGGTCGATTTCGAGCAGAGCGACAAGGTCGGCCACTTCCTCGCCTACGGCAGTTTGATGTTCTGGTTTTCGCAGCTCTACGTCGCGCGAAAAACGAGGCTCGCCTACGCCGCCGGCTTCGCCGCGATGGGCGTGGCGCTTGAATTCATCCAGGGCTGGACCGGCTACCGAGACTTCGAGGTCTACGACATGCTCGCGAACGGCATCGGCGTCGCCTTCGGCTGGGGCGCGGCGCTCATCCTCCCCAGAGTTTTGCCAGGAGAGGGACCAGGAACGCGGTCTTGAATGCGCGCACCGAGCGGCTGCTCGCCGCCCCGATCGTGCCCACGCTCGCGCGGCTTTCCGCGCCGGGCGTGCTGCTGGTCGCGTTCCAGTCGCTGGTATCGATCGGCGACACCTACTTCGTCGGCCGCCTCGGCACGGCGCCGCTCGCCGGCCTCGCCCTGGTGTTCCCGCTCATCATGCTGCTTCAGATGACCTCCGCCGGCGCGATGGGCGGCGGTGTGTCTTCCGCCATCGCGCGCGCGCTCGGCGCGGGCAACCTGCCGGCGGCGCGCCGCCTCGTGGTGCACGCGCTCGTCATCGCCGCGGGCATGGGCGCGGCGTTCACCGCGCTGATCCTGCTGCTTGGCCCCGCGATGTACGCGCTCCTCGGCGGGAAGGACGAAACGCTCGCCAACGCCGTGCGCTACAGCAACGTGGTGTTCGCCGGCGCCATCACGGTGTGGATGGCGAACACGCTCTCGAGCGTGCTGCGCGGCACGGGCAACATGCTGGTTCCGGCCCTGACCCTCATCGTCGCCGCGCTGGTGCACCTGCCGCTCTCGGCCTTCCTCGTCAGCCGCATCGGCATCGCCGGCGCCGGCATCGCCTACATCACCACTTTCGGCATCGCGGCCGCGGCAATGGCGCTCGTGGTATTCCGGCGCTCGAGCACGCTGCGCCCGGCGCGCGCCGACCTGCGCCTCGAACGGCGGCTGTTCCGGGAGATCCTGCGCGTCGGCGGCATTTCGGTGCTCTCTTCGGTCCAGACCGTGCTCACCGCCGTGATCCTGACCGGCTTCGTCGGCCGCTACGGCGCCGGCGCCCTCGCCGGCTACGGCGTCGGCCTGCGACTGGAGCTGCTGCAGATCCCGCTGGTGTTCGCGGTGGGCCAGGCGATGGTGGTGCTCGTCGGCACCACCATCGGAGCCGGGCGCCCGGAACGCGCCAAGCGCATTGCCTGGATCGGCACCGGCTTCGCGGCGTCGATCAGCCTCTCGATCGGGGCCGTGGCGACGCTCGCGCCGCTGGCCTGGGTGGGCCTGTTCAGCTCCGATCCCGCGGTGCTCGAAAGCGGATCGCTCTATTTGCGCACCGTGGCGCCGTTCTATTCGATGCTGGCCGCGAACATCGCGCTCTACTTCGCGTCCCAGGGCGCGGGCAAGGTGCTGTGGCCGGTTCTCGCCGGCACCGCGCGTCTTCTGATCGTGATCGCCGGCGGCGCGGCCGCCGCCACGCTCGGCGGCATCTTCGCGGTGATCGCGGCGGCGATGACGGTGTCCGGTCTGCTCACGATCTGGTTCGTTGCGCGCACGAAGTGGTCATAGCAAGATAGGCCATGACCGAATCGATCTCGGAAGCGCTCGCCCAGGGCACGCACCAGGCAAAGCTTTCAGCGGCAATGGCCGACCTGACCCAAAGACTGCTGATCGACGTGGCCGGGCTGTGCGTCGCTGCCCGCCGCGCCGATTACGTGCAGGCGGCGCTGAAAGGCTGGGAGTCGGACGGACGCTGCACGGCGATCGGCCACGCGCGCACCCTCGATGCGGGGGGCGCGGCGTTCGTCAACGGCACCGCCGCCCACGGCGAGGACTTCGACGACACCTTCGAAGGCGGACCGGTGCATGCGGGCGCCGTGGTCGTCCCCGCGGTTCTCGCGGTCGCCGAGCGTGAACGCCTTTCAGGCGATTCCGTAGTCAAGGCCATCGCGATCGGCGTCGAGCTGATGTGTCGGGCGAGCCTGGTGGCGCCCAAGCTCATCCACAAGGCCGGCTTCCATCCCACCGCGGTGATCGGCACCATGGCGGCCGCAGCCGCCGTTTCGACGCTTTTCAATCTTTCGAAGAGCCAGTTCGTCAACGCGCTCGGCATCGCAGGCTCGATGGCCTCGGGAATCATCGAATACCTGGCCGAGGGCTCGTGGACGAAGCGGCTGCACCCCGGCTGGGCTGCGCAGTCGGGCATCCGCGCCGCCGACCTCGCGCGCGCCGGGTTCATCGGACCGCGCACCGTGCTCGAGGGTACGCACGGCTTCTACCACGGCTTCGCGCGCACCACGCAGGGCGAGTGGGCGAAGCTCACGGACGGCTTCGGCAGGCGCTGGATCGCCGAGCCGCTCGCCTTCAAGGTCTACGCCTGCGGCACGATGACTCATCCGTATATCGATTGCGCGCGCCGGCTTGCCCCCATTCTGAAACTGAATGAAATCGACGAAATCGTTTGCGAGGTTGCCGAGGGCACGGTGCATCGCCTGTGGGAGCCGCTCGCGGCGAAGCGCCAGCCGCCGAACGCCTACGCCGCCAAGTTCAGCCAGCCCTACTGCATCGCCGCCGGCTTCGTGCTCGGCCATGCCGGGCTCGACGCCTTCACCGAGGAGCGCGTGCGCGATGCGCGGCTGCGCGCGCTCGCCTCCAAGGTGCGCTACGAGATCGACCCCGACAATCCCTATCCCGACGAATTCACCGGCCACGTGCGCGTGCGCATGAAGGACGGCAGCGTGCACGAAGAGCGCCAGGCGCATTTCCGCGGCGGCGCGCACGAGCCGCTGTCGCGCGAAGACCTCGAGGAGAAATTCCGGCTGAACTGCGCGTACGGCGGCTGGCCGGCCGAGCGCGCCCGACAGTTTCTGGATCTTGCGAGAACCGGGTTCAGCGGCCCGGTCGATCTGTCCGAATTTCGCTGAAAAACTCCACCAGCGCGTCGAGCGTGTCGTCCGGCGCCTCGGCCATCAGCGCATGGCCGGAGACCTCGACCACCTCGACCTGGGCGTTGGGCAGCTTCTGTGTCAGGGCCGTCGCCGCGCGCGGCGGCGTCATCACGTCGCGCCGGCCCAGGATGAAGAGCACCGGGCACTTGACGCCGGCGAAGTCCGACACGTAGTCGTCGCACGCCTTGAGGTCGTTGTAGAGCACGCCGGGCGCGAGCCGCGAAAGCCGCGCCAGCGCGTCGCCGTACATCCACATCCCGGGATTGGGATTGCCGCCGAACGGGACCTGGGGCGCATGGCCCCAGATCGTCTCCATGTCGAAGGCGGTCTGCTCGTTCCTGCGCGCGGCTTCGAGGAACGCCTCGGACACCTTCATCGGATAGGCGACGCCGATGCAGGCGATCCGCTCGACGCGCTCGGGCCGACGGTTCGCCGCCTCGAGCGCGACGAGCGCACCCATGGAATGGCCGACGATGCTCGCGGCCGCGATGTCCTGTGCGTCGAGGACGCTGAAAACCCAGTCGGCCATCGCGGCGATGGTGGGTAGCGGCGGACCTTCGGAGCGGCCGTGACCGGGCAGATCGAGCGCGAGCACGTTGCGGCCGTGATAGCCGAAGTAGCGGCTCTGCAGGCCGAAGGAAGAGTGGTCGAGCCCTGCACCGTGCACGAAGACGAGGGTCGGCCGCTGCGGGTCGAACGCGCGCGAGGCCGTATAGGCAAAAGCCCGTCTGCGGTCGACGGCGAGTTCCATCAGGCCTTTGCGGCCGCCCGACTTGCCGCCTGCAGGGCGCGGTCGAGGTCTTCCATCAAGTCGGCGCTCGACTCGAGCCCGATCGAAAGGCGCACGGTGCCCGCGGTGATGCCGGATTTCACGAGATCCGCGTCGCTCATGCGGTAGTGGGTCGTTGTCGCCGGGTGGATCACCAGCGACTTCGCGTCGCCGACGTTGGCGAGGTGCGAGAACACGCGCAGCGACTCGATGAACTTGCGCCCCGCGGGCCGGCCGCCCTTGATCTCGAACGAGAACACCGCC
>Ga0134122_10003334_pt1 | contig 11936 bp, 12 predicted proteins | sample KB302_FD_96461 | JGI IMG/M metagenome (GOLD analysis project Ga0134122, IMG submission 96461) | Terrestrial soil microbial communities without Nitrogen fertilizer from Kellogg Biological Station, Michigan, USA - KB3-0-2 | ecosystem: Environmental > Terrestrial > Soil > Unclassified ...
CCAGGTAGAGAAATCCTTTATCCGCAAATCGAGCGCGTTCCCGGTGGCGATGATGAACTTCACCTGCTCGCGAGTGAGATCCCGTACTCGAATATCATAGGCGCTTCCGCGTCCATATAATCTCCGATGCTCCGCGTGATCAGCTCCCGTCAGCGTGATATCGCGGTCATACTTTTCCCTGAAACGTTTTTGCAACTCTGTGAAGCGCTGCTGAAACGTGCCGGACACCATAAGCGTTTGCTGAGCAACAATTCCTTCCTCGGCGGGACGGCCTTCAAACTCCTGCTGTCTCCAAAACGATCCTCCGCCGGCAACCAGCGGCGCAGTCTCATGACGATTGATCACCTCTATCATCTCGCGCCAGCCTGCCAGCAGCGTTTGATTGGCTCGCAGATCGATTCCGGATTCAAGGACCGTATCGAGCGCGCTATCGAACTCGCGGCGCGCGCAATCAGCATCGCCGCGCGACAAACAGTCCTCGCCTCTTTGAATGTGTTGCCTGGCAGTTTGCAGAACTCCCTCGGGCGTCATCCGAGGTCCGGTGTTCTCAGTCTGGGCTCTCGAAGCCGCTGGAATCAGTGCGGCCAAAACCACGGCGCAAATAATTCTTCTGATCATCTACCGAACTTCCCCCGACCCATTGCACGCTCAATACGCGAAAGAGTGCCATGAAATATTGCGTGTGAATTCTAGCAACGTATATCCGAAATTGTAAAACGACTGAGCCATCGCGGCTTGGCTTTATTAGAATCGCGGCTGCGCAACACTTGTCGAATGATCCGAAATCAAATTTGGCTGGGGCATCTCAGAAAGCGCGGCACGCGACTGCAGACTTCGGTAATAGACCACAAGCGTGGCGACGACGACAAACGTCGACAGCAATGCCCAGCCGATCGCCCAAACAACCGGAGGCAGCCAACCACCAGTCGCTTCCGCCATGTTCCGAGCGTCCGTTGGAATCGCGGGATCAAACGCCGACAAGTACAACAGCGCGCGCATATCGTAGAACGCGTTCAGCAGACACTGAACAGCCAGAAAACTCATGCAGAAGTGAACGAGCTTTGGAGCGCCTTTGAGACCCAACAACAAGCAACCTCCTCCGAATATCAATCCCGCAAGCCATGCAACGATGTTTCCCCCGAACAACGCTGTGATCAAAAGCAACACGGCGCCTGTTCCGATCGCCGCTTTTTTCGCGTTGCGTTGTTTCCTCAGCATCAGAAGCAAGGCCGAGCCGTAGAGAGTCGTGGTCAGATAACCGGCGCTCGAAATCAGCAGTCCCCAGCCCCCTTTTGTGAAGGTCACTCCGCTGCCGTTCCACGCAAGCGCGACCCTGTTCACTCCGCCAAAGGTCACAAGCGCCGCAAGCGCGTGGCCGATTTCGTGAATGAACGTCACGAAGAGCCTGATGGGATACGTGATGACTCCGGCAAACGGAATGAACCACAGTGCGAGCGTCAAAAGAGAAGCGAGCACCAGCAGCTTGAATGAGTCTCGAGTTTCGGACTGGCTTTGCATAATCAGCTATACGCCGCGTTATTGAGTACGGTTCGATTCGCTGGAGCGATTGCTGAGTTCATCATTGCGCCTATTTCCGACTGTTTTCAATCGAGGATCGCTTTGCGCAACAGCGCGACGGCTTCGTCCGCATCGACTGCGAATGATAAGTACGACAAGTCATCTTGCGAGACCACGAGGTGCTCGCGCAAGCACTCAATCGTACGAGGCCAGCATTCGCCCAGCAGAATCAAAGGACGCGGAGAAATCACTCTTGTCATGAGCTTGTTCCACACAAGCGAAATCTCAGTAACCGTACCCATGCCGCCGCGCAACGCGATGTATCCCACAGATTCACGGATCAGAATCTGAAGCCGCGAGTAGAAATCCGCGGTGGGTTCGATTTTCTTGAGATATGGATTCGGCGCGGATTTGAACTGGTCCATCGTAACGCCAATGACGTGGCCACCCGCTTCGTGCGCGCCCCGGCTGATGGCTTCCATTATCCCGGCGTAGCCACCGGAGCAGACATCGAAGCCGGCTTCGACTAACAATCGGCCGAGTTTAAGCGCTTCCTGATACTCCGCCGAGTCTGGCCCGCACCGCGAGCCCCCGAACACAGTGATTCGTTTTCTGCGGTCGCGTTCCATCAGAAGCGTGCCTTTCGAAACCATGCTCGAGGACGACTGAGCTAGGGCTTCAATCTGTAAAGCATCCTCGGGAACGGAATCGTTTCGCGGATGTGCTCGATCCCACAGAGCCACGTTGTGCAACGCTCGATCCCCATCCCAAAGCCTCCGTGCGGAAACGTACCGTACTTGCGCAAGTCGAGATACCAATCGAAAGCTTCTTCGGGCAATCCGTGAGCGTGAATCTGCTTCAACAGATATTCCAGATCATCTGCGCGCTGGCCGCCGCCGATCACTTCGCCGTAGCCCTCGGAAGCCAATACGTCCACGCACATCGCAAGCTCGGGCCGCTCGGGGTCGGGCTGCATGTAGAACGCCTTCACCGCGGCCGGATAACGATGCACCATCACCGGCCTGTCGAACTGCTTCGACAAGTAAGTCTCGTCCGGAGCTCCGAAATCACCGCCCCATTCAAATCGATTCTCAAGCTCGCCCTTCTCGTGCGCCGCTTGAAGCATCTTCACAGCATCGTCGTATTGAAGCCGCGGAAACGGTGGCTTGATTACCTCCAGCTTCGATGTGTCTCGCTCGAGCTCAGTGAGTTCCTTGCGCCGATTCTCCAGCACACGCCCGACGATGAACGTAATAAACTCTTCGGCGAGAGCCATGACGTCGTCGAGATCGGCGTAAGCGACTTCGGGCTCGACCATCCAGAACTCGGTCAGGTGCCGCCGCGTCTTCGATTTCTCAGCTCGGAAAGTCGGACCGAAGCAATATACTTTGCCGAAAGCGCCGGCAGTGGCCTCATTGTAGAGTTGTCCCGACTGAGTGAGATACGCTTTCGCGTCCTCAAAATAATCAACCTCAAACAGGTTGGTTGTTCCCTCGCACGCCGCCGGCGTAAAGATCGGCGTATCCATCAACAGAAACCCGTTCGAGTCGAAGAAGTCGCGGACCGCGCGAATGATCTCCGCCCTGACGGAGAGAATCGCGTGTTGCCGTTTCGATCTCAGCCAGAGGTGCCGGTTGTCCATCAGGAACTCTGTGCCGTGTTCCTTTGGCGTTATCGGATAATCGTGAGCGACCTGCAGAACTTCGACGCCGGTCACATCCAGCTCGTAGCCGCCGGGCGCGCGCTCATCGGCTCTAACGCTGCCCGTTACGATGATCGAGGATTCCTGCGTGAGCTTTTCGAAATCGTTCCACACTTGCTCCGAGACGTTTTTCTTGAAGACGACACCCTGAATGATTCCCGACCCGTCGCGTATCTGCGGAAAGATCAGCTTGCCGCTCGATCGGCTGTTGTAAAGCCAACCCTTGATCACAATTTCTTCGCCGACATGCGCGGCAACCTCGCGTATGTATGTTTGGTTCATTGCTCACCTTACTGGTTCTAATCTGTTAGACCGATTTTTGAAGAGACAATCGTACTACACGATCCTGAGAGATTGAAGTTGCGTCGAGTCGCCGCTGGTCTTAGACTATGGGCATACATGTCCATCGCGTGAGGAGCTACATGGCCAGCGACGATGTCACAAAGAATCTAAGCGATCACGAATTGCTGTTGCAGCTTCTCGAGATGTTTCGAGAATTCGACGCTCGCCAGCGAGAATTCGACGCTCGCCAGCGAGACTTCGACGCTCGTCTTCAGACTCTCGAGCGAAAGGTCGACGAGCGCCTCTACGATACGCGGCCAATGTGGGAAGCCGTTCAAACTCAGATTGCTGACCTGCGCTCCGAGCAGGAGAAGGAGTTTCGCAAACTGCATAGTAAATTCGACAAGCTCGCTCAACTTGTTTACGAGATATATGCGGAGCAGCGAGAACAGGACCGGCGCCTCAATCAACTTGAAACGCCCGTGTCCTGAGAATCGCAAACGACATCAAGCCCTTCACTCTCCGGCCGAGTGTTTTCAAGCCGTACATACCAACCGTCGAATCAATTCAAATTCAGACATCACAGCCTTCGTGTTTTGTGCTTTTTCAACGAACTTCGCGATATTCGCAACGTGGTATCGCGTTTGCCCAATCATCGTTGAAGGCAAGCTCAACCAGGAGGTCTACAAATGACGGAACGCATTATCGAAGAACATGTACACACGAGTGGAGGCGGAGGCGGCGCGATAACGGCTCTCGCGGTCGTATTGTTTTTGCTGGTGCTGCTGGCTGTGCTTTACTTCAGCGGCACTTTGGGCAGGATGTTCGGCGGCACTCAGAAACACGAGATCGACATCAACGTTAACAAGCCGGGCATCGTTCTGCAGTTGCGTTAGTACAAATGAGGGCGGCAGACTCCAGTCTGCTGCCCTTCCTCTTATCACTCAGGAGGCCTGGTGTCGCCGGGAAGCGGGCGTTGCGTTGTGCCGCTTGGGTCCCTGCGGCGCCGCATAACTTCTTCGGGATCCCGATCGTTCTTGTGCAGACCCGGTCTGATTCCTGTCTCCTCTCCCGGCCTGCGGCCACCACGTGAAAACTGAGTCCACGGCCCAGCGGGCATATCGCCTGAAATCTCACGTTGCCATGCGAATTCCGGGTGTAGTTTTAGAAATGCTTCGAGCTTGAAGTCCGCTCCACACGGATGACCCGCCGATGCCCAAAGAGTCATTCGCGATGCCATCGGACCGTCCGCGACTTTCGCATTCACTGTTCCGCCAGGAAAGAAGTTCGCCCAATCCCATTCACGCAAACCGCGCTCGTCGACTTCGACATGACCGCATAAAGTATTCGCCGATCCAGCTTCTCGCTTGCGAACCAGGTCGTAGTGATCCGCTTCGAACTTCTTCGCCAGGTTGATGTCGATCTTGCCTTTGTGTTGTTTCATCAAATCATCCCAGCGCCGATGACGGACGGTTGCGGAGTTCACCGCGTTGGAATCAAAAGTCGTTTCCTCGCGAATTGTTTTCTCGTGCACCGGGAAGTTTGAGCCTGCGTAGTAACCGTCCTTTGTTCGCTCGACGATGTTGTTCTTGATTCCATTTTCGAGCCGCGCGATCTCGCCTGTCTTGCGATCTCCGATGAGCCAGTCGTTAGCGTAGCCGCCGTTCGGGTGATCCATCATCACCGTCAGCCATTCATCGATCGAGTTCGAATACTGGGTCGCTTTTCGGATGCGATAACATTCGGGTAGACCGTCAACATCGAATCCCTTGAACTGAGTAATTGTCGTCTCGGTAATCATCAACCCGGCGTCGGTAATGTAGAAGTCGTCGCCTGAGTGAATAAAACCGGGAAACGAATCCATCAGGATGCGATGTCCCGACGCGGGTTTCAAATCGACGATGATGTTCCATTGGCGCCCGATTAAATAATCGATCCAGTTATTGTGTCCGATTACGATCTCGCCGTTGCGAGTCCAACTGCCGGTTGCAATGAACGCCGAACACGATGGCGGCGGCGATTGATGAAGCTCGGGATCCGGAAGCCGCGCCTGGCGGAGCGACGGCACATAGTAAGACGCGAGCTCGATCCATCCGTTCATTGCCAGAACATCATCGCTGTCGATTTTCACGCCGCGAGCATTCGCGCCTTTTGCTATGCCCTCGATTTCCTTCTGATACTCGTCGCCCATTTTCTTCCAGAACAACTCCCGAGCCGATTCGCGATAAAACTGCCAATCATGCTTCGTAGTGCGAGGCGCATATATTTTGAAGACTCGCAGCGCCTCGTTAATCTCGCGAGCGAGCAGATAGCCGTGCTGGTAGCCGACTTCTTCAGGCGTGCCTTCGAGATGAACGAAGATCCACCCATTGCGCTCCGTGCGATACGCCGCCGCCAGAATATCGGGAGGCGAGCCGCTCGCATTCGCGGTCCTCTCCTCGGCGCCGGGTTTGCCACTGAGCATCAGCAACGTGAGAATCGCGCACACTGCGACGATTGCCGGACGAGTCGCTTTGATCATCTCGTTCTCCATCTACGGAAGGCTTTTCGCACGCTCGTCGCGACGAGGTCTCAAGCTCTCAGACCGAAGGAGCGCCTTATGATGCGTCTCACTTCTTGACAGTACTTGATGGCATTCGCGGCATCAGTTCTCGATGCAGTATTGCCCGGGTAACGATACTCAATCGCATAAACGTTTAACGCTTGAAGTTGGGGTTGCAGCACTGACCATGAGGGTTCAACAACGAGTGCAAGCGTGAGCAGCGCAATCAGGTTATGAGTCTTCGCGAAAGACTCTTCTGATTCAACCAATCGAGCTTTCAAATACTTCTCCGCTGATTGCTGCGTGTGGAAGCATACACCGTCGTAGTCTGGGTTTTTCCTTGCGCGAAACAAGACGCCGGCGGAGTTCCAATCGGCTTCTGCCTTAGCTATCCATTCACGAGTGAGGGGCTTCATACATCACCTTCCCTCGATCTAGTATCTCGCGCATGAAGAAGTCACCCATCGCCAAACGCTTCTCAACCTGCCGCGGCGTGCGAACAAGGAGATCGAGAGCGGTGGTTGGATTCAAGCGATGCAGTATCTCAATTGCCTTTGACGTGTGTCTTCCGTTGAATGGCATTATCACAAGCAGATCGACGTCCGAATCCCACTGCGGCTTCCCGTAGGCGTGCGAGCCAAACAGTATGATCTTCTTTGGCCTGAACTCGCGCGCAATCTGATCGCAGAGTTTCTTGATCTCTCGGCTCGTTGTTTTTTTCAGGATGTTTCTCTGCATCCGACTTCCTGTGTGACCCGTTGTGTCACCGCTCAGATTATACGTTAGCGAGTCTCGAAGCGAGCTGTCGCGCTGTCATTTGATCAACCGTACGCCCGTAAATCAAATCACACTCTCTCGAAATGCCTGCCGTAGAATTCAATCATTTCATTCCAGGCCTGATCGGTAGCGACCGGATCGAATCGCGGGCCCTCATCCCGCATGAATGCATGCTCGGCGTCATAAAGGCTGATCGAGAACTTCGCACCAGCCGACTCCAGCCCGTCTTTTATTTTCGCGCGCGCGGCTTCAGGTACGTGCGGATCAGCGCTTCCGAAGATCATCAACAACTCACCTCGGATGTCGCTCGCGCGAGCGAGTGATCCCGCGTCCGCGTCCTTCCCAAGTTTTCCATTGTGAATTCCAGTCCCGTAAAAGCAAACCGTCGCTTTCACGTCCGGCTGCAATGCCGCTCGAAACGCGAGATGCCCTCCGATGCAAAAACCGCCCGCGCCGACTTTTCGTTCCGCGACTTGCGAATGATTCTTCAAGTAATCAAGCGTCGCGCGGCAATCGGCATCAAACTCTGCTACTGAAGTCTTCGCTGCATTCGCAAGCCCACGGTCGCGGCCCGCATCGTCGAATGGAATCGCCATGCTTGGAGGCTCGATCCGGTGATAGATCTCCGGCGCAGCGACTACGAAACCGTATCCCGCCAAACGCGCCGTCGCCCGAATCATCGGCCCGGTCAATTGAAAGATATCCGAGTAGAAAATGATGCCGGGATATCGGCCGTCTTGTTTCGGCGCCGCAACAAGAAGTCGCATCGGGCTTTCGTCAACGGTCAGGTCGACGTATTCAGTGTTGATTATCATCAGCGTTGCCTCGGCAGGATCAGAAGAAGGATTCGATGAAATTACTAGCGAGCAACCCCACGGCGCATTCTTCGTAACCACCCCGAGAACCACCTCAGGGCTGTTCGAAAAAAGTCGTGTTTGGGCGGCGGCTCGTGCGCTTCGGTTTGGGCTTCGGCTTCGATCGAGGTAAAAAACTGAGCCGACATCATCTTCACGGCGCCCTGGATCATTCGCTGGCCGACGCTTGCGATCGTGCCGCCGACTTGAACTTCTCCCGTGTAGCTCACGACCGTCGCGCCGTCTCGCTCTTCCAAATCCAGTTCGCCTGAGCCCTTCAAGAATCCGGGTTGGCCCTTTCCATCCACGATCATTCGAAAGTGCGCGGGCGGCCGCAGGTCTTCAAGGCGAACGTTGCCGGTGAACACCCCTTTGATCGAGCCAACTCCCGCACGAAGCGTCGTCGAATATGCATTGTCGCCAGTTTTTTCCAGACGTTCACAACCGGGAATGCATCGCTGCAACACAACGGGGTCGATAAGCGCTTGATAGACGCGATCACGAGCGGCGTGGATTTCGTGGGTGCCTTCGATCTTCATGTAGGTTCAGGGTTCAGGGTTTCGGGTTCAGGGTTTCGGGTTCCCGGTTCCGAGTAAGAACTGGAGACTAAGAACCCGGAACTCTGAACCCTGAACTCGGAACTATTTCGCGCGTGAGGCTGCTGACGCGATCGCCCGGCGAGTGTACACCTCGGCGAGATGGGTTCTATAAGTTTCGGATGCGTACAGGTCGCCGTTGACCGAAACGCCATCTGTCGAGTGACTCGCGGCAGCGGCAATCGTCTGCTCATCAAGCGCGTTTCCGCGAATCGCGTTCTCAACCCCGCTTGCGCGATAAGCCTTCGACGCTACGCCGGTGATCGCGACCCCAATCGACTCGCAGGAGCCGCCGCCGTTGAGTGTGAGATTAACCGCAACACCGACGACTGCGAATCCCGACGCCGGCTGCGGCACTTTCAAGTAGGCCTGGCCGAAGCGCCCGCTCGGAACGTTGATTCGAATCTCTCGCAAGATCTCTCCCGCTTCAAGGGACGTCGTGAGCATATCGACAAAGAAGTCGTCAGCTCTGATCACGCGTTCGCCGTTCGCGCTCACGGCTACCATTTCGGCGTTGAGCGCGATCGCGGCCGCAGGCCAATCAGCCGCCGGATCTGAATGAGCCAGGCTTCCGCCGATTGTTCCCTTGTTGCGCACCTGGACATCTCCAATCTGAGCCGCGCATTCAGGCAGCAGCGGGCAAATCTCGCGCAGGCGATCAGAAGCCTCGAGTTGATAGTGAGTGGTCATCGCGCCGATGCGAATCTGTCCGCCCTCTTCGCGAATGTAGGAGAGGTCCTTGATCCTGCCGAGATCGACGAGGATTTGCGGCGTCGCCAATCGAAGCTTCATCGCGGGTATCAAGCTGTGCCCACCGGCAAGGATCTTGGCGTCATCGGGATGTTGTCCGAGAAGAGCAATAGCTTCTGACAATGTTGACGGGGTCTCGTAATCAAATTGCGCTGGTATCATTTCTCACCTCAACCTTTCGAGACATACCAAGACGAGAGCAGTTCACTTACGCTTGGGCATTGATAATCTTCCAAACTGCTTCGGGTCTCACCGGCATATCCAGATGCCGAATGCCGAAGGGCGACAACGCATCGACGATCGCGTTTACAATCGCCGGCGTAGCTCCGATCGTTCCCGCCTCACCCACGCCTTTCACACCAAGCGGATTGACTGGCGACGGCGTCTCCGTTCGATCGAGCTCGAGCCACGGAATCATCGCCGCTTTTGGCAGCGCGTAGTCCATTAGCGTTCCGGTCACCAACTGGCCTTGTTCGTCGTAAACGATTTCTTCATACATCGCTTGCCCGAGCGCTTGCACGATACCGCCTTGCACCTGGCCGTCGACCAGCATCGGGTTGATCACTTTGCCGCAGTCATCGACCGCAACGTAGCGCAGGAATTTTATGTCGCCCGTTTCGCGATCGACTTCCACCACCGCGATGTGAGTGCCAAAGGGAAACGTGAAGTTGGTCGGCTCGAAGAAGTACGTAGCCGACAAGCCGGGTTCGGAGCCTGGCGGAATGTCGCGAGCAATATGCGCCGCAAGCGCGACGTCTTGAATCGTAACGCCGTTGCCATCGGTGTCGGGTTCGGGCAACGCGCCCGCCGGTGCTTCGCCTACCGGCACATCAGGCTCGGGTTCAGGCGCTGCGGCTGCTCCCGCGGAAGCGGCTCTGGTAGCCTGTTTCGTGAATCGGCCTTCCTTGAACACTACGTTCGACGCGTCGGTCTTCAGCATGTGAGCCGCGATGTTCGTCGCTTTCTCTTTCAGCTTTTCGATTGCAATAAACACCGCTGTTCCGCCGACTGCGGTCGCTCGGCTTCCGAACGTGCCGATCCCGTATTGAACGATTGACGTATCGCCATGAATGACAATGACCGCGTTCAGATCAACGCCCAACTCGTCAGCCGCAATCTGCGCAAACGATGTCTCCTGTCCTTGTCCGTGCGGCGAAGCGCCGGTCAAAACAGTTACGGCGCCAGTCGGCTCAATTCTGACGGTCGCGCTTTCCCATCCGCCTGCAGGCATCGCCTGAGATGGACCGAGTGCGCAAATCTCAACGTAGGTGGAAAGACCGATTCCGATCAGCCGGCCCTCGTCGCGCCCTTTCTTTTGTTCTTCACGCAGGTTTTTGTAGTCGGCCATCGCCAGCGCTTTGTCCAGCGCCGCGTCGTAGTTTCCGCTGTCATAGAACAAACCAGTCGCCGTCTTGAAAGGAAATTCGTCGGGAGCCGGAAAGTTCTTGCGGCGCACATCAACCGTATCCATTTTCAGCTCAGCCGCTACAAGATCGACCGCGCGCTCGACGACGTACGTTGCTTCGGGCCGCCCGGCGCCTCGATAGGCGTCCGTCGCCATCTTGTTGGTGAACACGCCGGTCACGTTGATCTGAATCGCCGGAATCTTGTATGAGCCCGACAGCATCAACCCAGTCAACGTTGGAATGGCAGGCGTGAGTAATTGATGATACGCGCCGAGATCTGCAAACACGTTGTAGCGAAGACCCGTTATCGTCCCGTCATTATTGCAACCGATGTCGACGTAGCCGACTTGGCCGCGGCCGTGAATCGTAGCTTGAATGTTTTCGCGGCGGCCCTCGATCCACTTCACCGGTTTGCCAAGCTGCATGGAAATCCATCCAAGCAGAGCTTCTTCTGCATAAACGTTGAGCTTCGACCCGAACCCGCCGCCGACCTCGGGGGTGATCACTCGCAGTTTGTTTTCCGGCATCCCGATCATCAGCGCGAGCTGAGTTCTCAGCAAGTGTGGAATCTGAGTAGACGACCAGATAGTCAGCTCTTTTTCGCCGGGATAGTAACGTGCCAGTACCCCGCGGCCTTCCATCGCGATGGGCGCGAGCCGCTGATGCACGATTCGCTGGGTGATCACTCGATCGGAAACCTTGAGCGCGGCGTCTATGTCGCCTTCACCGGCGGTGAGTTTGTAAGCAATGTTATCGCCATATTCTTCATAGACCAGCGGTCCGCCCTTCGCGGCCGCTTCGACATCGACGACCGCAGGCAGTTCTTCGTAGTCGATCATGATCAGGTCAATTGCGTCGCGCGCGGCGTATCGATCGGTGGCGACGACGACGGCGATCGGCTGGCCTACGAAGACGACGTGATCGGACGCGAGCACTCGATAGTCGGGCACCTTCAAATCCGGCAACGCGGCAGCGCACGGCACGGGCCCGACTTTGGCGACGTCTTTGCCTGTGTACACCGCGACGACACCGGGCGCGTGAGAAGCTTCGCTCACATCGAGGCTGGTAATGCGCGCGTGCGCGTACATCGAGCGCAGGAAGGCGACGTGCAGCGTGTCCGGCAGCTTGATGTCATCGACGTAATGCCCGAGGCCTTGAATCAATCGCGGGTCTTCGGTGCGCTTCACTCTCTGTCCGACGTATTTAGGCATGATGGTTTCTCCGTGATGCGGAAGCCGTGAAACGTGATGCGTGAAACGTGATGCGTGAAACGTGATGCGTGAAACGTGATGCGTGAAACGTGATGCGTGATCGTAACTCGTCCACGAGGGCGCTCCGATCACGGATCACGTTTCACGCCTCACGTTTCACGGACTCGTTTCACGCCTCAGTCTCCTGTCGCCGCTTGATCTCTCATCTTGCGCGCGGCGTATTGAACGGCTTCGACGATGTGCTGGTAGCCGGTGCACCGGCACAGATTCCCTTCGAGGCCGTGCCGAATCTCGTCGG
>Ga0134122_10003336_pt1 | contig 11934 bp, 9 predicted proteins | sample KB302_FD_96461 | JGI IMG/M metagenome (GOLD analysis project Ga0134122, IMG submission 96461) | Terrestrial soil microbial communities without Nitrogen fertilizer from Kellogg Biological Station, Michigan, USA - KB3-0-2 | ecosystem: Environmental > Terrestrial > Soil > Unclassified ...
ACCAGGGCATCGAGCACGCCGCCGGCGCGAGCTTCGCCAAGAACACCGAGTACGCCGACCCCGAGAACATCGTCAAGCTCGCCGTCGAGGGCGGCTGCAACGCCGTCGCGTCGACCTTCGGCGTGCTCGGCATGGTGGCGCGCAAGTACGCGCACCGGATCCCCTTCCTGGTAAAGATCAACCACAACGAGCTGCTGACCTACCCGAACAAGTTCGACCAGATCCTCTTCGGCACCGTGAAGGAAGCCGCCGACATGGGCGCCGCCGCCGTCGGCGCGACCATCTACTTCGGCTCCGAGGAGAGCGGCCGCCAGATCGTCGAGGTCGCCAAGGCCTTCCACGAGGCGCACGAGCTCGGCATGGCCACGGTCCTCTGGTGCTACATCCGCAACAGCGCCTTCAAGAAGGACAAAGACTACCACGTCGCCGCCGACCTCACCGGCCAGGCGAACCACCTCGGCGTCACGATCGAGGCGGACATCATCAAGCAGAAGCTTCCTGAGAACAACGGCGGCTTCAAGGCGCTCAACACCGGCGGCTCGAGCTACGGCAAGCTCGACGAGAAGATCTACACGGAGCTCTCGAGCGACCATCCGATCGACCTTTGCCGCTACCAGGTGGCCAACTGCTTCATGGGCCGCGCGGGGCTGATCAACAGCGGCGGCGCCTCGGGCAAGAACGACTTCGCCGAGGCGACCGTGACGGCGGTGGTCAACAAGCGCGCGGGCGGCATGGGCCTGATCTCGGGCCGCAAGGCCTTCCAGCGCCCGATGAAGGAGGGCGCCCAGCTTCTCAACGCGATCCAGGACGTCTATCTCTGCAAGGACGTCACGGTCGCGTAGCCCACAAAGTAACCAGGTTGTTTTGTGGGTTACTTGCGGACGAGGGTCCGCAGCAGCGTCGCGATGCAGCGGTCCTGCACCACGTAGAGGCCCGCGTCGCTCGCCTTCTTCGCCGCCGCGTCGTTCACGATCCCGCTCTGCAGCCAGAGGCACTCCGCCTTCGCGGCGATCGCGTCGTCGGCGATCGGCGGGATGTGCTCCGGAGCGCGGAAGACGTCGACGATGTCGACCTTCTGCGGGATCGACTTGACGTCGGGGTAGCACTTGCGGCCGAGGATCTCGGTCGCGGCCGGGTTCACCGGGATCACGTCGAAGCCGCGGTCGATGAGCGACGCGGCGATCTGGTAGCTGTCGCGGTCGGGCTTGTTCGAGCAGCCGACCACGGCGATGGTCTTCGAGCCGATCAGCACGCGGCGGATGGCCTCGGGGTCGTCGGAGATGATCATCGATTCCTCATTTGGATTTGTGGGCGGCGCCCGCCGCGTAGAACTGCTCGTACTTCGCCACGTCCTCCGCGCTCCCGACGATGAGCGGGACCTTCTGGTGGAGCTCGGTGGGGACGAGGTCGAGGATGCTCTGGTCCCCGGTGGTGGCCTTGCCGCCGGCCTGCTCGGCGACCAGCGCCAGCGGCGCCGCCTCGTAGAGCAGCCGCAGCTTCGGCTTCGGCGACGACGGGTACATGAAGATGCCGCCGTTGATCAGCGTCCGGTGGAAGTCCGCGACCAGCGTGCCCACGTAGCGCATCGAGTAGGGCCGGTTGCTCTCGACGTCCTTCTCCTTGAGGTGGCTCACGTACTTCGAGGTGCCCGCATCCCAGGACGCGGCGTTCCCCTCGTTGATGGAGTAGCTCTTCCCGCGCTTGGGCATCTTGATGTTGGGATGGGAGAGCAGGAACTCGCCGACGGTCGGGTCGAGCGTGAAACCATGGACCCCCTTGCCGGTGGTGTAGACCAGCATGACGCTCGATCCGTAGAGCACGTAGCCGGCGGAGACCTGCTTATAGCCGGGCTGGAGGCAGTCCTCGAGGCGGCCGTCGTCGCTTCCGGGCGTCACACGGCGGTGGATCGAGAAGATCGTGCCGATCGAGATGTTCACGTCGATGTTGGACGAGCCGTCGAGCGGGTCGAACATGAACACGTACTTGCCGCGGGGGTGCTCTCGGGGAATCGGGATGATCTCCGGGCGCTCCTCGCTCGCCATGCAGCAGAGCATGCCCGAGCGGCCCATGCCGATCTCGATTCGCTCCTGCGCGTAGTCGTCGAGCTTCTGGACCTTCTCGCCATGGACGTTCTCGTGGCCCGCGGCGCCGAGGATGTCGATCAGCCCCGCGCGGCGCACCTCGCGGGCGATCATCTTGACGGCGAGGACGAACTCCCAGAGCAGCCCGGTGAACTGGCCGGAGGCCGCCGGGTGAAGGGTCTGCTGCTCGGTGAGGTGGCGACCCAGCGTGATCGGAGTGGCCATGGTCAGATCCCCGCAGATTGAGGAGCCAGGACCGGCACGGGCTTCACATACTCCTCTATCAGTTTCCGGGTTCCCTTCACGCCGAGCAACGAGAAAGTGCGGGAGAATCTCGATTCGAGCGAAGCCATGATCGCCTCGAGGGCGTCGGCGGGCATGTCCCACATCTCCCGCTTGAGCGGGCCCCAGGACCGCTTCACCGCCTTCTCGAAGTTCTGGGCGGGCGTCTGGCCCGCGCTCCATTCGGGCGGACGCGTCTCCTCGACCCAGCGCTCCGCCTTGCGGCGCAGCTCCTTCGGCAGCTTCGGGTGGTCGAAGATGATCCGCTGCAACTCGGTGGCGAGGTGGATCTCGACCGCGTCGTTCCTCGGGAACTCGCGGAACATCTCCTCCGGCAGCGTGGAGGCGCCGTGCTGCACGGTGCCGGCGATGCCGCAGCGGCGGCAGGCGGCGCTGATCTCGCGGAGCACGTCGAAGTCGACCGCCGGCTTCGCGCGGGAGCCGTCCGGATTGACGACGCCCCCGTGGGCGGTGCCCGTCTGGACGCTCAGCTTCGAGATCGGCTTCCCGGAATAGCGCTCGCGGTAGCCTTCGAAGAAGGCCTCGAACTCCTCGACCGTCGAGTTGTGCTTGCCGACCTCGCCGATCTCGCCGCCGACCGAAATCTCGACGCCCGGGGGCTGGATGGAGCGGATGAATTCGGTGAGCTCGGCGGCGCGCTCGTAGTTGTCGCGCTGCTGCCCCTTCAGGGTCGGCCGGTCGAGCCGGACGAGGGTCGACGGATCGATGTCGATGTTGAGGAAGCCGGCGTCCACCGCCTCGCGGGTGGCGGCCTTGATGTCCTCGACGACCTTCGCGGGGTTCTCGACGTAGGCCTTGGCGGGGAACTGGAAATGGTCGCCCTGGATGAACACGGGGCCCTTCCAGTCCTCGCGCATCGCGGCGGCCAGCACGCAGGCGGAGTACTCCGCGGGCCGGACGAAGCAGTAGTCCATCTCGCCGCGGGAGATCTCGAAGATGAAGGCGCCGACGTTCAGGGCCTTGGCGGCCCGGAAGGCCGCGCGGGCGGAGTCGTAGATGAGGCCGCGGAGGTTGTGGGCGGGCACCGTGAAGCCCGCGACCCGGCCGCGGGCGACGGCGTCGTAGAGCCCCTGGATGGACGCGGTGAAGATGCCGCGCTCGATCGCGGCGATGTGGATCGTGCGGCGGGCGCGGTCGCGTTCGGCGGGATCGACGGCGAAGACGGCGATGCGGACCAACGTGTCGATGCCGGAGGGGGTGTCGGCGAGCGAGGGCATCGCCCGCGCCATTTACTCTCCGTCCTCGGTGGCCGACGCCGCCTGCTTCTTCTTCTTCTTCCCGTCGGCGTCGTTGCGGACCATGCGGTCCTCGAGGCGGGCGAGCAGCGGCGGGAAGGGCGTGTTGGCCATCTGGTCGTGCGGAACGCGGTGGGGCTCGAAGGGCCCGTGGCGGCGCATGTACTCCACGATCTCGATCGCCTTGCGGCGGACGCCGTCGAACGAGGGATCGTCGAAGAGGTCGGCGGGGCCGATGAATTCGCCGTTGGCCATCTGGAAGCCGGCGGCGGTGACGCGCGGCGGGCCGTCGTAGCGGACCGACCGGGCGTCCTTGAACGCGACGGGCATCAGCGGGCCCTGGTAGGTGGAGCGCATCCAGCCGCTCACCAGGTGCGGGAAGGCGAAGGCCTCGGTGGCCTCGCCCACCGTCGGGAGCCCGTTCTGGCAGCGCACGATGAGGACCGGGTCGTCGGTGCCCGCGCTGTGGCCGATGCCCACGGGGCGCGGCCAGGAGGTGATCGCGGCGACCATGCCGTCGACGCGGCGGATGACCTTGTTGACGACGAAGCGCCCGCGGGAGCCCAGGAACATGATGAGGTCGTAGATGTCGCCGGGGCACTGGAGCGTCAGGGTCTTGTTCTCGATGATGTCGAGGATCTCGAACGCGAAGCCTTCGTGCATGGAGGGGTCGACGACGAGGCCCGCCGTGTTGAAGGGGTCGGCGAACATCTTGTAGAGGGGCAGGTTCCAGGCGCCGAGCTCGCACTTGTCGGCGAGGAAGATGATGAAGGTCTCGCTGGGCCGTTCGCGGAAGGCGATCTCGGCGACGCCCGGCCCGAGGCCGCGGAGGGTGCCGTTGAAGCTCTCGGACAGCAGGTCCTGCGCGGGGCTGTAGAGGTGGAGCTTCTCGGCCACTTCGGCGCAGGCGGTGAAGGTGTCCCAGGCGAGCTTGTGGACGTCCTTGTTTTCGACGCCCTTCTCGTGGGTCATCAGGAGCGCCAGGTCGTCGCCGGTGCGGGAGGTCCAGGAGTCGAGGAGAAGGCCCTTGGAGGAGGCCTTGGAGAGGCATTCGCGCGCCTTCTCCAGGATGTCCTCGTGCATGTCGGTGTGGCCGACGATGTTGTTTACGTTCGCGTTGATCACCGAGAGCGTGATTTTTTCCACGGTGGCCTGACCCCCGTTGCGTTCCGAAACGAGAGTATCCCGGCGTTGCGCAGGGGTCAATTGAAAACGGTCCGGCACTCGCGGATTGCGGACTTGCCCGGGAGCCGATAAAATACCCGGCCCATGAAATACGACCTGCTGGTCTTCGACCTGGACGGGACGCTCTGCGACAGCGCGCCGGACATCTCGGGCTCGCTGCGCCGCACGCTCGTGCGGATGGGCCGCGAGCCGATCTCGCACGAGAAGGTGGTGGCGGCGATCGGGAGCGGCGTGCGGCTGCTGATCGAACGGACGACGACGCCGCCGATCGAGCCGGTGATGGAGGCCTTCATGAAGGAGTACTCCGAGCACCTGCTGGACGAGACCCGGCTCTTCGCCGGCGTCGCGGAGACGCTCGCGAAGATCCCGGTCCGGAAGATCGTGCTGTCGAACAAGCCCGAGGCGATGTCGAAGCGCGTGGTGGAGGGGCTGGGGATCGCGGGGCACTTCGACGCGGTCTACGGCGGCGACTCGTTTCCCGCGAGGAAGCCCGATCCCGACTGCTGGCGCCGCGCGGTGGGCCCCGCAGCGCGGCCGCTCATGATCGGCGACAGCGGCACCGACGTGCAGACGGCTCGCAATGCCGGCGCGGCGGTGGTCGCGGTGACCTACGGCTACTTCAAGCCCGGCGAACTGGACGCCGCGGACTTCCGCATCGACCGCTTCGATCAGCTTCTCGGACTCTTGCGGTAGACGGCCTCTTCGATTCCGAGCACGGCGAGCGTCGCCGCCCCCACCAGCCAGTAGGGCCACCGGAGGTCCTGATTCAGGTCGGCCAGCGCTCCGCCCGCCAGGGGGACCAGGAAGGATCCGGCGCCCAGCACCGCCTCGTGCAGTCCCGCGTACTTGCCGTGGTTCGCCGGCCCGTGGAGGCTGTAGTAGATGCTCGACGCGTTGACGAAGCCGAGTCCGACGCCGACCAGCGCCGCCGCGCCGAGGAGGGCCGCTTCGCTGTTGAAAAAGGTCACTGCGACCGCGCCCGCGCCGGCGAGGAGTTGGGTCCCGTAGAGCAGCCCGCGGCGGTAGGTCCAGGAGGAGCCCCGCTGCAGCACGAGGAAGAGGATCGTCTGGGTGCCGTACATGGCGCCGAGGACGAGCCCGAAGAGCGTCTCCGGATGGCCGCCTCCGAGCTTCATCTTTTCCGCGTACTTGTAGAACTGGTTCGAGAAGACGTTGCCCGCCCCGAAGGCCATGAAGTTGGCGATGTAGCCCATCGTGCGGAAGACGGCGGTGTCGCTCCTTCCGGGTTCGAGGCCCTCCGGAGCATGGAGCTTCCGGTCCCCGGGATAGAGGAAGAGGATCGGCGCCGCCGCCGCCACGGCGATCCAGAGCACGAAGCCGTGACCGTGCCGCTGCGCAAGCCATCCGGCGATGACGAAGCCCAGCGTCTTCCCGACGGACCAGGAGACGTTGAACCACCCGATGGAGCGCTCCACCCGCGCCGGCTCGCTCTCCGCGCCCACCGCTCCCTGGATGCTCGGCCAGAAGATGCTGCCGCCGAGCCCCATCAGCGGAGCCGCCAGGTAGAGCAGGCTCAGGTTGTTGATGTAGACCACCGCCGCGCAGGCCGCCATGCCGAGGAGCACGCCCAGCCGCGCGAGCGCGGAGCGGGACACGCGGTCGGAGAGCCCGCCGCTGATCAGGCTGGTCAGGACATAGACGACGGACGAGGAGGTCTGGAGGAGCGCGAGCTGTGTGGCGGAGGGATGGTACTTCTCGGCGACGATCGGCACCACGGTCCAGAACACGAAGCCCAGCCAGTTGAAGAGCAGGCCCGCGAAGCAGTACCGCCAGAGGCGCATGGGGGATGGATTCTAGGTCCGGAAACGCAAAGGGGCAAGGCTCCTGCCTTGCCCCTGGCGTGGTGTAGTGCTGGCACCCGCGAAGTTCCATCATGGTAACCCTGCGGCGGTTGGGAATCAAGAAAGGGCCGCCCCGACCGCGAATCGGGACGGCCCTCCTGGAATCAGTGGAGGCGGCGGGTCTCGAACCCGCAACTGGCACTTCGCGGGTGCCTGTGTTGCCTGCTACACCACACCCCCACAGATTTTTTTCTAGACCTGACCCGCGGGCTTGGCTGCGTAGTCGAACACGTAGTCGAAGAGCGCGTGGAGACGCGCGATCACGTCGGCGTCCTCGATGTAGAGGCCGAGCTCGAAGTTGTAGTGGAGGCTCGTGTCGGTGAAATTTGCGCTGCCGAGGTAGGCCATGGAGGCGTCCGCGAGGATCATCTTCGCGTGCAGCTGGTACATCTGGGATTTTCCCTGCTTCTCGCAGAGGTAGCGGACCGCGAGGGGGCGGGTCGTGGCGAAACGTTCGAGCACGGGGCTCGACTTCATCTTCGCTTCGCGCAGAGTCGTGACGACCTGGATGGGCACCTTGGCCGTCTGGGCCATGCCGGTGAAGGAGTTGTCCACGTAGGGCGAGAAGATCTTGAGCGACTTCCGCGCCGATTCGAGCAGCCTGCGGAAGACATGATCGGTCGTGAGCACGCCGGGGAGCCGCGCCTCGACCGGGCCGCGGAGCACCGAGGGGAGCGAGAGGACGAGGTCCGAGAGGCGGCGCTCGCCGGGGACGTCGTCCGATTCGGGGGCGGCTTCGTTTCCGAACACGCGATCGAACAGCCGGTGCAGCATGAAATCTCCTTTCAAGGCAGAGTTGCTTCAAGGGGATGAAGTCGGGGCAGGGAAGGCGTGACCCGGTCGCCGGACAGAGGGCTCAAAGAACTATTGAAGACGAGCGCAAGAGCCGTGCCAGCCAGAACCCGCGAAAACCGAAGGGAATCCACGCCGGCTTCCGGGCCGCGTTACTTTAAGTAACATGAGGGGTAACGTGGGCGGTCGCCTTGCAAGGACTCCGACCCGCCGTTAAAATGCGCGTTCTACGATGGGGATTGCAATGAGCCAGGCCTGGGCGCTGATCTTCCTGCTGCCGTTCCTTCTGCAGGACGATCCCATCGCCGCGGAGGCGCTGAAGGGCTACAAGCACCCTTGGGCGGACTTCGGAGACGCGTCGACGGTGACGCTCAAGGAGACCACGCGGCGTCCCGACATCGACGCCACGGGGAACCTGGTCTACAAGGACATGGTCAGCGAGGTCACCTGGACGGTGCTGCACGCGGCGGGGGAGAAGACCACCTTCAAGGTCGAGGGTGGCGGCCAGGAGTCGCTGATCCCCTTCTTCATCACGCTTCCCGGCTGGGCGCGGGGGAAGGGCGAGCTGAAGGGGACCGAGGAACTGGTGGTGGGGGGCGTCAAGCGGTCCTGCCAGGTGACGACGATTTCCCTCGACGCCGACAAGGATGCCGGCCAGGTGACGACGATCAGCAAGTCGCCGGAGGTGCCGTACTGGGCGGTGCGCTGGCGGGTGGAGACGCTGCTGAAGGGGCGGCCCAACACGTCGGAAGAGGAGCGGGTCCTCGAGGTCGACCAGAAGGTGAAGATAGGGGACCGCGTGGTGTCCTGCGTGGTGGTGGAGTCGACGGTGGAGACCCCGGGCGGCTCGAAGTCGGTGCGGCGGGAATGGCGCTCCGACGAGGTTCCCGGCCGGGTGGTGCGACGCGAGGGGCGGGAGTACCGGAACGGCAAGGAACTGGAGTCGTCGTTCACCCAAATGGAAGTTGTCAGATACCGGGCAAAAAGGTAGACTCCGGGCCTATCGGGCCGTAGCGCAGCCTGGCTAGCGCGCTTGCTTGGGGTGCAAGAGGCCGCGAGTTCAAATCTCGCCGGCCCGACCAATTCAAACCTGTCGCAACCCCTGAAGCGACAGCAATCCAAACCCAACGAGACGGATTCCCGAGCCGACCAACCAAGCCCTAAAGATCAGCGGATTTGAACCCCAGCCAGATCGATCCCGGCATAGCCACGAGCGATCGGATTTCCCGAATGCCGCGTTCCTCCCAAAGTAGAATTAGCCAGGGACGCCGTCGGAAGGGAATGAATGGCGCTGCAGTCCAAGGGGATGACCGACACCGGCGGATGGGGACGCTTGCTCCTTCGCCTCCCCTTGCTCCTCCTCGCGGTTTCCTCATGCTCCGATGAGAAGGGCCGCCGCTCCCCTTACGAGGTCTGGCTGCACTACGACTACATGGTCGCGGCGGGCCACTCCCACGCGCCGTCCCCGGCCGCCATCCAGTTGGTCGTCGATGCCTTCGCCAGACACGGGGTCTCCCTGCACATCGACCCGAGCCACAACGCCATCCCCGAGCATCAGGTGATCGTCCTCGACGTGCCGGGGAGCCTGTACACGTCCCTGGATCCCAATTTTGCGGGTCCGGACGCCGTCGCTTTCACCGCGCTCAAGGCCCAGTATTTTCAACCTCCGCTTACTCTTCGCTCGCCCCCGGCGGAGGGATGGCACTACGCGATCTTCGGGCACTTCGTCACCACCGACAACGCGACTCACGCGGCAAGTTATCCAGCCCCTCAGCCGGACCCCCAGGCGACCGGTCTGGCGGCGCTGCCCGGAACCGATTTCGTCGTCGCGATGGCCAACCTCGACCATGCCGGCTGGTTGGAGATCGAAACCTTCAACCCCCTCCCCGGCACAACGGCGCCGGACTACGCAGTCGCCTGCACGTTCATGCACGAGCTTGGGCACAATCTCGGACTGCGGCACGGCGGAGACGTGACCGCTCCGAACTGGAAGCCGAACTATGTCAGTGTCATGAACTACGCCTATGGCGGGCTCGGCCAGCCCATTCTCACCTATTCGTCGACCACTCCGAGTGGGTTCTCCTATCGCATCGACTACTCCGACGAGGCGTTGCCCAGCATCAATGAAATGTCCCTGGACGAATCCGTGGGGATCCAATCGGCGCATCCGAGCGATGTCATCCTCTGGTGGATTCCCGGCCCCTCGCAGCTCCTGGGGCCCGCTTCGGGGCCCCTCGATTGGAACGGCGACGGCGACAACGTGGATGCGAGCCTCATGATCGACGTCACGAACGACGGAACCATGACCTTCCTGACGGGCTTCGACGACTGGGCCTATATCCGGCAGCGCCTGGCCAGCCTGATGAGATGAGCCGGGCCGTTCGCGCGGCGCGTTCGACCTCCCTGCATCACGAGGCTTTGCTCGTTCTTCCGCTGGAGCGCATCGGGTGGCGGCAACCAATCTCGGATGTCACCCCCGAGAGACAGCTCCTCATTTCAAGGTGCCGAGCGTCGCGATGGCCGAGGGGCCGCGGCCGGGCGGGAACAGCTGCAAGGCCGAGGGCGTGAGGGCGCCGGTCGTCGGATCCACCGCGAAGATCACCACGTCGCTCGACGTGCGGTTCGCGAGATAGGCGAATTGGCCGGAAGGGTCGATGCTCAAGCCGCTCGCGTCAAATCCCCCGGCGAAGGGCGACCCCGAGACCGGCGTCAGCGTGCCGGTGACCGGAGCAATCGAGTACGCGCTTACCTCCGACAAGCTCGCCACGTAGACGAACTGGCCCGAGGGATGGACCGCGACGGCGACCGGATTGATTCCCGCGGGAGTCAGGACGGGGGAGGTAGGCTGTCCGACGAAATCGAGGATGAAGCAGGTCGTTGCGTCTCCTCCGAAGACCGCCGTGAACAGGAACCGATCGAAGGGGTCGGTGGCGACGCCGTACGGAAAGTTGCCGAGCGCGGGGAAGGGAGAGCCGCCGAACAAAGTCAGCGCGCCCGTCCCGGGGGTGATGCTATAGGCCGATACGTCGTTCCCCTGGCTGTTGGCCACGTACAGAGCCCGTCCGGAGGAGCCGACGGTCACTCCCCTGGGGCCGAGGCCCGTCGTGAAGGAGGGGGAGCTGCCGGTCTCGACGAGCACGCCCGTGCCCGGGGTGATCGAGAAGATGGAGACGGAGTTGTCCCCTTGATTGGTCACGTACACGAAGGTTCCCGAAGGATCGACCGCAATGCCGGACGGAAAGGTTCCCGTCGTGAACGGCGATCCGGCGACCGGCGTGAGCACGCCGGTTCCGGCGGTGATGGCGAAAGCGGAGACGCTGGCGCCGCCTTGGTTCGCCACGTAGAGAAAGCGGCCCGCCGGGTCCGTCGCGAGGGCCTCGGGATCGGCGCCGACTGCATAGGGCGAAGTCGTAATCTCCGTGAGCGCGCCGGTCGAGGCGTCGATCGTGAAGACCGAAACGGAATCGTCGGCGCCGTTGGCGACGAAGGCCAGGGTGGGAGTCACCGTGACGGGTGCGGCCCCCCGGGTGAAGGCGATCGAGTAGGGGCTCGCGGGCACCGAGATCGGAGAGGAATCGGTCGGCGTCAGCGCGCCGAGCACGGGATCCTGCTCGAAGACGCCGATGGCGCCCGTCCCCTGATTCACCGCATAGAAGAATCTCCCGGAAGGCTCCGGCTTGAGGGTCTGGATGCCGCTGAAGCTGCCGGACGCGAAGCCCGTCGGGGTGAGCGCGCCCGTCTCCGGCGTCAGCAGGTACTCCTCGACCTGGCCGCTTCCGCTCAAACCGACGTAGAGGAACCCGCCCGAGAGATCGAATCCGAGGGAGGTGGGCTGGGAGCCCGGCGGATAGGTCGGGGCGGCCATCGGGGTCAGGGCCCCCGTCCCCGGCGTGATGGCGAAGCCGGACAGGCTGTCGCCCAGGAAGTCGGCGGTGAACACATATTGACCGGAGGGGTCCACCGCCACGTCCAAGGGACTCGATCCGGTTGCGACGGGGGCGCCGACCGGCGTCAGGACGCCGTTTCCGGGGTTGATCGAGAATGCCGCCACGGTGTTCGCCACCTGGTCGGCGGCGTAGAGAAAGCGGCCGGCGGGGTCGACGGCGACCGCGCCGATGCCGATCACGGCGCCGAACGCCGGAGGGGGGAGAAGAGCGAGGACTCCGGTCGCGCCGACGGAGTAGGCCGCGACGCCGGTCCCCGCGGCGACATACACGACCGGAAGCGAAGGGTGGACCGCCAGTCCCCCGGCGCCTGCACCCGTCGTGAACGGTGACCCGGTCGCGGGCGTGAGGGCGCCCGTCGTGCCGTTGATCGTGTAGGCGGAGACGTCGCCGGATCCGTTGTTCGTCACGAAGACGAAGCGGCCCTGGGAGTCGACGGCAACGCGGAAGGGCGAAGTCCCGGCGGCCGCGTCGCTCAGATGGTGAAGATCACCCGTGGCGGGGTCGACCCGGTACACGGCGACCGTGTCGT
>Ga0134122_10003340_pt1 | contig 11922 bp, 10 predicted proteins | sample KB302_FD_96461 | JGI IMG/M metagenome (GOLD analysis project Ga0134122, IMG submission 96461) | Terrestrial soil microbial communities without Nitrogen fertilizer from Kellogg Biological Station, Michigan, USA - KB3-0-2 | ecosystem: Environmental > Terrestrial > Soil > Unclassified ...
AACAAGGCGCGGGTGTGCGACAATCTTGCCTACAACCGATCCACCGACTGAAAACGCGAATTTCGGATGTTGTGACATGGAAGCAACAACCAAGGCGGGTGAAATAGCCGCTGAATAACAAAAGCTTGTGGGCGCTGACTGGTCAGAGAACGGTTTCGACCGTGCCGGAAGCTGCTGAGCGAATAATCGCCTCGGTGACCGACGCGCCGTGAACGATCTCCTCAGACGTGACCGGAAAAGACGATCCGCCATCCGCCGCCCGCGCGAACGCTTCAAGGCACGCGCGGGTGACGTCACGCTTTTCGGCTTGCCATACCTCCGGAGGTCCCTTGAGCGGCTGGAATTTGCAGGTTCCGAAAAGATGAGTCCGGCGCTCCTCGGACGATGCGCCGGCGACCTGAGTCATTCCTTCAATTCGCACCCATCCTTTTGAGCCGAATACCTGGATGCTATAGCCCGGCGCGGTTGTAGTGATCGTGCCAAGATAGCCAGACATGCCCGCCTTCATGCGAAACAGCATGGACGTGGTGTCATCGGTCCCGCCGCGCAGCACGCGCGCGAAACTTTGGCAATAAACATGATCGATGTCCCCGCACAGATCGATCATGGCGTCGACTGCATGGACGCCCAGGGGAGCAAGGCCTCCACACGGCATTTCTGTCTTCATGCCGCGCCAACCGGTCGGCTCAACAAACAGACGGTTGGGAATACTCATGCTGCACTCGATGTGCTCGATGACACCGAGGTCGCCCGAACGAACACGCTCGCGCAACGTCATCATCTCCGGATGAAAGCGTCGATTGTAGCCGACGCCAAGCGTACGTTTGGCAGCGTAGACGGCCCGCACCGCGGCCTCGGCGTCTTTTCTGGAGTAAGTAAATGGCTTTTCACAGTAGACGTGCTTCCCGGCCGCCGCAGCCGCTATGACCTGGCTGGCATGCGCCGAGGGAGGCGTCGCCAGCACGACTGCATCAATTGTCGCATCGTCGAGCACCGCTTCGTAATTTGCGGCCACGCGTAACGCGTGTCGCGCGGCGAAAGCTTCGACCTCGGGCGACACCGTCCGCGTGGCAACGGCGGTAAAACGCATGACGTTGCTGCCGTCGGCTAGCGCCTCGACAAGCGTCTTGCCCCACCAGCCGAGCCCAACAATCGCGACGTTGATCATCTTGCTCTCGTCCACCCTAAAGAGAAAAACCGCTGGTGCAGCGCATCAGTTCGCCTTTATCCCCGCCGCCCGCATGATTGGCCACCATTTGTCCAGTTCGGACTTATGGTAGATGGCGAGTGCTTCAGGCGTCATTTGATCACGGCTAGGAATCTCGTGACCGAGATCGGCAAAACGTTTTTGTACGATCGGGTCCGCCATCGCGTCGATCACTGCCGCGTTGAGCCTGGTGATGATTTCCTTTGATGCGCCTTTCGGCGCCCACAGACCGTGCCAGAAAGGGACGTCGATGTTCGGTCCACCAATTTCTGCGATGGTCGGTACATCCGGCGCGGCGAACCACCGCTTTTTTGCTGCAACGCCGAAAACCTTGAGCTGTCCTGCCTTAACATGGGGAAGAGTCTGTGATGCCTCGATGCAGATGAAATCAATCTGGCCCCCCAGCAAATCTTGCACAGCAGGAGCGCCCCCGCGGTATTGCACAATCGGATTTTTCGTTTCTGTCTTGCTCTGGAATTCAATCGTGCACACCTGGGCCGCACTTCCGACCCCTATTGATCCGGTTGAGGCCTTCCCAGGATTTTCTTTGAGCCAGGCGATCAATCCTCGCAAATCGTCTGCCGGCAGATCCTTGCGGCCGACGATCCAGAGATATGTCGTCGTCAACAATGCGACCGGCTCGAAATCATCCATGACGTGATAGGAAAGTGGATACATTATTCCCGCGCCGACATTGGACGTCCATTGCCCAACGCTAAGTGTGTACCCATCAGGTTTTGAGCGAGCGACACGGGCGCCGCCGATTGTGCCGGCAGCTCCGGCGACGTTTTCGACGATAACGGACTGACCAAGCGACTTGCTCATCTGGTCGGCGACAATTCGCGCGACGGTGTCTGTCGGCCCGCCAGGAGGAAATCCAACGACAATCGTGATGGGACGCGTCGGATAGTCTTGCGCGTGCGCGCCTGCACTTGTCCCGACCTCAGCAAAAAACCCGACGAGGAATGACCAAAACAGACGCAAGATCTGCTGACGGAGGCGCATTTGTAAAAAAGGGCCATAAAGCCCAACTTTATGCAAGCGAACCGCAGCCGGCTCACCAGCGTTCCTAGGCCAAGTCCTCGCGGGGCTTCTGATGAAAGTCGGCCGCGATGCTTTCCATCGGAATTGCGAGTTCGCAGCGTAAGCCTTCCGATACAAAGGAAAGCGTGGCCTTACCGCCGAGCTCAGCGGCAATACTCCCTTCAATGAGCTTGGAGCCAAATCCCCGTTGCTCGGGCTCGACGACCGGTGGCCCGTCCTTTTCAAGCCAATCGATGCGCAGAATTTGTCGGTTGTCATCCGTGCCTATTGGCTGCCACTGGATTTCGATGCGTCCCGCGGGGATGGAGAGCGCGCCATATTTGGCGGCATTCGTGGTGAGTTCGTGCACCGCCATTGCCAACGTCAGCACCGCACGCGGCCGTAACACGATGTCTTCGCCGCGGAGGACAACTCTTCCGGCGCCGGCATAGGGCGCGAGGCTTCCCGAGAGCAGATCGCGCAAATCGGCGTTCTCCCAATGATGCGTCGTGAGCTGGTCATGCGCTTTGGAAAGCGCGATCAAGCGGCCTTCGAAGCGCTCGCGGAAAGCAGCCGGAGTGTGCGCCCCGCGCGCGGTCTGCGTGGCCAATGACTGCACCGTCGCAAGCGTGTTTTTTACGCGATGATTCAGTTCATCCATCAGCAGACTTTGCCGCTGCTCTGCCTTCTTGCGCTCGGTGATGTCCTGGACAACGCGCACGATATATTGCAACCGATCCTCGGCATCGCGGACAGGCGAGGAGTGTACGGAAAGCCAGATCACGCGGTTGTCACGGCGGACGAATCGCTTCTCGACCGAATAAAATTCAAGTTCGCCGCCGACTTGCTTGCGAAAAGCCTCTCGATCGGGATCAGCGTCGTCCGGATGGGTGTAACGAAACAATCGGCCGGCCAGCAGTTCTTTGCGACTGAAGCCGGTGATGGCGCAAATCGATTCATTGACGCGCAGAAACCGCCCGTCGGGGTCGACCTCGGTAATGCCTATGGCGGCATGTTCGTATGTCGCCGCAAGCCGCTGGTCCTGTTCGAGCGCACGCAGCCGCGAGCGCTCGAGCGCCGCATCCGCCCGCTTGCGTGCAGTGATGTCGAGAAAGCAATTCACCGCCCCCACCAACTCCCCTTTCGCATTGCGAAGTGGATCGATGTTGACGGATACGATCAGGGTGGAACCATCTGCGTGTTCCACGATCCGTTCGACATCGCGCACCGGTCTTCCAGTTGCAAGCACCTCCGCAACCAAAGAGCGCTCGGCCGGCGTTCCGTCCAGATCGAAGAAGCGGGCGGTCTCCCTGAATTGTTCGTGCGTCTGTCCGGGACCTGGCGCTCCGCCCCATACCGCCATGGCGTGGCGATTGTATTGAAGGATTGTCCCCTTGGCGTCGCAGATGAATGTCGCAATCGGCAACAGCTCAAGTATGCCGTCGGATGCCCGGAGCATCGCACTCAGCAGAGACGGAATGGGCCGAGTGCCGGAATGGCTCCGCTCGTTGGAATCAACCATCCGCACGCCTCCGCGTGGATTTCGATTGCCCAACCCCCGATGCAACGATCAGGTTCAATAATGATTTGTCAATGGCACGGCCGCCTGCGACCGAACTACCGTGCTGCAAATCACGGTCAGGATGCGTTTTTCGTCGCCTTGTTTGCAGGTGCAAAACCGATCCAATGATCGATGAAAGCGGCGAGCCAGTTGCGCGACGCGAGATCGTGTACGGCACGATCGGCAATGTGCTCGTGGCGTTGCTTGGCACCAGGCAATTCCATGCGGTGCGCCCCTCGCACAAGCCAACGATACATCATTGCGTGCGTTACTTCCGGATGAAATTGCAATGCGTAACCGGTGCCGAACCGGAATGCCTGCACGGAGAAGGCGTCACCTTCAGCCAGCAATTCGCTTCCGGACGGCAGATCGAAACCTTCGCGGTGCCATTGATAGACGTGGTCGGGCCAATCCGCGCAGACACTCCGACCGGCTTCGGTCGGCCGGATCGGATAGTAGCCAACCTCGGCATGGCCTTGCGGATGCGGAAGCACCGGAGCGCCGAGTTGGCGTGCGAGCATCTGCGCGCCGAGACAAATGCCGAGATACGGCTTCTTGTCCCGCAGCGGCACGCCGATCCAATCGATTTCGCGGCGGACAAACTCTTCATTGTCGTTCGCGCTTTGCGGGCCGCCGAAGATCGCCGCGCCGGCGTGCTCGTCCATTGTCTCCGGCAGCGGATCGCCGAAACGCGGTCGCCTGATGTCGAGCGGGTAGCCGAGTTTGGCCAACGTCTGGCCGACGCGGCCGGGCGAGGAATGCTCTTGATGCAGAATAAGAAGTACGGGCTTCAGCATGGATGATTCGACGATGCTCCCGTTGCTGACTAGTAACCGCTTTGTCACGCTTTGCAACACGAGCAGGGGGGACGCGGCTATGTCGAGCGAGCGGATCTGCGCCGCTTTTGCCGGTAATCCACAAAACTGAGGATCAGACTTCGAGGGGTTACGCGGATCAGGAATGTAATGAGCTTGTTGATGGCGCCCGGCACGACGGTCCGGCGTCCATCCATCAGACCGCGGTAGCCCGCCTCCGCCACATGGTCAGCCGACTGAATCAGAAAACTGGGCCCCAGGGCGTTTTTGCTAAGGCCGGCACGATCGGCAAATTCGGTCGGCACCGGGCCGGGACACAGCACGGTGACACGGATTCCGAGTGGCTTCAGTTCGCTGTGCAAAGCCTCGGAAAACGACAAAACATAGGCTTTTGTTGCATAGTAAACCGCCATCCCGGGCCCCGGCAGAAAGCCGGCCATTGAACCGATATTCAGCAGCCCGCCGCGATGGCGGGCGAGACTATCGACAAAAGCTAGCGACAGTTCGGTCAACGCGCGCACGTTGAGATCGATCATCTGCAATTGTTCGTCATGGTCGAGCGTGCTCGCGGCCCCCACCAGGCCGAAGCCTGCGTTGTTGACCACGAATTGCGGTTCGACGCCGTGTGCCGCCAGCGCATCGCCGATCACACGCGCGATTCCGGGCTTCAGCAGATCCGCAGCGATGACAACCGGCCGCGGTGCGCCGGTCGCGGCAATTTCGTCAGCCAGCGCGCGCAACCTGTCTTCCCGTCGCGCGACCAACACCAACTCATGTCCGTCTCGCGCGAACACGCGGGCCAGCGCCGCGCCAATACCCGCCGAGGCCCCGGTGATTACAGCAACTGGCCGCAGAGTGCTCATTTCTTATCGCAATCCTCATGCGATCGACCGCCCGATCTGGACCGGCCGATTGAGGTTCTGCGCGTCTATGCGACTTTGGGATCGAGACCTTCCAGCGAGCGTCTGGCCGGTTCAACACCCCAGAAGTAGACAGCGACGATCTGAATTACGACCAAGCCGATCATCAGCCAGATCACGCCTGGCAATTGATAGTTGACCATCAGATATCCGACGACGAACGGAGACACCACCGTAGCCGCGCGGCCCAACGTGTTGCAGATACCGTTCGCACGAAGACGGATCTCGGTCGGAAAGAGTTCGGGTGTATAGACGCCGAAGAGAATGGCCGTCTGGATGTAGATCGCAACGATCAGAATCGCGCCGACAGACAGCACGATCACGGGATCGGAAGCAGCGTTGAAATGCGAGTAAACCCAACCGGCGGCGATCGTGAGAAACGATGCGCCGATGATGCTCCAGCGTCGCCCGATGTAGTCGGACAAAACGGCACCGAAAGCGCAACCGACCAGCGATGCTGCCGCTAGCACGACGGTGTAGCCGAGCGAATTGGTAATCGTGAGTCCCTGACGAAGGAACAACTGCGGCAGGAAAATCACGAATCCGAAGATCAGCGTATTGATCGTTATCAGCACCCAACTCCCGACCAGCAGGCGCTGCAGGATCGGCGGCTTGAAAATCGCGGCGGCGGTAAGCTGCGGCAAGGTTACCGCAGGCTTCGGCGCGGGGAGCGGCCCCGTAGCTGCTTGCACTTCCTTTTCGATCGATTCCATCAGCGCTTCGGCCTCGGCGTTGCGGCCCTGCGACTCAAGCCAGCGTGGCGACTCCGGAAGATTTTTGCGCAGATACCAGACAATCAGCGAGCCGATACCGGCAATGATGAACATCGGACGCCATCCCCAGGTCGGGATGATCAAAAAGCCGAGGATGGCGGTTGCCGGAAATCCGGCCACGACGAGAAACGCCATGAAGGAAAGCCAGCGGCCGCGAGACTGCGGCGGCACGAATTCTGTCAGTGTCGAATAACCGACAACGATTTCGGCTCCGAGGCCAAGTCCCTGCACGAAACGGCAGGCGATCAGCTGATTCATGTCCTGCGCGAAAGCCGCGGCAATCGAGGCGAGACCAAAAATGAGAAGGTTGATCTGATACGTGAAGCGTCGACCATATTTGTCGCCGACGAAGCCGGTGATGAAAGAGCCGATCGTCATGCCGACAAAAGTCAGGGAGAGGAATTGCAGATTTTGCGGCAGCGTGGAGAATTTGGTCTGTGTTGTTGAAGCGAGCACGCTGGCTGCGACGTAGAGGTCGTACCCATCGAAAAACATGCCAGCCCCGACCAGCCAGAAAATCCGGTAATGAAATGGTGAAATCGGCAGTCGGTCGAGACGTGCGCCGGCATTCACAGTCGTAGCCATCGTTCCCCTCCCCGTGGGATTGAATATTGAGACCGGTCTGCGCCGGTTCGCGCACGATGGTAATCGACGCGACGCGTGTGCGCCATGGCCCATTGCGGCTGCGGAGATGTTTTCGCCGCACCTGTCAATAACAAGGAAGCGTGTGATTTAGTCCATGTCCGGCTTTCGCCGTGACGTTCGCAAGGGGGCTACTCGACGGACTTGCCTTTACGATAGCTCTCTTCGAGAAGGCGCAGATTGTTCTGCACGTATTTGTTGGTCGGATCCTTGCGCTGGGCCGCCATCAGCGCTGCGTGCGCGCGCTTGTAATCGCCGCGCAACATGTATGAGAAGCCCTGGTTGTTGAGGATCTCGACGGTCGGCCCGACAATTCCGACAGCCTGACCGTAGGCACGGTCCGCCAGATCAAACCGACGCAGTCGATCGTAGGAGGCAGCGAGGCCGATCCAGGCTTCCGCATCGCGCGGATGCTTCTCGACTGCGAGACGGAAATGCTTTTCGGCAAGACCGTAGTCGCTCGTGCGAAAATGTTTCTTGCCGAGATTCAATTCATCGTACGGGTCGCTGCCGAGAAGACCCTTCAGCGGTTTCGTCGGCGCACCCATTTGCGCCACCACTGTGCCGGTCGTGTCGTCGGTTGGTTGTGCAGGGTCCGACGCTTCGGCACTGGCTTGCGCCTCGGAGGCAACCGTGGTCGGCGACTTCGAAGTGAAAATATTCGAAAGGCCGTTTGAGGTGCTGCACCCTGCCAACCACAGCGCGGCCGCGGCGACGGTCAGTCCTCGGGCAATTCCAGTAAACATGCCAACGCCTTGCGCGGTCGCCGGTAACGGGACGCCGCCAAGCTAGGCGAGGATGGTTAAGAATACCTTCATCTGGAACCGCGGTGGTATCACGGTGGGTGACGCGCGATGGCGCTAGAAGTAGCCACCCACGTGCAGGCGCACGATGACCGGCAGCAGAATGACCACGAACAGCACCGGGAAGATGCAGACCATCATCGGCACCGCCAGCTTCGCCGGCAGGGCGTAGGCTTTCTCTTCGGCGCGCGACAGACGCTTGTGGCGCATGTCATCGCTGTAGACACGCATGGCATCGGTAATGCTCGACCCAAGATCGATCGACTGATTGATCAAGGTTGCGAATGCGCGCGCCTCCTCCAGGGCAAGACGGTCGGCGAACTGCTCAAGCGCATCTTTCAACGGGCGGCCCGCCCGGATTTCGAGGTTGGTCAAATGAATATTGGCGCTGAGTGACGGATAGCCCTGGCCGATTTCCCTGCCGACGCGCTCCAGTGATGCTTCCATCGACAACCCGGAATCCGCACACACGACAAGCAGATCCATGAAATCCGGAAAGCCCGAGCGGTGCTGAAGGGTCCGCGCCTTGATGCGCCTGTCGATATACATGCTCGGGCCGACATAGCCGGCGACGCCGCCCGCCACGATCATCAACCAGAACATCGTGCCGCTGCTTGTCGGCCGCACGATCGGCAACACGAAGAACATCACAGCGGCGAGACCGATGGCCAAGGCCGTGCGGCCGATGAAGAAGAATGCGACGCCACGCGGATCGTAGATGCCGGCCTGCACCAAGCGCCGGCGCAACACCCTCATAGTCTCTCCATTCTCTTCGGAGTAGTGCTTGGTGGTGTAATCGATCAGCTTGCTCAGCGCCTTCGCACTGGAATCCTGGAGCGAGCGCGCATGCCCCCCGCGCTCCTCTTCATCCAAAATGCGCGCGGTACGCTTCTTGACCGCGCCGCGCACGCGCACCGCCGCCATTAGCGAGAAAGCCAGCGTGCCGGCCGCGAGAAATATCAGCAGCGCCATGAACATGGTGTTGCTGTCGCCGAGCATGTTTCCGAATACGTCCAGGATCGTGCCCATCGATCAGATCCTGAAATTGACCATTCGGTACATGATGAAATTGCCGACACCCATCCAGGTGCCCGCGAGCGCAAGGCAGATCTTGGTCATGTCCTCATGCCATACGCTCGCATAGAAACTCGGTACCAGAAACTGGATGACGGCGAACATGCCGATCGGCAACGACGAAAGAATCAACGCGGAGGCTCGCCCTTCCGCGGCCAAGGCACGAATCTTGCGGCGCATCTTGAAGCGCTGACGGATCACCGAGGAAAGATTCTCGAGGATTTCGCCGAGGTTGCCGCCCGTCGAGCGCTGAATGGCGACTGCGGTCACGAACAGCGGCAAGTCATCTGTACCGATGCGAAAAAACAGATTGCGCATCGCGGTTTCCAGGTCAGAGCCATAGGTGAGCTCGTCGGAAACAATTCCGAACTCCGTGCCGATCGGATCGGCCATTTCCCGCGATACCATGGATATCGCGATCGGCACCGGATGACCGGCCCGCAACGAGCGAACGATGATGTCGATGCCGTCCGGAAATTGAGAGCTGAATTTCTTCTGCCGGCGTCCGCGCAAGAATTTCAGGACCAGCGGCGGTAAAGCCAGGCCACAGAACAACGCGGCGAGGACAGCTTGAAATGCATCGCCCCTGAACGTCAGTACGGCTACGAATACCGCGATCGCACCTATCGCGATGACGAGAATCAGCCGGGTGAACCCGATGGTGAGACCGGACTGCAACAGGAGCTTGTTGAAGCTGACGATCGGCAGCCGGTAGCCGCCGCTGCTGGTCAGGCCGCGCTCGCGCCGCAACTGCACCAGAACGCTTTCGCGATCGGTCTTTCCGTCCATGACCTTGAGGCGGCGATTGATGTTCTTGCGATAGGAGGCGTTGTTGTAGACCAGCAGGTAAATGCCTTCCGCGAACATCGCCGCGGATATCCCGATCAGCAGTAGCAACAGATAACTTGAATCGAAATCGAACATGGCCGTTCAGAGCTGCTGAGAGGGATCGAAATAGCTGCCGGGGATCTTGATGCCCTGGTTCGCAAGATGCGCCAGGAAGCGCGGGCGAACGCCCGTTGCCTGGAAGTGCCCCTGAACGGTCCCATCCGGCCCGGTGCCGGTCCGTACGTACTTGAATATTTCCTGCATCTGGATGATGTCGCCCTCGAGGCCGGTGACTTCGGCGATCGAGGTGACCTTGCGCCTGCCGTCCGACTGGCGCTGAAGTTGAACAATGAGCTGAATGGCGTTTGCGATCTGGCTGCGAATTGACGCGACGGTCATCGGCAGGCCAGCCATGCCGATCATCTGTTCGAGACGCGAGATTGCATCGCGCGGCGTATTGGCGTGGATTGTGGCCATCGAGCCTTCATGGCCCGTGTTCATCGCCTGCAACATATCGAACGCTTCTTCACCGCGGCACTCACCGAGGATGATCCGGTCGGGCCGCATACGCAGCGCGTTCTTGACCAATTCGCGCTGACGGATTTCGCCTTTACCCTCGATACTGGGTGGGCGCGTTTCCATTCGGCCGACATGGGGCTGCTGCAACTGCAGTTCGGCGGCGTCTTCGATGGTGAGCAGACGCTCCTTCTCGGAAATGAAGGCCGACAGTGCATTGAGCATCGTCGTCTTCCCCGAGCCGGTACCGCCTGAAATGATAGTGGTGACGCGTGATTTAACCGCGGCCGCCAGGACTTCCGCCATCGGCGGGCGCAGCGCGCCGACATCGATCAGCTTTGTCAGATTGAACGGCTTCTTGGAGAACTTACGAATCGAGACCAGCGGGCCATCGACGCCGATTGGCCGCACTGCCACGTTGACGCGCGAACCGTCCTGCAGGCGGGCGTCGCACAGCGGATGCGATTCGTCGACCCGCCGACCAACCGCGGAGACGATCTTGTTGATGATCCGCAGCAGGTGCTGCTCGTCCTTGAAGCGCACCGACAACGGCTCGAGGATGCCGTGCCGTTCGACGTAAACGCATTCGTGGCCGTTGATCAGAATATCGTTGATGCTGGGATCCTTGAGCAAAGGCTCGAGGGGCCCCAGCCCCGTCATTTCATCGAGAATTTCCGAAACAAAGTCGTTGAGCTCCTGCGTGTTCAGCGCGAGCCGCTCGACAAGAACGTATTGCGAAACGAGTTGCTGAACGTGACGCCTGATTTCTTCTTCCGGCACCTTGTCCAGCGTCGATAGATTGATTTCCTCGATCAGTCGGCGATGCAGCCGCACTTTGGCGTCGAGCAGCCTGTTACTGAGCAGCGGGCTCTCCGCCGGTTGCGCGCCGGCTGCCGGCTCCGACGAAGGCTGATCGGGAGACACGGTCCAAGACACGCCTTCAAGCGCGGATGGCTGCGCTTCTTCGGGCGCGGGCAACTCGGGCGTCGGCGTGCGGCGAGCGGTGAAACGACCGACCATTCTAGCCCCCCACGGAAAGCTTGAGCTTCTTCATGAGCGGCATGGCCTGTCCTTCGGACGCCGTCTTGACGATCGCCGGGTCAAGCACGAGTTTTTTGAGCTCGGCCGTGATCTTGTTGCCCGGTTTGACTTCATCCAACGGGACCCCGCGGTCGATCGCTTCGCGGACCAGCGCATAGTCGTTGGGAATGGCACTCAGGAAAGCGTCACCCAAAGTGTGCGCGAGGTCGCCACGGCGCAGACCTGAATCGAAGACACGCTGCGTGAATCGGTTGACGATCACCTGCGGATTGGGCCCGTCGCCCAGCCTCTCTTTGATAGCCGCCACCAGTTGCTTGGCGTGGCGCAGGCCCGGCACGGTCGTTTCGCTGACGATGAACAGCTTGTTTGAACCGAGCAGCACGCTGTCGGTCCAGGAGAACCAGGTGCGCGGCATGTCGAACACGACGTATTCGAAGTTGCTCGACACGAGATCGAGCAGGCGCGTCACCACATCCGGATCGAACGAGCGCATCTCGGCCGGACGATTTGGCGCCGCCACGACCGCGAGCCCGCAAGCATGGTAGGAGAGCATGACTTCAAGCAGTTGCCGGTCCAGGCGATCGGGCCGCGGTTCGATTTCCGCCAGATTGAGGCGCGGCTCGAGATCGAGATAGTCGGCGACCGCGCCGTGTTGAAAATCGAGATCCACCAGGCACGTCGACGGCTTTGCTCGCGGTCCGCCGCTGTTGAGAAGAATC
>Ga0134122_10003343_pt1 | contig 11918 bp, 8 predicted proteins | sample KB302_FD_96461 | JGI IMG/M metagenome (GOLD analysis project Ga0134122, IMG submission 96461) | Terrestrial soil microbial communities without Nitrogen fertilizer from Kellogg Biological Station, Michigan, USA - KB3-0-2 | ecosystem: Environmental > Terrestrial > Soil > Unclassified ...
CAAGGCGATGCAGGAGCTGCTGCGGCATTCGTCGTTCCGCTCAACGTTGGACGTTTTACACGCAGGCAGTAACGCCCGCGAAGCATGCAGCGCAGGCGGTGGTGATGTCGCTAGTCTTTTCTTCCGATGAGGATGGAGCAACACGCGTTGCTGGACAGGAAGCTCTGGATCGCCTAAAAAGGGCACAAAAAGGGCGCGAAACGCGCCCTTTTCGCGCCCCCAATGGTTTCAATGAAATCCGCCTAAGTGCTTTAGAAAGAATGGCGGGGACGACGAGACTCGAACTCGCGACCTCTGCCGTGACAGGGCAGCGTTCTAACCAACTGAACTACGTCCCCACTGAAGGTAAAACGTCACTATGGTGGGCACTGAAGGATTTGAACCTTCGACCTTTCGGGTGTAAACCGAACGCTCTAACCGCTGAGCTAAGCGCCCTTCCAGAACCACTCTAAAATCTAACGCATCCTACTGGATTTGAACACGTTAGACTCGAATCAACTTGTGTACAACTAAAGCTGGTTGTGTACAAGATCGACTCAACCTCTCGACTGTATCACGAATGAAGCTATCCGAGAAGTGCGTATAGCCTCTCGTAGTCCGAAGGCTCAAATGTCCAATCTGATTCCTTGCAAAATCAGCCGGATGCCTCTCGCGGTCGCTATCGTTCGGAATACAGAGCGATAATAAGCAACATGACCGCAAATCGAGCATTTGAACTTGGCACCTTCAGCAGCCAAATCAGGCTTCGCGGGGAGAACATAATCCGCCATTTCCTTGACCTCAATAATCGAATGCACGAATAAAAGTGGCAATTCCGGGCTAAATAGCGTCCAGGTGGCCATACATCCACGGTACGCTGCTATGGGACATCTGATATACCCACAAGACTTGACAACGAGAAGCTACGTTCTTGTCAGATCATCCATCTGGTGAGTTTTGTGGCCGTTGGTGTTTTGTCTAGCCTCCAGCAAGCGGGTAATCTCTCTTACTAGTTGATTCAGCTTTTTCCGGGTCTAGCTCTACTGTCGCTTGTCTACATAGCTCCTTCCAGCGTCGCTCGTTTTCGTCAATCATGATGCACCCCACCCCTTGCGGTGTATCACGCGGAAGTGGGAAACAGGTGGTCAATATTGCTCACCCCTTAAAGTGGATTCCAGTCCGGCAGCACCCTGCTATCGAAAATTACCCTCGCCGTTTCCGCAAAATGGGAGTAGGCTCCCCGCCAATGGTGGTCGGAGGTGTGCTATGGAAGACTTCTATTGGTGGGAGGTCTGCTACGTCGAAGCAGTTATCGAAACCGATCAAAATCTAAAGCTGGTTAGAATCAATGAGGCCCTTGAGGCGATTGAGCAACGCCTTCTCCGGCCTATTCGGCCTGCCAGCGCGGAAGATACCAGAATAAAGCTAGCTCAGGAAAGTCTAGCGTTGCTTAAAGCCGAATGTTGCAAGGAATTCAGCGACTCGTTCTAACCAGGGGAGAGATACTCGCATCGCAACTTCCCTGTTGAGGAGTTCCTCGATTCGCAAAGTTCCCTATTTCGGCCAGTCAACCGAGCCGACTAGGTACATGGGCGTTTCTTTCGTTGCTTTGTAGAGCTTCCCGCAACGCATGCAAGTCGCGTCCCCGGCTTTCTGAGGAAACTTGCCCTGAGTCTTGAGTGCTGAGTACGTCGCAACGATAACCGGCCCCTTACAGGGCGGGTCGCAAGCGAAAACGTAGACGGACAGGGTTCGCATTGCTGGATTTTACCCTTGGGCTGTGGGACTGTCAGCCTTTTCCCAAGGTGGCCAGCAGATATTTGGTAACAATCTGACGCCCGAATCGTCTAACAGTTTGGGAGTTTGTGACCATGAAAATGCTGATTGCCCCGATGACATTAGCCAGTCTCGCCTTGCTGTTGGTTTACTCGCAATCTCATATTCCCTGCGCGGTGATGGGTTTCGCGCAGGTCGTCAGCCATTTGTCGCTCTAGTAGCTTATCGGCTAAAACGCGGCGACAATCTGACTGTGTCCACCTACCGTTTGTTAAATATGTTGTAGGGTAGAAGAACGCGCATTTCTGCCTGTATTTCCATCCAAAAGGTAACTGTAGTTGCCTCAGACCGAAGCTGGTACTTCCGTGAAGCGCGAATCAAATCGTTGGTCTAGTTGCTCCTGTTAGAACGCAGTCCATTGCTACGCTTCCCTTCCGCGAGAAATGAGATGAGGCGGAGCCGCGGTCATTGGGAGGCGGTAGTTGGTAGATAGCGGCTGGCAAAGGTGAGGAAGGTTGGCCAGTTGGGACCGGTCGTGTGTCCGCCGGAGTGCTGCCGAAAGGCGATGTCTCCATCGATCAGCGGGGTTTCCATCGGCGGGAACTCGGCGGTGCCAAGATCTTTCTTGCCGAGCAAGCGATACACCGCGCCGGCGCCGGCAGCTCCCAGGAACATGCCCTTGGCGTCGACCCAGCCACCTTCCACTTGCTGCGAGCCGCTGCTGATGAATACCGGGCGGGGGGCGCACAGAGCGATCAGTTCGTGGGCGTCGACTGGCACGTCGTTGGGCGTCAGCGGCCCCGCATATTTCAAGAAATTGCCCGCCATCCAGTGATATTCCGAGGTCGAAGCGACGTTTTCGACTTGCTCGCCAAATTTGCGGCGAAGAATTTTCGCACCGCCCTCACCTGAGGAGCCGATGAACCCAATGGCGAAACGCGGTTCGTAGGCCATGGCCACCAGGGCTGCTTTGCCGTAGCGCGACAGACCTTCGATGCCCACGTGTTTGGCGTCAACGGATTTATCAGTCTCGAAATAGTCGAGCGCGCGACTCGCGCCCCAGGCCCAGGCACGCAGCGCGCCCCAATCGTCGAGCTTGCGTGGTTGACCTTGTCTGACCAGACCGATAATCCCTTGCGTCAGTCCCTCGCCGTTGTCAGCCTGCACGGTCGCGGGAATCAGGACGCCCGAGCCCCAGCCCTTGGCGGCAAGCTGTTGCTGCCAGGTTGGTCCTGTTGCCGTAAAGGTGGCCCATTGGGCGTCGGTGAAGCGCTTGCGGATAGCGGCGAGCGCTTCAGCGCTTAGCCCGAATTCCATGATTACGGGCACCGGTCCAGCGGCATTCGCAGGAACGGTCAGCGTCAACTGTATGTCTACAGCGATCGGCGGATAAGATGAGTTATCGACGTGGCCCACGAGTTTCTTGGTGACCACCACGACTTCCCCGCTCTTCTCATTCGCCGTGCTCAGTACTTCCCATCGGACTGCGGGGGTTTTCGCGGGCATGCGTCCATAGATTTCGCGGTCGAAGTGCTCCACAATTTCCGGGCGACGCTGCTTCCACCACATCTCCGCAGTGGTCACTTTCTTTCCGTTGTTCAGCACCAGTGGATCGGGCAGCGAATACGGAGGCACTTTCGATTCATCGACGTTGGCCGCGTTAGGAGATTTCGGATCGCCATCGGGACCTCGTCGCAGTTCGGATATGTGAAGCAAAGCCATCAAGCGTTGATGATCCTGCTCGGAGGTCAAATGCACAGGCGGAGATAGAGTGTCGGAAGCGGAGCCGGCTTGTGCGGGTGCCGTCGGCGGCAAGAGCATGGCGACAGCGAACAAGGCACTACTGCACCGCCATTGAGGAAGCGATAGAGACATCCGGAATCTCCTGTCCGGCTTCCGTTTCTGGATTCGGACGGACGATTCTAGCAAGCCCGAAGCAGGTCGTCTCCCGCTTGGCTGATAGAAATTGTCTCTTTGAAGTCGAGACTAGCCTTTCGAATAGATCGTCCACACCTGCATCTGCGTGGGTTCGCGGTTGGCCCACGCGTAGTAAGGGATCATCGTCAGCTTCTGCGAGCGCATCTTCGGTGCGTCTAGATTCGCGGGCATGTATAACCCTTCGCCGGTCGGCGAATTCTCGCGCGCCGCTCCGGTGTGATGCAGCACGGTGACGCCATCGAGCAAATCAGCTTTGTGCTCCGGCTGAAAAGCCTTCGCCGGCGAAGCGCTGGCCGCCAGTGCTACGTCCGCAAGCGCCGGCGCATTCGGCTGGTCGGACTGTTCCAGGCAATAGACGATCGGTCCGCGCTGCACCGCCACGCGGTCGCGATTTTCGGTCACGCGCGGATTTGAAGCCAACACCTCGGTGGGCATCGGGAAATTCATCGTCACCGTATCTCCTGCCGCCCACTGCCGCTTGATGGCCAGATACTGGCCAGCCTGTGCGCCCTCCACGTTCTTACCGTTCACGGAGACCTTCGCGCCTTTGACCCAGCCCGGAATTCTCGCGAACAGAGTGAACTCCGTGGCCTGCGCCGGTATAACTGTCATCTTCACATCGCCGTCCCACGGGTAATTCGACTGCTGCGCAATCTTCAGCCCGGTGCCGTTCTGCAGGTGCCAGTCCAGTGTCGAGTTGTCGTACAGATGGACGTACACGCCGTCCTTGCTGGTGCTGTAGAAATATCCCGGGAGCGACGCAAATGTCCGCTCCAGGTTTGGCGGGCAGCATGTGGTGTCGTACCACGGATTGCGGATGGTTTCGCCCGAGGCCGGATCAAACGCCAGCGGGTTCCGGTAGCAGTAGAGTGTACCCTCCAGCGACATCCCCGAATTAATGCCGTTGTATAGGGCACGCTCGATCACATCGGTGAATCTCGCCTCGCCGCTGGCCGCCAGCATGCGCCAGTTCCACATCATGTTGCCGATCGCCGCGCAGCTCTCACCGTATGCCTGCGCGTTCGGCAATTCATACGGTTCTCCGAAGGCCTCGCCCGCGGCCCGAGCGCCCACGCCACCGGTGACGTACATCTGGTGCTGCGATAAGTCTTCCCAAAGACGATTCAGCGTCTTCCAATAGGTCTGGTCGCCGGTTTCCATGTAGTAGTCGGTGGCGCCGCAGCAGGCATACATGGCGCGCACGGCATGGCCTTCAAGCTTGGTCCGCTGGGTGAAGGGCGTGCCGCTGTACATGTATATTGTCCGGCGCGACTCGAGTCCCATGCGGCTGTCGCCCTGCAAAATGTATCCCGCCAACTCCACGTATTTTTTGTTGCCGGTCGTGCGGTACAGCTCGATCAGGGACATCTCGATTTCCGGATGCCCGGAAACGATCGGTTTCTTGTCCGGCCCCGGTCCGAAGTTCGGCAGCAGGAAGCCGTCCACCATCTTCGCGCCCGCATCCATCAAGGTCGCATCGCCGGTCGCACGGTAATACGCGATCGCGCCCTGAATCATGTGGCCCAGATTGTAGAGCTCGTGCCCGACTTCCTGGCTGTGCGTCAGCATACGCTGCGAGACTTTGTCCTCCACGTAGTACGTGTTCAGGTAGCCGCTCGGCTCCTGCACCGCCACCACTTCCTTGATCATGCTCCTGGTCGCGTTGCGCAGCCCGGGAATGTCGCCCGACTGCAAGGCGAACCCGGCTGCCTCCATCCACTTATAGATGTCTGAATCGGAGTAGTACGGCCCCTTCTGCGGCTCCTTGCTCTTCCCTACTAGCCGGCGGTAGTTATCCATCCGTCCGTGCTGCTCCAACTGCTCGCGCATGGTCGGGATGCTGCGCTCGACGTTGGTCTTGCGGCGCTTCGACCAGAACCCTTCTTCGATGGTGACCGCGCGCACCGGCACGGATTGCAATTTCGCGTAAGGCGAATTGGCCAGATTCAGTACACCCTGATCCTTCCATGCCAACGAGGTACTATCCACACCGCCGCCGCTGTCCCCGCCGAACGCCATCGACGGACGCCCGAAATAAGACACTGCGGCCGTAACCGCAGCTGTCCCCAAAAATTCGCGCCGCGATACATTCCGATTGGATTTCATATCTTGCCCTTCCCGATTGGACTAGCCTGATCCTGCCACAACATCCTTCAAATGGCTGATTGCAAAAACAGCGGCGAGCCGAAGGGGTGTATTCGGCTCGCCGTCACATCAACCGGATCGGGGATGCCGAATCCGGTAACGCAAAGTCGAGGACAGAGAACAGCTAGCGCCGCCGGACGAGGCCGCCGTGCCGACCGGCGGAATGGCTTCGCCTGGGTTTCGCTTTTGAGAAGTGTACTCCCGGGTGCTGACGTATGTGCTGTAGATAAAGGACTTACGGCGCCCTTCATAAGTGTGGGGAACAAAGGGGTTAGCGGCGCGATTTTTCGCGCATGACTGCCACGGTGCACTCGGCGAGGTGTGGACCTGAATCGCACCATGCATAGTAACACATTCGTTACGGTAAGTAAAAAGGAATGGCGACAATGGAAAGCGCAATCGCTGAGGAATCTAATTTGATCCATTGCTCCGGGCGCTTGCTTCGACGGGAGCTGGGCCGAGTTGAACTGACCTCGGCCCGGTTCCATCGACTTTCGTAGGTTTCGTCGACATTCGACGCGGCGCTACACTGAACGCCGGTTAGAAGGTGAACTTCGCCCCAATCTGCCACCAGCGCGGCAACGTCTGGTAGGTTACTTTGCCGAAGTTGCCGCTGGCGAGGTCATCGCCTTGCAAATGTTGGATCTGGAAGTTGGCATGGTTGAACAGGTTGTAGAACTCAAACCGGAACTGGAAGTTCAACCGTTCCGTAATGTGCGTGTCCTTGTAGAGGGTCACATCCGTCTGCACATATCGCGGCCCGCGGAATTGATTGACCTTCTCGTTGCCGTTGGTTCCCAAGGTTGGCGCCGTGAACTGACCGGGAGCGAAAATGCCCGTCAGGAACGCGGTCTTCGATGTTCCCTGGTGGTACGAGCCGGCATCGGGATAGTCGAGATTGTCTCCATCCGCGTTGAAGTCGCCGCCGCCCGTAAACGATGCGTCGGTGAACACGGTAAACGGATAGCCGCTCTGGACGATACTGGTGCCGCTGACGCCCCAGCCCCCGGTAGCCCTGCCCACGAAGCCTTGGCCGCCATTCAGGCCCGGCAGTTCGTAGTTGGCGGTCAGAGAGAAGCGATGCGGCGCATCCCACGGCGAGTAATTGTAAAACTGACCCGGATCGAGCGCCGTTGGATATACGCCGGCGTCATCTCTCGATACCGAGCGAGTGTACGACGCGTCGAGGAACGCGCGACGGAAACGGCCACGCACATCGAACGTCACACCGTTGTAATTGCTGTACCGGTCATTTTGTGTATAGCCGATCGCTCCGAAGCTTGGATTCAGTCGAGTCGGAGCCGACCCTGGTGGCTTGCCGATCAGGTCACCCGGCAACGCATTGATATCCTGGCCGTAGTTCACCTGGCCGGCTTGGTTCCCTCCGGAAACCAGGTCCGACGAATGCGATCCGCTGTACAGAACGCTGGCGACCAGGTGACTGCCCAAGCGGTGTTCCAACGTCGCCGCCCATGTATAGGTTGTAGGTGACACAATGTTGGGGTCGATTCCGCCGATGCCGGGCTGCGCTCCGGGAATACCTCCGGCGGCATCCAAGCAAGGTGCCACGGGGCACAGAGCCGTGCCTACGAGTGCCGGGAACGTGAAGCCGAAAGGCGGTTTGTCGCCGCTGCCCTGCATAAAGATTGGCGGGCTCGGCGAATTGGCGAAGAAGGTCGGCAGGATCAGCCCCGGGGGGTTGCCGCGAAACTCTTCCTGGATGTTTGCGGGCGTCAGCCAGTTCGAGTACATGCCGAAGCCGCCGCGCAGCACCCAGTTACCCTTGCCATCGATGTCCCACGCAGCGCCGATGCGCGGCTGGTAGGCTCGTGGTGTGTGCTTGAGCGCGTGGCTGGTTGGAGTTGCGACGCCGTTGGCCACCTGCTCCTGGAAGGTCGAACCGCTGCCCAGGTAGAAATTGCCGAACACCGTCGTGTCCGAACGCGAGTAGGGGTTGCCCTGATCGTCGTAACGGAAGCCCAGCGTCAAGGTCAGGTTGCGACGCGCCTTCCAGGTGTCCTGCGCAAACAGGCCCCAGGTCTTCGACGCTGCGTTCCACGACCACAACTGCTGCTGGCCCGTGATGGGGTTATACATCACGTTGCCCTCGTTAAGAGGAGCGTCCTGTGCCAGCGCCAGCAGGTTGTCGAAGTTAAAGTTGGGATGCGACCACGGGCCCTGGAAGGGTTCCACGTCATCGCCGAACCAGCCTTCATACCCGACCTTAAGAACGTGCGCGCCGCGAACGTGGGTCAGCACGTCGCGCCAGTGATAATTGTGCTGGATGAAGTCGCCCTGCGCGAAGCCGACACCATAGCCAACGGACTGGCCGGTCACGCTGATATTGGGGATAGTAAAGTCCCCAGTCTCTCCCAGGAAGCCTTCAATGCGGTTTTGCGCAAAGATGGCTTCGTTGAAGGTGGTCGGGCTGAAGGTGTGCGTCCAGTTCGCCTGAAAAGCGCGCTGCACGGTGTGGCTGGTGGTGTTGAACTGCGGAATTACGTTCGCTCCGCCGTTGTGCAGGATCGTACGGAAGAAACTGCCGTAGATTCGGTCGTTCTTGAAGTACTTGTCGATACGGACGAAGTATTGATCTCCATTCCGGAAATTCGTGGAATTGAAGATGCCGTTATCGATCATCGGTGTGGCGCAGGGCAGGTTGCTGGTTGCCGCAGTTCCGCAGGTGGTTGGGAAAATATCGGCGGCCGTCTTGGCGACCCCGCTGATCGTCGCGCCGCTCGGCGTATACGTATTCAGGATCTGTGTGCCGAACGTGTTGGGGAAGTTCGCCGAAGCGAAAGAAGCAAACGCCGCGTCCGGAAAGGTAATCGACTGGTTTCCAGTCGATGCCGAAGAACGCAGGGGCTCAACGCCGAAGAAGAAAAAGAACTGCTTGTGCGGAATGATCGGGCCGCCGATGTTCGCCGAGAAGTTGTTGCTATGGAACGGCGAATACTCGTGGTCCGAGCCGGGCAACGAATACTTCGCGTACATGGACTGGTAGTTGAAGTAGTCGCTGGCCAAGCCATGGAACTGGTCGGCGCCGGACTTGGTGGTCATCGCGAACTGAATCGAGCTCGCGCGGCCGTATTCCACGTTGAAGGTGTTGACCTCCGTGGTGGCTTCCTGAACGAAGTCGGGATTCGGCGTCAGGTTCACAACGCCCTGGCGAATCGCGCTCGTCGCGTCGAGGCCGTCAACGATCCACATATTCGCGACCGTTCCCTGCCCATTCGCGCTCACATCCACGGCTGTTTCGGTCGAGTAGTTGTCCACGCCGGAGCCAGGCGCATTGCTGGTCTGCGTTCCCAACCCGGAAACGCCGGGCGCTAGAGTGACGAGGGAAATCATGCTGCGGCCCGCCAACGGCAGCGTGCTCAGCTCCTTCGTTTGCAGCGTCTGCTGGTTGCGGGTTTCCGAAGTGTTCACCAACGGCGCCTGGGCGGTGACCGTGATCGCTTCGGTCGCGGTACCCACTTTCACTTCCAAGGGAACGTTGAGCGTCTGGTTGTATTCCAGGTGAACATTGGACTCGGCGGTCGAAAAGCCGGAGGCTTCGACGCGGATCTTGTAATCGCCGGGCGCCAGGCTCAAAAACCGGTAATAGCCCGACGCATCGGAAGTCGTTGAAGCGGAAACGGAAGTAGCGACGTTGGTGAGTGTGATTTTCCCGCCGGCGATCGTTCCGCCGCTCGGGTCAGTAACCACGCCCTCAATGTTGCCGGTGAACTGAGCGTTGGCTGCGCCGGCCAGCATCAAGCTGACGGCGAGAAACGCTAGGGACCACAACAAGGACCATCGGACTCTCATATTTCTATTTATTTCCTCCCCTCGACCCCAAGCACGCGTTTTCTGAACGAGCCGGCAAGAGGCGGCCGCAGTAAACGTTTTCTCCGAATGCAAGGGTTATACGCCGCGGGAAAAGGAGCTGTCAAGCAAATTTTATTCTGTATACAATCGAAATGTTTGAAGTTGCCCGCAGGGGCTCGCAGAAATTCGGTAAACGTTAACCTTCAAGCTCGGCGAGTGCCTGTTTGGCGGTCTACGAACACAAAGTGAGGAGCTTCGCTAGCAGCTACGGGCGATTCGGTGAGCCGGTTGGAAGGGCATCGCCCTCAATCAGCTTATAGCGACTGCGCTCCCGCTCTTCTCGTGTCGCTTGTTCGCGGGCCGCGGCCAGGCGGTTGAGCAGCCCCGGGATCTCCTTTTTCTCACCGCTCTTTTGCAATGCCTGGACCAGACGGTAAAGAGCGGCCTGATCGTTCGGGTTGATTTCGATGGCCTTGCGGCATTGCTCGATGGCCTCGCGAGTCTGGCCGGAGTCGAGGTAGAGCCTGGCGAGAACGGCTCGCGCTTCAGCGAGGTTGGGGGCCAACGCGACAGCCTTGCGAGCGGAGGCCAGAGCGGTCCGAAACTCCGGACTCCCCGGATTCGCACCTTTTTGCGACAAAATGTCGGCTTTCAAGTACAGCAAGTAAGCATCATTGGGTTTGCGGGCGAGCTTGGATTGAACCGTGGTCAGCGCGCGATCAAGGTCGTTGGCCTGCACCGCCGCCATGCCTTGGGCCGCAGCGCTTAGCGACTGGTTCGGATCGAGTTCGTGAGCCTTGTCGAAGTCTGCTTCGGCCTTTTCGTATTCTCCAAGTTGTACCAGCAGAACGCCCCGGGCGACATAGAGTTGCGCGGAGGAGGGTTGCTGAGCGATGCCGTCGCTGAGTACCGTGACCCCCACCGGGAATGACTGATGTTGATAGGACAGATGGGCGAAATCCAGATATAGGCTGACGTTCTTGGGCTCAAGGAGGATCGCCTGCCGAAGGGCGTTCACGGCACCGGGGGTGTCGCCGGTATCTTCGTATGCAGATGCCGCAAGCTGCCACGTTCCGGCGTCGGCGGTTCCTCCCTTCAGCACCGGGTGCAGAGTGGCGACAGCGTCATTGGGCCGACGAGCCATCACCTGAACGGCAGCCAGCAGCCGGCGCTCCTGGGGGTCGTCGGCGCTAAGAGCAACCGTTCTCTGGAAAACATTTACTGCATCTTCCAGTTTCTTGAGCCTTACCAGGCACACAGCATAGGCATGCAGGGCAGCCGGTTGAGCATCGAGAACCGAACCGGCCTTCGCGAAGTGAGCGGAGGCTTCGGCGCAATTCCCTTCCCGGTAGTGAACGACACCCAGCATGGCGTGGCTAATCGGATCGTTCGGACGCAGTTTCAGTAGGCGGTTGAGCATCGGCGCGGCTTCCCGGCTTCCCGCCTGAAATTCCAATTGAGCGGCACCCTGCAAGGCCATGATGTAATTCGGAGAAATTTCCAGCGCTTGCTGAAATGCCGCGCGGGCTTCGTGGCCCTTTCCCGAGCTAGCCAAAGCGACGCCTTGCAGGGACCACAATTGCGGATCCTTCGAAAACTCTTTCAGGGCCGTCCGGCTAAGCTCGATGGCGTTGTCAAATTGATTCGTGCGCAGAGCCGATTCGATGGCATCGATTCTGGCCTGAGGAACCTTAGAGGTTCGCGGATCTTTGGAGGCCCGCGAAGTTTGCACGGTTTGTGAAGCCTGCGAAAACGAAGGTGAAGTGCAGGAGGCCACGAGAACCAGGGCCAACAAGGGATGACGCGCGAAAGCTAACGCCATCATCGACCGAGTCCAGTGGACTTTGCGGCTTTGGACCAACCCTGACCGGTTACGATGCCACTTCCTTCTTTCACTACGATCAGTTGGTCGGCCACTACGGCTTTGAGTTCTTCATGTCCGCCACTAGGCCAGCGGATGATTATGTCGGCGGTCTTGTCGGCTCCGAGACCGAAGTGCAGGCGTGAGTCGTTCGTGGAGTAGTAGCTGGACTGGCTCAAGACTTCCTGCAATTGCATCCTTTTCCCATAGCGCACGAGCACGCGCGCACCGATCGCGCTGCGATTGGATTTGGTGCCAACCAGCTTTATCTTCATCCAGTGATTGGCGCCTTTCATGTCGTTGCGCAGCAGAGACGGCGGCTCGTTCACATTGACGATGAGGATGTCGAGGTCCCCGTCATTATCGAAATCGCCGAAAGCGCAACCGCGGCTGGAATGACGCTCGGAGA
>Ga0134122_10003345_pt1 | contig 11916 bp, 6 predicted proteins | sample KB302_FD_96461 | JGI IMG/M metagenome (GOLD analysis project Ga0134122, IMG submission 96461) | Terrestrial soil microbial communities without Nitrogen fertilizer from Kellogg Biological Station, Michigan, USA - KB3-0-2 | ecosystem: Environmental > Terrestrial > Soil > Unclassified ...
CTCCAGGGCAAGGGCAATGTTGTCAGGCGCATGTTCGCGGACATCGAGGCGGACGTCTACGTGCTGGTCGATGGCGACGGCACCTACGACGCGAGCGCCGCGCCCGCGCTGGTCGAGCGGCTGCTCAACGACGAGCTCGACATGGTCACGGGCGTGCGCATCGCGGAGTCCGCGAGCGCGTACCGGGCCGGCCACGCATTCGGCAACCGCGCGCTGACCGGCGTGGTCGCCAACATCTTCGGCAATCGCTGCGCCGACATGCTGTCGGGATACCGCGCGTTTTCGCGGCGCTTCGTCAAGTCCTTTCCGGCGCTCGCGACCGGCTTCGAGATCGAGACCGAGCTCACGGTGCATGCGCTCGAGCTGCGCATGCCCATCGCCGACGTGCCGACGCGCTACGGCAGCCGCGAGGCGGGTTCCAGCAGCAAGCTGCATACCGTGCGCGATGGCCTGCGCATCGGCAAGACCATCGTGCACGTCGTCAAGGAAGAGCGGCCGCTGCAGTTCTTCTCGTTGACGGCGCTGTTGTTCTCGCTGGCGTCACTGTTGTTCGGCTACCCGGTCCTGGTCACTTACATCGAGACCGGGTTGGTGCCGCGCCTGCCCACCGCGATCCTCGCGATGGGCCTGATGATCATCGCGACCCTGAGTTTCACGGCGGGCGTGGTGCTGGACTCGATCAGCAATGCGCGGCGCGAACTGCGGCGCCTGCGCTATCTCGATATTCCGCTCTTCCGGAGCGAACGCGGCTCCTGATTACGCCATGACGCCGCAGGCCCAGGCCACATCCTTGTTTGCCAATCTACCGGTGGGCCGCTCGGCGGCGGTGCGTGCCGTCATGATCGCCAGCGCGCTGCTCACCGCGGGCTGCGCCTTCTGGATCCAGCAGCTGCGCGCCAGCGGCGACATGGGCGAGCTCGCGGCCATCTTCTACGTGCTGTTCACGTTTTACGATTTCAGCGGCGCCTTGCTGGCGTTGGTCATCCTGCTGCTCGCGTTGTTCGTGCCGCGCATCGAGGGCTTCGCGCGGCTGCTGCGCTGGCTGGGCGAGCATCCGTTCATCGTGGGCGGCAGCGTCGCCGTGCTGCTGTCGCTCGGCACGTTGTTCGTCTATCAGAACCAGCCCTTGTCGATGGACGAATTCGCGGCGGTGTTTCAAGGCCAGGTGTTCGCCACCGGGCACGTTTCGGGCCAGTACCCGGTGGACCTGCTGAACTTCCTGGTCCCCGATGAATTCCAGAACACGTTCATCAACGTGTCGAAGGTCACCGGCGAGGTCTCCTCCGCCTACTGGCCGTCGTTCGCACTGTTGCTGGCGCCGTTCACCCTGCTCGGCATTCCCTGGGCCTGCAACCCGGTGCTTTCGGGACTCACCATCGTGGTGCTCAACCGGCTCGCGCGCCGGCTGTTCGCCGACGTCGAGGCCGCCGGGCTGGTGACGCTGTTCACGCTCGCCTCGCCGGTGTTCTTTGCCGACGGCATCTCGTACTACTCGATGACAGCGCACCTGCTGGCCAACGCGGTATTCGTGCTGCTCATCCTGGAGCCCACGCCGAGGCGCCTGGTTCTCGCCGGCGTCGTGGGTTCGGTCGCACTCACGCTGCACAACCCCGTGCCGCACCTGCTGTTCTCGCTGCCCTGGTTCGTCTGGCTCGCGCGGCGCGAACGGCCGGTCGCGAAACTGGCGACGCTGTGGGCGGGCTATCTACCCTTGTCGATCGTGCTCGGCATAGGCTGGTTCATCCACTCCGGCACGCTGTCGCACGCCGGCGAAGCGGTCGCCGCTGGCGCCGGCCGCTTGGGCAACCTGGCCTTCGCGTTCGCCTGGCCCACCATGCACCTGCTCTACGCCCGGCTGGTGGGCATGGCCAAAGTGCTGCTTTGGGCTACGCCGTGCCTGGTGGCGCTGGCCTGTGCCGGCGGCTGGCGCGCGGCGCGCGACGGTCGTTTCCAGGCACTGATCGCCAGCGCGGTACTCACCTTCGTCGGCTATCTTTTCGTCTGGCCCGACCAGGGCCACGGTTGGGGCTTCCGCTACTTCCATTCGGCCTGGCTGGCACTGCCCCTGTTGGCCACCGCATTCCTGTACGCGCCCGCCGCGCCGCCGGCCGCCGCTCCGGCGACTGCCACGGACAATCGCGATCTGCTCAGCTTCGTGGTCGCCTGTGCGCTGACGAGCCTGGTCGCGGCGGTGGGCCTGCGTGCCTGGCAGATCAACACCTTCATCAACGGGCATCTGCGCCAGCTCCCCAACTACTACGGCGTCGAGCCGCGCGTGGTGGTCATTGCGCCCGTCGGGTTCTACCCGTACGACCTCGTGCAGAACGATCCATTCCTTCGCGGGGCCGAGGTGCGCATGGTCGACCTCGGTGACGAAGCCACCGCCGCCGCCGTGCGCCGCCACTTCCCGGCTTACCACCTGGTCTATCGCGACAATCGCGGCCAGGTGTGGTCCGCCGCCACGCCGACGCCATCGGTCACCGCGCCCGCCGGCACCGCGAAATAATCGCAACCTGCATCATGAATACCCGTCGTGCATTGGGGCGGAACGCGCTGCTGGCGATCTTCACGCTCTCGGGTTTTTCGGGACTGATCTACGAGTCGATCTGGTCTCACTACCTGAAGCTGTTCCTCGGGCACGCCGCCTATGCGCAGACACTGGTGCTCACGGTGTTCATGGGCGGCATGGCGCTCGGCGCGTGGCTCGCGGCGCGCTTCTCGCCGCGGCTGCGCAGCCTGCTGCTGGCCTACGCCATGGTCGAGCTGCTCACCGGTGCGTTCGCGCTGGTGTTCCATCCCGCGTATCTCGGCGCCGTGGGACTCACCTTCGGGGAAATCATCCCGGCGCTCGATGCGCCCACGGCGGTCAACGCCGCCAAGTGGGCGGTGGCGACGCTGCTGATCCTGCCGCAATCGATCCTGCTGGGCGCCACCTTCCCGTTCATCAGCGGCGGCGTGGTGCGGCGTTTTCCGGACAAGCCCGGCGCCACGCTCGCCATGCTGTATTTCACCAACAGCCTGGGCGCGGCGTTCGGCGTGCTCGCCAGCGGCTTCGTGCTGATCGAGCGTGTCGGCCTGCCCGGCACGGTGATGATCGCCGGCGTCGTCAACGTGGCGCTGGGGCTCTTGGTATGGCTGCTGCGCGGCGCAGAACCTGCACCGCCTGCGCCGGTAGATAGCACCTCGGCCACCGATCCTGCGGGCCTCGCACTCGCACGCCGCATCCTCGCGGTGGCCTTCCTGTCCGGTGTCGCGGCCTTCGTCTACGAGATCGCCTGGATCCGCATGCTCAGCATGGTGCTCGGCAGCTCGACGCATGCCTTCGAGCTTATGCTCAGCGCCTTCATCATGGGACTGGCCTTCGGCGGCTGGTTCATCCGGAAACGCGTCGATTCATTGAGCAATCCTGCCGGTTCCCTGGCACTGATGTTCGCGCTCATGGCGATCCTCGCGACGCTGACATTGCCAATGTACGGCTTCACCTTCGACATCGTGGGCGCCGCCATGCGCAGCTTCCCGTCGACCGACGCGGGCTACGCGGGTTTCAACCTGGTGAGCCATGGGATCGCCGCTGCGGTGATGATCCCGACCACGTTCGTCGCCGGCATGACACTGCCGGTGATGACCAACGTGCTGCTGCAGCGGGCCGATGAACGCGCCATCGGGCGCGTCTATGCCTCCAACACGGTGGGCGCTATTGTCGGGGTGCTGATCACGGTTCACCTGCTGTTGCCGAGCGTCGGTCTCAAGGGCGCCATCCTGGCCGGCGCCGCCGTGCAGCTCGGCACCGCGCTGCTGTTGCAGCCGCGGCTCGCAACGACGTCGTTGACCCGCAGCGTGTTCGCTGCAGGCGTACTGCTGGTCATCGTCTCCGCCGCATTCCTGAAGCTCGATCCCATGCGCATGGCCGCGGGCGTCTACCGCAAGGGCCAGGTGCGCTTGCCGGAGGGCTCGAGCGTCATCTTCCTGCGCGACGGCAAGACCGCGACCATCTCGCTGGCACGCAACGGCGAAACCGTGACCATCGCGACCAACGGCAAGCCCGACGCGGCCATCCATCTTGGCGCCCCGGGCAATCCCAACGCGGACGAGATCACCATGACCATGGCGGCGGCCTTGCCGCTGGCCATGCATCGTTCCGCGCGCAATATCGCGAACATCGGCATCGGCTCGGGTCTCACCTCGCACGTCGTGCTGGCGTCCGACCAGGTGGAGCGCCTCGATTCCATCGAAATCGAGCCGGTGATGGCGACGGCGGCGCGGCAGGGCTTCGGTCCACGCGTGTCACGGCTGTTCGAGGATCCGCGCAGCCACATCTATTTCGAAGATGCGAAGACCTTCTTCTCGGCGGGCAAGCGGCGCTACGACGTGATCATCTCGGAGCCGTCGAACCCGTGGATCTCGGGCGTCGCGACGTTGTTCTCCGACGAGTTCTACTCGCAGGTGCGCAACTATCTCCAGCCCGACGGACTGCTGGTGCAGTGGATCCAGATCTACGAGACGGATCTCACGGTCGCGGCGTCGATCTTCAAGGCGCTGGCACCGCACTTCAAGGACTACGCGGTCTACAGCACCGACAACGCCAACATCCTGATCGTTGCCAGCCCCGACGGCGCCGTACCACCGCTGCAGCACGACTTGTTTGCTTCGCCCGGCCTGGCCAGCGAGCTCAGGCTCTCCGGCCTGGCCGCCATGGGTGACATCGAGCTGCGCCGCATCGGCGACAAGCGCATGCTCGACGCGCTGATGTCGCGGTTCCCGGTGCCGGCCAACTCGGATTTCTTTCCCTACGTCGATCTCAATGCGCCGCGCATGCGCTTCCTGAGCCGCGATGCGCTCGACCTGGTGCGACTGGGCCACCTGCCGGTGTCGGTGGCGGAGATCCTCGGCCAGCCGTTGACATCGAGTGCCTCGGACTCCAGCGCGTCGGCGCGATTCTTCCTGCGCCATCGCTATGCCATCGAGGCGCGCGCCACCGTGAGCGCGGTGATGCGGCGCGATCCTGGGCTCGCGCCCCAGGACAATCGTGCCCCGATCGAAGTACTGCTGCGCGACCCGGCGACCTGCGCCACCGAGGCCGGTCGCCACGAGTGGCTCGACGCCGTGCATGCAGTCGCCTCGAAGACCACGCCGTTCCTGCCGCCGGCCGAACGCGCGCCGCTGTGGGACGAGGTGCGCGGCTCGCCCTGTTCCGGCGCGCTCGGCCCGCCGGAGCGTGCGTGGCTGCAACTCCTCGACGCCATGGGCCGCGGGGATACCGCCGCTGTCGGTGAGCACGGGCTCGCGATGTTCCGCGACCCACCCGCCACGCTGACCGGCGCACAGCTCATCCAGGCACTGATCGCGACCGCCGCCGCGCGCGTCGCGCAGTCGCACCCCGGCGACGCGCGCGAGCTGCTCGACGCCTATCTACCCATGCTGCAGAGCGCAGGCGACTACACGCTGGCGTTGCGCCTGGTCGACTCACTGGCCGGGGCCGCGCAGCCATGACACAGGGCTTCAAATACACGCTGATCTGGCTGGGCGCCTCGCTCGCGGCGCTGGTGGTGGCGCTCGCGCCGGTGACGGCCGCGGTCAGCGGTGGCCAGTACGTGCCCGTCGGGCCCGACAGCTTCTACCACGCGCGCCGCATCCTCGACGCGGTCGGGGATTTCTCCGCCTTCTTCCAGTTCGACAATTTCACGCACCTGCCCGAGGGCAACCTCGTGACCTGGCCCTGGGCCTACGACTTCGTCATGAGCCTGCTGGTGCGCGCGGGACTCGCCCTGCACATCTCGGACAATCCGCTCGCCATCCTCATGCACCTGCCGGCGTTCGCCTTTCCGATCGCCATCCTGCTGATGCTGAGCATCTCCCGCTCGCTCAACCTGACGACCCCGGCCACGATCCTGGCGCTGCTCGCCACCGCGTTCTTCCCGCTGAACCAGGGCCTTTATTCCCTGGGCAACATCGACCATCACTTCGCCGAGCACCTGTTCGTGCTCGGCACGCTGGCCGCCACGCTGCGCTGGCTGCGGCGCCCGGATTCGCGCGCGCGCGCGATCACGGCAGGTGTGGTCTTCGGCCTCGCCACCGGTGTGCACACGGCGGAGTTCGCGCTGCAGATCCCGCTGCTGGCCACGCTGCTCATCCTGTGGTGGCGCCGGCAGCCGCTCCCCGGCCATGCCGTCGCCTTCGCGCTGGCGCTGTTCGGTGCGCAGCTGCTGATCGCACTGCCGTCGCTGCCGTTGCAGCGCGGCGGCTTCGATTACTACACGCTGTCCTGGTTCCAGGTGTACATCGCCGCGTGCACCGCGACCGTGGTCGTGATGCTGGCCAGGCTGCCGTTCTGCGCACGCAGCGTCGCGGCGCTCGCCGTGACCGGGCTGGTGCTGCTGGTACCCACGATTCCGCAGGTACTGCACGCGCGTGCTTTCTTCACCAACTCCATCGCCGGGATGGACGACATCAGTGAAGTGCGCTCGATGCTGAAGTTGTGGCGCGACCTGCATTCGTTCACCTACGTGGCATCGCTGTACACCTGGCTGGTCGCGCTGCTGCCGGTGACGGCGCTGCTGAGCGCGTGGCGCTTGTGGCGCGCGCGCGATACGGTGCAGCTGCATTTCTGGGTGGCGACACTGGCCGGCATCGCCATGCTGGTCTCGCAGGTGCGCCTGCAGTACTTCGGCTCCTTCGCGCTGTACCTCCCCTGGCTCATCCTGCTGAGCGAATGGAGCCGCTCACGCCCGCGCCTGGCGTTGCCGGCGGTCGGTGCCAGCGCGGTGCTGCTCGCGGCGCTCTATCTGCCCTCGATGAAATCGATGGTATTCGCGCAGCAGATGCTGTCCGGCGATCCCAACTACGCCATCACGCGCCCGCTGTACGACTCCATGGCGCACGAATGCGCCCGTCACCCTGGACTCATGCTGGCCAACCCGTACGACGGCCACTACATCCGCTTCCACACCCGCTGTTCGGTAATCGCCAACAACTTCCTGGTGACCGCGCAGGATGTCAGCAAGGTGCTCGAGGAGCAGCGCCTGTTGCGCCTGCCGGCACGCGAGCTGGCCGCGGCCGCCCCGCAGGTCGACTACGTATACGTGCGCAGCGACACCATGTTCTTCACCGACACCGCCGGCAAGATCGTGTTCGCGCCGGCGGAGTACGCCGATCAGCCTAACTACCCGCTGGTGCGCGAGCTGCTGGCCCTGGATGCCGCGCAACTGCCGCCCGGCTTCCGCGTGATCCACGAAATGCGCCCCGCGGCCGACAAGCCGCCGTTCGCGCGGGTGCTGGCCATCGAACGCGCCGCTGCGGCGCCTGCGGCCGCGCCCCGGCCGTGAATTTACCCGTGAATTTACCCGTGAATTCACGATGGCCATTCACGCTCGCCTGGATGGCCTGCGCCCTCGTCGCGCTGCTGATGGCGTGGCACCCCACCGACGCCTCGCTGCTGGCGGGACAGTACATCCCGGTGGGCAATGATTCGTTCTACCACGCGCGCCGCATCCTCGACATGATGGCCGAGCCGGGCTCGCTGCATCAGTTCGACCCCAAGGTGCACGTGCCCGAGGGCAGCATGCTGATCTGGCCCTGGGGTTACGACTACCTCATGAGCCTGCTGACGCGCGCGGGCGTGGCGCTCACCGGCGCCGCGCCGTTCGCGGTGCTGGCCCACCTGCCGCCGCTCGGCTTTCCGCTCGCGATCTGGCTCACCGCCGTCATCTGCCGCCGCCTCGGCCTCGGGCTCGCGGCGACCCTCGTGGCCATGCTCGCCATGGCCCTGCTGCCGCTGAACCTCGACCTGTACTCGGTGGGCAGCGTCGACCATCACTTCGCCGAGCAGCTGCTGGTGCTGGCCACGCTGGCCAGCGCGCTCGGCTGGCTCTCCGATCCCGGCTCGCGCCTGCGCGCCGCGGGCACGGCGCTGTTGTTAGGCCTCGCTCCCTGCATCCACAACGGACTCTTCGTGCTGCAGATTCCGCTGCTCGGCGCGCTCGGACTGCAATGGCTGCGCGGCGAACCCGCGCCGCGCACCTCGCCCATCTTCGCCGCGACGCTGGTCGCGGCCACGCTGGTGGCCGCGTTGCCATCGGCTTCGCTGCGCAATGGCTCGTTCGAGTTCTACACGCTGTCCTGGTTCCACGTGTACTTCGCCGTGTGCGCCGCCGGGGCCACGCTGTTCCTCGCCTTCCTCAGGTTCACGCCGCGCAACCTGGCGCTGCTCGCACTGCTGCTGCTCGCGGCGCTGGTGCCGGTCGCACGCCAACTGCTGCTGGTGGACCGCTTCATGTCGGTGGAGGTGGTCGGTGCCCAGGACATCAGCGAAGTGCAGTCGCTGTGGCAGCTGTGGCACGCCCGCGGCAGCCTGCTCGCGCTGACCGACCTCTACTCCTTCTTCGTCGTGCTGCTGCCCGCCACCGTCGCGCTCTGTGCCTTCGAGACGTGGCGGGAGCGCGATGCCGCGCGCCGCTATTTCTGGCTGGCCTGTATCGCCGGCCTGCTGATGATGGCCAGCATGGTGCGCATGCACGTGTTCGGCAGTTTCGCGCTGCTGCTGCCGTGGCTGGCGTGGCTGCAGCGCGGTCTCGCGGCGGGCAAACTACCGCAGGCGGGCGCGCGCGGCACCTGGGCCGTGGCAACGCTCGCCGCGGTCGGCGGCGCCCTGCCGGCGTGGAGCTCGGTGAAGGTCGCCGGCAACGACCCCTACTACGCGCTGACCGCGGAAGTCTACGCACCGCTGGCGGAGCTTTGCCGGCGTGCGCCCGGCGTGGTGCTGGCCTCGCCCGACGACGCCAACTACGTGCGCTATCACACCGACTGCCCGGTCATCGACAACAACTTCCTGCTGACGCCACAGCACGAGGCGAAGATCCGCGAGGTGCGCGAACTGATGGCGCTCGCGCCGGAGAAACTCGCATCCGCCGCACCGCAGGTGCGCTACGTGTTCGTGCATCGCATGGCGCTGTTCACGCTGGAAGGTGGACGCATGCGCTTCCTTCCGGGGGGCGATCCCGGCAATCCCGATCCGCCGCTGGTACGCGCCTTGCTCGATGCCAACGCCGGGTCGCTGCCGCCGCATTTCGCATTGATGAAAGAGCTGTCCTTCGAGAAGCCCGCGCACGTGCCCTACGCCCGACTGTTCGCGCTCGAACCCGGGGCGCGTGAATGAACCTGCCCTTGCACGACAAGGCATACGCGGATCTCGCGCGACGCGCGCTACCGTGGCTGCTGATCGCGCTGATCTGGCTGCTGGATGCCAACTACTTCGGGCTCGAGCACGACGCCGTGATCTACACCTTCCAGGCGCTGGCGCATCGCAGCCCGGAGCTCTACTCCTCCGACATCTTCCTCAAGTTCGGCTCGCAGGATCGCTACACGCTGTTCACGCCTGCCTACGCGACCCTGATCGGATGGCTGGGCATGGAACGCGCCGCCGCCGTGGCGACGCTGCTATGCCAGGCGACCTTGCTGTTCGCGGCGTGGCGCCTGGTCAGGCGGCTGGTGACGCCGACGCTGGCGCTCGCGGGCTTCGCATGCCTGCTGGCGCTGCCGAACGACTATGGACCGCGGCGCATCTTCAACGTCATCGAAAACTTCGTGACACCGCGCATGCTGTCCGAAGCGCTGGTCATTTTTGCCATGCTGGCGCTGATGCAACGCCGGCGCCTGCTCGCGATCGCCCTGCTGGTCGCGGGCGCCTTGATGCATCCGCTGATGGCAGCGCCGGGATTCGTCCTGCTGATCTGCCTGTGGGAGCCACAGATTCCACGCGGCTGGCTGTTCGCGGCGGCGGCACTGGGCCTGCTGCTGCTGGCCGCGGCGGGATCCTTGCCGGCGCTGGACGGCTGGCGGGTGGACACGGACTGGCGCATGGCGATCGACCTGCACGCCGACTATCTATTCCTGCAGAACTGGGAGCCTGCGGACTGGAGTCGCGTAGCCTGCACGCTGGTCACCGTGGCGCTCGCGGCATGGTTCCTGGCCGACGGACCTGCCCGCCGGCTGTGCTTCGCGGTGTTGTTCACCGGCCTGGCGGGCATCGCCGTGGCGCTGGTCAGCGTGGACTGGTTGCGCCTCGGCATCTTCATGCAAGGGCAGGCCTATCGCTGGTTGTGGCCGGCATCCCTGCTCGCGCCGTTGTTGTTGCCCGCGCTGGCGCTCGCGTTGTGGACACGTAACGAGGCCGGGCGCGCCACCGTGCTGACGCTCGCCGCGGCCTGGATCATGCGCGTCGAGCCGGTCGCCCCCGCCTTCATTGCCGCGGCCGTGGCATTCGCTCTCGCCTCCGGGTGCGAATGGGGAGACGCGCGCCTGCGACGCTGGCTGCCGCGCGGCGCAGTCCTGCTGCTGGCCATCGCGGTGACCTATTCACTCGCGAGCAATGTGCTCACCAACGCGGCCGCCTATGAAGACAGCCACTCGCCCGCCGCGTTGAATCGGTTGCGCACTTTCTGCGTGGACGGCCTGGTTCCCTTGCTGCTGATCCTGGGCGTCTTCCGGCTGTACCACGCGTCGCGACCGGCCGCGGGGGTGGGTGCAGCGGTACTGCTCATCGCCGCCGTGCTGACGCTGCTGCCCGCGACCCTGCAGGCCTGGAGCTACCGCGCCTTCGACGATACCGAGGTGCAGGTGTTCGAGGCGTGGCGCGCCCGCATACCGCCGCGCACCGATGTCGCGTGGATCGAGGCGCCCATGGCCAACTGGTACCTGCTGCAGCGGCCCTCCTATTTTTCGCCACCGCAGACCGGGTCGGTGGTGTTCTCGCGCGCCGCAGCCATCGAGCTGGTGAGGCGTGAACGGGAATTGATTCCGCTGATGCTGGGCACCGGCCTCAGCCACAAGGACACCCGTGGCGTATTGCGCCTCGAGGGTGACCACGCCCGCGAAGCTCACAACCTGGCCGAAGCCTGCGCCGCGACTCGCGTGCAATACCTCGTATCGCGCACCGACCTGCACGCCGCGCCGCTCGCGCTGGCACCGCCGGGCGCGCCCGCGGGCTTCCGGGCGATGCGCCTGTATCACTGCGGCCTGCAGGTTGACGCACAATGAAGCCGCCACTTCCCGTGCGCAGAATCACGTTTCGCGTGGCGCCGGCAAGGTGATACTGGGATTTCTGTCATCGACCCAGGTCAGATGGCAGAGGGACCATAACCAAACTATTCAGCGCAGACCCGACCCATGATTTCGCGTCCGCAACTGCTCGAACTGATTCGCTACGGACTGGTCTCCGCGGTCGCGTTCGCCGTCGACGCCGGCCTGCTGGCGCTGCTGAATTTCAGGTTTGGCGTGCACTACCTGGTGGCCGCGACCGTGTCATTCATCGTCGGCGGCGTGGTGGCCTACCTGATGTCCATCCGCTTCGTCTTCAGCCACCGCCGCGTGGAGAGCCAGGCGATCGAGGCACCCGCGTTCATCGCGCTGGGACTCGTCGGGCTCGGCGTGAACCTGCTGGTCATGAGGTTGTTGGTCGGCCAGTTGGGCTCGCCGCTGCTGCTCGCCAAGATGGGCGCGGCCTGCGGCACCTTCGGCGTGAACTACCTGCTGCGCAAGCTGTTGCTGTTCTCACCGGCGCGCATGGGCACGGCGCCACCCGCGCCGAAATGAGCGCGGACCTCCGCGCAATGAATCCGTCGGCTGCGGATGCGCGGCTGCCCATCCTGGCGTCGCGGCGCGCGCTGGCGCTGGGCGGTGTATCGATCGCCGTGACGCTGTTGCTGTTCGTGTGGCTGCAGGAGTTGCGCGCCAGCGAGCCCGATGGCCGCCTGACGGCGGTGTTTCGCTTCATGTTTGCATACCACGACTACTACGGCGCCCTCGTGCTCGCCGTGCTGACGGCGCTGGCGATTTTCTTCAACCAGCGCGCGGCGGCGCTCGCCCTGCTGCGCTGGCTCGGCGAGCACCCGCGCGCGGTGGCGGCGCTCACCACGCTCGCGC
>Ga0134122_10003347_pt1 | contig 11904 bp, 8 predicted proteins | sample KB302_FD_96461 | JGI IMG/M metagenome (GOLD analysis project Ga0134122, IMG submission 96461) | Terrestrial soil microbial communities without Nitrogen fertilizer from Kellogg Biological Station, Michigan, USA - KB3-0-2 | ecosystem: Environmental > Terrestrial > Soil > Unclassified ...
CGTGCGCGGCGCCTCCGCCTACTCGACGCTGGGCTGGTTCTCGGACCCGCTGCTCTCCAGCATGGTGTCGGACGGCGACGAGGCGCTGGGCGAGCTGGCCAACACCGTGCTCCACGAGTCGGTCCACGCCACCCTCCACATCCCCAGCCAGGCCTACTTCAACGAGAGCCTGGCCAGCTTCGTGGCGGACCACCTCACCCCCGAGTTCCTCGAGCGGCGGCGCGGCCCGAAGTCGCCGGAGCGCGACGCGTACGTGCAGGGCGAGGCGCTGGGGCGCGAACGCGTGCGCGCGTTGCACGAGGCCTACGACCAGCTGGACCAGCTCTACCGCTCCTCCAAGACGCGCGAGGAGAAGCTGGCGGAGAAGCAGCGGCTGATACAGGAGCTGAAGGACCGCCTGAAGCTCCGGCGCGACCCCAACAACGCCATGCTGGTGCAGTACCGCACTTACGACACCGGCGCGCCGGAGTTCGAGGCGCTGGCCCAGGCGTGCGGCGGGAGCTGGGTTCGGTTCCTGGAGACGCTCTCGGTGCTCACCACCGACAGCTTCCCCGGCCCGCACGCCAGGGACCTGGGGCCCGCGCTGCGCCCGCTCATCGAGCGCGGCTGTCCGGCGCCTCCTCCGGGGACGGGGACGGTGCTGGCCGCGGCGGCGGCACCGGCGTCGAACTGATTCGCCGGCCGGCGATGGCCACGTACTCCGGGTTCAGCTCCACGCCCACGAAGCGGCGTCCGAGCGCCACCGCCACCGCGCCCGTCGTCCCCGAGCCGCAGAACGGGTCCAGCACCAGGTCGCCGTCGTCCGTGGAGAGCGCCACGCACGGCTCCACCAGCGCGGGCGGGAAGGTGGCGAAGTGCGCCTCGCGAAACGGCTGGGTGGGCACCTCCCACACGGTGCGGAGGTTGCGCCCGTTGGGGCCGCGCACGGCGTCGCCGCGGTAGCGGTACTGCTCGCGCTTGCTGAAGAGGAACAGGTACTCGTGCGAGCGGGTGGGCCGGTCCTTCACCGACTCCGGCTGGCAGTTGGGCTTGCTCCACACGCAGTCCGCGCGGAGGAACCAGCCGGACTTCTGCAGCGCGAAGGCCAGCCGCCAGGGGACTCCGATGAGGTCCTTGGGCTTGAGCCCGCGGGGCGTGGGCGGGCGCACGCTCATCGCGCGCACCGGGTTCTTCCGGTCGGGCGCGCGCCAGGTGCGGCCGCCGGAGGTGTAGGCGTCGCCGATGTTGAGCCAGAGCGTGCCGTCCTCGGCGGTCACCCGGTACACCTCGGAGAAGGCGCGCACCAGCGAGGCCAGGTAGCGGTCCAGCGATCCCTCCAGGCCGATCTGCCCCCGGATGCCGTAGTCGCGCAGCGACCAGTACGGCGGCGAGGTGACGGTGGTGCGGAACGTTCCGTCCGGGAACTGGCGCAGCGCGCGGCGGGCGTCGGCGGTGAGGAGGAGCGCGTGGCCGTCCCCTTCGAGGAAGCGCGGCGGGGTGGAGAGGCGCGCCGTCGGCTGGAGCGGGAGTGACGATTGGCCGGGTCGCCTCACGGTTTGGCGTCTTACCTCAGGAAGCGGTCTACTCCCGAGCCTGATGCGGTCCCCCCTCGCCCTCGCCCTCGCCGCCGCCCTCCCGTTCACCGCAGGCGCCGCCGTCAGCCGCACCTTCCGCCAGAACGCGGGCGTGCCCGCCTACAACGGGACGACGGACTGCTCCATCTCCCAGGAGCTGGGCCGGTACTGGGACCAGAACGAGAACTACGACCGCACCTACGAGCTGGCCATCAGCGGCAACCCGGTGGACATCGGCGCGCTGCTCCGCTTCGACATCAGCGCCATCCCCTCCACCGCCACGGTCACCGCGGTCACGCTCACCTTCCACGTCCTCGCCAACGGGTCCGGCTTCTCCGTCTACGAGCTGAAGAAGGACTTCGTGGAGACGGAGGCGACCTGGAACCTGGCGCGGGCGGGCGTGCCGTGGGAGACGCCGGGGGCCACCGGGCCGACGGACCGCGGGGCGGCGGCGCTGGGGACCTACGCGGCGCCCGGCGGCGCCACGCCCTACTCGTACACGATGGCGCTGAACGCGGCGGGCGTGGCGGTGGTCCAGGGCTGGGTGAGCACGCCCTCGAACAACCACGGGCTGGTGATCGCCGACTACCTGATCTCCGGGAAGGCGCGGGTCGCCAGCTCGGAGGACGCCGCGGCGGCGAACCACCCCATCCTGATCGTCACGTACACGTTGAGCACCGTCCCGGCGACGATGACGTTCCAGGACGGCGTGTCCCCGACCGCGGCGTACGCCGGCACGCGCGACGTCAGCATCGGCAACGGCGCCATCGTCAACATCAACGGCAACGGCCTCCGGGCCGACGGCTACGAGGAGGACAGCGCCGCGCTGATCCGCTTCGACGTCTCCGCCATCCCGCCCTGGTCCACCGTCAACACCGTCTCGCTGGACGGCTACGTCACCGACACCACCAGCCAGACCTACCCCATCTACGAGCTGCTCCGGCCCTGGAGCGACACCAGCGCCACCCTGCTCGGCGCGGACGCCACCACGCCCTGGTCGCTGCGCGGCGCGCTCAGCACCGGGACGCCCGCGCCCGCCGACCACGGAGCGACCGTGCTGGGGCTGTGGATCGGCCGCACCGCCAACGCCTTCAACTCGGTGACGCTCAACCGGCTGGGCGCCAAGGCGGTGCAGGACTGGGTGCGCGCGAACCGGCCCAACTACGGCTTCATCATCCAGGACTACGCGGACGCCACCTCGGACGGGGTGGAGTGGGACGAGGCGGGCTCGCAGGAGCAGTGCGACACCGCGGTGCCGCCCAACTGCCTCAACGCCAGCCCCGGGCTGACCGTCACCTACAACGAAGGCCGCTTCGGCTTCATCAGCGCGCCGCAGAAGATCCGCGTCGGCGCGCCCTCCGCGCCCCTGACCATCCAGCGGCAGCGGGCGGACGACGGCGTGCCCATCGCGGCGGGCACCGCGCCGTCACTGGGGGTGACGCTCCGCTCCAGCTCGACCGGGGGCGCGTTCTCGCTGTCGCCGGCCGGCCCGTGGAGCCCCACGCTGTCGGTGACCATCCCGGCCGCGGCGAGCGACTCGCAGCCCTTCTATTACCGCGACGCCCTCGCCGGCTCCCCCACCCTCACCGCCAGCCTGCCCGCGGCATGGGTGGCGGGGACGCAGTCCATCAGCGTGGGCTCGCTGATGCTCGCCGACGACGTGGAGTCCGGGCAGGTGCTGGCGGCCAGCGGCGGCCAGTGGTCGCAGTCGAGCAGCGCGCCCTCGTGCTCCATCGGCGCCACGCCCGTGGCCGCGCACCGCGGCTCGTTCGGCCTGAGGGTGACGGACGGCGACGGGCAGCCGGGCCCCGGCGCGCAATCCGACGCGGAGTACCTCTCCGCGCCGGTGGGGACGGACCTCTACTTCCGCACCTGGTTCCGCTACTCCGGGTCGAACCAGATCGGGGACGCGCAGCTGGCCGCGGTCGGCGCCGGGCCGCTCGCCTCGATGTCGCTCTCGCTCCCGGCGGCGGCGCTGAACGCGGCGGGGATCGGGGCCGACGGCGGGATCAGCGGCGAGACGGGCACCGCCCCGGTGAGCGAGGGGAGCTGGCACCTGCTGGAGCTGTACGCCAACAACGTCGGCTTCACCTCGGGCATGCGGCGGACGTACGTGGACGGCCAGCTCAACACCTCCGTCTCTGGGCTGGACTGGAGCGGGCTGGGCGCGGACGTCATCGCCGCCGGCGAGCCCTCCGCCTCGGACCGGCGGCTCACCGGCACCCTGGACTTCGACGACCTGCGCGCCTCCACCTCCTCGCCGGTGAGCCACTTCCTGGTGCAGGCCCCCGCCACCGCGGCGCTGAACGCGTGCACGCCGGTGACCATCTCCCTGCGGGATTCGGGGGCGAACGCGCTGGCGGAGGTGCACTACGACTTCTCCGCGGCGCTCCAGCTCAAGGGCCTGCCGGGGACCCTCTACTCGGACTCCGGCTGCAGCGCCCCCATCACGTCGGTGCCCTTCCCGGCGGGCACGCGCACGGTGACGGTGTACGTGGCGCCGGCGGCCGTGGGCGGCGGCGTCCTCACCGCCTCGTACGCGGACTTCCTCGACGGGAGCGACTCCTTCAGCGTGGTCACCGGGCAGCCGCTGGCGGTCGCGCCCACCCCCGTCAACCTCGCCCCGCACGGCGCGCAGGGGTTCACCGCCTCCGGCGGATCCGGCGGCGGCTACCGGTGGAGCCTCCTGGTCAACCGCTCCGGCGCCACCCTCACCCCGGGCGGCCTGTACACCGCCGGGGCCACTCCGGAGGTGGGCGACGTGGTGCAGGTCACCGACTCGCTGGGCGCCACCGCCACCGGGACCGCGCTGGTGGGGCGCGACTACGTGCTCGCCCCACCTCGGGCGGTGGTGTTCCCCGGCGGTTCGGTGAACTTCTTCACCTCCAGCCCCAACGGCACCTCGCACTACGGCGTCTCGGACAACCGCTCCGGCGCGGTGATTGACCCGCTGTCCGGGCAGTACAACGCGGGCGGGACGGGCGGCGTGGTGGACACGGTGACCGCGGTGGACAGCCGGGGCGAGACGGCGTCGGCGCAAGTGCAGGTGCTCCAGCCTTCGGACGTCCGGCTCAACGTCAGCGGGTCCGGAGGCATCACCGCCGGCGCCTCGGCCAACTACACGTTCCAGGCGCTGGACCTGTCCGGCGTGGCGGTGGGCCTGCCGCAGCTGGCGCAGGTGCGGGTGATCCCCGTGCCCGGCGGGGCGCCGGTGCGCGCGAACCTGACCTCCACCTTCGGCGCCCCCGACGCGGGCACGCCGTCCGGGACCAACCTGACGCTGCTCACCAACACCAACGGCGCCGCCACCGCCACCCTGACCGACCTGGCGGCGGAGAAGGTGTTCGTGTGCGGCGCGCTGGCGGCGAACGGCGCCGAGGCGTGCGTGCTGGTGACGGTGAGCCCCGGCGCGGCGCACCACGCGCGCGTCGACGCGGTGCCGGCGTCGGTGACCTCGTGCGCGCCGGCGCGGCTGGACGTCTCGGTGGTCGACGTCAACGAGAACAACGTGGGCCTGGCGCTGAACGCGCAGGTCTGCGCGGCCGCGGCGAGCAGCGCGGCGCCGGTGTCCAGCACGCTGGCCAACCCGGTCATCGCCGGCACCTGCGTGAGCGGGGCGCTGTCGGCGGTGGGGACGGCGAGCGTCTTCGCGGTGGACGGGATGGACGAGACGGTGACGTTCACGCCGTCCTCGCCGTCGGCGGGCAACGCGCCGGTGACCGCGCAGGTGACCTGGTCCGGGCGCGCGCCGGCGCCGTCGCAGACGCTGCTGGAGCTGGTGGGGGCCACGGACCCGGCGCCCATCACCACCGCGCCGGGCAGCTCCGTGCAGGTGCACGTCTCGCCGCGCGACGCGTGCGGCGCGCCGATCTCCTTCCCGGTGGCGTCCGAGGTGGTGCTCCAGCTGCCGCCCCCGCTGCAGGCGTCCGGGCCGCTGCGGGACGCCACCGGCTTCTCGTTCGACGTCACCTCGCCCGAGTGCCCGCCGCTCCCGTCGCAGCCGCTGCCCATCCACGCCTCGCTCTCCGGCGCGCCGGTCACCACCGCGGGCGGGGCGCCGGCGGAGGTCCACGTGCAGGTCACCTGCCGGGCGCCGCGCTTCACGTCGCAGGGGGCCACCGCGGCGCGATGCAACGAGCCGTACCACTACTCGGCGGCGGGGGCGCCGGCGGTGGACGGGGACGGGCCGTTCGCCTTCCGCGCCACCGGCCTGCCGGCGGGGGCGTCGCTGTCCCCGGCGGGGGAGATCCTCTGGGTGCCCAAGGCGGACCAGGTGGGGCCGTACGCGGTCGACCTGACGGTGGCGGGCGCGGCGGGGACGGACACGCAGACGGTGAACATCGACGTCACGTGCGAGAGCACGGTTCCGACCGCGCCGTGCGGGTGCCAGGCGGCGGGCGCGGGGCCGCTGGCGGTGGCGGTGCTGGCGCTGCTCAGGCGCCGGCGGCGGCGATCACGGCTTTCACCCGTTCGGCGTTGACCGGGGAAATCTCTCCGCGGTCGGTGAGGATGGCGCGGATGAGCGCGGCCGGGGTGACGTCGAAGGCGGGGTTGAGGGCGGTGGTGCGGGGTGGGCAGGTGCGCTCGTCGCCCCAGTCGGTGACCTCGGCGGGGGCGCGCTCCTCGATGGGGATGGCGCGGCCGTCGGGGCAGGCGAGGTCGAAGGTGGAGGCGGGGGCGGCGACGAGGAAGGGGAGGCGGTGGTGGGCGGCGTTCACCGCCACCGAGTAGGTGCCGATCTTGTTGGCGGCGTCGCCGTTGGCGGCGATGCGGTCGGCGCCGGTGATGGCGAGCTGGATCTTCCCCCGGGCCATGAGCGAGGCGGCGGCGCCGTCGCAGATGAGGGTGTGGGGGACGCCGGCCTTCTCCAGCTCCCAGGCGGTGAGGCGGGCGCCCTGCAAGCGCGGGCGGGTCTCGTCCACGTAGACGTGCAAGGGGAGGCCGCGCTCGTGGGCGAGGAAGAGGGGGGCCAGCGCGGTGCCCAGGCCGCCGGTGGCGAGCGCGCCGGCGTTGCAGTGGGTGAGGACGCCGAAGGGCGCGCCGCCCAGCGCCTGGAGGTGGCGGAGGCCGAGCTCGCCGATGCGCTCGTTGCCGGCGACGTCGTCGGCGTGGATGCGGCGGGCGAGCTTGAGCAGGGCGGCGGCGGCGGGGTCCTTCGAGAGCTGCACCTTGCAGGCGTCGAGGGCCCAGAAGAGGTTGACCGCGGTGGGGCGGGTGGCGGCGAGGAGCTCGCGGGCGCGCTCCAGCTGGGCGCGGCGGGTGGCCTCGGGGGCGCCGGCCTTCTCGGCCTCCATGGCGGCGAGCGCCATGGCGTAGGCGGCGGTGATGCCGATGGCGGGGGCGCCGCGGACGACCATCTCGCGGATGGCTTGGGCGGCGGCCTCGGCGCTGTGGATGTGGAGCCAGACCTCGCGGCCGGGGAGGAGCCGCTGGTCGAGCAGGCGGAGGGCGCCGCCGCCAGCGTCGATCCACTCCACCGCCTTGAGGGTGCGGGCGGGCATGCGTCTCCTCCGAGGGGGCGGGTTATAGCCGACGCGGGGGTTTGACAGCGGGCGCGGGGCTGGGCATGTGTGGGGCATGGATCAGGACCTGGTGATCAAGACCTACTCGCCGGCCAAGAGCCTGGGCGACGCGCGGCGGCGGGCGGCGCTGATGCTGCTGGTGGCCACCGGGATCGCGCTGGTCCCCTGCGCGGTGATCTTCGTCACGGTGCTCTACGGGGACTGGATGAATGGAGCGCTGCGGGCGGTGGCGGACTTGATGTTCAAGCAGCCGGTGTGGGCGGTGCTGGCGGCGACGTCGCCTCTGGCGGGGGCCCTGCTGGTCGGGTACGGGTACATGCAGCGGGCGATCCGGAAGCGCGGGGCGGAGAAGCAGGGAGCGCTGGAGAAGGCGGCGGGGGAGATGAAGCAGTAGGCCCGTTAGACGATGAGCTTTCGCTCTCTGTTGGCGATCCAGAACGACTCGTACTGAGTGCTCGTGTCGAGGATCTCCACCTCGCTTCCTGATCGGAAGCGAAGATGCAGGCCTCCGTCGTCAGTGGCACGCGCCGCCTCGATCCAGTCATGGAGCAGGGGAAGAACCGATGGAGCCCCTTGAGCCGGGCCTCGAAAGGGCACCGGGTTGCCCGCCGGAACCTTCACGACGAAGTCCGACAGGATGGTGACGCGGACGCCTCGATCGAAGTTCAGGATCAGCTCGTTCTTCCCGACGCACACCTGGAGGAGCTGCGCCCCGTAAAAGAACGAGAGATCCACGTCCTTTCCGAGGCGGTACATGTCCGAAAGCTACTCGCTCTTCGGTGGCAGGGGTACGTGGGTCTGGGCTCGGGCCTGCGCCTGGGTGACATTGCCCGGCGGCTTCCCGGTCGATGGGTCCACGGGCTGCCCGTATTCGTTCGTCTCCACCCAGTAGCCGCTCGGGTATTGCTCGGTCGGGGGCATGACTCGAACGGAGTGCCCAGGCCGGAGCTGCGCTGGTGGCTCTTGGGGAGGGTTCGTCGGGGACTCGAACTTCGGCGAAGGCTTGGGCGGCCTCTTCCCATGGGATGCCTGGAAAGTGGTCGCGGAGAGGGTGGCCACCACCGCTGCGTCCAGCGCCCCGGAGGCGATGAGCTTGCGGATGGACTCCGCCAGCTCGACGTAGGCCGCGCCGCTCAACTCCGCGCCTCCCCCGACCGCCGCCAGCGCGGGCGCCAGAGGTGGACCGCCGGTGGCCGCGACCTCCGCAAGTGCGCCGGCGGTCTCGCAAGCGGCGATGACGCCGATGGTGATGTCCCAGACCCGCTTCGCCACTTCCATCCGCTCGGCGTCCGCGTGGAGGTGCGTCGACCACAACTCCAGGTACTCGGCCCAGGCGCTGAAGGCCCCTGGCTGCGCTCTGAGCGCGGCCTGGATGCGGCCCGGATCCTCGGTCAACGCCGCCTCCAGGATCGGCGTCATCTGGTTACCGAACGTCTCCAGCGTTTGCACGAGCAGGATGCTCGGTTCGCCGACCGCGTCCGCGTACTCCACGACCGCGTGCACGGCCACCGCCAGCTCCATCACCTCCGAGGCGACCAGCAACGCCTGGTACTTCCGTCCCGCCGCAGCGAGTTGGCCCGCCCTCGCCAGCTCCCGCGCCTGGGCCATCCGGCCACAGAGGAGTGGGAGCGCGTCCAGCGCGAAGGTGATGTGGAACGACGTCGTGGCCGAACCGTGGAGTTGATCCACGTCGACATCATCCGCAGGGCGCGGTGAGCGAGCAGCCCGTCCAGTTGCGCGAAGTCGTGCGGGAGCGCCACCGCGGGCTTCGGGTCGCTGAGCACCGGACACTGCGCCCGGATCTCGGCTACGCAGGCGGATTGGGTCGCCAGAACCGCGACGAGCACCCAGCACGACTTGGTCCTCAAGTTCCTGGAGTCGCTCGCCGGTGCCGCGCGACACGCGCCGATGACAACCGAGCGGGAAGGAGGCGACATCACCCCGGGATTGTGCGCGCGCTCAGGTCCACGACGCCATCCGCGCCGACACCAGCGGCAACGGCCCTTTGCGCGTGCTAGTCACTCCCTCGTGACGCCGCTCCTCCTCGCCCTGTCGCTGGCCGCCGGGCCGGCGCCGCTCCCCTCGGTCGACGGCGCCCAGGCGACCATCCTGGTGGCGCGGCTGGACCGCATGGGGCGGATGGTCTCCTTCCTCGAGCGCGCCGGCCGCTACTCCGTCATCCTCCGCCCCGGCTCCTGGGTGAGCGAGCTGCACCCCCTCCTCTCCTTCGACCCCTCCCGCCCCGACTCCATCTCCGCCGCCGGCATCGACCCCGCCGCCGGCATCGCCATCAGCCTCTTCAACGACAACCGCGTCACCTGCGTCTCCGTCTCCGACCCCGCCAAGTACGAGCCCCAGGCGCAGGCGCGGCTCTCCCAGCTCGGCGCGGTCGGCCGGGCCAAGGACGCGGGCGCCAGCGTGGTGGTCGCCGCGGTCAAGGGCCACGCCGTCGCCGGCTACGTCCTGCGCGGCAATCTCTCCTGCGCCACCGAAGGCGCCGGCGCCGAGGACCTCCTCCGCCGCGCCGCGAAGTCTCTCGCCAAGCCGCCCAGGAAAGCGCCCTGGGACTCCGCCGTCACCGCCGAAGACACCGCCTACTTCCTGAGCCCCCAGCTCACCCTCCAGCTCACCGGCAAGCTCGACACGATGGAGATGCGCGGCCGGAGCACCCCGGCCGTCTCCATCGGCTCAGGCTCCATGCTCAAGCCGGCCGGCGCCAGCCCCTACGGCGGCGTCCAACCCTCCGGCCTGATGCTGGTGCGTGCGCGCGTCTCTCCCGATGGGGTGCGGCGCGTGCTCGGGCAGGCGGGGGCCACGGTCCTCGCCGCGTGCGAGGTGTGCAACCCGGACGTGGTGGGCAGCCTCATCGGCGCCATCCGCAACGAGCTCACCGGCGAGGTGATGCTCCGCGTGGACCGGGTGAAGACGCCGCCGGGCTCCCTCCGCTCCCTCCAGGCCCGCTACTTCGCCGTCAAGCACGCCTATCTCGCCGAGGTCGCGCACCCGGAGGTGGTCTCCACCGCGCTCGAAGGGCTGATCAAGATCGGCGCCGTCCGCACCGCCAAGGACACCTACAGCCTCAAGACCGGGACCTCCGAGACCGCCGGCACCGTCCTCGCCGGCCTCTCCGGCAAGAACCTCTACCTGGCCAACGACGACCAGGCGCTCCAGGCAGCCCTCAGCGCCGCCGCCGCCGGAGCCGCCCGCGCCGCGCCCCTGGAGCACAGCGCCGACGTCTTCGTCGACCCGCACCTCACGGCGCGCGCCTTCGGCCAGGTCTCGCTGCTGGACCTGATGAGCTCCCGCGACCTCGCGCCCCTGGTGGCGGCCGGGACGGAGCTGGTCCCGCTCCTCACCCACTCGCAGGTGCTCACCGCCTGGGTCGACGCCGACGGCGCCAGTGCCACCCAGCGCATGGGCGCGACCTGGAAGCTCGACCCCGGCACCGCCCCGGACGAACCGGCGGCTCCAGACGCGGGCCGCTAGACGTCCATCAGCGAGCCGTTCCCATGTGCGGCGATCGCCGGAGGCCTCAGACGCGGGCCGCCAGGGCCAGCCACGCCAGCGCCGCCGCCTCCTTCTGGTCCGCGCCCCACGGCGGCCCCAGCGCCTTCCCCATCCCGTCGATCGCCTTCTTCATCGACGCCTGGGTGAACAGCGCCTTCCTCGGCACCCGCTCCACCCTCAGCCCCAGCGCCTCGCAGGCCTGGGCGACCGCGTCCCGGAACAGCGCCCCCTCCGCGGAGTGGATGAGCGCGTGGGACTTCACGATCATCTCCAGGTCCACGGGGATCTTCCCGGCCGGGTGCGCCAAGCCCGCCGCGACCACCGGTGCCCCGAGCCCTTCGGCGAACCGCTTCACCTCCGCCAGGGCGTTCCTCCGCGTGGCCTTCCGCGCCCGCTCCACCACCTCCCGGGCCTCCGCCAGCGGCTTGTCCTCCACCGAGTGGAAGACGAACCGCACCACCCCATCCTCCTCCCGCAGCAGCTCCAGCCGGGCCCTCGCCAGGACTTCCGGCTTCTCCGCGGACCCGCCCACCGACACCGCCACCGCCGCCGCCCAGCCGGTGTGGACCGAGAAGCCGATCGCCGTCCGCGCCCGCGACGCCATGAGGCCGCTCATGCTACACGGGCGCGCCCATGAGCGACTCGACGGCGAAGGACCCACTCCGGGGCCGGCTGGAGGTGCTGGAGAAGCAAGCGGAGCTCGGCGGCGGAAGCGATCGCATCCACAAGCAGCACGAGGCCGGCAAGCTCACCGCGCGCGAGCGCATCGACCTCCTCCTCGACCCGGGCTCCTTCACCGAGCTGGACAAGTTCGTCACCCACCGCGCCACCGACTTCGGGATGCAGGGCAAGAAGATCCCCGGCGACGGCGTGGTGACCGGCTACGGGCTGGTCGACGGCCGGCAGGTGTTCGTCTTCGCCCAGGACTTCACCGTCTTCGGCGGGTCGCTCTCCGGCGCCTACGCCCAGAAGATCTGCAAGATCATGGACCTCGCCACGCGCGTCGGCGCGCCGGTGGTGGGCCTGAACGACTCCGGCGGCGCCCGCATCCAGGAGGGCGTGGAGAGCCTGGCCGGCTACGCGGACATCTTCCTGCGCAACACGCTCGCCTCGGGGGTGGTGCCGCAGATCTCCCTCATCCTCGGGCCGTGCGCGGGCGGCGCGGTGTACTCGCCGGCCATCACCGACTTCATCGTGATGGTGAAGGACACCTCGTACATGTTCATCACCGGCCCGGACGTCATCAAGACGGTGACGCACGAGGAGGTCTCCAAGGAGGCGCTGGGCGGCGCGCTGGCGCACAACCAGAAGTCCGGCGTGGC
>Ga0134122_10003348_pt1 | contig 11904 bp, 7 predicted proteins | sample KB302_FD_96461 | JGI IMG/M metagenome (GOLD analysis project Ga0134122, IMG submission 96461) | Terrestrial soil microbial communities without Nitrogen fertilizer from Kellogg Biological Station, Michigan, USA - KB3-0-2 | ecosystem: Environmental > Terrestrial > Soil > Unclassified ...
CCTAGTTGCAATGTTGTTGAGTCAGCGCACCGGGCGCGCTCAGGATGGGCGAGAGCAGCCCGATCTCACGATTGACGCCGGCGCGCGCACGGCCGTAATCGAGGGCGCGCTTAAACACCTGAACAGCTCATACGTCTTTCCTGAAACCGCGAAGAAAATGGAGCAAGCGGTTCGGGACCGCATCGCGCGCAAAGAGTATGACCAGATCACGAGCGCCAAGACGCTTGCCTCGACGCTGCAAGCACATCTGCAGGAAGTCAGCCACGACAAACATCTTCGCGTGCACTACAGCGCCGAGCCCATTCCGGTGGATCGCGATCGCGAGCCCGAACCGGCAGAATTGGCCAGGCAACTTGAATTCATGCGCACCGTCAATTTCGGTTTCGAGAAGGTCGAACGATTGCCGGGCAACATCGGGTATATCGACCTGCGTGGTTTTCAACCCGCCCAGTTCGGCGCTGAAACCGTTGTTGCCGCGATGAATTTTCTCGCCAACACCGACGCGATGATTATCGATCTGCGTCGAAACGGCGGAGGCGATCCGGCGATGGTTGCCCTGATTTCAAGCTATCTGTTTGACTCGGAGCCGGTGCACTTGAACGACCTTTATTTCCGTCCAAACGACAGCACTCGCCAATGGTGGACGCTCCCTTACGTGCCCGGCAAACGCTACGGCGACAAGAAAGCCGTATACGTGTTGACCAGCAAACGCACATTCTCCGCCGCGGAAGAGTTCACCTACAATTTGAAAAATCTGAAGCGCGCTACGATAGTCGGCGAGACCACCGGCGGCGGAGCGCATCCGGGCGGCCCGCGTCGAATCAACGAACACTTCGCGATCTGGGTGCCCAGCGGCCGCGCGATCAATCCTATCAGCAAGACCAACTGGGAAGGCACCGGCGTTAAGCCCGACGTGGACGTTCCCGCCGATCAGGCGCTCAAGGTTTCGCATATCGCGGCGATGACCAAAGTGCTCGAGACGGTGCGCGAAGACGAACGCCAGCACGCGATCAAACAGGCAATCGAGAATGTTCAGAGGGAACTGGATGAGATGAAAGCAGGTCCGAAGCGCAATCCTTAACGGCTAATCCGGAAGGCTGCGTCGAATATTTAAGACTAAACCTGTGAATCTCTTGGCAGACTGACGATGAACTCGGTGAACTTGTTTTCTTCGGTCTCAAAAGAAAGCTCGCCGCCGTGAGCCTTGACGATGATGTCGTAGCTCAATGACAGACCCAGGCCGGTTCCCTCGCCGGCCGCCTTTTCAAGTGCTGGCCTTGAGCCGTTTCTCCCTTATCGCGGCGTCATTCGATACGACGTTTTCACGTTCGAAAGGCCTTTTCCTTGACAGTGTCGAAGCCGCGTCATCATAATCCGGAAACAATCAAAAGAGGAGAAATCACCGACAGAATGGCTGAGAAAGATCCGCTCGACAACCGCCTGGACTCTTACATCAAAGACTCACGAACTGAATTCGAGGACAAGCTCGCGCAAATAGTCGAGGTCCCAACGATCAGCATGGAACCTGAACGAAAGGCCGATTGCCGCCGCGGCGCTGAACTCGTGCGCGAATACCTCGAAGCAATCGGCGCCGAGGCCGAACTGGTCGAGACGCCTGGAAACCCTGTGGTGCTTGGTCGAATTCGAGCGGGTGCGACTTATCCTACGCTTACGATTTACAACCACATCGATGTGCAGCCGGCAGATCCCGAAGAGTGGCACAAGGATCCGTTCACGTTCTTCAAACAGGACGGCCGATATGAGGGCCGCGGCACAACCGACGACAAAGGTCCGGCGCTTACCGCGATGATGGCTGCGCGCTACGCTGCCGAGAACAACTTTCCTCTGAACATCAACATAGTCTGGGAACTCGAAGAGGAAATCGGCAGTCCGAACTTCGAACACTTCGTCAAGGGCAAGGCAGGCGAGCTTCAATGTGATTCGATGTTGGTAAGCGACACGATTTGGATATCGCGCAACAAACCGGCAATTCCCTACGGCCTGCGCGGCGCGGTGATGATGACAATGACGCTCGAAACCGGCGCGAAAGATGTTCATTCGGGACTCACCGGCGGGCCCGCGCGGAATCCAATCGGCGAAATTTGCAAAGTCATTTCCGAGTGTCATAACGCCGATACCGGCCGGGTAAAAATCAAGGGCTTTTATGATGATGTTCAGCCGGCAACACAAAAGGAACTCAAGAGCTTTCTGGATTCGGGATTCACGACGGCAAAATTCAAAGCCGCGCACGAGTTGAAGAAGCTGCGCTTCGACGACCCGTCGCGAGTTCTGAAAGCGATAATGGCGGAACCGACATTTGAAGTTCATGGCATCACCGGCGGATACCAGGGCCCGGGTGTGAAGACGGTGGTTCCTTATCGGGCGCAGGCACGCATCAGTTGCCGGCTGGTTCCCAATCAGCAGCCGAAACGAATCTTTAACCTCATTCGCGATTTCGTGCGGCAGAAGAATCCCGACGTAAAAGTGGAATTCATCTCGGCGCTCGCGCCTTACATCGGCTCGTTCGACGGGCCTTATGCCGAGGCTGCCGCTGAAGCGACGCGCTTTGCGTTTGGACGCCAGCCCGCGTTCACTCGAGAGGGCGGATCGATCGGCGCGGTGGTCACGATGAAGAAATATCTGAAGTCGCCCATCGTTTTCCTGGGGTTATCGCTGCCCGAGCACGGCTATCACGCAAAGAATGAGAACTTCGACTGGGGAATGGCTTCGGGTGGAATAAAGATGTTCGTCAGGTACTTCGATCAGATAAGCCGCCTTGCCCGTTGAACGTGATGAACGAACAGACCAGAACGAACCGGGCGTGGGCGCTGTTATTCGCGCGAGGCGTTCTTGGATTCATCTTCTTCATGGCCGGTGTGTACAAGACCTTTCAGATGACGCCGTTCGGTCACGCTCGCAAGTTCTTCACCGAGCCGTACGCCGATACGTTCCTGCCGATGTGGTCGCTGTGGGCAGTCGGAACGACCATTCCAATAGTTGAACTCATCGCCGGTCTCCTGGTTATTATCGGATTTCGGATTCGTGAAGCTCTAATATCACTTGGCTGCATTCTTGTTATCGTCACGTTTGGCCATCTCCTGAAACAACCTCTTTACGAGTTTCACACTCACGTCATTCCGAGGCTCGCTCTGCTGTTGTTCATTCTGATGCTGCCGCGCGAGGACGATCGATTCTCGCTGGACTATTTGATTGGCCATCGAGCCGCCAACCGTGAGCCGTAATGCGCAGAATCGTCGTTGCTCTTCTGATACTCATCTTACCTACGGCGGCGGCGATCACTGTTTACCTGATCGTAAACAAGAAAATCCCCACCAATCGAGAAGCAATCGGCCGTGTGACATTGATCGCGGGAACCGGCCAGCCGGACGTCGATAATCGCGCCGGGCTGTCAGCCGCGTTATCAACGACGTTCAGCGATCCGTTCGGCGTCGCCGTGGATAAGCGAGGCAATCTGTTTATCTCTGACGCCGGCCAGAGCAATCGAGTCAGAGAGATTCATACCGACGGTAAGGTGGAAACCATTGCCGGTTCGACCGAAGGTTTCGCAGATGGAAACGCCACTCAGGCGCAGTTCAATACGCCGTCAGGAATCGTCATCGACACGTCGGGCAATATTTTCATCGCGGATACTTCGAACAACCGCATAAGAAAGATCGACAGCGATCGCAAGGTGACGACCCTGGCTGGAAGCGGAAACGCCGGATTCAAAGATGGGATTGGCAGCGAAGCGGATTTTGACGGGCCTATTGGAATCGCGATTGATAAACGCGGCGTCGTGATAGTTGCCGACGCTTACAATGACCGGATACGCAGGATCACTGAACATGGCCAGGTCACGACGATCGCGGGATCGGGCTCTCCAGGATTTAGTGACGGTGATCCGTCAACCGCCCGATTCAACACGCCGAGCGGTGTTGCTGTTGACGATGCCGGAAACATATTCGTGGCCGACACCGGCAACTCCGCGATTCGCAAGATAACCACTCAAGGCGAAGTGTCGACGGTAATTCGCAATCGGCAAGAGCAAGATGGTAGTTCGTTGTCGCTCCGGCATCCTGTTGGAATTGCAATCACGCACGACGGATTCCTGTTTGTGACGCACGATCACGGCGTGCTGAAGATTACACCAAACGGCGTTGCGTCGGTGTACGCCGGAGGCGCGATGGGATTTGCGGACGGCGTTGGCGGCCACGCGCGATTCAACGGGCCCGCCGGAATCGCGATCGACAGGGAAGGGAACCTGATCGTCGCGGACACGCACAACTACTTGATCAGGGAAATCGCGCCAGAAGCAGGACCGGTTGAACCAACGACATCCGGCGAGCCTTCACTATTCATTCAGCCCGGCGGCGAAGCCGGTGACTCAGCCGCGGCGCCGGCAATCCCTAAACTCGATGCATCAATTCTCGACAGCGGATCGGTGTTTCCGTGGCCGCTTCATCCTCAAGGAGAAGCTCACGAAGTGACTGGAGTGATCGGCGAAGCTCGCGGCGCAGCGGGAGGCATCGCGCTCGATCATCTGCACAGCGGCCTGGACGTTCGCGGCGATCAAGGTGATCCGGTGCTGTCCGTGCTTGATGAGAAGGTCAGTTCGCCGATTGCGAACTGGGATTATGGAGGCTCGGGCGAAGGAGTTCAGATCGGCGCGATGAGCTACATTCACGTGCGCATCGGCCGCAATGCGAAGGATGAGATACAGTCGCCCTATACGTTCACATTGATCAAAGAGGATGATGCAATCTCCGCTGTACGGCTGCGCCGCGGAACAAGGTTCAAAGTTGGTGACTTCGTTGGCAGCGTCAACCGGCTGTATCACGTTCATCTGAATCTCGGTCCGTGGAACGCTCAGACTAATCCGCTGGTGTTGCCGTTCGCGAATCTCAAGGACACTACGCCGCCGACAATCGAGCCCAATGGAATACAATTCGTAAGCGCAGACGGAAAACCCTTCACGCGTAAGGTCGATGGGCGGCTGCAGATCTCTGGTGACGTGCGAATACTGGTCAGCGCATACGATCGAGTCGATGGGAACGCTCCGAAGCGAAAGCTCGGGTTGTTTCGACTCGGATATCAAGTGCTTAACGAGAACCGTACGCCGGCCACTGGATTCGATCAGCCGCTCATCAATATTCAATTTGATCGCCTGCCTCCCGGCGATTCCTCGGTGCTCGAGGTGTACGCCGCGGGAAGCGGAGTCAGTGCTTATGGCACGCCGACCGAGTTCAAGTACATCGTGACGAACCGGGTTCGAGACGGTGAGGCGCGCGAGGGTTTGTTGCGAACCTCAAAGCTTCAACCGGGCAACTATCTGATCAAAATCATTGCCGATGATTATGCGGGAAATCGGGCGGCGGGTGCGTCTAGCGAGACCTCGGTGTCGGTCGTTCGTTGATCAACTGGGTTTGATTACATAGTTCTCGACAAAGGAAAGCAATGCTGGTAGGATTCCGCCGTTCCACGTGGCGGCGATCGCAGCCGCCGCAAGATTTGGTTTGGGAGCGCGTCTTCTCTGTTCGGAATTGTCTGCTAGCTACTACTGCTCGACTTTCTGCCGGATAGCCAAAACGAGTTCCTTCTAACAAATGTTTCGGTAGAAACTCAGGAGATACAATGAGAATATTCGTCGGAAATCTGTCGTATCAGACGACGGAAGATCAGCTCACAGATCTGTTTTCAGAGGTGGGACAGGTTGAGTCGGCGACGATCGTGACTGACCGCGACACTGGCCGCTCGCGCGGTTTCGCCTTCGTCGAGATGGACAAGGACGCGGCAGCTCAGGCTATCGAGAAGTTCAACGGCGTTGAACTCAACGGCCGCGCGATCAACGTAAATGAAGCCAGGCCGAGACCCGAGCGAAGCTTTGGCAGCGGTGGTGGCGCCGGTGGGCGGGGCGGCTACGGTGGCGGCGGCGGTGGCGGCCGCGGTCAAAGACGCGAACCACGCTGGTAGTGTCACACAAGCACGAAAGGCCGGGTTGCCCCGGCCTTCCGTTCGGCGAACTACAACCACTTCACATATTCACGTACTTCATCATCTCCTCGGGATATCTGTCCCCAGCCGCGATTCCCCTGGGAGACAATTCGTCCAGCCGAGACAAATCAGCGGCACTCAACTCAAGCTCAGACGCCGCGGCATTCTCTTCCAGATACGTTCGGCGCTTCGTCCCCGGTATCGGCACGATGTCGCCGCCTTGAGCTAAGACCCAGGCGAGCGCGAGTTGTCCCGGCGTCACTCCCTTCTCGCAAGCAACTTCGTTTACTCGCTCAACCAGCTCGAGATTCTTCGCAAAGTTCTCGCCCCTGAACCTCGGCGAATAACGGCGGTAATCATCAGCACCGAGATCGTCGAAGCTCTTGATTTGACCTGTCAGGAATCCGCGGCCGAGCGGACTGTAGGCAACAAAGCCAATCCCAAGTTCGCGAACGGTTGCCAGAATTTCATCTTCGGGATCGCGGCTCCACAACGAGTACTCTGTTTGAAGAGCGCTGATCGAATGCACCGCGTGCGCTCGACGGATCGTTTCGGGCGCGGCCTCGCTCAAGCCGAGGTATCGCACCTTGCCCGCCTGAACCAATTCGGCCATCGCGCCGACGGTATCTTCGATCGGAACGTTCACATCGACGCGATGCTGATAGTAGAGATCAATGCGCTCGATGCCGAGTCTTCGGAGCGACGCATCGCAGGCTTCGCGCACGTATTCGGGACGGCCATCAATCGAGCGTTTTGTCGGATCACTGGGATCGCGACGGATGGCGAACTTCGTCGCGATGATCACCTCATCACGTCTGGTTCGAAACGCCTTTCCAAGCAACTGCTCATTCTTGTAAGGACCGTAGGCGTCGGATGTATCAAAGAAATCGATGCCGAGTTCCAATGCGCGGTCAAGCGTAGCGAGCGATTCGGTTTCATCGGTCGCTCCGTAAAACTCAGACATCCCCATGCATCCGAGGCCCTGCTCGGAAACTTCCAAGCCCTGCGTTCCCAGTTTACGTTTCTTCACGTTCTCTCCTCATGCGCGTTTGTAGTCCGGCCTTCAGGCGGAAGTTCGTAACGGGTGTCACGAATCTCGATCCTACAAACTTCCGCCTGAAGGCCGGACTACAAACATCTGTCACTTGGACATCTCGGCCCTGCGCATCATCTCGTCGCGCTTCGCCTTGAATTCGTTGCCGGGCTTCCACTCCGGATACTTGTCAGTGTTCGCAACGCGGTAACCAACCGTCATCAGCAACTTCAGATCTTCGGCAGCGCCCGACAAATTCCAATCCGGTTTTATCTCATCCGAAGGCTTATGGTAATCGTGCTCGGTGTATTCGTCGCGCTTCTTGCGGCCCCAGTCCGCCGGCTTGCCGATGAACGCGATCCCGTCATTAGGATCAAGCGCGGGAACGCCTACCTTTGCGAAGTTGAAATGATCCGAACGATAGTAGAAGCCTTTCTCGGGTTCGGGATCGGGCCTCAAGACTCGATGTTTTTCCGCCGCGGCTTGTTGCAGCACATCGTCGAGCGTCGAATTGCCAAGACCAACCACCGTCAAATCGCGCGTCGGTCCCCACTGATTCAAGCCGTCCATGTTTATCGCTGCGACTGTCTTGTCGAGAGGATAGATCGGATTCTCCGCGTAGTACTTCGAGCCAATCAGGCCTTTCTCCTCGGCTGTAACCGAGACAAAAAGGATCGAGCGGCGCGGCGGCTTGGGCAAGGCTTTGAACGCGTGCGCTACTTCGATCAAACCCGCGCACCCCGAGGCGTTGTCGAGCGCGCCGTTGTATATCTTATCGCCCTTATCGTTTGGGATTCCGATTCCGTAATGATCCCAGTGCGCTGTGTAGATTATGTACTGGTCTTTCAGTTTTGGATCCGAGCCTTCAAGTTTGCCGACCACGTTGTGCGAGTTGATGAAGCGTGTCTTCTGCGACATCTCGAGTTTCGCGTGCGCCTTCAAATTTACGGGTTTGAATTCCTTGCGTGTTGCTGCTTTTTTCATCGCATCGAAATCCATTCCACCGGCGCTGAAAATCTCGCGGGTCTTGCCTTCCGTGATCCAGCCCTCGACGTTCACTCGTGACATGTTGTTGTCTTTCGCAACCAGATCGAAGTTCTCGACGGTCATCATTCCGCGAGCCACTTCCCACGGATAACCCGCCGGGCCTGAATTCGTTTTGTTGTCCCACTGGTGTATGACGAAGATCCCGGCCGCGCCCTTCTGAGCCGCGATCTCAAACTTGTAGGTCCATCGGCCGTAGTAAGTCATCGCGCGGCCCTTGAACATTTTTTCATCGAGCTTCGCCGGGTTCTTCGGATCTGGAACTGCCGGATCGTTGACCAGCATCAGCAGGACCTTGCCGCGTACGTCCACGCCCTTGTAATCATCCCAACCGTATTCGGGTGCGACGACACCGTAGCCAACAAAGACCATGTCGGCATCGAAGCCCGTCTTTTCGACGATACGAACGCTGCGGCCAACAAAGTCTTCTCGATAGCGAAGCTTCATATCCTTGCCCGAAGCCTTGACGTGCATCACGGCGTCCTGCTGAGTCGAGATGCCTACGAGCGGTACCTTTTGAAAATAAGTGCCGTCGGTGTTACCGGGTTCCAGCCCGACCTTCTTGAACTGATCGGCAATGTAGTTGATTGACAAGTCTTCGCCGCGCGTTCCAGGTCCGCGGCCTTCATACTCATCCGACGCTAGAACCTTGATGTGACTCATCACACCGTCAGCGGTGATGACGTCCGTCGCGGACTTCGGAGGTCCGCTTGCCGCGGATTTCCTTGCGGCGCTTTTCTGTGCGGCGCCGGCTAACGCGAGAATCGAAATGATTAGAGTTGCGGACAGCAACAGGACCGATCGCTTCATGGGATGATTACTCCTTTTCGTGTTTGATGGCGAAGTGAGATTATAGCGCGACGCTGGGCTCGTCCGGAAACTCACGGTGTGATCATCGCGAGGCGGCGCTGGTTTGAATCGCATTAAACAGGAACGGCAGAGTCGCGATGCTCTGGCCGCGATATTGAGGTCGGAAGGCGAACATTATTATTCGGCCCTTGCCTCGTTTCACTTCGACGATCGCGCCTTTGCCGGCCATCTTCTCTCCGCCGAGCAGCCATCCTGACAGGAGCAGTTCCTTTGCATCAGCAAAACGAGCGATGACTCGCGCGTCGTCGCTGGTGGGTTCAAACGCAAGCGAGCCTTCGACCCAGGCGATGCTCTCGTCTTTCGAAGACTCGAGCATCGGCGCGTCTCGGGTAATCGGGTTGTTGGTGTCGACTTTGATCTTGAGAATAGAACCGGGGCAATAGAAGTCCTTCGCGGGCACGCCTTCGAGGACGTTCCTGACGGGCACTCCGAGATGGTCGATCGCAAACTGCGAAGCTTCGTTGAGAGTGATGATGGTGCCGCCGTCTTCGACGAACTTTTTCAAGGCTTCAACTCCGGCTCGCCCGAGTCCCCCGCTGATGTCTGCCGGATAGCGATCTTTCGAGAGGCCATTGAGAATCTGCTGCGAGGTCTGAGCCGGTAGAATAATGCAGTCATACTTCGACCGCAGATCACTCGCGCGCACTCCTGAATCAGTTACGACAGAAGATTTCACTTTGTATTGATCGAAAATCCATCTGGTCCATCCTTCATCCATCGATGCGGCGTAGCTTTTGTATAATCCCAATCGCTCGAATCTCCAGTGAATCACGGGACCGTATAAGGCGCGAATCCGATCAGGCGCAGGAGCGTGCGGCATCGGAAATGGACTATTGATAAGCACCGCGTTCACACCGTACAGCAGAGGAAGCGTATGGGCTGTTACGTCGTAAGGGCGTTGAGGCGGCCCTCCCGGATACTGACGAAGATCGGGATAGCGCTGCCTTTCAAGAAGCGTTTTCGCGAATGACCCATATGGTTGCGCCATCAAAACGATCTTGGTACCAGCAGGATACTTCTCACTGCCGGCGTCGAACGCAGCTTCGGCTTCGGCAAACTCAACTCCGCCTCTCTTTAGTATTGCTTCGATCCGCTCCAGACCCTCGTGCTGCCACGAATCTGTTTTTGAGATAGGCCGAATCAAAAACGCGAACGGCTCGCCCGGCTTGCGTTCGCGCACCGCGTCTTTTCCAACCAGATAGAAATCTCGAAGCCACCGCTCGCGATAGCGGGCGGCGTTGCGCATCAACGCGAATGCGCCGGCCTGCATGTAATCAACGATGTTCGCGAGCTTCCATTCGCCTCCCGGCCACACCAGAGGGAAATTCCAGCTTCGCACTTTTGGATCGACGTTCACTTGAGGAGTCAGCTTGTCGAACGGAACCGTAGTCGGCGAAGCGATCCTCGCGGAAGCCGTCTCGCTCAATATTCTTATTCCGCCGTGATAGTGCTGATATGCTCGCGCCGGCGTCCACGCGTCATACACGCCGTTGATCACCACACCGGCCTTGCCTTCGCCAGCGAGTTCCCACGCCATCGTCGAGCCCATGAAATTCACGCCCGCCTGAATGATCGGCGGCACGTTTGGCTCCCACGGCTCAACATAAGGCGGGAGGAAAAATCGCGAGCCGGTCTCGCCTTGCTGATGAATGTCGTGGACGATCTGTGGATGCCAGGCGTTGTGAACCTTGTCGACGGTCAGTTGCGTTTCGACCTGCGTAAACGCGTACCAGTCGCGATTGTTGTCGTGGCCGGTGTAGTGATGATAAAGCTCGGGCGGATTCGTGCCTTCCGCCGGCGTCCCGAGAGTCTTGTCGTACCAGTTCTTGACGATGTCGTTGCCGTCGGGATTGAGCGATGGGACGAGAAGAACAATACACCGCTCCAGGATCTCGCGCGTCTCGGGTGAATCATCCGAAGCAAGGCGGTGCGCGATATTCATCGACACGAGATTGCCGCCGACTTCGGTTGAATGAATCCCGCACGTGATCATTACGATCGTCTTGCCTTCGGCGATCAGCTTCTCGGCTTCGGCGTCGTTGCTATTGAAGGTGCGCGGATCGGCGAGCTTGCGTTGAATCTCTTTGAAGCGCTCAAGGTTTGCCAGATTGGCGGGAGACGAAATGATCGCGAGCACGAACGGCCGTCCCAACGTTGTCTTGCCCAGTTCCTGAAACTTGACTCGATTGCTCGCTCGTTCGAGGCGCTTGAAGTAATTGACGATCTGCGTCCACGAAGCTAGCTTGCGATCGTCGCCCGGAGTGAACCCGATTACATCGCGCGGCGAAGGCACGGCCACGCTTGCGGGACGAGAAGACGAGCGTCGCGGTTTCTGAGTCCGGTTTGTCTGCGCGAATGAGGACGTTGTCAGGAGAATGGTGAGAAGAAGCGACAGGAATTTAAGCGAGAGGATCGACCGCATTGGATCTCCTGACGAGGCGTTCATTCCATCACTCGATGGAAGATCGCGCCGCCGCCGACCGCCCATAGATGCGACGCATCAGTGCCGCCAAGGCGCGCAAGCGTTACGTCCTGATCGAATATTCTTGGCTCGCTCAGCCACGAGCGGCCTCCGTCGATTGTGTGGTAGAGATACTGGGCCTTGCTAGTGACCGCCCAGCCTTCCGTTGGGCTGACAAAAAAGATATCGCGCACACCCGCGTCGCCCACGAGCCAGACTCTGCGCCACGCCGCCCCGCCGTTCGTTGTCGTGATCAAGCGTCCTGCTTCCTCTTCGGTTGAGAACGCGGCGGCGAATCCGTGATCCTTGTCGATGAATTGAACGCCGCGAATCGCGAAACGCTTTCCAGCTTCGCTTGCGGGGTCGCTCGGGAGATCACCCGCTTCAATCTCTGTTCGCTGACTATTCCATGTGCGCCCGCCATCGACTGTATTGTAGATGACGCCCTTCGAGCCCGATGCCCAGCCGTTCATATTGTCGACAAACGCGAGATCGTATATCGAAA
>Ga0134122_10003349_pt1 | contig 11903 bp, 12 predicted proteins | sample KB302_FD_96461 | JGI IMG/M metagenome (GOLD analysis project Ga0134122, IMG submission 96461) | Terrestrial soil microbial communities without Nitrogen fertilizer from Kellogg Biological Station, Michigan, USA - KB3-0-2 | ecosystem: Environmental > Terrestrial > Soil > Unclassified ...
CCTACGAGCTGAAACCGGGCGACGGCGCGTTCTACGGGCCGAAGATCGACATCCACATCGAGGACGCGCTGGGGCGCGACTGGCAGATCGCCACCGCGCAGCTCGACCTCACGATGCTGCCGGAGCGCTTCGACCTGACCTACGTCGACGCCGACGGGCAGGCCAAGCGGCCGGTGGCCATCCACCGCGCGATCTTCGGCTCGTTCGAGCGGTTCATCGGCATCCTGACCGAGCACTTCGCCGGCGCGTTCCCGAGCTGGCTGGCGCCGGTGCAGGCCCGCGTCCTGCCGGTCTCCGAGAAGTTCGGCGAGTACGCCCGCTCGGTGCACGGGCGGTTGCGCTCCGCCCACATCCGGGCCGAGCTGGACGATCGCAACGAGAAGCTCGGGTACAAGATCCGCGACGCGCAGGTGCGCAAGATCCCCTACATGCTGGTGGTCGGCGGCCGCGAGGCCGAGCAGGGGGCGGTGAGCCTGCGCCGCCGCACCGGCGAGGATCTTGGCGCCAAGCCGCTCGATCAGGTCGTCACCGAGCTCGCCGCCGAGATCGCGCAGCGCTCGCCCGACCTTACCGTGGGCCGCGCGTGAGCGGCGCCGCCCTTCACCGTCTGCCGTCCGGCCACGCCGCGACGCACGAGGAGCCACTTCTCTGAGCCAAGCGAGAGACATTCGCATCAACGAAGCCATCCGGGTCCGCGAGGTGCGCGTGGTGAGCGCTGACGGCGAGCAGCTCGGCGTCATGCCGACTGCCCAGGCGCTGGAGGCGGCCCGCAGTCAGGACTTCGATCTCGTCGAGGTGGCGCCCGAGGCCAGTCCGCCGGTCTGCCGGATCATGGATTTCGGCAAGTACAAGTACACGCAGGCCCGGCGGCTCAAGGAAGCGCGCAAGAAGCAGACGACAATTCTGGTCAAAGAAGTGAAGATGGGCCCCAAGACCGAGCGGCACGACTTCGACTTCAAGGTCAAGCACGTGCGCCGGTTCCTGGAGGAAGGCCACAAGGCCAAGGTGACGGTGCGCTTCAAGGGCCGCGAGATGGCCCACACCGAGCTGGGCTGGAAGATGCTGCAGAAGATGGTGGAGTCCGTGCAGGACATCGCGGTGGCTGAAAACAACCCCCGCATGGAAGGCCGCATGCTCCACATCATGCTCAGCCCCAAAGCCAGTCAGCATTGACTGGGGGCCCCGATATGGCCCCCAAGCCCCAAACGTTCGCCGCGCCACGGCGAAGCCGTGGCGCGGCTCTGTCACCCTCGTGTATGTTGCGGCGGGTCAGGCCGCATGTCGGGACGCTGCCATGGGAGAGATGAAATGCCGAAGATGAAAACGAAGAGGGCCGCCGCGAAGCGGTTGAAGCGGACCGCGTCGGGGCGGCTCAAGCGCCGCAGTGGCTGGAAGCGCCACAAGCTCGAGGGCAAGGAGCCCAAGCGGCGGCGCCGGTTGCGCAAGGCGGGAATGATCTCGAAGGCGGACGAGCCGCGGCTGAGCGCGATCGTCCCCTATCTCTAGGTCGAGGAGGCTGAAGGATGCCACGCGCGAAGGGCGGCGCCAAGACACGACAGCGTCGCAAGAAGATTCTCAAGAAGGCCAAGGGCTATGTGGGCGGGCGCTCGCGCCTGTACCGCACAGCAGCCGAGACCGTGCTGCGGGCCGGGCGGTTCGCGTATCGCGACCGCAAGACCAAGAAGCGTCTGTCCCGGCGGTTGTGGATCACCCGCATCAACGCGGCCTGCCGCGAGGCCGGGCTGTCGTACTCCGTGTTCATCGCCGCGCTGAAGAAGGCCGGCATCATGCTCGATCGCAAGGTGCTCGCCGAGGTGGCCGTCCGTGACCCGGCGGCCTTCGCCAAGCTCGCCGAGACCGCCAAGGCGCAGGCGCACTGAGGAGGTAGCCCGGTGAGTCCGGGTGGGCACCCGCGCGTCGACGCCATCGCGGGCGAGGCCCGTGTCGCCATCGAGCGCGCGGAGTCGGCCGCGGATCTCGAAACCCTGCGCGTCCGCTTCCTCGGGCGCCAGGGTGAGCTGACCCAGCTCCTCCGCTCCCTGGGCTCGCTGCCAGCCGACGAGCGGCCGGTGGTGGGCGCGGCGGCCAACGAGGCCAAACGCGCGCTGGAGACCTTGCTCGAATCCCGCCTGGCCGATACGGCCGAGCGGGAGCGCCGTCAGCAGCGTGAGCAGACTCGCCTGGATCTCACGCTGCCCGGGCGCCGGCCGGCGCTCGGCGGTATCCATCCGCTCAGCCGGGTGCGGGACGAGATCGTCTCGATCTTCGTCGGACTGGGCTTCTCGGTGGCCGAGGGCCCGGAGATCGAGACCGACTACTACAACTTCGAGGCGCTCAACATCCCGAAGGACCATCCTGCGCGCGACATGCAGGACACCTTCTACCTCTCGGAGTCCGCGCTGCTGCGCACGCACACCTCGCCGGTGCAGATCCGCACGCTGCAGGCCGCCAAGGGCCGGACGCCGCTGAAGATCATCGTGCCGGGGCGCGTGTACCGCCGCGACGTGGCGGACGCCTCGCACTCGCCGGTGTTCCATCAGGTCGAGGGCCTCGCCGTGGACCGCCACATCACCATGGCCGACCTCAAGGGGACGCTCGAGCTCTTCGCCCGCGAGATGTTCGGGCCCCGCTCGCGCATCCGCTTCCGGCCCTCGTTCTTCCCGTTCACCGAGCCGTCGGCGGAGGTCGACGTGCTGTGCTTCCTGTGCGGAGGCTCCGGGTGTCGGGTGTGCAAGCAGTCGGGCTGGCTGGAGATCCTCGGCTCGGGGATGGTCCATCCCCAGGTGTTGCGCAACGGCGGCTACGATCCGGAAGAGGTCACCGGCTGGGCCTTCGGCATGGGCATCGACCGGATCACGATCCTCAAGTACGGCATCGAGGACATCCGCCTGTTCCTCGAGAACGACCTGCGCTTCCTGCGGCAGTTCGCCTGACATGAAGATTCCGTACGGCTGGGTGCGCGAGATGGTCGACCTCGACCTGACCGTCGAGCAGGCGGCCGATCGCCTGATCAACGCCGGCGTGGACGTCGCCAGCGTGACGCCCATCGCGCCCGATCTGCGCGGCGTGGTGGTGGGGGAGATCGAGGCTATCGAGCGCGAGGTGGGCGAGAGCCACGGTCACCGCGTGGTGCTGTGCCGCGTGAGCACGGGGAGCGCGCGCTTCCCGGTCGTGTGCGGCGCTCCCAACGCGGCCGTCGGGGTCCGGGCGCCCTTTGCGCCGCCGGGCGCGACGCTGCCGGGCGGTCGCGCCATCGGCGTGGCCAAGATCCGCGGTGTGGAATCGCAGGGCATGCTCTGCTCGGAGCGCGAGCTGGGGCTGGGCGAGGAGCACGAGGCCGGCCTGCTGCTGCTCGACGCCACCGCGCCGCTCGGCGCCGATCTCGTCTCCCACCTGGGGCTGGACGACCACGTCCTCGAGATCGAGATCACGCCCAACCGGCCGGATTGCCTGTCGGTGCTCGGGGTGGCCCGCGAGCTGTCGGCGCTGACCGGCCGCCGGCTGCGCCCGCCCAAGATCGCGGTGCGCGAGTCACGAGCCGCCGCGCGCGCGCAGGCGAAGATCCGGGTGGAAGCGCCCGACCTGTGCCCGCGCTACACGCTGCGCGTGATCGACGGCCTGCGCGTCGGGCCGTCGCCGGCCTGGATGGCCGCGCGGCTGCGCGCCTGCGGGCTGCGCCCCATCAGCAACGTGGTGGACGTCACCAACTACGTCCTGTGGGAGCTCGGTCATCCACTGCACGCCTTCGACGCCGCCGGCGTGACGGAGGCGACGATCGTGGTGCGGCGCGCCGCCGCCGGCGAGCGCTTCACCACGCTCGACGGCCAGGCCCGCACGCTGGACGCCTCGATGCTGGTCATCGCCGATCCGCAGCGCGCCATCGGCCTGGCCGGCGTGATGGGCGGTCAGAACTCCGAGGTCAGCGCCTCCACCACGCGCGTGCTGCTGGAGAGCGCCTACTTCGATCCCGGCTCGATCCGCCGCACCTCGCGCGCGCTCTCGCTGCGCACCGACGCCGCCTATCGCTTCGAGCGCGGCGCCGACATCGAGGGGCTGCTGGACGCCAACGACCGCGCGGCTGCGCTCATGGCCGAGCTGGCCGGCGGCACGGTGGCGCGCGGTGTCCTCGACGCGTACCCGCGCCGGCGCAAGCCGGTCCGGGTGCGGCTGCGCATGGAGCGCGTCGAGCGCGTGCTGGGCGTGGCGCCCACCCGCGCGCACGCCCGCCGGATCCTCACCGGGCTGGGTCTGGACGTACGGCCGCGCGGCGCCACGCTCGATGTGGAGGTGCCGAGCTTCCGCCGCGACCTGGCGATGGAGGACGACCTCGCCGAGGAGATCATCCGCGTCTGGGGCTACGACAAGATTCCCTCCACGCTGCCCGGCGGCCAGACGGTGGAAGTCGCCCGCGAGTCGGACCAGCTGCGGCAGGAAGACGTGCTCCGGCGCGCGCTGGCCGGCGCCGGCTTGATGGAGGCGGTCACCTCCAGCTTCACCGACCGTGCCCGCAACGACGCGCTCGGCGCGGGGGAGCCGCTGAGCCTGCTGAATCCGCTGAGTCAGGACGCGGCGTACCTGCGCCGCCATCCGCTCGACGGGATCCTCGGCGTGGTGGCGGTCAACGCGCGGCACCAGCAGAGCGACGTGCGCGCCTTCGAGATCGGCAAGACGTACGAGGCGGCCGCCGGCGGCGACACGGGGACGGCGGAGCCGCGCTGGCTCACGCTCGCGGTCAGCGGCGCGCGCGGGGCGGCCGCCAACGGCCACACCGCGGACGTCTACGATGCCAAGGGGCTGGCCGAGCACGCGCTGGGCGCACTCGGTGTCCAGACCTCGACGCGAGCGGGGGGCGCGCTCGGCGGCTTCGAGCCGGACTGTCACGCGAGCCTGGTCACTGCGGCCGGCGAGGTCGTCGCCGAGTTCGGCGAGGTGGCGGCGCCGACGCGGACGGCGCTGGGGATCGACGCGCCCGTCTTCGCCGCCGCCGTGCGCCTCGACCCGCTACCGTGGGCGCGCACCTTCGAGCGCTACCAGACGCTGCCGCGCTTTCCCTCGGTGGACCGCGACATGGCGTTCCTCGTACCCGACCCCGGGCCGAGCGCGGCGCAGGTCGAGGCGGCCATCCGCCGCGAGGCCGGGCCGCTGCTGCGCGCGGTGGTGGTGTTCGACGTCTTTCGCTTGCCCGACGGACAGCGTAGTGTGGCCTGGCGGTTGACGTTCCAGGCCGAGGACCGCACTCTGACCGACGACGAGATCAACGCGATCCACGGGCGTGTGGCCGCGCGGGTGGGCGCCGAGCTCGGCCTCACCCTGCGGGGCTCGTGAGGCGCCGATGAGTGACGAGCTTGGTGATCGGCTGACGCGGCTGGAAGATGCGGTCCGGCGGGCGGGCGAGACCTTGGTGCGCGTGCGCGAGGAGAACGAGCGCCTGCGCCGCGACGTGCGGCGGCTGGAGGATGAGCGGCGTCAGGTGGTCGGGCAGATCGATACCATTCTGAAGGACATCGGCCGACTCGACCTGGGGGAGGGGCAGCCATGAGCACGCCTGGCCGCGTCGAGATCTCCGTGCTCGGACAGACGCTGACCGTGCGTACCGAGGCTCCGCCAGAGTACCTGCGCCAGCTCGCCGCCTATCTCGAGGAGCGCGTGAGCGCCCTCACGAACAGCGGCATGAAGGATCCGCTGTCCGCGATGACGCTGGCCGCGCTCGACATCACCGACGAGCTGTTCCGCGCGCGGGAGGATCAGACCCGCCAGGACGGCGACGTCAACCAGCGCATCGGTGCGCTGGTCGACATGCTCGACCGCCTGGCGCCCGGGCCCGCGCAGCCCCGCCGGCCCTGACCGGCGTGTCGGTCACGCTCGACACCGAGCGACTGCGCCTCCGCGCCTTCCGCCAGGACGACTTCGAGACCTACGCCGCCATCTGCGCCGATCCCGAGGTGATGCGCTATCTCGGCGAGGGCAAGCCGCTCGCCCGCAGTGACGCCTGGCGACAGATGGCGATGATCCTCGGGCACTGGCAGCTGCGCGGCTTCGGGTTATGGGCGGTGGAAGAGCGCGCCACCGGGACGCTGCTGGGGCGCATCGGATTCTTCGAGCCGGAGGGCTGGCCCGACTTCGAGCTCGGCTGGATGCTGCGACGCGAGGCCTGGGGTCGCGGCTACGCCACCGAGGGCGCGCGCCGCGCGATGGCCCACGCCTTCACCGAGCTCGGCCGCGGCCATCTCATCAGCCTCATCCGCCCCGGCAACGATCCGTCGATCCGCGTGGCCGAGCGACTCGGCGAGACCCTGCGCAGCGAGACCGTGCTGTTCGGCCACCCCGCGCTCGTCTACGGCATCGACCGCGCGGGCTGGCGAAACAAGAATTTCACGGAGTAGTGAACTGAAATTTATGGGTTGACGCCGCGACCGCCGCCGTCGACAATCCTCCCACCGCCGTCCGGACCGGGAGGACTCGTGCCACCGCATCGACGCTCGACCGCCGCGCTCCCTGATCGACAGAGCTTCGTCGATCGGCTCGAACGAAGCCTCGACCGACTCTCCCCCGTCCAGCGCCACGTCGGGGAGTTCGTGCTGCGCAACTACCGCGAGGTGGCGTTCATGAGTGTGGCCGAGCTGGCCGCCGCCACCGGGGTCAGTCCGGCCGGGGTGGTGCGCTTCGCGACCTCGGTGGAGTTCGCCGGCTATCCCGAGCTGCAGCGCGCCCTGCACGCCATCATTCTGTCCGAGCTGCGGCAGGGGGATCGCTTCGTCGCCGCGCTCGATGGCGAGTCGGGGGAGGCCATCGCCGAGCGGATCTTCCGCCGCGAGATCGGCAACCTCGCCACGCTCCGAGAGCACCTGGACCGAGGTGCCCTGCGCGCCGCGGTGAAGCAGATCTCGGCGGCGCCCGGCGTGGCGGTCGTGGGCTTTCGGGCCGCGGCCACCCTGGCCCAGTACGCCTGGTACAACCTGCGCAAGGTCAAGGAGCACATCCGGCTGTTCACGGCGCCCGGCAGCGTCACCATCGACGACCTGGCCGCGGCCGATCGTCGCACCGCGGTGATGCTCTTCACGTTCCGCCGCTACTCCCGCGAGCTGGTGGACGTCGCCGAGTTCGCGCGCAAGGCCGGCTTCCGCACCATCGGCATCACCAACAACGAGCTGTCGCCGCTGGCGACGCTCTGCGACGTCTGCCTGTTCGTCGAGGTCGAGGAGCTCTCGTTCACCGACTACTACGCGGCGCCCCTGGCCCTGGTCAACGCCCTGGTGGCCGAGGTGGCCCAGGGGCTGGGGCCGCAGGCGCTCGACCGGCTGAACCGGCTCGACGACCTGGCCGCGGAGCGCGGGTACCTGTTCCCGTCCGGCCGCAAGCGCCGGCTGAGCATGGTGCGATCACCGAAACCCGGGCACAGTCCCGAGTCAGAGACAAGGAGAAGCCAATGAGCGAGCGTCAGAACGATTTCGTCGAGTCCAATCCCACGTCGCGCAAGCTGTTCGACGAGGCGGTCACGGTGCTGGCCGGCGGCGTGGTGCACGAGAACCGCTACGTGGCGCCGTTCCCTATCTATGTGGATCGCGCCAAGGGCTCCCGCAAGTGGGACGTCGACGGACACGAGTACATCGACTACTCGATGGGCAGCGCCTCGATGCTCCTGGGCCACGCCCACCCCGACGTCGTCGCGGCCATCGCCGATCAGGCTCCCAAGGGGACGTTCTACGGCAACTGCACGCCGCTGGAGGTCGAGTGGGCGGGGCTGGTGCAGCAGCTCATTCCCTCGGCCGAGCTGGTGCGCTTCGTCGGCTCGGGGACGGAGGCCACGCTGCTCGCCATCCGGGTCGCCCGGGCCTACACCGGCAAGAGCAAGATCCTGCGCTTCGAGGGCCACTATCACGGCTGGCACGACTACGTGGCGGTCGGCATGCAGGCCCCGTTCAACGAGGCGCCCACGCTCGGCCTGCTGCCCGGCAGCATCGCGGCGACGATCGTCGTCCCGGCCAACGATCCGGCGCGGGTGGAGGCGGCGCTGAAGAGCGATCCGGACATCGCGGCCGTGATCGTCGAGGCCTCGGGGGCGTCGTGGGGCACCGTGCCGCTGGCCCCCGGCTTTCACGCCGAGCTCCGGCGGCTCACGCAGCAGTACGGCGTCGTGCTGATCTTCGACGAGATCATCACCGGGTTCCGGCACAGTCCGGGCGGCGTGCAGAAGCTGGTCGGTGTCACGCCGGACCTGACCACGCTGGCCAAGGTGGTGACCGGCGGGTTGCCCGGAGGGGCCGTGGCCGGGCGCACCGAGGTCATGCGCGTGCTCGATCCCCGCAGCGAGTTCGGTGGCCGGCGGCCGGGGGCGATCCATCGCGGCACGTTCAACGCCAACCCGCTGGCCGCCGCCGCGGGCATCGCGGCGCTCAAGGTGGTGGCCACCGGTGAGCCGTCGCGTCACGCCAGCGCCATTGCCGCGCAGCTGCGCTCGGCCATGCAGGACGTACTGGAGCGGCACCACGTGGCGGGCGTGGTGTACGGTGACGCCTCGACCTTTCACATCTACTTCGGTCGCGCCGGCGACGGATCGTCGATCGAAGGGCTGAGCGCCGCCGAGCTGAAGGGCATTCCGAAGAAGACCGTGTCGGCGTTCCAGCTGGCGCTGCGCGTGCGGGGCGTCGACCTCATGTCGTACACCGGCGGCTTGACGTCGCTGGCCCACACCGACGAGGATGTGCGCCAGACCGTGCAGGCTTTCGAGGGCGCGGTCACCGAGCTGCTCGGTCAGAGCCTGCTCGAGCGCCGTTGAGTAGAGGAGCGATAGCGATGACGCGAGCTCTCAAGTCACTGGTCGTGGCGTCGGTGGTCCTGGCCTCCGGTCTGCTCTGGCTGGCGGCCTCGGCCCAGACACCGGCCATCCCCTCCTGGGTGAGCGATCCCCAGGTGTACGCCGCCGCCAAGAAGGAAGGGGCGGTCGTGCACTACTGCACGCTGCCGCAGGCGTACTGCGAGGACATCGGCAAGCGCTTCGAGAAGGCCACCGGCATCAAGGCGGACATCACGCGCACGCCGTCGGGGGCCCAGTACAGCCGGCTCATGCAGGAGCACCAGGCGGGTCTCAAGGTCACCGACGTGTTCGAGATCGCCCTGGTGGCGGCGGTGGTGGAGATGAAGGCCAAGGGCATGCTCGAGCCCTACCTGCCGCGCGACGCGGTGAAGATCGACGCCAAGCACCGCGAGAAGGACAAGTTCTACAACGAGTACTACGTCAACGTGCAGTTCATCGCCTACAACCCCAAGCGCATGAGCGCGGCCGAGGCGCCCAAGCGCTGGAAGGACATCTACGATCCGAAGTACAAGGGCAAGCTCACCATCAGCCATCCGAAGTTCAGCGGCATCACCATCGACTGGCTCCTGCTGCAAGCCAAGCTCACCGGCGGCTGGGACTTTTTGCAGAAGCTGAAGGCCAACGAGCCGATCGTGGTGCGGTCGTCGGCCGAGGCCATCCCGCTGCTGGTCAATGGTGAGCGGCCCCTCAATGCGCAGAGCTACGGCGACGCGGCCTGGGAGGCCAAGCTCAAGAACGAGCCCATCGAGATCGCCTATCCCGAGGAGGGCGTGGTGGTCAGCCACGATTACGCCGGCATCCTCAAGAGCGCGCCACATCCCAACGCGGCCAAGGTCTTCGTCGACTACCTGTTCTCGCAGGAGAACGCGCAGTGGCTGGTGGACCACTACGTGTACGTCACCCATCCAGGCGTGAAACCGCCGGCCGGATTCAAGTCGATCACCGAACTGAAGACGCTCTCCCTCGAGGCCGAGGAGGTCGCGCGGCAGACTCAGGACGTGCGCGACCGGTTCTCGGCCGTCTTCGGCGGCTAGCGGCGGTTCGCATGGGACGGTCAGCAGGTTGGCTGGCGCTCGCCGGCCTGCTGGCCTTCCTCGTGCTCTATCCCATCGGCTGGCTGGTGCTGGAGAGCATCCGCGACGAGACGGGTGCCTTGACCCTGGCCCACTACCGCGCGGCGGTCACCTCGCCGGCGTTCCGGACGCCGGCCGTCAACTCCTTCATCCTGGCCACCAGCGTCGGCCTGCTGAGCGTGCTCATCGCCACGCCGATGGCGTGGGCCATCGCGCGGACCGACATGCCGGGCCGCGGTCTCATGCGGGTGCTCGTCTTCGGCTCGGTCGTCACCCCGGGACTGCTCACGGCCCTGGCCTGGATCATCCTGGCCGGGCCCAACGCCGGCGTGCTGAATGTCTGGTACCGCTGGCTCACCCACGGCACCGGCGGCGTCAACATCTTCACGCTGCCCGGCGTGATCTTCGTCGCCGTGATGGAGTGCTACCCGTTCGCATTCTTGTTGATCTCCGGCGCGCTGACGCTGGTGTCGGCCGACATGGAGGACGCGGCCAGTATCCTCGGCTCCAATGCGCGGCGGACGCTGCTCAACATCACGCTGCCGCTCGTGCTCCCCGCGGTGCTGGCGGGGTTCATTCTCTCGTTCCTGGAAGCGCTCACGCTCTTCAGCAGCCCGGCGATGATCGGTCTGCCGGCGCGGATCTTCATGCTCACGACCGAGATCTGGTCGCTCTTCGAGTTCCCGCGGCGGGTGGGCGTGGCGGCCGCCCTGGCGCTGCCGCTCCTGCTCGTGACCATGGGGCTCCTGTGGCTGCAGACGCGCTTGCTGGGGCGGCGCGGGTACGTGACGCTCACGGGCAAGGGGGGCGCGCGGCGGCTGATTCACCTCGGCTGGATGCGCTGGCCGATGCTGAGCTTCTGCCTGGCGGTGCTGACGTGCTCGGCCGTGCTGCCGTACGTGCTCCTGCTGCTCTACGCCACTGCGCGGACCTGGTCGGAGCCGCTGGGCCTGGCCAACTTCACGCTCGACCACTTCCGGGCGGTGCTGTTCAGCAACAGTGCGGCCCAGCGGGCGATCCAGAACAGCTCGATCCTGGCCCTGGCCGCCGCCACCGTGGCCAGTGCGCTCGGTGCCCTCGTCGCCTACATCGCCGAGCGGCGGTTGCTGGTCGGCGGTCCGCTGCTGCGCGGGCTGGCCATGGCGCCCATGGTGATCCCCGGCATCGTCTTCGCGGTCGGCCTGTTCGCCGGCTACACGCGGCCGCCGCTGGCGCTGTACGGCTCGCTGTGGATCCTCTTCATCGCCTACCTCACGAAGTTCCTGCCCTACGCGTTCATGAACACGGCGGCCGCCGTGAAGAGCGTGCACCCCGAGCTCGAGGAGGCGGCGCGCATCGCGGGCGCCGGCGCACTCACCGCCTTCCGGGACGTGACGGCGCCCCTGATCCGCCTCGGCGTTTTGGCCGGGTGGTTCATCGTGTTCATCTACTCGCTGCGCGAGCTGAGCGCCTCGATCCTGCTCTTCACCAACAAGACGACGGTGATCGGCGTCATGATGCTGGACACCTACGAGTTCGGCTCGTGGCCCCCGGTGAGCGCGCTCGGCTGCATGCTGCTGGCCGTGAACCTGATCGTGGTCGCCGCCGGCTACCGGATCGTGGGCGTCAACTTCCTGGGCGGGACGAAGGAATGACCGGCGGCCTGGTGCTGACCGGCCTCACCAAGCGCTTCGGCGACGCGGTGGCGGTGGACGCCGTCGACCTGCGCATCGAGCCCGGCGAGTTCGTCTCGCTGCTCGGCCCGTCGGGCTGCGGCAAGACGACCACCTTGCGCATGATCGGCGGCTTCGAGGCGATCAGCTCGGGCGATATCCGCATCAAGGGCGAGCGCATCAACGACTTAGTCCCCGAGCGCCGTCCGACATCGATGATCTTCCAGAGCTACGCGGTGTGGCCGCACATGACCGTGGCGGCCAACGTGGCCTACGGCCTGCGCATGCGGAAGGTGCCCCGCGAGCCGGCGCGGCGCCGCGTGCTCGAGGCGCTGCAGCGCGTGCGGCTGGAGACGCTGGCCG
>Ga0134122_10003351_pt1 | contig 11902 bp, 9 predicted proteins | sample KB302_FD_96461 | JGI IMG/M metagenome (GOLD analysis project Ga0134122, IMG submission 96461) | Terrestrial soil microbial communities without Nitrogen fertilizer from Kellogg Biological Station, Michigan, USA - KB3-0-2 | ecosystem: Environmental > Terrestrial > Soil > Unclassified ...
GAAGCCCGCAAGGATATCGCCCGGGTCGACCCCCCCAAGGCCCCCGCGGCACCCAAGGCCGAGCCCGCCAAGGCCGAGCCGGTCAAGAAGGACGTCGCCCGCGCCGAGACGCCCAAGGCGGACTCGGCCAAAGTCGAAGCGCCGAAACCCGTCCTGAAGGCCGAGGCCCCGAAGGTCGAGCCCGCCCCCAAGGCGGAAGCGCCCAAGGTCGAAGCCCCCGCTCCGGTGATCGTGCCGCCGCCGCCCGCCATCGTGGCCCAGGCGACGGTCACTCCCGCTCCGCCGCCCGCCGGCGGCCGCCTCCTGTCCATGGACTTCAAGGACGCGGACGTGATCAACCTGCTCCGCATCCTCGCCGCCGAGAGCGGCCGAAATATCGTGGCGGGCGAGGACGTCAAGGGCAAGGTGTCCATCTCGCTGCGCAACGTGACCTGGGAGCAGGCGCTCGACACCATTCTCGAGGTCAAGGGCCTCCAGAAGGTCGAGCGCGGCAACGTGATCCGCATCGTCTCCACCGAGCAGCTCACCAAGGAGCGTGAGGCGGAGGCGCGAGTCAACGACGCGAAGCTGAAGGCCGAGATCGATACGCGGACCAAGCTCGCCGAGGCGCAGATCAAGGAGCAGGACCTCGCCGCCCGGCGGCTCGCCAACGAGGCGGCCGCGGAGGAGGCGCGCTCGCGCGGTCCCCTGCGCGAGGAGACGGTGCGCCTCTCCTACGCCGACCCGGACGAGGTCGCCAAGACCCTACAGGGCATCCTCGGGATTCCCCCGGAAGGCACCCAGCCCGTGTCCGGCACCATTCCGAGTGTGCCGACGGTGATCAGCAGCAGCGCCCCGAACCTCGCGCTGCCCAGCCAGCCGCCGTTCTCGGCGCTGTACGGGCCGGGGCAGGCGCCCGCGCAGATGGTATCCATCAGCCAGGACGTGCTGGCCAAGGGCATCACCATCCGGTCGCACAAGCCCACCAACACGATCTTCATCCGCCATTACCAGGCGGATCTCGAGCGGATCAAGAAGCTGATCCGCGAGCAGCTCGACATCCCCCTGCCCCAGGTCAAGATCGAGGCCCGCATGGAGATCCTCGACCGCACCGCGCTCGAGGCCATCGGCGTGCAGTGGGGCGGCGCCGCCGCCGGCAACGTGGGCTCGAACACCATTGTGGGCCAGGGCTTCCAGTCCGCGCCCAGCGCGGTGCCGGGCATGACCCTGCCCGCGGTGGGCGGCGTGCTCCAGCCGGACGGCTCGACCGTCGTGACCACCCCCACCGGGGCGCAGGGCATCGCGACCCGCAACTCGAACCTCACGCTCAGCCGGCTCCTCCCCATCGACACCTCGACCGGCCTGCCGATCGGCGGCAACCTGGTCAATATCCCATTCCAGAGTCTGCCCAACGCCTCGCAATTCACGCCCGCCGGCGGCATCGCCTTCGGCATCGTGGGCACCAAGTTCAACATCAACCTCGCCCTGCAGGCGCTGGAGAACCAGGGCAAGACGCGGACCCTTGCCCGGCCGGAGATCGTGACCGTCGAGAACAACAAGGCCGAGGTCTCCCTCGGTGAAGAGATTCCCTACGCCACCGTGAGCTCGGCGGGCACCCAGATCCAGTTCAAGGAAGCGGTGCTCAAGCTCACCGTGACACCGACGGTGACCCGTGAGAAGCTGAACAACGAGGAGATCACGAAGATCAAGATGGTGGTGATCGTCGAGAACAATTCCCGCGGCGACACCATCACGCCCGCCGCGGGCGTCAGCGTGCCCATCATCAACCGCCGCAAGGCGGAGACCCAGGTGCTCATGAGGGAAGGCGAGCGCCTCGTGATCGGCGGTGTGACCCAGTCGGTGCAGCAGAACACCGTCCGGAAGGTCCCGCTCTTCGGCGACATCCCCCTGCTGGGCTGGCTCTTCAAGGCGCGGGAGACCTTCGAGTCGGGGCGCGAGCTGGTGGTCTTTCTGACCCCGTCGCTCGTGAGGTCGGACGGCGCGATCGCGGTCCGGCCCAGATAGCGGCAGCAGTGGGCGCGGCGTTCCGCTTCCTCACCGCGGGTGAATCCCACGGGGAGGCGCTGACCGCCGTCATCGAGGGGCTGCCCGCGGGCCTCCCGCTCACCGAGGCCGACATCAACGGGGACCTCGCGCGCCGCCAGCGCGGCTACGGCCGTGGCGGGCGGATGAAGATCGAGCGCGACGAGGTCCACATCTCCGCCGGCGTGCGCGGAGGGCTCACCCTGGGGAGCCCGATCACGCTGACCGTCCAGAACCGCGACTGGGAAAACTGGAAGCAGACCATGGCGGTGGGCGACCAGCCCGCGGGCGCCTCCCCGAAGACGGTGACCCGCCCCCGCCCCGGCCACGCCGACCTGGCGGGGGCCATGAAGTACAACCACCGCGACATCCGCAACGTGCTGGAGCGCTCCAGCGCCCGCGAGACCACCGCGCGGGTGGCGGTGGCCGGCGTGGCCCGGCGGCTCCTCCGCGAGTTCGGCATCACCATCCTGAGCCACGTCACCGAGATCGGCGGCGTGCGCATCGGGCCTCTCGCGCAGCCCTGGGACGAAATCGCGCGGCGCGCGGAGGCCAGCGAGGTCCGCTGCGCCGATCCGGAGGCGGAGCGGCTCATGATCGAGGCCATCGACGCCGCCAAGGGCAAGGGCGACACCCTGGGCGGAGTGTTCGAGGTGGTGGCCCTTGGCTGTCCGGTGGGCCTGGGCTCCTACGTGCACTGGGACCGCAAGCTCGACGGACGGCTCGCGCAGGCCTTCTGCTCCATTCATGCCATCAAGGGCGCCGAGATGGGCATGGGCTTCGAGGCGGCGCGCCGCCCGGGCTCGGAGGTCCACGACGAGATCCTTCTCGATGCCGCGGGCGGGTTCACCCGGAGCACCAACAGCGCGGGCGGTCTCGAGGGCGGCGTCACCAATGGCCAGCCGGTGATCGTGCGCGCCGCCATGAAGCCCATCTCGACGCTGCGCCGGCCCCTCCGCTCGGTGGATATCCAGAACAAGGAAGCGGTGGAGGCGGTGGTGGAGCGCAGCGACGTGGTGGCCGTGCCGGCGGCGGGTGTCGTCGGCGAGGCGATGATGGCCATCGTGCTGGCCGGGGCCTTCCTGGAGAAGTTCGGCGGCGATAGCGTCGACGAGATCCGCCGCAACTATCAGGCCTATCGGGACTATCTCAAGAGCTGGTAACGCGGCGCCTCCCGGCGCGGCCGGGTACACTACCCTCATGCACGACATCTCGGTGAAGCTCGGCTCGCGATCCTATCGGATCGTGGTGGACGCCGGAATACTCGGACGCGTCGGGCCCGAGCTCAAGGGCCTGGGGGTCGGCGGCAAGGTCGCGCTCTTCTCCGACGCGGGCATCCTCGCCCGTCTGGGGGGACCGGTCCGAAGCAGCCTCGCGGCCGCCGGCTTCGACGTCACCGTGGTCGAGCTGCCCGCGGGCGAGGCGGCCAAGAGCGTGGAGGTAGCGAGCCGGGGCTGGGACGCCCTGCTCACCGCGGGCCTGGACCGTGGATCCACGGTGGTGGCGCTGGGGGGCGGCGCGGTGGGTGATCTGGCGGGCTTCGTCGCCGCCACCTACATGCGAGGGGTCAACTTCGTCCAGCTCCCGACGACGCTCCTCGCCCAGGTGGATGCGTCCATCGGCGGAAAGACCGCCATCGACCATCCTCGGGCCAAGAATCTCGTCGGCGCCTTCCACCAGCCCCGGCTCGTCCTCGTGGATCCGGCGGCCTTGACCACCCTGCCCGAGCGCGAGTTCCGCTCCGGGCTGGCCGAAGTCATCAAGCACGGCATCGTGCTGGACGCCGACTACTTCGCCGACCTCGAGAAGCACCTGGTGCCCCTGCTGGCACGCGACATCGAGACGCTGACCCGGGTGGTCGCGGGCTCCTGCCGGCTGAAGGCCAGCGTGGTGGAGCGCGACGAGCAGGAGGCCGAGTTGCGCGCGGTGCTCAACTACGGGCATACCATCGGCCACGCGGTCGAGGCGGTGACCGGCTACGCGCGCTGGACCCACGGCGAGGCGGTGTCCCTGGGGATCGCCGCCGAGGCTCGGCTGGCCGAGCGGCTCGGCGTCGGCAGCCGAGAGACCGCCGTCCGGCAGATCGAGCTGCTCCGGGCGGTGGGCCTGCCGGTCCGGGATTCGGGCGCCGCCCCGCTGGCGGTGCTCGAGGCCCTCGGGCGCGACAAGAAGGCCCGCGAGGGCCGAGTCCCCTTCGTCCTCGCGCCGGCCATCGGCCGTTTCACCGTCGTCTTCGACGTGCCCCGCGAGGCCGTGCTCGAGACTCTCCAGGAGCTGGGGTGACGCACCGGGGGTCCGGGGACCCCCACCAGGCGGCGTCGACCTTCGCGGCCGCTCCATGGCTGATCCATCTGGGAGCCGCGGTGCTTCTCGTCCTGGTCACCGTGCTGACCTTCCTGCCCGGGCTCGAGGGCGCTTTCCTGGAATGGGACGATCGCGAGAACTTCCTCCACAACCCGCATTTTCGCGGCCTGGGCCCCGCCCAGCTCCGCTGGATGCTCACGACGGGCCTCCTCGGCCACTGGATGCCCCTCACGTGGCTCTCGCTCGCCGTGGACTGGACCATATGGGGGCTGTATCCCTTCGGCTATCACCTCACCAGCCTCGGTCTCCATGCGGTCTGCGCGGTCCTGGTCTATGCCTTGGCCCGTCGCCTCTTCGCACTCACCGCCCGGGGCCTCCCCCCACCCCTGCACGCGGTCGGGGCCGTGGTGGCCGCGCTCCTCTTCGCGATTCATCCCCTGCGCGTCGAGTCCGTGGCGTGGATCACCGAGCGGAGGGATGTCCTGGCCGGCGTCTTCTTCCTGGGCGCGGTGCTGGCCTATCTGGCGCGCTGGGATGCCGACGGAACCCCGCGCCCGCAGGCCCGGCTCCGCTATCTCGCGGTGCTGGCCCTCGTCGCCGCCGCGCTCCTGTCGAAGGCCATGTCGGTCAGCCTCCCGGTGGTGCTCCTGATCCTCGACGTCTATCCGCTTCGCCGACTCAGCTTGCGCCCGCGGGACTGGCTGAGCGAGGACGCGCGGCCGGTGTGGCTGGAGAAAGTGCCCCTGGCGCTCCTGAGCGCGGGCGCCACGCTCAACGCCATCGTCATCAACTCGGGCATCGGCAACCTGACCTCGATCGAGCGCGTGGGCCTGCTCGACCGCCTGGCCATCTCCCTCTACTCCCTGGCGTTCTATCCGTGGAAGACCCTCTTTCCCATCGGGCTCTCCCCGATGTACGAGCTGCCCAGCCCGCTCGAGCCCGGGCGCTGGCCCTTCGTCGCGGCGGCGCTGGCGGTGGTGGGGATCACCGCGGGGTGCGTCCTCCTGGCGCGCCGCTGGCCGATGCTGGCCGCGGCCTGGGCCGCCTATGTGGCGATGACCCTGCCGGTGGCGGGGCTCGTCCAGAATGGCTTCCAGATCGCCGCTGATCGGTACACCTATCTGCCCTGCGTGCCGTGGGCCCTGCTTGCCGGCAGTGGCCTTCTCGCGCTCGCCCAGGGGCGCCGGCGCCTCTTCGTCCCCGGAATCGCGCTCTCCGCGCTTCTCATCGCGGTCCTGGCCACGCTGAGCTGGCGGCAGACGCAGATCTGGCGGGACACCGAGACCCTGTGGCGGCACGCCCTGTCCGTCGCGCCTTCGGCGGTGGCCCACGCGAACCTGGGCCTCGTCCTGGCGCAGCGCGGCCAGGCGGCGGCAGCCATCCCGCACTACCACGCGGCGCTCATCATCCAGCCTCGCTACCCCGAGGCCTGGAGCAATCTCGGATTGGCCCAGCTCGAGGGGGGCGATCGGGCGGGGGCCGAGCGCAGCCTGAGGGAGGCCATCCGGCTCAAGCCGACATTCTCCGCGGCGTGGAGCAACCTGGGCCTGATCCTGGCCCGACGCGGAGAGACGGCCCCGGCGATCGCGGCGTATCGCGAGGCGCTCCGGCTCCGGCCGGACAACGCCGAGGCCCACGGCAATCTCGGAGGCTTGCTCGACGCCGGGGGCCAGGGCGAGGAGGCGCTCGCCCATCTGCGCGAGGCCGTGCGACTCCGGCCCGAGTCCGAGCAGACCCACGGGAACCTCGGCACCTATTTCGCGCGACGGGGCGAGCTGCGGACGGCGGCGGTCCACTTCGAGGAAGCGCTGCGGCTTCGCCCCGCTTCAGCCGAAGCGCACAATAACCTCGGGCTGGCGCTGGCTCAGCAGGGCCGGCTCGAGCTCGCGGCCGGGCATTTTCGCGAGGCCGTGCGCTTGCGGCCCGACTACCGGGACGCGCACGTCAATCTCGCTCGCGCCCAGGCCGAGCTGGCCAAGCGATGACGGTCGAGAGGGGCCAACCCGTTTGACTCGCCCCCCTGGGCCCGCGTATAACTGGACCGCCATGGTTCAGCCGGTTCCGCGGGCCGGCTCCGGTGTGGCGGCTGACGATGCCGCGCAGGCCGCGGCCATACGCCGTCATGAAGAGCGCCTGGCCAAGGATCCCGCTTCGCTGGCCTTCGCTCCCCTCGCCGACGCCTATCGAAAGGTCGGCCGGGCGCAGGAGGCCATCCGGCTCTGTCGCGAGGGCATCGACCGCTTCCCGCACTACACGACGGCCCGCCTGATCCTCGCCAAGGCCCTGCTCGATGAGGGCCTGGTCGACGAGGCCGGCGCGGCGCTGGAGGCCATCGTGTCCGCGGGGGCCCGGGACGCGGAGGCGCACCGCCTGCTCGGCGAGCTCCATCGAAAGGCGGGGCGCCTGGAGCCCGCGCTGGGCCATCTGGAGCAGGCGGCCCGGCTGGATCCCGGAGATCGCGAGTCGCGCCTGGCCGCGGAAATGCTGCGGGGGCGCGGGCAGGCGCCGGAGGGCTCGCCGCTGGCGGCGCTGCTCGCCGACGACACGTTCGCCACGGAGACGTTCGGCACGGTTTGCCTCGAGCAAGGGCTGGTGGACGAGGCGGCTCAGATCTTCCTGCGCCGTCTCAACAAGGATACGGGCGACCCGGTCGCCCGGGAGCGACTGGAGCAGGCGCTCCGGATCAAGACGCAACGACGGAAGGGGCCATAGAACCATGGTAGTGTCCACGGCGGATTTCAAGAAGGGCCTGAAGATCCAGCTCGACGGGCAGCCGTACAGCATCGTCGACTTCCAGCACGTCAAGCCGGGCAAGGGCGGCGCCTTCGTCCGCACCAAGCTCAAGCACATGCGGCAGGGGCGGGTCATCGACAATACGTTCCGCGCCGGAGAGAAAGTGGAGCTGGTGGACTTCGAGGAAAAGCAGATGCAGTTCATGTACCGGGACGATCGCTACCACTTCATGGACACGGAGACCTACGAGCAAATCTCGCTCTCCGAGGACGAGGTGGGCGACGCCCGCGACTATCTCAAGGAGAATACCGAGGTGGAGATGCTCTTCATCGACGGCAGTCCCGCCACCGTGGAGCTGCCGAACTTCCTCGAGCTCCAGATCGTCAAGACCGATCCCGGCATCCGGGGCGACACCGCCTCGGGCGGGTCCAAGCCGGCCACCCTCGAGACCGGCGCGGTGGTGCAGGTCCCCCTCTTCCTCAACGAGGGCGACGTGGTCAAGGTGGACACGCGGAGCGGCGACTACCTGGGTCGCGTCGCGGCGGCGGGGTAAGCGGCGGTGCCCGCGCGGAAGAGTGCGCCCAAGAACCCGGGGGCGGGCGCGGCCCCCACGGTGAGCGAGCTCGTCGAGCTGGCGGTGAAGCATGACCTCGCCGAGCTGGAGGTGGAGCAGGGTGGGGCGCGCATCCGCGTGGTGCGCGAGCGTGCGGCGGGCATGGTGGCGGCCGCACCGCGCACGGAGGGTTCCCCCGCCACGATCACCGCCCCCGTCGCGGAGCCCGCGGTGGCCGCGCACCTGATCCGCGTCGACGCCCCCATGGTGGGGACCTTCTACCGCTCGCCGGGGCCCGACGCGGGCCCCTTCGTCCAGGAAGGGGACACCGTGAAGGAAGGCCAGGTGCTCTGCATCATCGAGGCGATGAAGCTCATGAACGAGATCGAGTCCAAGGCCTCGGGACGCATCGTCAAGATCCTGGTCGAGAACGCCCAGCCGGTGGAGTTCGGCCAGGGACTCTTCCTCGTCGAGCCGAGGACGTAGTCGCCGGCGTGTTCCACAAGATACTCATCGCGAATCGGGGCGAGATCGCGCTCCGGGTGCTCCGGACCTGCCGCGAGATGGGCATCCGCACCGTGGTCGCCCACTCCACCGCCGACACCGACTCCTTGCCCGTCCGTCTTGCCGACGAGTCCATCTGCATCGGCCCCGCGGAGTCCCGCGCCAGCTATCTCAATATCCCTAGCATCATCTCCGCCGCCTCCATCACCGACAGCGAGGCCATCCACCCCGGCTACGGCCTCTTGTCGGAGAACGCCGCCTTCGCGGAGATCTGCCGGGCCTGCGGCATCACCTTCATCGGCCCCTCGCCGGAAGCGATCCGGCTGATGGGCGACAAGGCGCAGGCGCGCGAGATGGCCAAGGCCGCGGGGGCGCCGGTGGTGCCGGGCAGCGAGGGACCGCTCCACGGCGTGGACGAGGCGCAGGACCTGGGCGATCGCATCGGCTATCCGGTGATGCTCAAGGCCGCCGCCGGCGGCGGCGGGCGCGGCATGCGCATCGTGCGCGCGCGGGACGAGCTGCCGCGGGCCTTCGCCACCTGCCAGGCGGAGGCTCAGAAGGCCTTCTCCTCCTCCGAGCTCTATCTCGAGAAATTCGTCGAGGAGGCGCGGCACGTGGAGGTGCAGGTGCTGGGGGACCGCAACGGTATCCGGGTGCATCTGGGCGAGCGGGACTGCTCGGTGCAGCGGCGCCACCAGAAGCTCGTCGAGGAGTCCCCCGCGCCCTCCATCTCCGCCGCCACGCGCGCCGGCCTCTACCGGGCCGCCCTCGCGGTGGCCAACGCCGTCAACTATGTCTCCGCGGGCACGGTGGAGTTCCTCGTCGCGCGAGACGGCAGCTTCTACTTCATCGAGATGAACACGCGCATCCAGGTCGAGCATCCCGTGACGGAGTTCCTCACCGGGCTCGACATCGTACGCGAGCAGATCCGCATCGCCGCCGGAGAGTCGCTCGGCTACAAGCAGGAGGCCGTCCGCTTCGCTGGGCACGCGCTGGAGTGCCGGATCAATGCCGAGGATCCGGAGACCTTCGTTCCCTCGCCCGGCCGCGTGACGGTGTGGGTGCCCCCGGGCGGCCGCAACGTCCGGGTGGACAGCCATCTTCACGCGGGCTACACGGTGCCCCCCCACTACGACTCCCTCGTGGCCAAGATCATCGTGCATGGAACGGATCGCGCCGACTCCATCGCGCGCATGCAGCGCGCGCTGGCCGAGACCCTGATCGAGGGCGTGAAGACCACCATCCCCTACCATCAGAAGCTCCTCTCCGATCCCGCCTTCGTCTCGGGCGAGTTCACCCTGCCCCGCCTCGAGCAGTCGCTCTAGCCCTCTGTGCCGCTGCCGTCGCCGCTGTACGTGATCCTCGACCGGGAGGTCGCGCGCGGACGGGCCCTACCCGAGCTGCTGGGCGCGGTGCTCGCGGGAGGGTGCCGCCTGGTACAGCTGCGAGAGAAGACGCTCCCCATGGTGGAGCTCCTGCCCCTGGCCCGCGAGCTCCAGGCCCGCTGTCGAGCCGCGGGCGCCCGCTTCATCGTGAACGACCGCGCCGATCTCGCCCTCGCGGCGGAGGCGGATGGGCTGCACGTGGGGCAGGACGACCTCCCCGCCGCCGCTGCGCGCCGGCTCCTGCGCCCCGGCATGATTCTCGGCGTCTCCACTCACGACGAGGCGCAGGCCCGCCTGGCCCTCGCGGACGGGGCCGACTATGTCGCCGTCGGGAGCATGTTCCCTACCGGGAGCAAGGTCGGCTTCCAGCTCGTCGGACCCGCCCTGCTCCGGCGGGTGCGCCCCCTGATCTCCGTCCCCCTGGTCGCCATCGGGGGGATCACGGAGGCCAATGTCGCCGAGGTGATCCAGGCGGGGGCGGACGCGGTCGCGGTCATCTCGGCCGTGTGCGGGGCCCTGGATCCGGCGGCCGCAACCGCGCGTTTCCTAGAGGCCATTGCCCGAGCCCGCGCCGGGGGAGGCGACCGTTGACGGAGGGGCAAAAACCGTTATAATGCTGGCGCCATTAACCTAACTCGTTGTTGTCTTGGAGGATTGAAGCGATGAGAAACGCACGATTCCGGGTCGTCCTCATAGCGCTGGCAGCGCTCGCGCTGGTGCTCCCTTGGAGCGGCGAGGTGCCTGCCCAGAGCAAGGGCACGATCAAGATCGCCACCCAGAGCCCGCTGTCCGGCGGACAGGCCGCGCTCGGCGAAGGCATCAAGCTCGGCACCCAGCTCGCGGTGGACAAGCTGAAGGGCCCGCTGGAGAAGATGGGCTTCAAGGTGGAGCTGGTGCCGTTCGACGACCAGGCCAAGCCCGACGTCGGCGTCGCCAATGCCGCCAACATCGCCGCCGACAAGGACATCCTCCTCGTCGTCGGCCACCTGAACTCGGGCGTCGCCATCCCCTCCTCCGAGAAGTACAAGGAGTCGCAGCTGGCGATGATCTCCCCCGCCAACACCAACCCCACCATCACCGATCGCAACTACCTGAACGTGAGCCGCGTCTGCGGCCGTGATGACGTGCAGGGCGTGGTGGGCGCCGATTTCGCGAAGTCCAAGGGCTGGAAGACCGCCTACGTGATCCACGACAAGACCACCTACGGCCAGGGCGTGGCGGAGTTCTTCAAGGCCAGCGCCGAGAAGAGCGGCATCAAGGTGCTGGGCTTCGAGGGCACCGAGGAGAAGTCGAACTTCGACCCCATCCTCACCCCCATCAAGGCCAAGAACCCCGACCTGATCTACTTCGGCGGCATCTACGATCAGGCGGCCCCGTTCTTCAAGCAGGCGCGCGAGAAGGGCGTCAAGTCGGCCTTCATGGGACCGGACGGCATGGACTCCTCGGACCTCACCAAGATCGCCGGTGCCGCGGTGAAGGGCATGTTCTACACCTCGGTGGCGGGCCCGGTGGACGTGTATCCCGCGGCCAAGGCGTTCAAGGCCGAGTACAAGGAAAAGTTCAAGAAGGACCCGGAGCCCTTCGCGGCGCAGGCCTATGACTCGGCCGCGCTCGGGCTGAAGGCCATCGAGGCCGCCGCCAAGGCGGCGGGCGGGAAGGTGCCGAGCCGCGAGCAGGTGTCGGTGCAGGTCCGCAAGGCCAAGTACTCCGGATTGACCGGCTCCGTGGAATTCGACGAGAAGGGTGACCCCAAGAAGGCGCTGTACTTCGTCCTGCAGGTGGCCAACGAGGATCCGGCCAAGTGGGGCGAGAACAAGGAAGTGAAGCGGCTGTCCATCGCAGCGCCGCCGCTGAAGAAGTCCTAAACATCCGAGCGCACCCTCGAGGGGGAGGGGCCGGCTAGCGGCCCCTCCCCTTTTTTGGTTTTCGGGGTTCCATGGACTTCGAGCTTCTCGTCGGGATCTTCCCGCAGGTCCTCCTCGACGGCCTGATCCTGGGCTTCATGTACGCCCTGATCGCGCTGGGGTACACCATGGTCTACGGTGTGCTCGAGTTCATCAATTTCGCCCATTCCGAGATCTTCGTGGTGGGCGCCTTCGTGGGCGTGGAGGTGCTCCTCACCTTCAAGGCGATGGGACTGCTCGAGGTCCTCTCGCCCTTTCTCGTCCTCATCGTGGTGCTGCTGGTGGGCATGCTGGCGAGCGGGCTCCTCGCCGTCTCCGTGGAACGCATCGCCTACCGCCCGCTGCGCGGCGCGCCCCGGCTGATCCCGTTGATCTCCGCCATCGGCGTGTCCTTCTTCCTCCAGGACGCGGTCCGCCTCTTCGAGAGCATCTGGCGGAACGCCTTCAACCTCGTTTACCCGACCATGGACACCCTGAACCTGCGCTTCGAGCTCACC
>Ga0134122_10003353_pt1 | contig 11897 bp, 11 predicted proteins | sample KB302_FD_96461 | JGI IMG/M metagenome (GOLD analysis project Ga0134122, IMG submission 96461) | Terrestrial soil microbial communities without Nitrogen fertilizer from Kellogg Biological Station, Michigan, USA - KB3-0-2 | ecosystem: Environmental > Terrestrial > Soil > Unclassified ...
GTGTTCACGTCCGGAACGTTCGACCAGATGCTCGTCGCCACGATGACGCAGGAACGCCTCGTGGCGATGATGTCCGGATTCTTCGGTGCGCTTGCGCTGCTTCTTGCCGGCCTTGGGCTCTACGGCATCGTGGTGCAGGCGGTGAACGCGCGTCGAACGGAAATCGGGCTGCGCATGGCCCTCGGCGCTCAGGCGACCGGCATCGTCCGGCTCGTCTTCCGTCGCGTCGGCGTTCTTATCGCCTCGGGCCTGGTGCTCGGCCTGGCCGGCAGCTGGTGGGCCGCACGATTCGTGGCGCCGCTGCTCTTCCAGGTCGAGGCGCGTGATCCGATGACGTTCTCGGGCACGGCCGCCGTCCTGGTTGCCGTGGGCGTGCTGGCGGCGTGGGTCCCTGCACGGCGCGCCGCGAGGCTCGACCCGGCGACCGTTCTGCGAGAGGGATGACGTCGCTCGACCGCGACGGCGGTTCCAACAACTATTCCTTACAGATAGAGTCGAGCGCTGCACTCAGCCGCACACAGCTCCGGGACTGGCGCCAGAGTCAGCCTAGCGAACCAGAACGTCGATGGTGTCGGCACCACCAACTTGCGAGCATGATAGCGGTACCAGTCAACAGTAGCGTTGATGGCTCAGGCGTAGGCGACGACTGTTCGGTTTCAATATTAAACAGAGTGGTGCGGCCGCTGAAGAGCATTCCAGGTAGTTCCGTAATCGAGTAGGCGAATCCGAATCGGCTGAGCGCAAAATGGGTCCTCGGCTCTACCAAACAAAAGCACCCCAGTGTGCCAATCGTGGCGCTGGTTAAAGACCCGTCTTCTGGCAGTAAAAGCAGCTCAAACAAGTCGGCATTTTCACGCGTCCAATGGATCCCGTCCCATGAGAACGAAATAGCATCCGCCCCGAACCCGTCAGGATCAGCGATTTCAATGAAATTCTGGCCACCAGTGAGTACGCCAGGTCTTAGGAGCAGGTCGCTTGAAAATGAGAAGGACCCTCTTGCGATGTCATTACCATGAACAGGGTCGACCGCTGGACTGAACTCTGTGACAGCATTGTCGCCCGTGACGACAAAGTCGACACGGATTGTGTCGGCGTTCGCAACGGTGGAGCACATGAGGACGCAAGCAACGACCCAAACAATGCGGCGGTCATACGTCATGGCATCACCTCCACCGGTGCAGAGCGCGGCTCCATGCCAGTGAACTGGCGCGTCTCGTCGACGTTCGGGGCCGTGCAACAGGCACGCCAGGCAACCATCGGTGGGCCGTTGAAGTGGTATATGACGACAGAGTCGGCGTCCGCTTCCCGGCGTGCGGTTAGAGCTGCGCCTCTGAGGCGACGAGCAGCAAAACGAAGAATCGCTTTGCGCATCTTCGGCACCTCCTTCCCCACGCCATCAAATGGGCGCGCTGCGCGTATCGGTACAACGTGGCACTTCTTGTTGACTTGCGTAGGTGGGCGACAAACGTCGCGATCCTGGCGCGATGCGCGATTATTGCAATCGGCGCGACTCGGTAGCGGGACAGGGCGCAAGCAGTTGGGTGATGAGCTAGAATCACGGCCATTCGGATGCTCCGTTCCATTTTCTTGACGAGCAGCGGCAAGCGAAGGCCCGTCGTCGGCTTGGTCCTCGGATTGATCGCCGTGGCGATCGTGTGGGCGCTCGAACGAACGGCCTGGGCGAGTTGGGTGGACGCGGCCGTGACGATGCTCCTCTTCGTCGCCGCGGCGCTCATGGTGCGCCGAAACATCCGTGAGGGGCAGTATCGGATTCGATAGAAGAACTCGGTCGCAACCGCGGCGGATGACTCACGTCACGGTGCAGCGACATGAGTAGATCCGGGATCTACGGCTCGGACTGGCTGAACCGCAGTTCGTTCAGGACGCTTTCGAGCCGACCATCGCATCGCGTCGGACAGCCAACGCGAAACCTCCGAGCACAAACACAGCGAGCGACATCAACTCGAGTGGGATGCGGCGTGGATAACTAAGGGTGACGTCATAGGTTCCCTCCTTCGGCGCCCGGAACGCAAGCTGACCGTGGTTCGCAAAGAGTGGCACATCCGCGTCCGACGTATACGCACGCCACGCGGGAAAATAGTTGGTGCGGACCACCACCAGGGCGCCCTCGCGCGTTCCGGACAACGCGATGGTTGCGCTGAGCGGGGTCGGGTTCTGGAGACTCGCGAGCCCCACTTCGGCAACGGCCGATCGAGCGTCACTATCTCGCAGCTCATATTGCGTCCATCGTCCATTCGTCCACCGCTTTGCAAACAGAGCCGGCGCCGCGTCGAGGTACGCTTTCGTCGCGACAGACCAGACGACAAGCTGATGAACACCCCATTTGTGGAGCTCCGTGCGTAAATCCTCGGTTGAAGTGCGTGAGAGGTAGGTGCCGCGGTATGCTCCTGCGGCGATGACCTGGCCGCGCAACGGCGTCCAGTGCCATGTGTCCCATTGCTGACTGTAGAACCGGCGCCCGGTCGCGGCGGGAAGCAGCGCCTCGAAATGGACGCCGAACGGCGTCCGCTCCGACTGCCGGCCCGGTTCCGCATTCAGGTCGAGATGCGGGCTCGCCTCGAGAAGCACCAGATGTCCGTCCAGATGCGCCAGCCGATCGACCAGAGCGGCATCGAACTCGCGGACGTCGTGGACGTGGTCTAGTGGTGCGTGTGCCGTCTGCGGATACAACCCCACGATGGCCGTCAAGGCGAGTGCGAGTGGGCGCGAGCCGGATTGCGTACCGATGAACCAGGCCAATGGCGTACCTGTCAGTGCGGCGAGCATGTGCATCTCGCGAGCGAACAGATAGCCGACCTCTCTGACGTTGAGCCGCAACATGACCATCGTGGCGAGCACAGCCCAGGCGTAAAAGTGCGGGCGGCTGCCGTCGCCGCGTGCCGCTACCCACGCGAGAACGACCAGGAACACATTCGTCAACGACGTGTAGTCGTTGAACCACCGATGAGGATGCAGGAGGATTTCGGCGTTGTAATAAACCTGGTGTGCAACGCTCGACCAATTGATCGGCCCCGGCGCGTAGATCACGTTGTTAGTGATGTAGAACCGTGGATACAAGAGCAATTCAATGAACTGCGGCGCCGCCGCGACACCCGCAACGCCGGCGATCGCGGCCAGACGGACACCTCGCCACCAATCTCGATAGAAGGCGATTTCGACGGCGAGATATATCAGCGCATACCCGAAGAACGCGGTATGCGTGTAGAGCGCGAGCGTGAGCCCAAGCAGCGTCAGCGCATCGCCCGCTCTGAAGCCGAGTCGCGCCATGCGGCTGCCACCGAGAGCGACCATCGCACAGAATACGCCGGCAATCGAATTGGTGTCGCCATTCGGCATCAGCGTACCGAACATGCCGGCGACGCACATCAACGTAAAGAACCCGGCCAGCCACGCGACCTCCTTGTGTCCGTCGGCGCGGACGTCGAAATACACAATCAACGGAATGCCGAAGACCAGCATGGCGTGCAGGACGTGGTAGCCGAGGCGATCCCCAAGGATAATCATCGGTAGCGCGCCCAGCATGGTCATCGTCTGGCCCAAGTCACCTGACGTCCAGTAACCGCCGAGAAACGACCATTGCCAGCCGACAACCGCACCGTGGCGCAGTAGCGAGACGCCGTCAGCGGTCCCCTGGAATCGCGGAACCCAGTCGTCGCCGAAAGGGATGAGCCGCCAGGAGGCTGGTGGAAACGTCCAGAACAGGAGGACCGCCAGCCAGATCCATCCTGCGGCGAAGAGCCAGCGCGCGAGCGGCACCCGACTCTCGCGGCCTACATCACTTCTGAACGCGACACACAACGTGGCCACCACCAGTGCCGTGGCATACCAGGGGCGCTTCGGTCCGTTGAGGCCGCCCACGTACGCAGCCCATTTGGTGGTCAGCAGGAAGTTCAGCCAGGCAAACGCCAGCGAAACCGCTAGGGCGACGCGTGCCTTCACCGGCACTCCAAGGGGCCGATGGGCACGAGAACACTGAACTTCACGATAGCGACCATGGGATGGTAATGCTCGAGAAGGGACGCCACTCGTGGATCTTGCCGAATATCTGTCAGGACGTCGAATGTCCGCCGCAGCGACCGTGAGTCAGGGTCAACCGTATCGATACGCAGGAGCCGAGGCGGCGATGACACGCTGGATTTCGTTCATAATCGACGACAGACTCCATTCGGGCGAAGCGGGTTCGAATGTAATGTCCACTCGTACCTTCAGATGCCCTGCACCGTCGCTTGCCGCCACCCGACGCTGACTGGACATCATCCGAGTGCCGGGTGTTGAAGTTGTCGACTCCCAACTTGACCCTCCCCCATCTCACGGAGCCGGCCAGAATGGTGAACACGCTACAGCGCGGCTTCCAGAGTTCCGTGAGACTCGGTCGGCGCAGGCCCGGACCCATCGGGCTGATCGTCCTCATCCTTGGCCTCGGAATCGGGGGGACCACGGCGGCGCTCAACGTCGCGTCGAGCGTACTGCTCAGCCCTCTCCCAGTCGTAAATGAGTCCAGACTCGTTCTGATTGCGAAGACACTCTCGGCGGGATCGACGTTGGTGCCGTTCTCGTATGCCGAGATTGCGGCCTGGCGCGACGCGTCCCGTACGCTGGAGTCCGTGGCCGGCGTCCAATACGATGGCGCGTGGCCGTGGGCGGCCCAATACCGCGATCGCACGCTGACCGTCACGGGGGCGACCGTGACGGGCGATTTCTTCGCGACCTTGGGCGAAGAGCCGGTCTTCGGCCGGTTGCTCAGGGCCGCAGATGCCAAGGTCGGATCGGATGAACGTAGTTGTGCTCGGCTACGGGCTGTGGCGCCGCCAGTTCGGGGGAAATCCGAAGATTATCGGCCAGCGACTGCGCCTGAACGGACGAGAGGCGACAATCGTCGGCGTCGCGCCGAGCGGTTTCGCGTTTCCGAAAGGTGCGGAAGTGTGGCAACCGCTCATCGCTGCGCCGGGGGTATTGCAAGAAGGATGGTTCACGCTGCTGGGCCGCTTGAAACCCACTGCCACACTCGCGCAAGCGAGCGACGAGGCGTCCGCCTTACTGACGCAACTGCGTTGGGCGGCGGCTCCACACTCCCCGCAAAATGCTCGTACTCGTGTGGTGGCGCTGAAGGATGCCGTTATTGGAGATGTCAGGCCGGTGATGGCGCTATTTGTCGCGGCGGCCGTTCTCCTGTTTCTCGTGGCGTGCATCGACGTGGTGATTCTTCAGTTGGTGCGCGGCACGGAGCGTGCGCGAGAGATCTCCGTCCGCGCGGCACTAGGGGCAACGCCGTCGGTCCTCATTGGAGAACTGGTCGCCGAAACGTCGCTGTGGGTGGCAGTCGGCGGCGGAGTCGGTACCTTTGCGGCGTACTGGTTACAACATTCACTCGTGTCTACTGCCCCAGCAGCAATTCCCCGACTGGACACCATTCACTTCAGCGTTCGAACGCTCATGTGGGTCGCTGGCGCCGGGTTGCTCTCAATCTTGATCGCGGGTATCGCACCGGCGGTGTGGACGGTTCGGTCCGCGCTCTACAGCCGATTACGGGGCACCGGCTCCGATAGTTCTTCCAGCTCTCGCGCCCAGATCGGTCGGCAGGTGCTCGTCGCGGCACAACTCGCGTTCGCGCTGATGGTGACCGTCGCCGGCGCTCTGCTCGTTCATACGCTGCAGCATTTGCAGTCCGCCGACCTCGGCTTCTCGCCGGCGAAGTTAAGCGTGGCGCAAGTCCCGCTCGTGGGAGCGGCCTATGACGATCCCGAGCGGCGTTTGCGAGTGTTCGACGAATTGGTCGGTCGAGTGCAAGCCGCTCCAGGTGTCGTCGCCGCGACGCCAGTACTGTTGCGACCGTTCACGGGAACGGAAGGATGGGACGCGACGTTTGCGGTGGAGGGCCAACGAGCGGATGACGCAGCCGCGAACCCTGGCCTCCATCTGGAGGCGGTGGCGCCCAACTACTTCTCGACCCTCGGTGTTTCACTCATTCGCGGCCGCGCGTTCACGGAATCCGATCGCAAGGGCGCGCTTCCGGTCGCCATCCTTGGCGAGTCGCTCGCCCGGCGTGCGTGGCCGGATGCATCCCCCGTGGGGAAGCGACTCAAGTTCGGAGGCGCCGACAGTCCTGCTCCGTGGATGACGGTCGTCGGCGTGGTGCGTGACTTGCGCTACCGGGACGTCAAGGCTCCGCCGCCGGCCATCTATGTGCCATTGCGACAGTCGCCATTCCCTCCCCGATTCCTGGTCCTGCGTGCAAGCGTGGACCATCTGCCAATCCTGGCGATCACTCAACGGGCGCTCCAGGAAATCGATGCGACCGAGCCCGTGACGGAGGCCGCCACGATTGACGACCTCCTCAAGACGCAGCTCGCCGGCCCGGAATTCCACATGTTCGCGTTGGTCCTGTTCGCGCTCGTTGCGGTTCTTCTGGCCGGCGTCGGCGTATTCGGGGTGCTCGGGGCATTCGTGGCACAGCGCAGCCGCGAGGTCGGGCTCCGAGTCGCCCTTGGTGCCAACGGCAGGCAGGTGCGTCGGCTGGTTCTCTCTAAAGTTGGATGGCCGGTGGGGCTCGGCCTGATCGGCGGCACGTCTCTCGCGTTCGCCACGACTCCGTTTCTGGGTCCACTCCTGTTTCGGGTGAGCGCCTACGACGTTTCGTCCTTCGCCGCCGGCTGGATCGTGCTGCTCGCGATCACAGCGCTCGCCTCGCTCATTCCAATCCGCAGAGCCGCAAGGATTGACCCTGTCGTGCTGTTGCGATCTGAGTAACCGAGACTGTGATTGACCGCGGTGCCTTTCACACGGCACGCACTCCGCAGGCTCGTGCCGCGCGTCTCGCGGAGCCGCTCCACCGCCTCGCGCCGAGCCGTGGTGCCCAGCCAGCATTCTGCCCCTCGAACCGACGAGCTGATTGTAGAGCTGCATAGCGAAAGCCGCGAGCGAATCTTCTTTCACCCGACGGGCAAACTCGCAGTGCTAGACTCCGTCAAGGACCAAACTCTCGATGCATCTCTGACCAGCGTCGTGCGAAAGGAAAAACGTCATGGTTCGCAAACTCACGGTTGTTGTCGGACTGGCGATCTCGCTGGTGGTTGCGCGAAAAACATCAGCCGATCCTATCGGACCTGACGCCTTTGTTTCGCCGAGCCTAATTGATTTCGAGTCCGCTCCCGACGGCCGAATCGACGGCCGCTACAGCAGTCAAGGTGTGACCTTCTCCGAACTGTTTGGTGGGGGGTTTGCAGATGTCGGGACAGGCTCTGGCATCACCGGAGTCGCTACGAATTTTCCGGTTTTCGTCGGGTGCCCTGCAGGAGGATGCCCGGACGCGAACGCGCGGTTTTCGAGTCTCAATACCCGCGTCGGGTTCTACGTCTCGACAAATCCCGCGGACGACCTGACGATCTTGGCCTATCGTGGAACGTCCTTGGTTGGTTCCGAGTTCTTCCGTACCGGTGGTGCTGGCCATGGAGGCTCCTTCGCGGGAGTCGAGTTCGCCAGCGGATTCGATCGAATCGTACTTCACACCACAAGCGTCGAGAACGGCGCTCTCGTCATCGACGACTTTCGATTCGAGGGTAGCCCGCTCCCGACTCCGGAACCCGCTACTGTAATCCTGTTCGCCACTGGTTTGGTCGGCGCGTGTCTGCGACGCCGGCTCCGTTCGCCGGAGCACGATTCTGCCCGTCCGCATTCGTTATGAGACTGAGCCGTAGCTCTGTGTGCTGGCCGACAGTCGCTTAGGGCGGATCCTGCAAGGCTATCGACGCACGAGTCCTTCGGACCCGCCGTGGACAAATGGCGACGAGGCCAGCCTCATCTGGACGGTGAAATCAAGTAGCGTTCAGTCGCTGTTCAGTGTTTGTGCCGGACGGTTCGACAGCGCGCGCGCCGCCGGAAGCCATGCGGCGGCGATGCTGGCCGCGGCCAGCGCGCCGATCACGATCAACGGCGTCGCCACGCCCACGTCGGGCATCCGAATCAGCATCACGGATTGAAATCCGGCGATCCACACGCCGAGGATGGTGCCGAGCGCCGCGCCGGCTGTCACCAGCGCGAACGTGCGACCACAGACCATCGCCAGCACGTGAGCGCGCCGCGCGCCGAGTGCCACGCGAATCCCAATCTCGCGCGTGCGCCGTGTGACCAGGAACGACAACAACGCGTAGATGGAGCCCACGGCCAGGAGCAGCGCGATCGCGCCGAGCGCCATCATCGCCGCTGCCATGGCCGAAAGAAAAGAGCGCTGTTCCCGCCCGACATCTTCGAGCAGCCGGATGCCGCGCACGTCGGCGCTCGAATCGATCTCCGCCACGATCTTGCGAAGCGGACCGGCGAGTGTATTCGGATTGCGCGCGCTGCGAATCGCCACGGAAAGCGAAGACGTTCGCGCGGGAAGGGGAATGTACACTCCAGTCCCTCTCGATCGATCGCCGGCGCTCACGCCGAGGTCCGGCACGACGCCGACGATCTCGCGCCACGGGGCGGTGCCGCCGGCATCGGCCGGCAGCAGCTTGAGGCGACGGCCGATCGGCGAGCGGTCGGCGAAGAATCGCGCGGCGAACAATTGATTGACCACCGCGACCGGCGCCGCGCCAGGGAGGGAATCATGGCTCGTGAATAGCCGGCCGGCGAGACTCCGGCCGCCGATGCTCTCGAGGAACCCGTCACTCAATTGTCACCGGCGCCGAGGCGGTCTCCGACGGTGCCCCGCCGTCGATCGATTCGGTCGCGAACGGCACCGCCATGGGATCGAGGCGCGGCAAATGGCTGGCGGCGCCGGCTGAGACCACTCCCGGCAGCGCGCGTATCCCGGCGAGCAGCCGATCCCGAGTCTCATTGGAGTGTGTGCCGCTCAACCGCGCGGTCAGCACCTGCCCCTTCGGCAGCGCCGGAATCTCGTCGATGTATGACCGGAACGTGCGCGCCGTCACGATCGCGGCGTTCAAGAGCGCGACGGCAAGTGCCACTTCAATCACCAGCACGCGGCCCACGCTGGCCAATCCGCCTGGCGTCGTTCCTCGGCCTTGCGCATGCAGCGCGCCGATGAGATTCGTGCCCGTCACCTGAATCGCCGGGGCGAGTCCCGCCACGGCGCTGACCATGAGGGTCAAGACCACGACGAAGCCCATCGTCCGGATCGTCGGATCGAACGTCATCCAGAACGGCACGTCGCTGATCATCCCCACCAGGTACGCGAGCACGATCCGGGCGAAGCCAATTCCCAGCACTGACGCCGTCGCGACGAGGAGGCCCACTTCCAGCACCAGCTGGCCGACGATGCGTGACCGGCCGGCGCCGAGGGCGGTGCGCACCGCGAGCTCGGTCGAGCGCGCCCACGTCCGCGCGAACACCAGTGATGCGATGTTCGAGGCCACCACCAGCAGCACGAGGACGAGAACGGCGACGAGGCCGGACATCACCATGTCAGTGGTGGCGTCGTCGCCGGTGAACGGCAGCGCACGGACGGACGTCGCCGTGCCCGGCCGGCCCTGTCGCTCGGGCCTGGAATAGGCCGAGAGCTCCGCCGTCGCGCCGTCGACGTCGAGGCCGTCCCGGAGAATGCCGAAGACCGTGAGTGACGCGTTCGATCCGTGCGCCCGGCCCGCGAGCGTGGCTTCATCGAGCGGGACCCACATTTCCCCGGCTGAAGGAAACTTGAAGCTGTCTGGAAGGATGCCGACGACGGTCCGAGTCACTCCGGAGAGCTGAATCGGTCGGCCCAGGATCGCCGGGCTGGCATCGAATCGCCGGCGCCACAGACTTTCGCGCAAGAGCACGACAGGTTCGGCGCCCGCATCGCCGTCGGCTGCTGCGAACAAGCGTCCACTCATGGGCACCGCCGGAAGGAACCTGAACGACCGGGGCGTCAGCAGACCGACGCTGATCGTTTCGATGGTGCCGTCCGGGTTCTCGAGCGCGAAGGCAGCGTCGCCCGCGGCGCCGAGGTGGGCAAAGCTCTTCGATGTATCGCGAATCGCGTGGTATGCCTCGAGATCGAGTTCGACGTTGTCCTCGGCTTCGGAGTGCAGCACCAACCGCACGAACCGGTCGCCGTTGGCAAACGGCAAAGAACCGTTCAGGACGGCATCGCGCAGGGTAAAGCCCACGGTCGCGAGCCCGACGCCGGTGGCCAGCGCGACGACGATAGTGATCGAGAGGACCGGCTGTTTCACGATCAGGCGAAGCGCGAGGCGGACTTCCGACAGCGTGAACCACCGGGTCATGAGAACCTCACCGAGATATCACCGCCCTCTCGAGCAAATGTCAATGGGGTCGTCAGCGCGGCTGGATGCAACGTCCCTGGCTCGCCCAAGGCGAGCGAAGAGCGGCTGCCGCCGCTGGCGAGGGCCGGAGGGAACCGTTGAGGGACCGACGGAGTCTCGGACCGAAGCGCCCGCGCGCGCAGCGAGCGTGGGCAGCAAAGCGGTCCTGACGCGAGCGAAGCTGAAAGAGTGAGCCGCGAAGGAATCGAACCTTCAACCGGCAGATTAAGAGCTCCACCAAGAAGCGCAAATAGCTCAGTCTTTTGGGGGATTTCGGCAGGCGAGTGTGCACAATGCTGCAAACTGCGGCAGCGCGCTACAGCCTCCGCGCAACCAGCAGCGGGTCGTGGGACAATGACGGTATGCCGAACGCCACGATCAGCGTCGACGCCGCGTTGAAGGAGCGACTCGCCGCCCTCGCGGGCCAAGCCGGCCAGCGCGTGGACGAATTCGTCGAGGCCCTTCTTCGGCGGATCGCGGATGCGGAGGTGCGCTTCGAGAAGGGCGTTCCAGTATTACCCCGCCGTCCCGGAGCCCCCACACTCTCAACCGAAGACGTGAATCGCCTCGCCGACGGCACTCCTGAATAGCGTTCGTCGTGGTTGGGCTGCTTGACGTGAACGTCCTCGTAGCGCTGCTTGTACCTGAGCACGAGCATCACGCCGCGGCAGTGGAATGGTTCTCGGCGGAGTCACGCCAGGGTTGGGCGACGTGTGGCGTCACCGAGCTTGGGGTCATTCGCGTGTGTGCGCAGCTACCTGGCGGAACCTGGCTTCCCGAGACGGCTGCCGACCGACTCCTGCTCCTCACTGCCGCAAGCCGTGACTTCGAGTTCTGGTCGGATGCCGTGTCGCCAGCGGCTATGCCAGAAGTTCGCAGCGCCGCCACAGGAAAGCAGATTACCGATCGGTATCTTCTCGGCCTCGCACGTCGACACAGGGGGCGTCTTGTTACGTTCGACCGTCCGCTCGCCGCCATGGGCGGAGGTGATGTCGTCTGTCTGCTCCCCGAGCCCTAGAGGGGCCTTCAGCTAGGGTCGATCTCGTTTCACGAGGTTCAGCGGCGCCGTTGCGACGAATGAGCGTCGGTGAGACAAGGCCCTCAGAACTGCATCGAGCACAGAATCCAGTTCTTTCCCTACGTCTTCGGCCAGGAACCGAAGACGAGGTAGCCCTGCTCTTGAAGCACGCGATCCTTCCGCCGGTGCCTCCGATACGCTTCGGGGTCCGCGAGGTGCTGGGCGCCATCCAGCTCCACTGCCACCTGAGCATCGGCGCACAACAGGTCGACTTCCAGTTGTCCGAGACCATCGAAGGCGATCGGCAACTCGGTATTGAGACGAAAACGTTCCTTGGTCTCCCGCGAGTGTCTCGAGCCGTCGATAGAGGAAGACTTCGGTCGCATTTCGCGCTAGGTCGATGCGGTCCGCGTCGGCGGTCGAGCGTCCAGGTCACCTCACCCACAGCGGTTTGCATAAGGCTCTATGCCGCCGTAGCATCTCGGCGGTTCGTCAACGAATAGGGAGGGCCATCCGTTCTCGCAGCAGTATGCGGACTGGCGCGACCAGGCTGCCAACGCCGTCGCGAGCACTGCAACCCCGCGGCGTGCCTCCAGCCGGGGCACGCTGACAAC
>Ga0134122_10003355_pt1 | contig 11895 bp, 11 predicted proteins | sample KB302_FD_96461 | JGI IMG/M metagenome (GOLD analysis project Ga0134122, IMG submission 96461) | Terrestrial soil microbial communities without Nitrogen fertilizer from Kellogg Biological Station, Michigan, USA - KB3-0-2 | ecosystem: Environmental > Terrestrial > Soil > Unclassified ...
TCCTTGAGCGAGGCGAGCTGGACGTTGACGTTGACCATGCCGCCGCCGATCAGGGCGAGCACCCCCGAGAGCATGAAGATCATGTTGTAGACGTCGCCCTGGCTCATCTGGCGCTCCAGCCGCTTGGCCACGTCGTCGAGGCGGTAGTCAGTCTGCAGGCGATGGTTGGCGGTGACGAGCGAGGAGAGCTCCTTCGAGAAGTCGGCCATCGCCTTGAGGTCGGGCACGCGGAAGGTGATGCGGTCCAGGCGATGGTACTCGTCGCCTTCCATGCGCGCCGCAATGAGCAGCGAGGGCACCGCCACGATGCGGTTGCGCCAGGCGAAGATGTTCTGCTGGCCTTCGCGGAAGCGGAAGACCTTCTCGCGATAGACGCCGATGATCGTCACCGGCACGTCGCCGATGCGCAGCGGCTTGCCGATGATCTCGCCGGTGGGAAAGAAGACGCTCGCCGGCTCGGCGCCGAGGATGGCCACCGGCGCGCCGGTCGCGAAGTCGTGAGCCGAGAAGCCGCGGCCCTGCTCGATCTCGTAGCCGTTCATGGCGGCGTAGTCGGCGCCGATGCCGGTGACGTCGCGCTCCTGGTCGGCGAACTGCGAGCGCACGCGCGCCCGCGCCTGCTTGATCACGCTGGTGGCGTTGACCGCTTTGGCCGTGGGGATCTGCTCGCCGTCGAGGGCGTCCTCCAGGCGCAGGCCGAGGTTGGCCTGCTGCAGGGCGCTCGGCGTGCCGTCGTACACGGTGTCGGTCGGGAACACGTTCAGCTTGTCGATGCCGCCGACGCGGGCGAAGATGCGCTCCGTCTGCCGGCGCTGGCTGTCGGAGATGGAGAACCCCCCCAGCACCGAGGCGACGCCGAGCATCACGCCGAGCGCCTGAAGGAACGAGCGCCCGGGGTTCTCCTTGAGCTCGATCCATGCCTCGCGCAGCCGTTCGCGAAAAGCGCCGGTGGTGTTCATGCCGCCTGCTCCTGCCGCTCGTCGTGGATGAGGCCGTCGCGCAGCTCGACGCGGCGCCCGGCCATGGCGGCGATGGACGGATCGTGGGTCACCAGCAGCACCGTGTTGCCCTGAGCATGGAGCTCGCGGAACAGCGCCAGCACCTCCTGGCCGGTCTTCGAGTCGAGAGCGCCCGTCGGCTCGTCGGCGAGCAGCAATGCCGGCCGGTTGGCGAGCGCACGGGCGATGGCCACGCGCTGGCGCTGGCCGCCGGAGAGCGCTCCCGGCAGGGTGTTGGCCTTGTCGGGGATGCCCACGCGCTCGAGCAGCTCGAGCGCGCGCTGCTTGCGCTCGCGGCGAGGTACGCCGGCGTAGAGCATCGGCAGCTCGACGTTGCGCAGGATCGTCGCCTTGGGCAGCAGGTTGTACTGCTGGAAGACGAAGCCGACCTTCTCGTTGCGGATGGCGGCGAGGTCGGCGCCCGAAAGGTTCTCGACCTGCCGGCCTTCCAGGGCATAGGTGCCGCCGGTGGGAACGTCGAGGCAGCCGAGGATCGCCATCAGCGTGCTCTTGCCCGAGCCCGAGGGGCCGATCAAGGCCACGAACTCGCCGCGCTCGACGTCGAGATCGATGCCGCGCAGGGCGTGCACCGCGTTGCCGTTGCTGCCGTAGACCTTGGCCAGGCTGCGGGTTTCGATGATTAGCATGGTCGTCTTCCTGTAGGGGCGACCTATGTGGTCGCCCTGTTATTCATTCAGGGCGGCCACGCAGGGCCGCCCTTACACGTTCTTAGTTGTTCTCGTCGTCCTTCTCGACCTTCTTGCGCGTCACGTCCTCGAGCGCCACCTGCTGGCCCGGACGCAAGCCGCTCATGATCTCGACCCGCTCGAGGGTCGCGATGCCGGCGTTGACCGTCACCGGCTCGAAGTAGTCCTTCCAGTTCTCGGAGAGCCACACGAACTTGCTGCGGCCGTCGAGGGCCTCGCGCGCCTTGTCGATCTGCTTGGGATCGAGGCCCGGCTTCAGCCGGTAGACGACCGTCTGGCCCTCGCGCCGCTGCAGCGCCTCCAGCGGGATCGACAGCGCGCCGGCGCGCCGCTCGCCGAGGATCTCGACGTTGGCACTCATACCGGTGCGGAAGGACTCGTCGAGCTTGTCGAGGGCGACCTCGATCTCGAACACCTTGATCTTGTCCACCACCTTGGCGGCGGGAGCGACGAAGCGCACCTTGCCGGAGAAGATCTTCTGCGGATAGGCGTCGAGCGTGACGCGCACCGGCTGGCCGACGCGCACCTTGGCGATGTCCACCTCGTTGAGGTTGACGCGGATGATGAGCGATTTCAGATCGGCGACGGTGAACATCACCGTGCCTTCGTTGAAGGAGGAGACGCCCGAGGTCACGGTCTCGCCCAGCTCGACGCCCTTCTTGATCACCACGCCGGACATCGGCGCGGTGACGCGCGCCTGCTGGCTGGACGAGGCGCCGGAGATCGGAATGCCGTGGTCCTCGACGATCCGGTAGCGCGACCTGGTGTTGGCCAGGGCGTCGGCGGCGAGGTCGCGGGAAGTCTTGAAGTTGCTCAGGGTCTGGCTGCCGATCAAGCCGGCGTCGAAGAGCGCCTGCTGCGCCGCGAGCTGGCGCTCGGCGTCGCGCAACGCGATGTCGGCCTGGGAGACCGCCGCCTTGACGTCGGAGAGCGACTGCGCCTGGTTGACGTCCGGCTCGACCTCGGCCAGCACCTGTCCGGTCCTGACCACGTCGCCTTCACGCACGCGCAGGCCCAGCACCCGGCCCGAGACGGCGGACTTGACGTCCACCTTGATTTCGGGGTCCACCACCCCCACCTCGCGCACGCTCACCTGCAGATCCTCGGACTGCACCTTGCCGAGGCGGAACGGCGACTCCTTCTCCTCCGGCTTGTTCTTGGTGGTGGCGCGGGCCACGACGAAGCCCCCGGCTACGAGCACCAATACGGCTATGGCGATCACCTTCTTCTTATTGCGCATGAGTAGTCCCTCTTTCTTGAAGACAACCTGATCCAGCACGCCCTGCTCCGAGTCGATCATCGGTCTTTCGACTGCCTCCGATCCCTCTTACGAGCGTGGGGGGCAAAAGGTTACAGGGGGGAGGGAACTTTTCCTGCGAGAATAGGGAGGCCGAGTCGCCGAGGCAGGCAGCCGATTCAGCTGCGGAGCTCGACGAACCCTGCCGCGTCGAAGTCGCCGTCGAAGGCAAGGGCCTCCAGCATCCGGTGAGAGCGCATGAGGGCAAAACTGGTGGCGTCGACGAACGAGTACACGCGCTCGTCGTGCCGCCGGAGCCACTTCAGTGCCTCCTCTTCCAGAGGTCGCTCAACCAAGAGAAGACCGACCCGCGGAGAGCGCTCCATGGCATCGAGGAAGGTGACCGCCGCCGCGTGACCGGCCTTTTTTCTCAAGTAGGTCCAAGTCTCGCCGACCACCTGGTTCGATGTCACCCAGCCGCGATCGGCATAGGTTTGGAAAAGGTTGACCGCGAAGGGATGGTGGGCATCGCGCCGATTGCGCAGCGCCACCCAAAACGAAGTGTCCACGAAGATCAACGGTAGACTACCGGATCCACGGGTTCGGGCTCATACTCGTCGACTCCGATCATCTGAGCAAGGGGGTCTGTCGAAAGCAGGGGCAACGTTCCAAGGCGCTCCCCTACATAGCGCCGAATCAGCGCGGCCTTGGAGGTGCCCTCGGTCTCAGCCTGTCGCTCCAGGGCCACATCCAGCCTTTCCTCGATAAGGATCTGAAGCCGCTTCATACACTAGAGCATACATCATGCCGGCGATGGATATGTAATACGCTCCCTGCAGGCCTCCAGTCGGGCTGCCGGCGGGGCGTCCTCTTGAAGTACAGCTGTTCGAGGAGCAACTGGCTCGGTACCAGGCTGCCGCTGGACCCTGGGCAAGGCTTTGGTCGGAAATGCGGCGGCAGATCGTAGCCCGCCGCTGCTGGAAGCTCACCGCTTGGTAACCTCGCGCACCGAAGGGGTTCTTCCCTTCGAGCCGACCCGGAGGAGCAGTGCCGTGACCAAAATCCGTGATGAGTTTCTGAGCGAGGAGGATCTGGACCTACGCAACCTGTCGTGGGAGGAGCTGATCGCCTACTGGAACCTGTGGCTTCACCAGGCCCAGGCCACCAACGACTTGGACGAAGCCCTCTATTCCCACGGTGTCTTCGAACGCGATCCTGCGGTTACCGAGGCAGCAGAAGCGAAAGAGCAGGACAGGACGGCTGAAGTCAGGGACGACTGAGCCTTTTTCCTCATCGTCGACCTGTCCGTAACCGCTCGGGTGAGGTTCGTAGCGGCGGGCCTACGTGTCCGCCGTTCTTCGATGCGCTCCCATGGACGGCGGGCACGTAGGCCCGCCGCTACGAACCCCGGGTCTCTGACCTTCGCTGCGACTCCTTTTCTTCAGCTACTCGATAAGAACGGGTTTTCTGGCATACTCCTCGCGAATTCGACGAGCGCCCCGTACAGATAGAAGAGCTAGAATGGCTTCGGGATGTTGTCAGCAGGCGCAATCGTCAAGGCTCGGGCGCTGGTCCCCGGAGTCCTTCTCTTCGCGGTTTTTTCCCTTGAATCTACCGGAGCTGTTGCGCAAGAGCCAGCGCAGCCGCCAGCCGGCGCCGTGGTTGAAACCGTAACGTCGCCATCGCCGGCAGAAAAGGCGGGCCTGCGCGCCGGGGACGTGATCCTCTCGTGGCTCTGCGCGGCCGCTCCTCCCGCCTTCCCTGAAGCCGCCAGCGGCAGCGTCCGCTCTCCCTACGACTTGCTGTCTCCTGAAATCGAGGAGGCGCCGCGGCGCGCCGTCACCCTGCAAGGCAAGCGCGGTGGTCAGGAGATGACCTGGACCCTCACGGCGGGGGAATGGGGGCTCGAGTCACGGCCGATCCTTCCGGTCGGCCTCGAAGCCCTCTATCTCGAAGGGAGGGGGAAAATCGAGGCCGGCGACCCCGCAGCGGGCGAGCGGATCTGGCAGGCCGCGGTGGATTCCGCGCAGGCCGCCGGCGACGGCCGGCTCGCCGCCTGGCTCCTCAACCGGCTTGCGAGCCTGCTCGCCAAGCCCGGGAAGTGGCCCGAGTCGGACGCCGCCTATGAAAAAGCCCTGGCGGCCTTGGAGCGGGAAGCCGACCCGCCGGCGGCGGCGGACCTCCTTCGCCAATGGGGCAAGACGTTCGAGCGGCGCGCCGCCTGGGATGACGCGGTCGAACGCTACCAGAAGGCCCTCGCGTTCGACCGCAAGACGGCCCCGCAAAACCTGGCGAGCGCACGGTCGCTGAACGCCCTGGGAGTCACCACGGCCAAGCGGGGCGACTACCCCGCTGCCGAGAAACTCCTGCTGCAGGCTCTGGCGATCCGGGAGGAGCTGGCGCCCGAGACCGTCGAAGTCACGGGAAGCCTCAACAATCTGGGGATCCTCACCCGCCGGAGCGGCGATCTGGCGGCGTCAGAAAAATATCTCACGCGCGGCGAGGAGCTGCAGCGCCGGCTGTCTCCAGACAGCACCGATCACGCCCTCTTCTTCCAGAACCTCGGCAACCTCGCCTTGGCTCGCGGCGACTTGCAGAAGGCGGAGAGCCTCCACCGGCAGGCGCTGGCGATCTTCGAGAAGGCCGCGCCCGGCGGCGACGGTGTTACGGACTGCCTTGGCAACCTCGCCAACCTCGCGACCGAGCGGGGAGACCTCGCTACGGCCGATGACTACCTGCAACGCCTCCTGGCCCTCGAGGAACGGAAGGCGCCGGACGATCTGGGAGACTCGACGACGCTGATCACCCTCGGCATCCTGGCCGAGAAACGCGGCGACCTGGAGGCGGCCGAGGTCCACTACCGCCACGCCCTGGCGATTCAGGAAAAGCTCTCCCCGAAGGGTTGGGAGGCTGCTTTCAGCCTCGGCAGCCTGGGGATGGTGGCGGCCCGGCGAGGCAACTTGCCGAAGGCCCGGGACTACTTGCAGCGCTCGCTCGCGATCAGGGAAAAGCTGGCGCCCGGAGGCCTCGACGTCGCCACAACCCTCGAGCACCTCGGCCGCCTCGAGGCCGACGGAGCCGGCGACCTCGCCAAGGCGGAGAAATATCTCGCGCAGGCGCTGGCGATCTTCGAAAAGGCGGCGCCCGAGAGCCTCGGAGCCTCCGACGTATTGCGCGACGCCGGCGAGATCGCCGGCCGGCGCGGACGGCTGACCGAAGCCATGGCGCTCTTTCGCCGCACTCTGGATCTCCGGCACAAACTGGTTCCGGGGACCACCAGCGAGGCCCAGGCGCTCTACTCTCTGGGGCGCGCCGAGCGCCGGGCAGGCCTTGCCAAGGAAGGCACGCGCAACCTCTGCCGCGCCATCGACGTCCTCGACCGCCAGCGGGCCAAGCTGGGCGGCACCCCGGAAGCGAGGACCTCCTTCGAGGCGTCCATCGCCGATTACTACTATGCCTGCCTAGAGGGTCTGATCGACCTCGGCCAGCCCGACGAGTCCTTCCACGTCCTGGAGAGGAGCCGTGCCCGCTCTTTCCTCGCTCTCCTCGCCGACCGGGACCTCCATCCTTCGGGATTGTCGCCGGAGCTTGCCGCCGAGCGCCGGCGCGTCGACACCGAATACGACGGCGTCCAGTCGCAGCTCGCCCAGTTGAGCTCCGGCCGGGACGACGCCGAGATCGAGCGCCTCACGGACGAGCTGCGCGACCTGCGGACACGCCAGGAAGAGGTCGTCGCCAGGATCCGGCGGGAATCACCCCGCTCCGCCGCTCTCGAAAACCCCGAGCCGCTCGAGCTGGCGGGCGCCCGTGAGGCCCTCGCTCCCGGCACCGTGCTGCTCGAATACGCGGTCGGCCCGGAGAGGACCTGGCTCTTCGTCGTCCAGCCGGCGGGCGCGGCCGGCGCCGGCCTGTCGATCGTACCCATCGCCATCGGCGCGAAAGCCCTACGCGAGGAGGTGGAGGGCTTCCGCGATCTCCTGGGGCGTCCGGGATCCAAGCGCGCGGCGCTCGTGGCCAGAGCGCGGCACCTCTACGACCTGCTGGTCCGCCCCGCTCGGGAGCGGCTCGAGACGGCGCAGCGGATCCTCATCTCTCCGGACGGTCCGCTGCACACCCTGCCTTTCGCCACGTTGATGCGCGGCGACCGCTACCTCGTCGAATGGAAGCCGATCCACTTCGTGATCTCCGCCACCGTATATGCGGAGCTGACGCGGCCGCGCCCCGCACCGCCGGCGACGAGCACGGAGGCCCTCGCCGCCTTCGGCGATCCGGTCTATCCGCCGCCGAGCCCGGCCGTCGCCGCCGATCCCGCGGTTCGGGAAGCTGTACGCCGCGGCCTCGGCCTCAAGCCTCTGCCCGCCACTCGCGCCGAGGTGGAGGGCATCGTCGCTCTCTATCCTCGGGCCCAGGCGTTCCTCGGCCGGGAAGCCACCGAGGAGAGGGCCAAAGCCATCGGCCCGGAGTCGCGCCTCGTTCACTTCGCGTGCCACGGAATCCTCGACGAGCGTTTCCCCCTCAACTCCGCTCTCGTGCTGACCCTGCCGGAGCATCCGGCCGCTGGCCAGGACAACGGGCTCCTGCAAGCCTGGGAGATCTTCGAGAGCGTGCGCCTTGACGCCGATCTGGTGACTCTCTCGGCGTGCGATACGGCGCTGGGCCGGGAGATGGGCGGCGAAGGCCTCGTCGGGCTCACCCGCGCCTTCCAGTACGCCGGCGCCCGCACGGTCCTCGCTTCGCTATGGAGCGTCTCGGATCTCTCGACGGCCCGCTTCATGCAGCGCTTCTACGGCTATCTCCGCAACGGCAAACCGAAGGACGAGGCGTTGCGAGCGGCGCAGATCGATCAAGTCCGGGGGAGGTCCCACCCGTTCCACTGGGCCGCTTTCGAGCTCTTCGGCGCCTGGCACTGAGATCAGCCTGTAACACCCCTCTCCCCTCGCGCGCCTACTGAGGACGCACCGGTCCACTGATGGATCGGCGCCCCGTATAGGTAAGGAGCGTCCATGTCCAACATCTTTCAAGTCGTCGTGGTCAATTATCCCGTCCTCAGAATCCGGCCGCCGAAGGTCTGCGAAATCTCTCCCGCCCTCGCCGGCGCGGTCTACAACTTCGTCGGGCTGGAGGCTCACGACATCGAGAAGAGCCTCCGTTCCGGGGAGCTCTGGGACAACGCCGCCGCCGGCAAGGTGCTGGCCAGCGTGTCGGAAAAGGCCGCGGCCAAGGCCTGAGCCAGTCGCCCGGCGACCGCGAGTTAGAAGAGCTCGGCATGACACAAGAGCCTTTCGAGGAGTGGATCGACGAAACGGTCGCCTGGCTGGCCGAGCACGTCCACGATGCATTGGAGCTCGAGCGGGCGCTGCGCCAGGGTCTCTGGCGCGGCGCCTGGCATTTCAGCGCCTATCAAGGACCGCGGGGGCTGGAGGGATTGTCGCTGGTCACCGCGGCAGGCCGCTGGCTGCTCGAGGGTCTCACCGAGCCGGCCGTCTACCACCTCGGCACGATGGCGGGCACGGGGAAACGGCCGTCACAGCTCAACACCTCCGCACAGACCAAAGCCCGCATCCGGCCGCTGCTCGCAGCGGCGGGCCTGCTGTGCCGGGAGGAGGACCTTCTCGCGATGGTCTGCCGCCGTCCTTCGGCGCTGGCCGAGGGGCGATGGGCGAAAGCCTCGGACCTGCCGGTGGTCGAGGCGTGCGCCCGCCGCGCCGGGGCGGAGCGCGACTGGCGGTCCCTGATCGCCGCTGGACGGGTCGCCCTGCTGGCAAGGAAAGCCGGGCATGCGGCGATCGTGACGGTGGAGAGCGAGGCCACCTTCTACGCCGTGCTCGGCGAGGTGCGGGCCACCGGCGAGGCGGAACGGCGAGAGCTGGGAGAGAGAGTGGTGGGCTTCGCGGCGCGCGAGCTGCTCGCCGGCAAGCCCGCGGTGCAGCACCTGGTGGCCGAGGCCGACGCAGCGTCGATCGCCCTGTTCCGCAAGGCCGGTTTCGAGCCGGCCGGCCACGCGTATCACGCCTGGCTGGCCTGAAATGAAGAGAGCAAGAAAAAGGACTTCGAAATGATGACCACGACGTCGACAGCCGCGAGCGCGATGCCCGGCGGACGGATCCATCCCGAAGCGGGCTCGACCTTTGTCTTCCTCGGCCCTTCGCTGCCACTCGCCGAGGCGGAGAGGATTCTGCCGCTGCCGGTCGTCTGGCGGCCGCCGATCCGCCGCGGCGATCTGCCGCGGGCCGTTGCCGCCGGCGCCCGCCGGGTGGCGATCATCGACGGCGAGTTCGGCCAGTCTCTCGCCGTCTCGGTGACCGAGATCAAGGCGGCCCTCACCCACGGCGTCGAGATCTGGGGCGCTTCCTCGATGGGCGCCCTGAGAGCGGCGGAGTGCTCGCGGCTGGGGATGCGCGGCTTCGGCTGGATCTACCGCGGCTTCGCCGCCGGCGTCCTGCAGGCGGACGACGAGGTGGCGCTGCTCTTCAACCCATGGAGCGGCGAGGCGGTCACCTTGCCGCTCGTGAGCTTCCGCTGGAGCCTGGGCGAGGCCGCGGCGGAGGGTCTGATCTCCCCCACCGACGCGCCGGCCCTGCTCGCCGCCGCGCGCCGAGTCCGTTACGCCGAGCGCACCCTCGACGCCTTGCGGATCGCCGCTCGCCAACAACCCTGGGAGACCTCGATGACATCTCTCCTCGATTGGATGGAGCGCGATCCCCTGCGCGCCGACCGCAAGCGTCTCGACGCTCTGGAGCTGCTGCAGACGCTGGCGCGGGAGCTGACGTGAGCCGGGCCCGCTGGCTCTCTCCCTGCCCCGCTCGCGGGCCAGGATGGCGCCGTTTCACGGTCGGAGAGCTGCTGCCGATCGCCGAGCGGGAGGCGCGCGCGCTCGGCGCCGTCCGGCCTTCCGACCTCTCCGGTCTCGACGACACCGAGGTGCCGTGCTGGCAGGTGGTGCGCCCGGAAGCGCTGGACGTGCCCGGCAACGTCACCGTGCTCAACGGCAAGGGCTGGACGCCGGAGGAGTCGTTGCTCGGCGCCTGGATGGAGCTCGTAGAACGCCATTGGGGAGAGAACCCGGCGGTGGGATGGCAGATCGCGCGGCCATCGGAGCTCGCCGAGCGGCTCTATCTGCCACCGAGCGTCATCCCACTGCCGCTCGGGATGAGCGATCCGGGCGACGTGCCGCTCGCCTGGGTCGCGGGCACGACCTTCTGGGGTGAGGAGGTCTTGATTCCGGCTCACGACGTGATCTGTCCCTTCGTGCCGCCGGCGGGTGCGGCCAACCCACCGATCTGGCGGAGCGCGGGGCTCGCCGCCGGCAGCCATCTCACGGAAGCCGTCTTCCATGGCCTGCTCGAGATCGTGGAGCGCGATGCCGTGGCGGTGGCGGAGCTGGGCAGGATCGGCACCAGCGTCGACCTCGCCACCGCCGGCTCGCCCTGGATCGCGGCGCTGCTGCCGCGGCTCGCAGCCATCGAGGTCGGGCTGGAGGTCAAGGAGCTGCCGACGATCGGCGGCGCCACCACCTATATCGCGAGCCTCGACGACCGCCGCTCCGGAAACCCCATGCGGCTGGTCAGCGGCCACGCCGCGCATCTCGATCCCTATCTGGCTCTGGAGCGCGCCGTCCTCGAAGCCCTGCAAGCGCGGACGGTGATCATCGCCGGCGCCCGCGAGGATCTCGACTCCTACGCCGAGCTGGAGGCCATGGACTTCTCCACCGCCCGCCGCGAGCTTTCCTGGTGGCTCGACTCGACGCCGGAACGCGTGGCCGCTCCCGCCGCGCCGCTCGCCCCGCCGGACGATCTCGCGGAGGTCGTCCTGGCTTTCGAGCGCACCCTGCGCCAGCAGGGCTTCCAGCCGCTCGTGGTGGTGGAGATGACGCCTCCCGCCTCGCCGCTCGCGGTGGTGCGCGTCGTGCTCCCGACGTGCTCCGAAGTCTCCCACCGCACCGTGCGCCTCGGCCGGCGCCTCCGCCTCAGCGCCGCAGCCTGACACCGTCCTTCCCCACCGCGGCGCTTCTCTACGAATGGCGCGGGGACGTTTCGAGCCGGCGGGTGGCCTAGCCAGAGCAGGCCGGAGATCACGACATTCGTATCAACGACCGCCCGCATGCGAGGCGCGTTGCCGAGACCGGACGGCCTGGATTTCGGCCTCGACTTCGGTGTCGGTAAGGGGAGACAGGGGAATGGAGCCCAGGCGATCAGCAGCCTCGAAGAGACGGTCTATCCTTCCCCTCCGTATCTCCTCGCGAAGCATCGATTCCAGAGACTCGGGCTTGAGAAGGCCGCGGGCTTCCGCTTCGTGGGCAACGCTGCCAGGCAGCCTCAGCTTGATCTCGAGTTGGACGGTTCCTTCCTTCTTACTCATAGCTTACCCTTCGACACCATCGGCCGCGTCTTGGCGCCGGTGTGCCGAATCGCTGCCCGCAGCTCGTCCTCAGGAATATCCACCGTCGTCTTCACGGGCTCAATTCTAAGCGTCTTGGGATTCCAGATCAAGGAGCTACGGAATCCCCGAAGCGCCGGTCGGGATGCCATTGTAGAATAAATCGCGAATGGGAAGACCCACAGACCGACTCGCCTGCCGCGAGCTGCTGCGGCGAGCTTTGCAAGACCCGGAAGCCGACTTCAGGGACGGCCAGTGGGAAGCGATCGAGGCGCTGGTGAACCACCGGCGGAAGCTGCTGGTGGTCCAGCGCACCGGCTGGGGTAAGAGCGCGATCTATTTCATCGCCACGCGCATTCTTCGCGACCGAGGGCAAGGGCCGACGCTGATCGTCTCACCCCTGCTCGCGCTGATGCGCAACCAGATCGAAGCGGCCACACGGCTGGGCATCCGGGCGCTCACCATCAACTCGGCGAACCGAGACGAGTGGGCGGAGGCCACCCGCAGCATCCTCGCCGATGAGGCGGACGCGGTGCTGATCTCGCCGGAACGCCTGGCCAACGATGAATTCGTGGAA
>Ga0134122_10003356_pt1 | contig 11893 bp, 14 predicted proteins | sample KB302_FD_96461 | JGI IMG/M metagenome (GOLD analysis project Ga0134122, IMG submission 96461) | Terrestrial soil microbial communities without Nitrogen fertilizer from Kellogg Biological Station, Michigan, USA - KB3-0-2 | ecosystem: Environmental > Terrestrial > Soil > Unclassified ...
CTCGCCTTCTGCTACTTCATCGGCATCGTCGTCGCGCTGCGCATCGTGCGCTCGCCGGTCGGCGCGATCCTGCGCGCCATCCGCGAGAATCCGCTGCGCGCCGCGGCGGTCGGGCACAACGTGCACGGCTACAAGCTCACCGCCTTCGTCATCGCCGCCGCGTACGCCGGCCTCGCCGGCGGGCTGCTCGGGGTGATGCAGGCGTTCATGCCGCCCGAGGCTTTCATGTTCGAGACTTCCGGCCAGCTCGTCATGCAGACCGCGATCGGCGGCCGCGGCACGCTGTTCGGACCGCTGCTGGGCGCGGGCGTGTGGCTGTTCCTGCAGGATTTCCTGCAGTCGACGCTCAACCTCGGCGCGACCTGGAAGCTGGTGCTCGGGCTGATCTTCGTGCTGCTCGTCTGCTTCCTGCGCCAGGGCATCATCGGCGGGCTGCGCGATCTCGTGCGCCTGCTGCGCGGCAAGCGCGGCGCGGCGACGGCGCCCGCCCCGCGCGCTGCTGCCGCACCGGCGGCGCCGAGCGCGCTGCACCACGCCGCCGCCGGGTTCCGCGGGCCGATCCTGCGGGCGTCGGGCCTCACCAAGCACTACGGCGGCGTGGCGGCGAACGCCGGCATCGATTTCACCGTCGAGGCGGGCGAGCTGCGCGGCATCATCGGCCCGAACGGCGCCGGCAAGACCACCCTGTTCAAGATGCTCACCTGCGAGGTGGCGCCGACTTCCGGGCGGATCCTTTTCGAGGGCCGCGACATCACCGGCCTCAGCGTCACCGACGTCTGCCAGCTCGGCCTGACCAAGAGCTACCAGGTGAACCAGCTCTTCAACCGCCTGACGGTGCGCGAGAACGTCACCATCGCCGCGCTCGCCGACCTGCGCGGCAAGTTCCGCCTCGACCTGCTGCGCAGCCTGGCGAAGCTGCCCGGGCTGGAGGAGTGCGTCGAGCGCACGCTCGCGCTCGTCGACCTCACCGCGCGGCGCGACACGCCGGTGGCCGAGCTCGCCTATGGCGAAAAGCGAAGGTTGGAAATCGGCCTGGCCCTCGCCGCCTCGCCGAGCCTGCTGCTGCTCGACGAGCCGCTCGCCGGCATGAGCCCGAAGGAGCGCGCCGATACCGTGCGGCTGCTGAAGTCGATCGCCCAGGGCCGCACGCTGATCATCATCGACCACGACATGGCGTCGCTGTTCGAGCTCGCCCAGCGCATCACGGTGCTGCACGAGGGCCGGGTACTGGCGGAGGGTTCGCCGCAGCAGGTGAAGGAGAACCCGCGCGTGCAGGAGGCCTACCTGGGCGGAGTCAACGGGACGTTCGAACATGAACACGAGCTTGCTTGAAGTCGACGGGCTGAACAGCTACTACGGGGATTCGCACATCCTGTTCGACGTCGCGCTGCGCGTCGCGCGGCACGAGGTGGTCGCCCTGCTCGGCCGCAACGGCGCGGGCAAGAGCACCACGCTGAAGAGCCTGATGGGCGTGGTCGCGCCGCGGCGCGGCTCGGTGCGACTCGACGGCGTCGAGCTCGCCGGCCGCAAGAGCCACGACATCGCCCGGGCCGGCATGCAGCTCGTGCACGAAGACCGGCGCATCTTCGGCAGCCTGAGCGTCGAGGAAAACCTGGTGCTCGCCGGCCTGACCGCGCGCTCGCGCTGGCCGCTCGAGCGCATCTACGCGATGTTCCCGCGCCTGAAGGAGCGGCGCGGCAGTCGTGGCACGGATCTTTCAGGCGGCGAGCAGCAGATGCTGGCGATCGCCCGCGCCCTGGTGCGCGACCCGAAGATCATCCTGCTCGACGAGCCCTTCGAGGGCCTCGCGCCCGCGATCGTGCGCTATCTCGTCTCCGCCTGCCGCGACCTCGCCGCCGCCGGCCAGACCATCGTCCTGGTGGAGCAGAACATCGCCGCGACCCTGGCGCTGGCGCAGCGCGTGTATGTCCTCAACAACGGGCACATCGTGCACGAGGGCACGACCGAGGCGCTGCGCGCCCAGCCCCAGGTCCTGCAGCAGCACCTCGGCGTGTGACGGACGGCGCGGTCTACGTCGTGCCCGGCCGGGAGCCCCGAGTTTCCCGGTACTGCAGCCACAGCACGTAGGCGCCCCAGGCGAGCGCGACGGCCATCATGCCGGCACCGACGACGCGCACGCCGTAGCCGATCGGCTGCGCCTTGTTCAGCAGGCCGAGCTCGCCGAGCACGTCGACGAAATCGTGCGAGCCGTCGTCGCCGGTGCGGCCGGAGAGCAGGATGTGCTGCGGCTTGTAGGCGTCGTAGACGTACGGCGCGGCGTCGATCAGCGCGATCGCCGACCACCACAACATCACCGCGGCCGCGAACGGATCGCGATTCTTCACGATCAGGATCGCGCCGAACATGAGCGGCAGCAGCACCTGGAAGAGCGTCCCGCCCAGGTTGTGCATGAACTCGCCGAACGGCATGAAGACGATGTGGCCGAACTCGTGGATCGGCACGATCGGGTAGTGCATCAGCGAGCCCCAGATCTCTCCGGAAGGGATGTCCATCATCGCGAGGTGCACGCCGTACGCCGCGATCAGCGCGAGCAGCGCCGCGCGGACGTAGACGACGGTCGGATTCACCCCGTCGGGAACGGCGAACAGCCACTGCCCGAGGCGAAAGCCTTCCGCCTCCGCCGCGACCGGCGTCGCGGCACGAACCGGCGCGCCGCCGACCACGCTCTTAAGGTATTTGGCGAAGATCAGCCCGCACTTCGGGCAGACCTCCAGGCCGCCGCTCTCGCTGCCGCACTTCGGGCACTTCGCGTACATCAGTACACCAGGCTCCGGATCTGGAAGCACTCGTCGTCGCGGAAGAGGAAGGTCTCGAGAAATTGAACCCCTTGAGCGGCGACCGGCGGTGTAAACGGCGCGGAGGCCGCGACGGTATCCAGGGCTCGCTGCGCGAGCTCGGGGTGGCCGCTGGAGCGCACCACGGTAGCGTCGAGCAGCCTGCCCTCGGCGTCGATCGCGATCTCGAGGATCACGACCGACTTCAGCATTTCTTCGCCCGGCTGGCAGTACGTGCCGGGCGCGTGCTGCAGGATGTCGAGGGCGACGGTCCTCTTGTAGGCGTCGAGGCTCGAAAGCGGCGGCGGGGCCTCGCGGCGCGGCGCGCACGCAGCGAGGACAAGCGCCAGGCCGCACGCGGTCAGGACGAGCTTCATGTTCCCCGCCCGCATCATATTCAATCGCGGGAAAAGGGCTTCATGCTCGACGCAGGCGCCAGGTCATGACTGGCCCAAGCGCGGCGCCGATGCCGAGCGTCACCCAGGCGATGCCCCACGACCCGCCCGAGGCATCGAGCGCCCAGCCGAACACCACGGGGCTAACTACCCCGGCACCGAATCCGACCACCGAGCGCACTGCATAGGCGACGCCGAGGTAGTGCGCGGGCACGCTCTCGGCGAGCACGGTGGAATGCGTCGACGAGTCGGCGATTCCGGCGAAGTTGTACAGGCACGCGAGGGCGACGAGCAACGCTATCGGCGCGCCGATCAGCCAGCCGATCGAGAACGAGAGCGCGAGGCTGACGCATGACCAGGTAAGGATGGTCGGGATGCGCCCCCAGCGGTCGGCCATGGTGCCGCCGATGATGCTGCCGGCGATGTTGGCGAGGTAGGTGAGGCCGGCGAACATCAGCGCGCTCTCCGCGGAGTGTCCCTGCAGGAGCAGCGCCGCGGTGAGAAACGCCGGCAGCCATGCCCACAGCCCGAGCAGCTCCCAATTGTGGAACGTGTATCCCCAGATCGAAAGCATGCCGCGGCGGTTGCGCCAGACCGCGGGAATCGCCCCGAGCAGCGACTCGCCGGCAGGACGCAGGTGCACCAGGTTCTCCGTCTTTCGCAATACGAATATCCCGAGAAGCCACGAGACGATGGGGAGGCACGCAACGATCATCAGCGCGCCGCGCCAGTCCGTGAACTTGAGCGCGATGCCAGAAACACCGAGGCACAGCGCATAGCCGGCACTCGAGCCGGCGATCAGGTAACCCATCGCCCTGCCGCGGCGCTCGCGCTCGACGTGATCGTTGATCAGCGCGAGCGCCGGCGTATAGCTGCCGCCCTGGCAAAGCCCGGTCAGCGCGTGCAGCCAGAACGCCGACCAGAAGCCGTCGGCGAAAAGCACGAAGAACCAGGGACTGATGCACGCCGCGATGCCGGCGAGGATATAGGTGCGCCTCGCGCCGAAGTGGTCGGCGAGGAAACCGACGATGAAGAGCGAGGTGAGATAGCCGAGGTGGAACGCCGCCTGGATCATTCCGGCTTCGCGTCCCGAGAGGCCCCATTGCGCCTGCGTCAGCGGCAGGACCGCGGAGTACGCGACGAACCAGGTCGCAGCCAGGACCCGGCTCGAGCAAAGGGCGGCGAGCCAGGTGCCTGAGCCGGGGCTCAAGCAGCGAGTCTTACCGGGATGCGTTTCGGCCCGAAGGCCTTTGTGTACTTCTGGAATCGCCCGTCGATCGGCGCGCCGCAGAATTTGCAGCCGCCCTCGTCGGTCAGGTGGTATCCCTTGATGTCATACCAGTCGCGCACGATCACGGGCTTCTCGCACGAGGGGCAGTAGGTCGAGCCGCCGGTCTCATCGTGTACGTTGCCGGTGTAAACGTAGTTCAGGCCGGCGAGCAGCGCGATCTCCCGCGCGCGCGTCAGCGTCGCCGGCGGCGTGCGCTCGATGTCGGTCATCTTCCAGTCGGGATGGAAAGCGGTGAAATGCAGCGGCACGTCGGGACCCAGGTTCGCCTTGATCCATCGGCATTCGGCCTTCAGCTCTTCGTCCGAGTCGTTCTTGCCCGGGATGAGGAGCGTCGTGATCTCGGTCCAGACGTTCGTCTCCTTGACGAGGTAGACCAGCGTATCGAGCACCGGCTGGAGATGGCCGCCGCAGATCTTCCAGTAGAAGTCGTCGCTGAAGCCCTTGAGGTCGACGTTGGCCGCGTCCATCTTCGCGTAGAACTCGCGCCGCGGCTCGGCGTGGATGTAGCCGGCCGTTACGGCCACTGTCTTTACGCCTTTTTCGTGACAGTGGTCGGCGATGTCCATCGCGTACTCGGCGAAGATCACCGGGTCGTTATAGGTGAAGGCGACCGACTTGCAGCCGAGCTTCAGCGCCGCGGCGGCGATGGTCGCCGGCGCGGCCTCGTCCTGCAGGCGGTCCATCTCCTTCGACTTGGAGATGTCCCAGTTCTGGCAGAACTTGCACGCCAGGTTGCAGCCGGCGGTGCCGAAGGAAAGGATGCTCGAGCCGGGATAGAACTGGTTGAGCGGCTTCTTCTCCACCGGGTCGACGCAGAACCCCGAGGAGCGGCCGTAGGTGGTGAGGTGCATCTCGCCGCCTTCCATCTTGCGCACGAAACAGAGACCGCGCTGGCCTTCGTGCAGCTTGCAGTCGCGCGGGCACAGGTCGCACTGGATGCGACCGTCAGGAAGCGCGTGCCACCACCTACCTTTCATGGAACTTGGCCACCCGGTACCGCGACACCTTGCAGCGGCCGAGGCGCGTGTCGGCCGGCAGGCCGGCCTTCTTCACCAGCTCGGCCATGAACGCCCGCTTGTCGGGCAGCGACTCCCAGACCTGCGGCAGGAACGTCGAGCGCTTTCCGTCGCACTCCAGGATGACGCCGTCGACCCCGGGCTCGAGCTGCGCCAGCAGGTCCGCTTCATCGGCGAATTCCATCCGCTTCGGCGCGCAGAGCATCGAGACCTCGACCTGGCAGCGCGGCCATTCGTCCGCGGCGAGGCGCGGAAAGCGCGGATCGCGGAACGCCGCGCCGAGCGCGTTCTCGGCGACGTCCGTGCCGAGCGGCCGCGCGGCCTCGAGGCTGCCGATGCAGCCGCGCAGCTGGCCGTCTTTCGTCAGCGTGACGAACGTGGCGCCGCATTGCTGCAGCCACGACATGTCGAACCTGATTTCCTTCGTTGCAAAAAGGCTGCTTTCGATGGCATTGCGCGCCAGGGCGAGCAGCGCCCTGCCCGCCTCGTCGAGCGACGGCTCGCCGCCTTCGTACAGGCCAAACGCCGAGTAGCCGACCACCCGATCGCGGCCGCCCGCGGTATCGCCGGAATTGCCCGCGGCGAGCAGCTTCAGGGAGAGGCTCTTCCGCTTCGAGAGGGAAAGGAAGCCGTTCAACGGCGTCGCGCCGCAGGCTTCCTCGTGGTCGAGGTCGGTGGCGAAGCCGGTGATGCGCGAGATGGTGTTGCCGTCGATCCGCCGCGCCTCGTCGTAGGCATGGTAGTGCGAGAGATCGGTCGAAATGACGATCAGCGTCTCCGGCCCGCCCCACAGGCGCTCGATCACCTGCGCCACCTCGGCGACGCTCGCCTGGCCGACCGCAAACGGTACCAGGCTGAAGGTGCCGAGCGTCTTCTGCAGGAACGGCAGCTGCACCTCGAGCGAATGCTCGAGCGCGTGCGCCGCGTCGCTGGTAACCACCTGCGGCAGGTCCTTGAGCGAAGCGATCGCCTCGCGGTCGATCGCGATCGAGCCGAGCGGCGTGGCGAACGCCTCGTCGCTCGTCGTCGCGAGGCCGCGCACCGCGACGCGATGCACCGGGCCGAGCAGAACCACGCGCCGCACGACGCCGCGAGCGGCGCGCACCGCGTCGTACGCCCCGGCCGCTACGGCCCCGGAATAGATGTAGCCGGCGTGCGGCACGATCAGCGCTTTCGGGAAGCCGACGCGCGGCGCAAGCGCTTCGGCGCCGCCGAGGAGCTCGTCGACCTCGTCAGCCAGGGCGCGTGCGTTGCCGGGATAGAACGTGCCGGCGACTGCTGCCGGTCTTACGGCGGCCATCCCGCCATTATCCTCCGTCGAGCATCTCGAGCACGCCCTCCAGGGCCCGCACCACCGATTGCCGCCGCACGCTTTCGCGGTCGCCCTTGAAGTGCTGGATCTCGCTCCGGGCGGTCTTGCCGTTCCTCCAGGAAAAGCAGACGGTGCCCACCGGCTTGGCGGCACTTCCGCCCGTCGGCCCGGCCACTCCGGTCACCGCGACGGCGATGGTGCCGCGGCTGCGCTTGAGCGCGCCCTTGGCCATCTCGCGCGCGGTCTCCTGGCTGACCGCGCCGTGCTTCCGCAGCGTTTTCTTGCTCACGCCCAGCATCTGCCGCTTGGCAGCGTCCGAATAGGTGACGAAGCCGCGCTCGAACCAGCGCGACGAGCCCGAGACCGAGGTCACCACCTCGGAAACCCAGCCCCCGGTGCACGATTCCGCCGTCACCAGCATCGCTCCCGAGGCTCGCAGCCGCCGGCCGACTTTCCTGGCGAGATCGTTCACAGGAGGAACCTCTTCGCCGCGGCGAGAACGAGCAGGGTGTACGCCGCCGCCAGCAGGTCGTCGACCATCACGCCCCAGCCGCCCTTGAAGCGGCCCTCGAACCAGCGGATCGGCGGCGGCTTGGCGATGTCGAACAGGCGAAAGAGGAGGAACGCCGCGCCTTGCCAGGCGAGCGTCGCCGGGATGATCGCCAGCACCAGCAGGAAGGCGACGATCTCGTCCCAGACCATCGAACCGTGGTCGGGGATGCCGAGGTGGCGGCCGGTGATGTCGCAGACCCAGACGCCGAGCGCGAACAGGACCGCGATCACCACGAGCGCCTCGGGCGTCGCCAGGGCGGGGCCGGCGAGCCACGCGGCGAGCCACGCGAGCAGCGTGCCGGCGGTTCCGGGCGCGTACGGCGAGAGGCCGGCGCCAAAGCCGAGCGCGATCCACCGCGCCGGGTGGCCGACGGCGAAGCGCAGCGTCGGGCGGAACACGATCATCGGAAGTGGTCGAAGGCCGGCTTGAAGCTCATCGGCTTGCCCTTGGCGTCGAGCACCGCGAGGCGCGCCTCGCCAGACTGGACGGCGCCGATGCGCGTCAGTGGCAGGCCGAGCTCTCGCGCCAGTGCTTCCACCTCCGCGCGCCGCGCCGACGCGGCGGTAAACAGCAGCTCGTAGTCGTCGCCGCCCGAAAGGACGCAGTCACGCTCCAAGTCCGAATTCTTCAGGCTCTTGAACGCTGCGCTCCTCGGAAGACGCGAATACTCGACCACCGCGCCGACGCGCGAGCGCTCGAGGATATGGCCGAGGTCGCCGGCGAGTCCGTCGGAAACGTCGATCGCGGCGTTCGCGAGGCCGCGCAGCCGCTCGCCGAGCTCGACGCGCGGCTCGGGCTCGTGCAGGCGCTTCGCCGCTTCGGCGATCTCGGGATGCGCGAGAGCGAGCGCGGCGCCCCCGATCTCGCCCGACACCCAGATGTCGTCGCCGGGACGGGCGCCGGCGCGGTACAGCGCCACGCTCGCCTGCACCTCGCCCATCGCGGTGATGGTGATCGTTCGCTGCGGCGCGCGCGTCGTGTCGCCGCCGATCAGGTCGACGCCGAAGCGCTCGGCGAGCGCGAAGAATCCCGCCGCGAATGCCTTCAGCCAGGCCTCGTCGGCCTGCGGCAGGCCGATCGCGAGCAGCGCCCACCTCGGCGCGGCGCCGATCGCCGCCAGGTCGGACAGGTTGACCGCGAGCGCCTTGTGGCCGAGCGCGCGCGGCTCGGCGCCGGGCGCGAAATGCCGCCCTTCGACCAGCATGTCGGTGGTGACCGCGAGCTCGAGGCCCGCATCCGGGCGCAGCAGGGCGCAATCGTCGCCGACCCCCACCAGCGCTCGCTTGTTCTTCGGCGCGCGCTCGAAATAGCGGCGGATGAGGTCGAACTCGGAGGCCATGAGCAGGGGATTCTCCCCCGCCCCCTAGGTGATGCGCGACCGCGACCGCGCGACTTCGTCGGGCCGCAGCGCGCTGGCGATTTTTTCGAGCACGCCGTTGACGAAGCGGTAGCCGTCGGTGGCGCCGAAGCTCTTGCCGAGCTCGACCGCCTCGTTCAGCACCACCTTGAACGGCGTCTTCGGATGCTCGGCGAGCTCGAACGCGCCGATGTAGAGGATGGCGCGCTCGACCGGCGAGAGCCGCGCGAACGGCCGGTCGAGGTGCGGCGTGATCACCTTCTCCAGCTCGGTCGCGCCATCCTGCACCCCCTTGAGGAGCGCCTTGACGAAGTCGCTTTCCTCGAAGCCCTCGATCGCGCGGGCCTCGTCGAGCGGGTCGCCGCCCGAGAGCTGCCAGGCGTAGAGCGCCTGCAGCGCGAGCTCGCGCGCCTGCCGCTTATCGTGCTTCATGGACCGAGGCTCGCAGCTTCGCCATCTCGACCGCGGCGCGCACGCCCTCGGCGCCCTTGTCGAGGCGCGCCTTGGCCTGCGCCTCGTCGTCGAGCGTCAGGATCGCGTTCGCCACCGGAACGCCCGACTCGAGCGCCACCTCGCTCACCCCGCGCGCGGACTCGTTGGCGACGACCTGGAAATGGTAGGTGTCGCCGCGGACCACCGCGCCGACCGCGACCAACGCGTCGTAGCGGCCGCTCTGCGCCATCCATTGCAGCGCCACCGGAATTTCGAGCGCGCCGGGAACCTGCAGCACGGTCGCCTCGACGCCGAGCTTGCGCGCCTCGTCGCGCGCGCGCCGCAGCAGCTCGCCGGTGATTTCCTCGTTGAACCGGCTGGCGACGATGCCGATGCGCATCGCCGGCTCAGCTTCCCGGCCGTTCGGCGTAACCGGTGATTTCCAGGCCGAAGCCGGCCATGCTCGGCATCTTGCGCGGTGCCGCCATGAGGCGCATGCGGCCGACGCCGACGTCGCGCAGGATCTGCGCGCCGATGCCGTACAGGCGCAGGTCCATGCCGCGCCCCGCCTTCGGCGCCGCGGTCTCGGCCTGCGCGCAGTTCATCAGCACCATCACCCCCGTGCCGGCCTTCTGGATTTCCTGCAGCGCCTCGCCGACGCCCCAGGAGTGGCTGCTCTTTTCCGCGTCCAGCAGATCGAGGATCGACAGCGGCTCGTGCACTCGCACCAGCGTTTCGTTCTTCTTCTGGATGTTTCCCAGGGTGAGCGCGAGGTGGAGGGCGCCGACCGCCAGGTCGCGGTACGACACCATGTGGAATTTTCCCCAGGGCGTTTCGATCTCGCGTTCGGCCGAGCGCTGCACCAGCGACTCGTTGCGGCTGCGGTACTCGATGAGGTCGGCGATGGTGCCGATCTTCAGCTTGTGCTGCCCGGCGAACTCGAGCAGGTCGGGCAGCCGCGCCATGGTGCCGTCGTCCTTCATGATCTCGCACAGCACCGCCGCGGGCTCGAGGCCGGCGAGCCGCGCCAGGTCGCAGCAGGCCTCGGTGTGGCCGGCGCGCACCAGCACGCCGCCCGCCTGGGCGACGAGCGGGAAGACATGTCCCGGTTGCACGATGTCCTCGGAAGTCGAATTCTCCGCGGAAGCGATCTTGATCGTCAGCGCGCGGTCATGGGCGGAGATGCCGGTGGCGATGCCCTCGGCGGCCTCGATCGAGACGGTGAAGTTGGTGCCGTGGCGGGAGCGGTTCTGCTCGACCATCGGCCGCAGCCCGAGGCGCTCGGCGTGCGACTCGGTGATCGGCATGCAGATCAGGCCGCGGCCGTGCGTGGCGAGGAAGTTGATCTTCTCCGCGGTGACGAAGCGCGCGGCGAATACGAGGTCGCCCTCGTTCTCGCGATCCTCGTCGTCGACCAGCACGACGATCTCGCCGGCCTTGATGGCGGCGACGACGTCGGCGATGGGGCTGATGGCTGCGGTTTCGCGGCGCATCAGGCCATTTTACTCTTGCGGCGCTTCGCCCTCGCCGCCGGTGCGTTCGCGGATGCGGGCCGACTTGCCGGAGCGCTCGCGCAGGTAGTAGAGCTTGGCGCGGCGCACTTCGCCCTTGCGCTTCACCTCGATCGAGGCGATCAGCGGCGAGTAGGTCTGGAAGGTGCGCTCGACGCCCTCGCCCGAGGAGATCTTGCGCACGATGAACGAGGAGTTGAGGCCCTTGTTGCGCTTGGCGATCACCATGCCCTCGAAGGCCTGCGAGCGCTTGCGCTCGCCCTCGACGACGTTGACGTTGACGATCACCGTGTCGCCAGGCGAGAAGTCGGGGACTTCCTTCTTCAGCCGCTTGATCTCTTCCTGCTCGAGAGTCTTGATCAGATCCATCGCATCACCTCTGTTGTTCGCGCTGGAACTCGTCCAGCAGCTTCCTTTCCTCGTCGCTCAGCTTCCTTGCCGCCAGCAGGTCCGGCCTTCTCAGCCAGGTCCTGCCCAGCGCCTGCTTCAACCGCCAGCGCCGGATGTTCTCGTGGTGCCCGGACATCAGGATCTCCGGCACCTTCACGCCCCCATACGTCTCCGGGCGCGTGTACTGCGGGCAGTCGAGCAGCCCGTCGGCGAACGACTCCTCCACCGCCGAGGCCGCGTCGCCGAGCGCCCCGGGCAGCTGCCGCACCACGGCGTCGATCAACGCCATGGCGGCGAGCTCGCCGCCCGAGAGGACGAAGTCTCCGATCGAGATCTCTTCGTCCACCCGCTTGTCCAGCAACCGCTCGTCCACGCCCTCATATCGCCCGCACAGCAAAGTAAGAGAATTCTGCGTCGAAAATTCCATTACTTTGCGGTGATCGAGCTTCTTTCCCTGCGGCGAGAGGTAGATCACCCTTCCGCCCGCCGCATCCAGCGCCTTCTCCAACGGCTCGGCCAGCATCACCATCCCCGGGCCGCCGCCGTACGGGCGCTCGTCGACCGTGCGGTAGTTGTCGGTCGTGAAGTCGCGCGGATTCCACGTCTTCAGCGACCACAGCCCCGCTTCGAGCGCCCGGCTGGTGATCCCGCTTGCCGTGAGCGCCGAAAACATCTCGGGAAACAGTGTCACCACGCCGAAGCGGATCACCAGTCCGCTCCCCACTCCACCTCGATCCGCCGGTTCGGCAGATCGACGCTTTTCACCACCGTCGGCACCCAGGGCAACAGCCGCTCGCGGTCTCCCGCCAGCTCCATCACGTCCTGCGCGCCGTTCGTGAAC
>Ga0134122_10003357_pt1 | contig 11889 bp, 10 predicted proteins | sample KB302_FD_96461 | JGI IMG/M metagenome (GOLD analysis project Ga0134122, IMG submission 96461) | Terrestrial soil microbial communities without Nitrogen fertilizer from Kellogg Biological Station, Michigan, USA - KB3-0-2 | ecosystem: Environmental > Terrestrial > Soil > Unclassified ...
ACACCCCGACCTGCTCGGCGAAGCACGTGCCGGGCTACGTGCAGAACATGGACGCGCTGAAGAAGAAGGGCGTGAACGAGGTGTGGTGCGTCGCCACCAACGACGCCTTCGTCATGGCGCACTGGGGCCGCGACCAGAAGGCGCTCGGCAAGATCCGCTTCCTCGCCGACGGCAGCGCGCAGTGGGCAAAGGCGCTCGGCCTCGAGCTCGACCTCAATGCCCGCGGCATGGGCACGCGCATGAACCGCTTCTCGATGCTGGTCGACAACGGCACGGTGAAGCAGGTCAACATCGAAGGCCCGGGCAAGTTCGAAGTCTCCGACGCCGGGACGATGCTCAAGCAGATCTAGGCGGCGGCTTGATACAAAGCGTTACAACCTGCCGGTCGGCGGCGAGCCGGCCGGCCGCGTTGAGGGAGTGGTCATGACCTCAGAAAGGATTGCCATGAAACTCCCCACCCTCCTCGCCGCCTGCCTGCTCGCGGCCTCCACCCTTTCCTTCGCTCAAGCCCCCTCAGGTACCAATCAGGGGGACGCGGCGAAAGCGCCGCGCAGGGCGCACTTCGACTGCTCCCAGGCGAAGGACCCGAAAGCCTGCGAAGAGCGCCAGGCGAAGCTCAAGGCCGCGCGCGACAAGGCGAGCAAGGCCTGCGAGGGCAAGCAGGGTAGCGAGCGCCGCGAATGCATGCGCCACGAGATGTGCGCGCAGTCGAAGGACCCGAAAGGCTGCGAGGAGCACGCGGCGAAGATGAAGGCGGCAATGCAGAAAGCGCGCAAGGCGTGCGAAGGCAAGCCGCAGGGCCCGGAGCGCCGCGACTGCATGCGCCAAGAAATGCATAACGCAAAATAGAGCGCGCTTCCCTTCTCGCCGGCGCGCGGGCGACGCTGCCCGTGCTGCCCGGCATCTTCCCCTTCGGCGTCATCACCGGCGTCGCCATGGTGGCGAGCGGCATCGAGCCGCTCGTCGCAATGGCGATGTCGATTGCAGTCTTTGCCGGCGCATCGATGGTGGCGTCGGCCCAGCTGCTCGCCTCCGGCTCGCCGGCGCTGCTGGTCATCCTCGCGACGCTGTTCATCAACCTGCGCTTCATGATGTACAGCGCTTCGCTGCGGCAGCACTTCGCGCACGCGCCGCTGCGCGTGCGGCTGCTCGCGGCGTATCTGACGGCCGACAACGCCTACGGCCTCCTTCTCGGCAGGGAAGGCGACGAGTCGTCGAAGCTCCACTACTTCCTCGGCGCCGGCGCGTCGATCTGGATCGCCTGGCAGGTTTCGGTCGCGGCCGGCATCCTCGTCGGCGCCGGCCTGCCGGCCGCCTGGCGGCTCGAATTCGCCGCGCCCCTCGCTTTCGTCGCCATGTCGGTGCCGCTGCTGCGCGACCGGGCGATGGCCGGCGCGGCCATCGCCGCGGGAGTCACCGTCATCGCAGCACAGGGACTGCCGCTGCGCCTCGGCCTGGCCGCCGCGGCCCTCACCGGAATCGCGGTGGGACTCCTCCTCGAGCGCAGGCGCACGTGAGCGTCTGGCCCGTCCTCATCGGCATGGCGCTCGTGACCTACCTGCTGCGGGCGTCGTTCCTGCTCCTGCCGCCCGAGGTGGAAACGCCGGCCCTCCTCAAGCGCGCGCTGCGCTATGTGCCGGCGGCGGTGCTGACGGCGATCTGGGTGCCCGAGGTTTTCGCTCCCGGCGATGAACGACTGCTCGCCGGCGTTGTCGCAATGGCTGTGGCATGGCGCTGGCGCGGAACGTTCGCTACGATAGCCGCAGGTCTGCTCGCCCTCCACTTCTTCGAATGGCTGACATGAAGCGCTTCGCCGCCGCCGCCCTCCTCTTGCTCGCCGCCAGCCTGGCGCTGGCGCAGACCAAGGTGGCGTCGATCGAAGGCGTCACGGAGTACCGCCTGCAGAACGGCCTGCGCGTGCTGATGATTCCGGATCCCGGGGTCGACACCGTCACCGTGCACATCATCTACCTGGTCGGCTCGCGCCACGAGAGCTACGGCGAGAAAGGCATGGCGCACCTGCTCGAGCACCTGCTGTTCAAGGGCTCGAAGAAGTATCCCGACGTGAAGGAGGAGCTGACGCGACGCGGCGCGCGCTGGAACGGCAGCACCTCCAACGACCGCACCAACTACTTCGAGACGCTTTCGGCGAGCGGCGACAACCTCGACTGGGCGCTCGGCCTCGAGGCGGACCGGATGCTCAACTCCCGCGTCGCACGCGAGGACCTGAACGCCGAGATGACGGTGGTGCGCAACGAGTTCGAGATGGGCGAGAACAACCCCGGCAGCATCCTGCTGCAGCGCATGCAGCAGGCCGCGTACCAGTGGCATAACTACGGCAATCCGGTGATCGGCGAGCGCGCCGACATCGAGCGGGTGCCGATCGACAAGCTGCAGGCCTTCTACCGCACCTGGTACCAGCCCGATAACGCGGTGCTGATCGTCGCCGGCCGCTTCGAGGAGCCGCGCGCGCTGGCGCTGGTGGCGAAGCATTTCGCGCCGCTGCCCAAGCCGAAGCGCGTGCTGCCCGCGTACTACACCGAGGAGCCGGTGCAGGACGGCGAGCGCACCGTCACGCTGCGCCGTGCCGGCGACACGCCGATGGTCGCCACGCTCTACCACGTGCCCGCGGCGCGTCATCCCGACTACCCGGCGATCGACGTGCTGGTGAGCCTTCTCGGCGACGCGCCAAGCGGCCGCCTGCACCGCGCGCTGGTCCAGAAGGGGCTCGCCACCTACGCCTTCGCCGCCGAGCGCGGCCTGCACGACCCCGGCTTCGTCTACTTTGGCGCCGGTCTGCAGCGCGGCGCCGACACCGAGCCGGTGCGCCGCGCGCTGTTCGAAGTCGTCGAGAGCCTGAAGACCCAGCCGGTCCAGGCGGCGGAGATGGAGCGCGCGCGCACCATCCTGCTGAACGAGTTCGAGAAGGCGAGCCTCGACACCGCCACCATGGTGCGCACGCTCGCCGAGTTCTCGGCGCTCGGCGACTGGCGCCTGTTCTACCTCTATCGCGACCGGCTGAAGAAAGTGACGCTCGAGGACGTGCAGCGCGTCGCGGAGGCCTACCTCAAGCCCGCCAACCGCGTGCTCGGCGTGTTCCTGCCGACCGAGCGCGCCGACCGCGCGGCAATTCCATCAGCGCCGGACCTGAACGCGGCGCTCGACGCGTACCGCGGCGGCGATGGCGTGAAGCTGGGCGAAGCGTTCGACCCGTCGCCCCGAAATATCGAAGCGCGGCTGCAGCGCGGCGAGCTGGCGAACGGCATCCGCACCGCGCTTCTGCCCAAGCGCACGCGCGGCGGCCGCGTCGTCGCCAGCCTGACGCTGCACTGGGGCGACGAGAAGCGCCTGACCAACCGCGACATCGCCTGCGAGTTCGCCGGCGCGATGCTGATGCGCGGCACGAAGAACAAGAGCCGCGCCGAGCTGAAGGACGCCTTCGAGAAGCTGAACGCCAGCGTCTCGGTCGGCGGCGACGGCGCCAGCGTCGAGGCGCGCGGCGAGAACCTGGTCGCCACGCTGCGCCTGGTCGCCGAAGTGCTGCGCGAGCCGTCCTTCCCCGCCGCCGAGTTCGAGGAAATGAAGCGCGCGGCGCTCGCCGGAGCAGAGCAGCAGAAGAGCGACCCGTCGGCGCTCGCCGGCGTGCGCCTCGCGCGCCACCTCCAGGAGTACCCGCACGGTCACCCGCTCTACACGCCGACCGTCGAGGAGCGCATCGAGCAGCTCAACCGCGCGAGGCTCGAGGACGCCACCGCGTGCTATCGCGAGCTGTACGGCGCGACCGGCGCCGACTTCGTCGCCGTCGGCGACTTCGATCCACAGGAAGTGACGCGCGCGGTCGAGGAACTGTTCGGCCCCTGGCGCTCGCCGACCCCGTTCGAGCGCGTCGCCGCGCGCCATTTCGACCGCCCGGCGCTCGAGCAAGAGCTGCTCACCCCCGACAAGGCGAACGCGGTGCTGCGTGGGGGCCTCAACTTCCGGCTGCGCGAGGACGATCCGGACTTTGCGACGATCGTCCTGGCCAACTACCTGCTCGGCGGCTCGTCGACGGCGCGCCTGCCGGCACGCGTGCGCGAGAAAGAAGGCCTCTCCTACAGCACCTACACCACGCTGCGCTCCAATCCCTTCGACGACGCGGCGGGGTTCGGCGTGTCGGCGATCTTCGCGCCGCAGAACCGCGCGCGCGTCGAGCAGGCGGTGCGCGAGGAGCTCGAGCGGGCGGTGCGCCAGGGCTTCACCGCCGCCGAGGTGGCGGCGGGCAAGAACGCGGTGCTGGAAGCGAGGCGCCTCGCGCGCACCCAGGACCGGTCGCTGGCCACCCGCCTCGCGGGCTATTCCTTCGCCCGGCGCACCTTCGCCTGGGACATCGCGCTCGAGGCGCGCATCGCCTCGCTCACTGCCGCCGACGTCAACGCGGCGCTGCGGAAGCACATCGATCCGTCGCGGCTCGCCCTGGTGGCGGCCGGCGACTTCAGGAAGGGCGCTGCTTCTTCAGCAGGTCGCGGATCTCCTCCAGCAGCTGCTCCTGGCGCGGCGGGGGAGCCGCCGGCTTCTCCTCGGCCTTCCGCCGGAGGTGGTGGATGAGCTTGACGGCGACGAAGATCGACGCGGCGATGATGACGAAATCGACGCAGGCCTGGAGAAACTTGCCGTAGGTGATCTTCGCGGCGCCGATCTGCACCGCCAGCGCCTTGAAATCGAACCCGCCGATCAGCGCGCCGACGCCGGGCATGATCACGTCCTCGACCAGCGAGGCGACGATCTTGCCGAAAGCGCCGCCGATGATCACGCCGACCGCCAGGTCGACGACGTTGCCCTTGATCGCGAAGTCGCGGAATTCCGTCAGCAGGCTCATGGATACCTCACTTCGATGATTTCGAGTTTTTCGTCCCCGCCGGGGGCGCGCACCGTGACGGTGTCGCCCGCGCGGGCCTTGATCAGCGCCTTCGCGATCGGCGACATCCAGGATACGCGCCCGTGCGCCGCATCCACCTCGTCGACGCCGACGATGGTGACTTTCCTTTCATCCTGCTTGCTTCGCACCTTCACCGTCGCGCCGAAGAACACCTGGTCGGTGTCGCGACCCGCCGAATTCACCACTTCGGCGGCTTCGAGGCGCTTGATGAGGAAGCGCACGCGGCGATCGATCTCCCGCAGGCGGCGCTTGCCGTAGATGTAGTCGGCGTTCTCCGAGCGGTCGCCGAGCGCGGCGGCCCAGGCGACGGTCTTCACCACTTCCGGGCGCTCGCTCTCGACCAGCCGGGCAAGCTCGGCCTTCAGGCGCGCAAATCCGGCTGGCGTGATGTAATTTTTTCCACCCGGCGGCAGCGCCGCGTCCTCTGCCTCGGCCGGCTCCGGTTCGTGGCCGTTTTCCTTGACAAAGGCTTTGGACATGGCGGGTCGGCAAATTCTAGCTCCCCTTGCAAGGCGCACGGCAAGCTCTAGAATTGGCAGCATAAAGGGGGTAGGAAGAAATGGCGGAAAAGAAGGAGAAGCTCGATTTTCTGACGAAGCTGCGGATCCGCGAGCTGATCCTGATGGGGCTGATCACCATCACCGCGGTGCTCGCCAACCTGCCGCACGAATACGTGCAGGAAACGCTCGGCGTAAGCCACACCACGCTGCTCGCGATCCTCGCCATCGCCGTGATCCTCGGCCTGTTCCTGTATCTCAAGTTCGGCCTGTTCGTGGTGGTGCTGCTGCTGATCGCCGGCGCCAACATGCCGGAGCAGATCGCCGACGGACTCAACATCTCCAAGATCCCGATCGTGCTGGCGCTGGTGGCGCTGGTCGGGGTCGGCCTGATCAACTACGTGGTGCACCTCGTCCCCACCGGACTCGAGCCGAAGCCGCGCGAAAAGAGCCCGGAAGGCGTCAAGGCGTTGTTCTATGCCATCGAGAAGAACAACCTGGTGTACTGCCAGAAGGTCCTGTCGATGAACTTCGACCCCAACCTTCACCACGACAACGGCTACACCCCCCTCGCCTATGCGGCGATGAAGGGCAGCCTGCCGATGGTCGAGCTGCTGCTGCGCAACGGCGCCGACCCGACGGCCGTCACCAAGGAAGGCGACACCCCGGTCGAGCTGGCGCTGCGCATGGGGCACTCCGAGGTCGCCGATACCCTGAAGCGCGCCCGCTTGAGTGCCATCGACTCGGCCGACGCGGGCGTCGGCGAAGCCTCGCAGCAGCAAGCCGCGGCCTAGCGAGGCCCGAGCACCGTACTGTATAATCGTCCAGTATGGACAGCACCGTCACGGCGGTCGCTGAGCAGGAGATCTGCCGCGACACGCTGATCGAAAAATACGCCAAGGGCAAGGAAGCCACGGTCGAGCAGGTGCGCCTGCGCGTGGCGCGCGCCCTCGCCCAGGCGGAGCCCGAAGAGCGGCGCGCGGCCTGGGAGCGCCGCTTCCTGCAGGCGCAGGAAGACGGCTTCATCCCCGCCGGGCGCATCAACTCCGCCGCCGGCGTCAACCTGCAGGCGACGCTCATCAACTGTTTCGTCCAGCCGGTCGGCGACTCCATCTCCGAAGTGGTCGACGGCAAGCCCGGCATCTACACCGCGCTGCAGGAGGCCGCCGAGACGATGCGCCGCGGCGGCGGCGTGGGCTACGACTTCTCCGCCATCCGGCCGAAGGGCGCCGAGGTGAAGGGCACGCACTCGCGCGCCAGCGGCCCGGTCTCCTACATGCGCGTCTTCGACCGCTCCTGCGAGACGGTCGAATCCGCCGGCTCGCGCCGCGGCGCGCAGATGGGCGTGCTGCGCTGCGACCACCCGGATATCGAAGGCTTCGTCCACGCCAAGGACGAGGGCGACCTGTCGAACTTCAATATCTCGGTCGGCGTCACGGACGAATTCATGCTCGCCGTCGAGAAGGACATGGAATTCGAGCTGGTGCACAAGTCCAAGCCGTGGAAAGACGGCCGCCAGCGTGCCGACGGCCTGTGGGTCTACCGGAAAATCCGCGCGCGCGAGCTGTGGGACCAGGTCATGCGCTCGACGTACGACCACGCCGAGCCGGGGATCCTGTTCATCGACCGGATGAACCGGGACAACAACCTCAGGTACTGCGAGACGATCGAGGCGACCAATCCCTGCGCCGAGCAGCCGCTGCCGCCCTACGGCTGCTGCTGCCTGGGCTCGATCGACCTGACGAAGTACGTCGTGGACGCTTTCACCGACAAGGCCTCCTTCCAGTTCGAGAAATTCGGCGAAACGGTCAAGACCTCGGTCCGGATGCTCGACAACGTGCTCGACGTCACGGCCTGGCCGCTCGAGCAGCAGCACAAGGAAGCGATGGCGAAGCGCCGCGTGGGCCTCGGCTTCACGGGCTTGGGCGACGCGCTGATCATGCTGCGGCTGAAATACGACACCGACGAAGCGCGCGCCATGGCTACGCGCATCTCCGAGAGCATGCGCGACCACGCCTACCGCGCCTCGGTCGAACTGGCGAAGGAGCGCGGCGCGTTCCCGCTGTTCAACGCCGACCTCTACCTCTCGGGGACCAGCTTCGCGGCGCGCCTTCCCGACGAGATCAAGAACCTGATCCGGAAGCACGGGCTGAGGAATTCGCACCTGCTCTCGATCGCGCCCACCGGCACGATCAGCCTCGCCTTCGCCGACAACGCCTCCAACGGCATCGAGCCGCCCTTCTCCTGGAGCTACACGCGCAAGAAGCGCATGCCCGACGGCGCGCTGAAGGAATTTCCGGTTGAAGACCACGCCTGGCGCCGTTACAGGGGCATGAACAAGGGTGTCGAGAGTCTCCCCCCCTACTTCGTCACGGCGCTGGAGATCTCTGCGTACGCGCACGAGCAGATGGTGGCCGCGGTCGCGCCGTTCATCGACACCAGCATCTCGAAGACGGTGAACGTGCCCGAGGACTACCCCTACAGCCAGTTCCAGGACCTGTACATGCACGCCTGGAAATCAGGCCTCAAGGGCCTCGCGACCTACCGGCCGAACAAGGTGCTCGGCTCGGTGCTGCAAGTCGCCGACAAGCCGCAGGACTTCGTGCACGACGACGTCAACCGCCGCATCACGGTGAAGTCGGTGCCGGCGCCGGTGCTCTCGTCGCTGCGCTGGCCGGGACGGCCGGAGTTGCCGGGCGGCAACCCCTCGTGGACCTACATGATCGAGCACCCGCAGTCGCGCTTCGCGGTGTTCGTCAGCCATGTCGAGAACGGCCACCCGCATGCGTTCGAAGTGTGGGTGAACGGCAGCGAGCAGCCGCGCGGCCTGGGTGCGCTCGCCAAGACGCTGTCGATGGACATGCGCGCCAAGGACCTGGCGTGGCTGCGCCTCAAGCTCGACGCCCTCGCCAAGGCGGGCGGCGATCCATTCGACATGCCCTTCCCGCCCGGCGGCGAGACGAAGCGCATGCCGTCGCTGGTCTCCGCGTTCGCGCAGATCGTGCGCTGGCGCGTCGAGCAACTGGCGTCCGGCTTGTCCGAAGACACCTTCAACCTGATGGCCGAACAGGGCTCGTCGCCGATCATCGACGCCATGTTCGCGCTCAAGGAGCCGAAGACCGGCACCGACGGCACCATGTCCTGGACGATCGACGTGCTCAACCCGCGCACCGGCGACGACTTCGTCCTCGGGCTGAAGGAGATCACCCTCCCCGACGGAATCACGCGGCCCTATTCGGTGTGGCTGTCGGGCGAGTACCCGCGCGCGCTCGACGGCCTGTGCAAGCTGCTCTCGCTCGACATGCGAGTCATCGACCCGGCGTGGATCGGCATGAAGTTGAGGAAGCTGCTCGACTTCCCCGAGCCGCTCGGCGACTTCATGGCCTTCGTGCCCGGCAGCCGCAAGCAGCAGACCTATCCTTCGACCGTCTCGTACCTGGCGCGGGTGATCCTGCACCGCTACGCGATGCTCGGCATCCTCGACGAGGAAGGCGTCCCCAAGCACCAGATGGGCATCCTCGAGGCGCCGGCCGCCGGGGCGACACGCGTCATGGCGGGCGCGAAGTGCCCGGAATGCGCCAACACCACCCTCATCCGCAAGGACGGCTGCGACTACTGCACCGCCTGCGGCTTCGTCGGGGTCTGCGGCTAGACGAATATTTACGCCGGCCCTTTCCGGCGCGCAGCGGTTTCAACGACAATCCGGCCATGACCTTGGTGTATGCCCTCACCGAGCTGGGCCAGGACACCCTGACCACGGACGCCAGCAAGGGGAACCTTCCCCAGGATTACCGGCGGCTGCTCGGCATGATCGAGGTCGGCGGCCATGTCGACGTGCTCCGCGGACGGCTGCGCCGCTTCCCCGACCAGCTGATCCAGGATTGGCTGAAGGAGCTCGCCGAGCTGAAGCTCGTCGAGTCGCACGAGGCGGGAGATCTCGACGCGATCACCTTCACCGGCGCGCCCCTGCCGCCGCAGCCGCCGCTCACCGACGAGGACCGCAAGCGCCTGGCCAAGGCCACGGTCGTCGCGGGCGCCACGCTGCTCCGCCAGGGCTCCTTTCTCGCCGCCGAGCGAATCGCCAACCTGCCGCGGCTTCGCAAGCTGCCGATGCAGACGGTGATCCTGCTGGTCGAGGACGATCCCGACCAGAAGGCGCTGGGCGAGCTGCGCATCACGATGGCGGGCTACCAGGTGCGCAGCGTCGACCAGGCGAAGGCGCTCTCGCGCTATCTGCGCGAGGAGCCGCGCCCGGACCTGATGCTGCTCGACGTCATGCTCCCCGACGGCAACGGCTTCGACATCCTGGCCCAGCTGCGCGGCCGGCCGGAATTCGCCACGCTGCCGATCGTGCTGCTCACGGCGAAGACGGCGCTGGTCGATATCCGCAACGGGCTCGCGCTCGGCGCCGACGGCTACATCACCAAGCCCTACAGCAAGACCCAGCTCCAGGAAGTCATCGCCCACGTGCTCAAGCACGGGGCCTAGCGGCCGAAGTCCTTCACCAGCAGCAGCGCGGCGACGGTCTTGGCGTCGGTGATGCGGCCGTCGCGGATCATGGCGATCGCCTCGTCGAAGCCGACCGTCAGGGTTTCGAGAAACTCGCCCTGGTCGAGCTTTCGGCCGACATGATTGAGTTTTCTTGCCACGAATATCTCAATTGCCTCATCCGTGTAGGCGATCGCGGTGTGGATCACGCCGAGCCGCCGCCATTCCTCCGCCTCGTAGCCCGTCTCCTCCAGCAGCTCGCGCTTCGCGGTCGCCAGGTGCGGCTCGCCGGGCTCGAGCTTGCCGGCCGGCACCTCGATGAACTCGCGGCCGTGCGGATAGCGGAACTGGCGCTCGAGCAGGATCCGGCCGTCGTCGAACAGCGGCACCACCGCCACCGCGCCGGGATGGCGGATGTATTCCCGGGTCCCCTGGCTGCCGTCGGGCAGGCGCACGGTATCGCGGCGGACCTTGAGCATCGTCCCGTCGAAGACCTGCTCGCCGGAGACGAACCGCTCGGTCAGGTCAGAGGGCTTTGATGACTTCAAAACAGACGTTCATCAGCATCGAAGGGGCGATGCCGAACAGCAGCAGGACCAGCCCGTTCGCCGATAGCAGCACCCGCATCTGCAGCTCCGGGTGCGCGGGCGCGACCGCGCCTGCCCTGGGGGAGTCGCTCGGTTCATCGAAATACATCAGCTTGACGATGCGCAGGTAGTAGAAGGCGCCCACCAGCGACAGGACCACCGCTGCGACCGCGAGCCAGACATAGCCCGCGGTCACTGCGGCCGAAAGCACCGCCAGCTTGGCGTAGAAGCCCGCGGTCGGCGGGATGCCGGCGAGCGAGAACATCAGGATCAGCATCACGAACGCAAACCACGGGCTGGTCTTGCTCAGGCCCTTGAGGTCCTCGAGGTTCTCGCACTCGAAGCCGGCGCGCGACAGGAAGAGCAGCATGCCGAACGCGCCGACCGACATGATCACGTAGACGATGACGTAGAACAGCGCCGCGGTGTAGGCGTCGTCCATGCTCAGCCGGTTGCCGCCGATCACGCCCGACAGCAGGCCGAGCAGCATGAAGCCCATGTGCGCGATGGTCGAGTAGGCGAGCATGCGCTTCAGGTTCGACTGGGCGATGGCGGTGATGTTGCCGATCGCCATCGACGCCAGCGCGAGGATCGCCAGCATCTCCTGCCAGTCCTGCGCCAGGTCGGGCAGCCCGTTCACGAGCATGCGCACCGCCATGGCGAAGGCAGCCACCTTGGGCGCCGAGCCGATCACCAGCGTCACCGCGGTCGGCGCGCCGTGGTACACGTCGGGGATCCACATGTGGAACGGCGCGACGCCGATCTTGAAGGCGAGGCCGGCGACGACGAATACCAGGCCGAACACCAGGAAGGTGCGGTCGGAGGCCGCGCCGGCGAGCTGCGCCGTGACCCGCGCCACCTCCATGAGGTTGAGCGTCCCGGTCGCGCCGTAGACCATCGACATGCCGTACAGCAGCAGGCCCGACGAGAGCGCGCCGAGCACGAAGTACTTCATCGCCGCCTCGATGGAGAGCGCCGAATCGCGGTTCAGCGCCACCAGCGCGTACAGGCAGAGCGACATCAGCTCCAGCCCCAGGTAGATGGTGATGAAGCTCGAGGCGCTGATCATGATCATCATGCCGACCAGCGAGAACAGCAGCAGCGTGATGAACTCGCCGCGCAGCAGGTCGCGGTCGAGCAGGTACTGGCGCGAATAGATCAGCGCCGCCGCGACCGAGGCGTAGCACACCAGCTTCAGCAGGTGCGACAGGGCGTCGGCGACGAACAGCCCGTGGAACAGGTACTGCTTGGTCGAGCCGTTGACGAAGAGCATGAACAGCGTCGCCGCGGCCGCCGCGGCCAGCACGCCCAGCGCCATGCGGTAGCTGCCGATGCGCCGTTCGGTTTTCACCTGCAGGTCGACCAGCATCAGCACGCAGGCGACGAACAGCACGATCGCCTC
>Ga0134122_10003359_pt1 | contig 11885 bp, 8 predicted proteins | sample KB302_FD_96461 | JGI IMG/M metagenome (GOLD analysis project Ga0134122, IMG submission 96461) | Terrestrial soil microbial communities without Nitrogen fertilizer from Kellogg Biological Station, Michigan, USA - KB3-0-2 | ecosystem: Environmental > Terrestrial > Soil > Unclassified ...
GCCGCTTCGAGCTGATCCTTATCATGGGCACGCAGCTCTCGATAGCTGCGATCGCCATCCTTCTCTACGACCTGCTCACGACGACGGGAATACGAGCAGCATTAGGTGCGACGCTCGCAGCCGTCTTTCTTATCATCGTATTTTTCCGGCAGCTTGTTCCGCGGCTGATAGCACAGAACAATCCGGAAGGAGTGTTTTGGACGCTCCTGCCGGTATTCCGAATCTTTTATGCTGCGCTTTCAATTGTGGTTACGCCCATCAGCTCGCTTCTACACCGGATGAGAAAGCCGGAGCCTGAAGTGGAGGACTCCGACAGTGAGGAGGATGAAACAAAGGACGAAATCCAGGCTTTTATCGATGTTGGCGAAGAAGAAGGAATCATTGAGGAGTCCGAGGGCGAGCTGATTCAGTCGATCATCGATTTCAGCGACACGCTGGTCGGCGAGATCATGCAGCCGAGACCTCAAATCGTCGCTATTGAAGCTTCCGCAACCGTCGCCGATGCGCGCGCCCTTATCATTGAATCCAAGTACTCGCGAATTCCGGTTTATCGAGATCAGATCGACGCTATCGAAGGCATCGTGTACGTGCGGGATCTTCTGGCGTTTTGCGAGGAAGGGAAGACTACCACTCCGGTGATCGAATGCATGCGCCCGGTTTACTTTGTCCCCGAAAGCAAGTCGGTACGCGCGCTGTTGGAAGAGATGCAGAAGGCCAAAGTCCAGATTGCGATGGTAGTCGACGAATATGGTGGGCTCGCCGGGCTTGTGACGATTGAGGACATAATTGAAGAGATTCTCGGTGAGATCGAAGACGAAGATGAAGGAACGAATGATCAAGATGTGGTGCGCGAAGAAGACGGCTCATACGTGGTCGACGGAAGCGCTGAAATAAGGAAGGTAGAGATGTTGTTTAACCGGGAAGTTGAGACCGACGACTTCACTACCGTGGCGGGATTGATAATAAGCGAACTCGGACATGTGCCCGAAGCCGGTGAGAAGCTCGAATTTAAGGGGCTTCAGTTTGAAGTGGTCGAAGCGGATACCAAGCGGGTGAACCGCGTTCGGCTACGCGTGATCGACGAGCATGCTTCGGGTCACGCTGGGTCAATCGCGACGCAGTGATCGACCTCGAACGCCGAGAGACATTATGAAAACAATCGAGGCAGCGCCGGTTAAGCCGCCAATAACGTTCGACCTGCTGGAGAGAATCGATGTTCGAGTCGGAACCATCGAAAAGGTCGAAGATGTGAAAGGCTCCGACAAGCTGGTCAAGCTTTCAGTAAACTTCGGGGACCACAAGCGCACGATTCTCGTGGGCATGAAGCTCGAACGCCCTGACCCCGGAGAAATCCAAGGTAAACAAGCTCTGTTTGTTGTGAACCTCGAACCGAGAAAGATGATGGGTGAAGTTTCGGAAGGGATGCTGTTTGACATAGGCCACGCGGATGGGCTTACGGCCGTACTCGCGGTGCCCGAGGCCGCAGTGCCGGACGGTGCGAGGGCGGGGTGACCCCTGTGTTTGAAAACCGCGCGTCGTGGATCAAGAGCGATTGGTATCCTCCAAACCCAACTATGGGTGAAATCAAATACGGCTAATCAAGGCAGAGGACATAGTCGTTGAGTAGTCTCAGACGCGCTCCTAGTCTAAGGACGAGCCTATCATCCACACCACCACTTGGAACAAAGGTTCGATCTGCACGATATATGCCGGACGAAGAAGCCACTCTCGAAGATGAACATCGAAAATCAGGCGTCGTTGCGCTTATCGGGAGGCCGAATGCCGGCAAATCGACTCTTCTCAACAAACTGATCGGCGAAAAAATCGCCATCGTCTCCGACAAGCCTCAAACTACCCGCACGCGAATCAGCGGAGTCCTAACGCGCGCGGAAGGACAAATAGTTTTTCTCGACACGCCGGGTGTGCACAAGCCGGGGTACAAACTCAATCGCCGGATGATGAGCATAGTTGCGGACGCTCTCGCGACGGTCGATCTTATCGTCTTGATTATCGACGCCGCCGAGTCGATGGGAAGCGGCGACCGATTTGTTCTGGATATGATAAAGCGGGTCGAGACTCGAGCGTTCCTGGTTCCAAACAAGGTCGATTTGATGAAGGACAAATCGAAGCTCTTCCCGCTGATCTCGGCTTACACAAGCGAGCGTGACTTCGCCGAAGTGGTCCCGATCTCGGCGCTCACCGGCGACGGAGCCGAACTGCTTGTAAAAAAAGCATTCGAGTATCTGCCGAAAGGCCCATCCCTTTATCCCGAAGACGAGATGACCGATCAGCCTGAGCGAGTCATGGCCGCCGAGTTTGTCCGCGAGAAGATTCTTCAAGTTACCGGCGATGAACTGCCCTATGTGACGGCGGTAGTTACCGAAGGCTGGGAAGACTCAGGCACGGCGACGAAGATCAACTGCCTGATCTACGTTGAGCGCAAGTCGCACCGCGCGATCGTCATCGGACGTGGCGGAGATAGATTGAAGCAGATAGGCACCGAGGCTCGGCGGGATATCGAGAAGCTTCTGGGCCGGCACGTATTCTTGAGCCTTTTCGTAAAGGTGCGCGATCGCTGGCGCGATGACGACCGCACTCTAAACGAGCTCGGGATCCAGGGATGAAACCGCAGATCAACGCAGATGAACGCGGATCAGAACCTATGGACAATCCAGCTTGGCACATGTGAATTCGCATTCGGTTAATGGCTATGGTTTTCAAACACTCTGATCGAATTTCGACGTGGCGATTGATCGAGCTTGAAGTTGGGCGGGACGCCGAAGCGCTTGTAAGCATGTTGGCATTCGAGCTTGGCTCGACCGGCATTGTTACGCTTAAGGAGCGAGACGACGCGGTGAAACTCGGCGCATACTTTGGGGCCCAAGCTGACGCCGAGGAAATCGCCGATACAATCAGGGTTGAGGTTGAGAAACTTGGCAGATCGGGTGAGCTCCGATCCATTTCTTTTTCTGTGGTGCCAGACCAGGACTGGATGCAGAAGTGGAAAGAAGGCTTCGAGCCAACCGAGATCGGAAGTCGCCTGGTCATAGCACCGTCGTGGAAACTGCCCAATGCGAACGGCGCACGTATTGTCGTTCAGATAGATCCCGGGATGGCGTTTGGAACCGGAACGCACGAAACAACCCGGATGTGTCTTGAAGCGGTTGAGAAATACTGGCGTGGCGGCAACTTGCTTGACGTAGGAACCGGCACCGGAATTATCGCGATTGCCGCCGCGTTGCTCGAGCCGGGCTCTCGCATCACCGCGATCGATATCGATCCGCAAGCAGTCGTAATCGCGCGCGAAAACACAGACATAAACAACGCATCGAATTCAGTCGAAATAGCAGAGGGAGGGCCGCGCGGTTTTGTTGGCGGCGCGTTCGATGTGGTAGTAGCGAACCTAACCGCGGAAGTCATTATCAGCTTGATCGATGATCTAGCCGAATGTGTTTCGGGTTCAGGGATGTTGATACTCTCCGGCATTCTCACCGAACTGGAAGAAGACGTTGAGACCGCGGCGGCTGGCGCGGGCCTTGCTGTTGTAGAACGGCTGCGCTTGGGCGAATGGTCCGCTTTGAGCTTACGAAGATAACCCGTACGGGCTGGCCCTCTGTGGCCGCCCTTCCTAGGGATCACAATTCGCTATCCAGAGCGAGGGGCGGCCACGGAGGGCCGCCCATACAAGTGGTTAGCGGGCCTCGCAGTTTAAGATTATTAATGATGCAACGGCGAAGATTCTACGCACCGCCAGATAGTATCAGCCGCGAAGTTGCGCTGCTCTCTCGCGAGGAGAGTCATCACCTGACCCGAGTGTTGAGGCTCAAGCCGGGCGATGAAGTTTTTGTTTTCGACGGCTGCGGGCGTGAGTACCGTTGCGAGTTTCTAAAGGTCGAACAGGCGCGTGCCAAGCTTTTGGTAGTTGATCAACTGGCCGACGTTGTTGAATCGCCGCATAGCGTCAGACTTGGCCAGGCTCTCGCGAAAGGCGAGAAGTTTGACTTCATTGTTCAGAAGGCAACCGAGCTTGGGGTTAGCTCTATCGTTCCTCTGATCACCGATCACGCGGATGTGAAGCTTGCCGAAGTAAGGTCGGAGAAAAAACTGGAGCGCTGGCGGCGAATCTCGCTCGAAGCACTCAAGCAGTGTGGCCGACGAACACTTGTCGATATTGAACCGCCGATAGCTGTTGGAAAGTTTCTGGAGAGGCCCGCTCGGGATATCGGCGGATCCACTGCTTCTTCCGTAATTGTGTTCAGCGAGAAAGGTGGACTGTTGATTGCGGACGCACTGAGAGGGATGACCAGCGGATCAAGACTGACTGCGTTGATAGGCCCGGAAGGCGGATGGAGCGAAGACGAGTTCAGCTTGTTCGCCGCGACTGGCGTCAGGGCTGTTACGCTGGGTCCGAGGACTCTTCGAACAGAAACCGCCGCGATTGCCGCGATCACTCTTATCCAGCACACGCTTGGCGATCTGTCGGCCGCGTTGCGGCAATGAGGTTAGACCGCTGCACTTCTACGATCAGCAAATTGAAACTCTCGACCGGGTTCGACTGCGAGAGTTGCAGAACGAGCGGCTACGCGCGTTGATTGGCGAGATCGATTCAAACCAGTTCTATCAGGAGAAGTGCGCGACGGCAGGGATCGCGCTGAGTGAGATACGATCGGCCGAAGATCTTCAAGCGCTCGCGTTCACAACCAAATCTGAGTTGGTTGAGGATCAAGCGGCAAACCCGCCGTTCGGGCGAACGCTTACGTATCCCATCTCTACCTATCGCTACTTTCACCAAACATCGGGGACAACGGGGCGTCCGCTGAAATGCCTGGACACCGCGGCGAGCTGGGAGTGGTGGGAGCGTTGCTGGGGCTACGTTTACGCGGGCGCAGGTGTTGGGGCGGACGACATCGTTTTCTGCGCGTTCTCGTTTGGCCCTTACCTGAGTCACTGGGCGGCGATCTGCGGCGCGCGGCACGTAGGCGCGATGTGCATATCCGGAGGAGGGATGAACTCCGAGCAGCGCCTGCAAACTATCATCGACAATCGCTGCACGGTGCTCGTGTGCACTCCAACCTATGCACTCCACCTTGCCGAAGTAGCGCGGCGCGTTGGGATTGACCTCGCGTCGTCGGCAATCACTCGAAGCATTCACGCCGGAGAACCAGGCGCGAGCCTCCCCAACGTCAAGCGCGCGATCGAGCACGCCTGGGGCGCAACTTGTTTTGATCACGCGGGTGCAACCGAAGCAGGCGCCTGGGCTTTCGACTGTGAAGCACAGAGCGGCGCCATTCATCTCAACGAAGCCGAGTTTATCTTTGAAGTTATTGACCTCGCCAAATCCGAGCCGGTCGAAGAAGGGCGGGGTGAACTTGTGATAACCAATCTTGGCCGTGCGGCCATGCCGGTCCTTCGTTATCGCACCGGTGATGTTGTCGATCTGACGACCGAGCCATGCGCGTGTGGGCGCTCGTTTGCTCGAATAAGGGGCGGAGTGCTGGGCAGGTCCGACGATATGATCATCGTTCGGGGAGTGAACCTTTATCCAAGCGCGATCGACGACTTGATTCGCAGTCTGCCGGAGATAGGCGAGTACGAAGTTATTATTCGACGGGTCGAAGGATTGGATGATCTGCTGATCAGATGTGAGTCGGTCGATGCGTCACCATTCGAGCGGACCCGGCTTTCAGTCGAAAATGCATTCAGGCGCCAGTTCAACATCCGGATAAGTGTTGAGCAAGCAGCGGCTGGCAGCCTTCCGCGATATGAATTCAAAGCGCGGCGGTTCAAACGCTTGTAAGTTAGTCTACCGATAGCGGTGGGGCGGTTCATGCGAGAGTTGGGAGCGGTTTGTAAACGCGGCCTTAGCAGCGAGCTTGTCGATCACTTGCGCGGCGGCGATAGAGGCCGCCATTTGACGGCTTTGCATTCGAAGCCGCACCTTCCACAGTCTCTTCCAGCTCGGGAAAGCTTCTCATCCAAAGCGACGGCTCCTGACTCATTTGTTGTGTGACCGTTGTGCGCAAGCGGCTCGCAAAAGCTCGAGCTCCGCTTGCCCGCGCGTCCGCAAGCAATATCACTACTTCGTTGGGTGCGTGCGTCGCTGCCAGATCGGTGTCGCGCACGATGCGGCGAATTGCCTCGCGCAGTCGAAAGTGCGCAGTTTCGCGCGCCGCCGGTTCATTGTCCGGGACCCGGCAGCCTACGACAGATAGGGCGGAACCGGTATCCATCACCGCTTTGACTCGTTTTTCCAATTCAGCAACAAAATCATCGTATGGGGTGAACCAGTCGGTTACCGCAGACTGATGCTGTTCTTGAACTCCCGAGTTGTGGCGCTGCTCCGCCAATGTCGTGCTTGGAGTAAAAGGCGTGCTTTCAGAAACTCGTCCCGGAGGAGCGACGATCCAGGCGTCGATCCCTCGATAACGCGCGATCAACTGACGCGCCTTCTCCCTCAGCTCCTTAGTGCTGAACGCCTTTGTCAGGTGGTAATACCCGGAAGCTGCCAGGGCCTTTGACAACTGGTCCACCTCGACTCCGCTATCGGTGGCAAGTTCGGCTGACCGCCCGCGATCACTTGTTTGAGCTAATGTGCTCGACACGATAATGACCGGCACGTTGAGGCTCGCGCGAACGTGAGCAAGTACTTTGAAGCCCTCGACGATCGGAAGATCCAAATCAAGAACCACAAGGTCAGGTTGGTATGAGATCAGTCCCGCGAATCCCCCGACCCCGTCGTTGGTTTGTTCTATGGTGAAATCGCGGAGCGACTGAACGATTATCTCGCAGTGCTCGCTTTCGTCGTTGATGACCAGAACCTTGAAGCTTTTTGGGTCTACCGAATTCGCCACCGGCGCCTGTGCCGCAGGCTCGGAGAGCTGCGGAGGTTGAGATAACGAAGGAGAACACGTCGACCCGCCGAGCAACGCCTCGACGGCACTGGCAGCCCTCGCGGCATCGATTTTTACATCTGCCGCGCGCCTGGCGGTCTGCGGACGGACCCGGTCACTGGCGAATGGTTCAACAGTCTTTACTTGACCTGAGTCGGGCCGGGGGGACGCGTCAGAATCTCGGCGACCCTCCGGGACCAACCGGAGCGTCCGTGGCGCCGCCTGCTCAGTCAGTTCGCTTGCGACGGGCGGATCTTCGTACTCTTGACGCGGGCTTTGGAGTTCTCCGGTGAGGTCGCCGGGGAAGATGACTCCCGCGAGTTCACTAAACAATTCCGATGTGAGATCAAGCTCATGCTCCGCGCTTGGTTCGCCGGCGCCAGGCTTGCCGAGTCCTGGCGGTGCAGCCAGCGGTTGTTGGGGCCGCGCGGTACCATTTTCGTCCCCGTTGTCGACCAATCGTGCTAATGCGTTGTCGATGCTTTCAAGATCGAGTTCGAGCGGTTCGGTTTCATTGATGCGGCTGACTGTATAATTGCGGCGAACCTGCGGTCCGTTTGTTTCGATTTCACCCCCGATCGAGCGCTTGAGAGATTGGCTCTGAGGCAGCACATCGATGTCGAGTAGCCGGGAATCCGATGCGGGATTGGATAAGCTCCTCGGAGAATCTGGCACTGCTTCGACCCGTTCGGCGAGAAAAATTCCTCGCGACGGATCAACCTCAATTGCCCGAGCGGCGACCGTGTGGGACTTTTCAAACGCCAGGAATTGAGTTGAGCGATTGCCGGCTTCGCCCAGGTCAAAACAAAACGATTCGAGGACATCAGGTTTTAGCAGACGAGTAACCTCGGGGTTTGAATCGCTTGCGATGAGCAGGGATGTTCCCCCCAGCGACTTCGTCCATGACACGAATTCGGCAACTCTGTCCTCAAGCGGATGCCCGCCGGCCACGTAACTTGTCACGGGATCGAAAACGAGGCGGCAAGGCCGCGTTTCGCCGAGCAGCCACTCAAGCTCCCTAAGCGCTGGAGCCAGTTGTCCGCCGCGCGCGACCCGATCAGCCATCGTCCTGGATGATTCGAGGATTACCAGGCGACCGCTGTAGACGTCCTCCAGGCAGTCGAAACCCAGTCGCGCAAATCGCCTTACCGCATCTTCTGGAGCGCCGCGAACGATGAATGCGCACTGCTCGCCGCGTTTCAAACCTTCGATAAGAAACGCGGTCCCAAACAGACTTTTTGCGGAGGCTTCGCCGTGAACGAGGTACAATCCTCCGCTCTCGAGCCCACCCATCAACGCGTCAACGGGCTCAATTCCGCTTGGAGTTCTTTGTACCTGTGCAGCCATGGTGTCAGCGGTTGAGCGAACCATTTTTCGATCCCGTGGATTTCATTGAACCTTAATTATTCGCGAGGGCGATCCTTGCAATAACGCCCGCGGTAACGAGCCGGCAAGCGTTGATTAGGTTCGCCCCCAAATCCGCCAAATGCGGAATGCAGTGAATCTACCAGCGACTAACCTCTTTGGGTAGGCACGAAGGAGTCGACCTTAAGGAGCGCCTTGCGTGATCAGCTTGACTGCCCGCCTGAGCCGCTCGGCGGTTTTGGCGGGCCCCAGCGTTACCACTATGTCGAACAATCCCGGGCCCACCGATTGGCCGGTGAGCGCGGTGCGCGCTGCGTTGATGAGCAGACCGGGCTTCACGCCTTGTTCCTCTGAAAAGGCTCTCAGGGCCGCTTCTGTGGCGTCTTGGGAAAATGGCTTCACCTGGGCAAGGCGATCCGCCAGCAACGGCAGCAGATCACTAAGACTCTCGTCTTTGAGGTTTTTCTTGACCGCCGCCGGATCGTATTCAAAGTCGTCCGAGAAATAAGGCCGTCCGATCGTTGCGAACTCGACTGTAGTACGATATCTGGCGCGTAGAAGCTCTACGGTTCGCGCCAGCCACTCAGCCTCGGAGCTTGCGTATTCTTCGCGCCAGAGCCCCGCCTCCTTTAACTGACCGGCCACCAGCGGGACGAGTTCGGTGAGAGGCATCGCCCGCAGGTACTCGGCGTTCATCCACAGAGCTTTGGGGTCGGTCCAATCCCGGGCTTGTGATTCTTGAAAGTTGAAGATCGCCGAAGACTTGTTGACTGAGTCGAGCGAGAAGCGCTCGATCAATTCCTCGCGTGACATAATCTCTTGATCGGAGCCGGGAGACCAGCCAAGCAGCGCAAGGAAATTGACCAGCGCGTCGGGCGCAAACCCACGGTCTCGATAGGTTGTCACCGAGACAACCTCGCCGTGTTTTCTTTTCGAGAGCTTGTCCTTGCCCGGCGCCATGATCAGCGGAAGATGAGCAAACCGAGGCGCCGGCACGCCCAGCGCCTCATAGATCAACACCTGTTTGTGGGTGTTGGTCAGATGATCCTGTCCTCGGATCACATGGGTGATGCCCATCTCGATGTCATCGACGACGACCGATAGATTATAGAGAGGATGTCCCTCCGAGCGGACGAGGACCAGGTCTTCTGTGTCGGAATAATCTCGCTCCTGGAGACCGTAAACCATGTCGTCAAACCGCGAGACTCCGCGCTCGGGAACCTTGAGGCGGATCGCAGCGGGTTCGCCGGCTTCTACGCGGCGCATGGCTTCTTCAATCGAGAGGTCACGGTACGGGTTGAGAGTCTTACCGATCCCGGCGGCTTTCGCGCGATCGACGATCTTCTCTTTTACCGTGCGGTCATCGTTACGCTCTTTCGGCGTGAAGTCGTAATAGGCCTTGCCCTCTTCCACGAGCTTGCGGGCAGCCGCGCGGTGCTGATCAACAAACGATGACTGAAAGAACGGACCCTCGTCCGGGTCAAGTCCAAGCCAGTGCATGCCCTCGAGGATGCCTTGGACCATTGATTCGGAGGAGCGCTGCAAATCGGTGTCCTCGATCCGCAGGATGAAAACGCCGTCGTGCTGCCGGGCGAACAGCCAGTTGAACAAAGCGGTTCGGGCTCCGCCGACGTGAAGATAGCCGGTCGGCGATGGTGCAAAGCGGACTCTTACACGGTTTGTCAATTTGTCGAGGGCTTGCCTGGTCTTTGCGAGGAGCTCTTTGACATCGCGAGATGTCTCCGATGTTCCTCCCAGCCGGTTGACGGATTCCTTTGCTTTCTGGATTGAGTCATCTAATTCCGACTTCCTGAGCTGAACCTCAACCTGGCGCTGAAGTTCCTGAGAGTCACGGCTCGCTGACTGCCGAGCGGAGTCCGTGTTTTGGGCCTCGATCCGGCGCTTCCGCTCACGCCAGTCACTATCTTCCAGTTGCTTCACTGTCTGTGTCTTCTCTTTCGTCTGAGTGTCGAGTCGGGCGGTGCGTCGAAACCGCGGCCTATGAGGAACGATCGTCTACCTAAGCCTATCCTCTATGGTGGTGACGCGTTGAGCGGTGTCAATGGCCACGCGAGCGACCCTCTGCGCCAGGTCTCGCGTGATTTCGTTGCTTAGGATCAGCTTGTTGAAGCCGTCTCGGGTCTCGTCTCGGTTCACTTCGGCCTGTCCTTCCAATCGAGAGACGTTCTGCGTAAGGTCGACAACTATTCCAGTGAGCGAGTCGAGGTTCGCCGCAGTCCTTTGCTGCGCCTCTTTCAGGCCCTCAATTCCTGCGGTAACGTTTGCGTGGTGCTCAATCAAGAAGTGAATTGCTCTTTCCATCTCTTCGCCAGTCATGTGATCTCTCCTCGTGTTGAGTCAGTGGCGACAGTCTCTATTGACTAATTGTCGCTTACCCACGAGTAATGCGATTATCGGTGACGGAAGAAACGAAAGGCAAGCTCACTCGAGCTTGCCTTTCGCATTCTGCATGATCAATGAGAAACGATTCTCCTGCTAGTTGCTTGTCATCGGAGCGATGTAACGAATCAAGGTCGTGTCGGCCAACTCGGCGAGTATTCTGAGCGGTATGCGGCCGATCACCATCTTTGAGTTGGGCGGGTCGAGCACCACTTCGAACCCGAGCTGTTTCAAAAGGCCGATTGACTTGGTGTTCTTAGCAGTGAGCCAGATTTGAACTTCGGCTTTGCCGTCGCGCACAAACCGAGATTCCTCGCTTGAGGGCTCCGTCTTTGCCTTCAGCCGTTCGATCAGCGCGGCGATTGACGGATGAAGCCTTGAAAGCATTTGTTGACGCTTTCGGTCCTCAACGGAGAGTTGTGGCTCTGGCGCGGCGGAAGCCGCCCTGCTGCGACTGGTTCCAATAAGTCCGCCGCTTGAACCTCCTCGATCGCTGACTTTTGGAGCCGGAGCCGGCCCTGCCGACGGCATTTGGGACACCGGTTTGCTGCTGGCGCCAACGCCGGTCGGTTGACCTCCGCTACCACCTCCAAGCCTCGCAACAGCTGTGACGCTTTCGCGCATTTCATCTTTCTTGCCGAAGACGCCGTCGTAGCTTACGCCCTGCGGCATATCGACCGGGACTTCGATCCTGCGAGACTTGCCGCCGTCGTTGACCGTCAACTCTTCGACGGCAACAAACGACGTAAACTGGGTCATCAGTCGGTACTCGATGCCGAGTTGTGTGATCGCCTCGCTTACTTCGGGACGCGGCGCGCCCCGCTGAATCCCGTTGAAGTCCTGCGACATCAAGTCGTCGACTCGCGTTCGAGCCCACAAGGTCGCAAGCACATCATGCCGCGGTTCGTTCTCGGGCAAGTCGATCGGAATGTCTCGCACGAAGTCGCGGCCTGACATCTTGCCTCGCAGCTTTATGGTAGCCCGCCCGCCGCCGATGTAACGCCCCGACACCACGACCGGCTTGGCTCCAAACAAATCCGGAATTCGCTTTGGATAGACGTCGGCAACTGGCAACCCCGCCCAGTCTATCGAAATGTCCGTGAGAAGCGGGTTGCGAATCCGTTCGTGAAATCGCCTGGCTGCTGCCGAGCCGTCGTCGTTCAGTGAGACGTATTCGACTTCGCCGCGGCCGTGCTCGACCATCTTGTCGAGCAAAAAGCGATTGACCGA
>Ga0134122_10003360_pt1 | contig 11882 bp, 12 predicted proteins | sample KB302_FD_96461 | JGI IMG/M metagenome (GOLD analysis project Ga0134122, IMG submission 96461) | Terrestrial soil microbial communities without Nitrogen fertilizer from Kellogg Biological Station, Michigan, USA - KB3-0-2 | ecosystem: Environmental > Terrestrial > Soil > Unclassified ...
CGGCGTCAGCGTGCCGTCGGGCCGGCCCTCGGCGTTGTTGGTCACCCACAGCGTGGTCAGATCCCACGAGGGCACCACGTGCTGGGGATTCGTGCCGACCTTGAACTTGTCGATCACCTTGAGGGTGGCGGGATCGATCACGTAGACGTCGTTCGACTTCAGATGCGGCACGTAGACGCGGGGCGGCAGGTTGGCGATGGCCGGGTTCATCTTGGTGGCGGTGGTCTCGCTGTAGAGATTGGCCGGATCGACGACCCCCGGCATGCCGGGCACGGTCTGCACTGCCGGCGCCTGCGATGACGCCGGTCGTGTCCCGCCGAACACCAGCGCCACCATCACCAGGCCCGCCACCACGCCGCGTGTTCCAGTCAAAAGTCGCATGAGCCCTCTTTCATTCGATCAATGTCGGTCGGTCGAGGCCTTGATCGCGGCCACCGTGCGGGCCACGATGAGATCGACGCCCAGCACGCCCAGCTCGGCGCTGGCCCGTCGCGGATCGCCGTCCACGCCCGTGCCGGCGCCGGCCACGTGAGCGTCCGTCGGCGGGTCCTTCCGCACCAGCTTCGGATCGATGGCGAGCGTCAGCGACGTGTCGGGCACGGCGGCGTGCTCGCCGAGCTCCTCGGGCCGGAAGCCGCGCGCGCGGAGCAGCTCGCGAAATTCCGTGGTGGCCGCCCGGTAGTACTCCTCGATGGCGTGCGCGCGGCTCGGCGTCGTCGCCCACTCGCGATTGAGCTTGGCCGCCACCGCCTTCTCCCCGGCCTGGGTCGAGCCGTGATCGCCGAGGAACACGATGTTGCGGAAGCCGTGCCGGCGCAGGCTGCGCGCCGATGACTCCAGCGAGCGCCGGAAGACATCGTCGGGAATGGTGATGGTCCCCGGGAAGCGCATGTGGCCGGTGGGCGGATCGAGCGCGCCCTCCGGCACATACGCAATCACCGGCGCCACCAGGGCGTTCCCCAGACGCTGCGCGATCCGCTCGGAGAGCGCCCGCACACGCGCGTTGTGCTTGCCCAGCGCCATGTGCGGGCCGTTCTGCTCGGTCCCGCCGATCGGCACGATGATGGTGGTCTTGCCGGCCGCCACCAGCGCCCGCAGCTCCGGCCACGTCAGCTCCTCCAGAAAGACCGTGTCCGGCGTCTGCGCCAGGGCCGGCGCCGCCAGGAGGGCCAGGACAACCAGGAGGGCCGCGAAGCTCTTCAACGTAAGGCCTTCAGTTTTTATACAACGCTGAGGGGGCCGGGACCCAGCGTTGAGGCGTGGGCCGGGGCTACCGGGTGGATCGCGCCCGATCCACCCGCACCTGGAGGTTCTGCACGAGGCCGTCGTCCACCGCGATCTCGACCTCGTGCCGCTCCACGTCCCAGTAGCTGACCGCCGCGAGCCAGCTCCACGCCCACTGGCGGTGCGGGACGTCACGACGCCCGCGATAGATCAGGGTCTGGCGCCGGGGCATCGCGAGATCCTCACGCACCTCCATCTGGGTCCCGCAGAGCTTCAGGACCTCCTCGTAGGTGGTCTCGCCGGGGACGATGGCGGCCAGGCGCTCGCGCGGGATGACCGTCCCGCTGTCCACTCCGGCGGCCGAGGCGCGCTGGCGACCGAGCTGCAACCAGCCGCCGAGGCGGCGCGAGAGGCGCTCGGCGAAACCGCGCACCAGCGCGCCGGCGGCGTTGCCGAGCGCGAAGAACAGCGCGGGAATCAGGATGGGGCCCCAGGACTGCAGTCGCGAGAAGTAGCCGAACTCCACGCGCAGCACCTGGGGCGTGAGCGCGTCGGTGGGTTCGAGGAAGAGCGAGACGACGTCGGTCGATGGCTGCGAGGGGCTCGGCTCGCGCCGGGCGGCCGGCGGGAACATCTCGTCCACCGCCAGGTGATCGGCCCGGGCGAAGTTCGCCACCAGGCGCGCGGGACTGGCCACCGGCAGCACGTTGTCGCGCTGCCAGTAGTACATGGAGAACATCGCGGGGGCGCCCACGTCGTTGAAGCCGAGCGTGAGCGTGTAGCGCGCCCCCGAGACCGTCCGGCCCAGCCACGTGGTGGGCTTAGGCTTCACCAGGTCCTTGGCCACGAAGTGCACGCTCATCAGCCACGCCTGGTTGACCAGGTGCCAGTTCCACGGAATGCGGATGTACGTCGCCGCCGGGCTGCGCCCCATGGGCCCGCCGGTGCGGACGACCGACACGAACGGCGCGCCCGTCGCGACCACCTCGGTGTCGGCCGCCGACTCGTAGTGGCGCTGCGCCTGCAGTCGCACGCGCCCGCGGCCGATCACGGTCACCTGCGCGGCGACGGCGGCCGGCAGCGCAACGTCGCCCGCGCCGTCCGTCCCCACGATCTCGCCCGGCCAGAGGAGAAAGAGGTCCTGCTGGAGCTCCAGCGCGCTCTGCTCGGGCGGGATCATCAGGCTGAACATGACCTCGACCGGCACGTCCCCCCCGCCGGAGGCCAGGTTGGCCACGACGAACAGCGGCGTCACCACGAGCCCGGAGTGCGGGCGGGAGGCGATGAGGACCTGGCCCTCGACCGGGCTGCCAGCGGCACCGAGCGCGGCACCGACCAGCAGGACCGCCAGCACGAGACGCAGGCGTGTCACGGCCGGTTCGCGCGGAACCTGTTCATGAAGTCTTCGTGAAGGCTGTTGATGATGGTCGCCCGCCGTCGCAAGATCCGAGAGTACTACGGTGGCCGATCCGTGTGGCGGAGGCGTCCCCTGACCGATCGTGGCCGATCCCTGCTCGAGGTGCTGGGAGCCTCCACGCGCCTGGGCCTCACCTCCTTCGGTGGACCGATCGCGCATCTCGGCTACTTCCGCGCCGAGTACGTGGTGCGCCGGCGGTGGATCGACGAGGCGCAGTACGCGGATCTCGTCGCGCTCTGTCAGTTCCTGCCCGGCCCGGCCAGCAGTCAGGTCGGCATGGCGCTCGGGATCATCCGCGCCGGCCTGCTCGGTGGACTGGTCGCGTGGCTGGGCTTCACGCTTCCCTCGGCCATCGCGCTCGTGGCGTTCGCCTACGGCGTGCAGGCCGTCGGCGTGGCGGAAGCCGGCTGGCTCCACGGGCTCAAGGTCGTGGCGGTGGCGGTGGTGGCCCAGGCCGTGTGGGGCATGGGACGGAACCTCGCGGCGGACCGGACGCGCGGCTCGTTCGCGATCGCCGCGGCGCTCGTGGTCCTGGCCTCGCGGACGGCCCTCACGCAGGTCCTGGTGATCGTGGTCGCGGGCGTGCTCGGGTGGCTGCTGCTCCCGGCTCCGGCTGCGACGGCATCGTCCGCGCGTCGGGTCGCGATCAGCCGTGGCGTCGCCGTCGGCGCGCTAGTCCTGTTCGCGGGTTTGCTGATCGGCCTTCCCATCGCCCGCGCCGCTGCGCCGAGTCAGGCGCTGGCGGTGTTCGACAGCTTCTATCGGGCGGGCTCGCTCGTCTTCGGTGGCGGCCACGTGGTGCTGCCCCTGCTGCAGGCCGAGGTGGTGCCGCCGGGCTGGGTGACCAACGAAGAGTTCATCGCGGGCTACGGCGCCGCCCAGGCCGTCCCGGGACCGCTCTTCACCTTCTCGGCGTATCTCGGCGCGGTGATGCACGAGCCGCCCAACGGCTGGCTCGGGGGCGCGTGGGCGCTCGTCGCGGTCTTCGTGCCCTCGTTCCTCCTGATCGTCGGGGCCCTGCCGTTCTGGGAGCTGCTACGCGCGCGCGCGGGATTTCAGGCCGCGCTCGTGGGCATCAACGCGGCCGTGGTGGGCCTGCTGCTGGCGGCGCTCTACGACCCCGTGTGGACCAGCGCGATCAAGAGTCCCGCCGACTTCGGCCTGGCCCTGCTCGCGTTCGGCTTGCTCATGTTCTGGCGTCTGCCGCCGTGGCTGGTGGTGCTGATCGCCGCCCTCGGTGGCGGTGGGCTCGCCCGAATGGCCCCCTAGGCCACCGCCAGTGCGGCGGGCGCCGTCTGCGGCGGGCGGAAGGTGGTCGCGATGGCCACCGCGCCCAGGCCGATCGCGCAGGATCCGATGAAGAGCCAGAAGTAGCTGCCGGATGCGTCGTACAGCCGGCCGCCGAGCCAGGGGCCGAGCGCCATGCCCAGCGTGGACACCGAGCCGACGGCGCCGAAGATGGTCCCCATGATCCGGGCGCCGAAGTACTCGCGCACGAGGATCGCGTAGAGCGGCATCACGCCGCCGTAGGCGAAGCCGAACATGATCGCGACAGCATAGAAGCTGGGCAGCTCGCGCGTGAACACGTAGAGGCTCACGGCCACCGCCTGGATGACGAGCCCCGCCACCAGCGTCCGCTTGGCGCCGACCCGGTCGGCAATGATGCCGCAGACGATCTTGCCGCCCAGCGAGGCCAGGCCGGCCACGCTGAGCACGGTGGTGGCGGCCATCGCCGAGATCCCGTGGTCGATGGCGTTGGTGACCATGTGGAAGATGGGGCCGGAGTGCGTGGCGCAGCACGCGAAGTACGTGAGCGCGATGGCGATGAACTGCGGCGTGCGCAGCGCCTGCCCCACCGTGAGCTCGGGACCCTGGACGACGCCGTCCGCCGCCACCGCCACCGACGGCGTGGCGTCCGGTTCGCGGATGAGGAAGGCGGCCGGGATGATGACGATCCACACGACGTCGCCGATGACCAGCATGGCGGTGCGCCAGTCGTAGTTGGTGATGATCCAGCGGGCCAGGGGCGCGATCGTGGTCGAGCCGAGGCTGACGCCGGCCGAGACCAGCGCGACCGCCAGGCTGCGATTGGCGACGAACCACCGCGTGGTCGTCGCCGTCAGCGGCGCGTAGAAGCTCCCCGCGGCCAGGCCGACCAGCACACCGAACACCAGCTGGAACTGCCCCAGCGAGCTCGCCTGGCTTCCCGCCAGCATGCCCACCCCGAGCAGGCCGCCGCCGAGGAGCACGACCTTCCGGGTGCCGAGCCGGTCGGAGAGCGCCCCCCACAGGAACGAGCCGACCCCCAGGCTGAGCCAGTTGATCAGCGCGGCGATCGAGATGCCCGTGCGTGACCAGCCGGTGTCGGCCGCCATCGGCTGCAGAAACACGCTCAGCGTGACCATGGCGCCGAAGCCGACGCAGCTCACCACGATGCCGGTGGCGACGACGACCCAGCCGTAGAAGATCTTCACGAACGCGGCGCCGGCCGGGCGCCGGATTCCACCACCGACTTCATGTCAGCCAACCCTCGATCGAATTGACCGCCGATCATCCTGTCCATGTTCATCACCAGGTGGATGGCCTTCGCCATGAAATTGTTGGTGCCGGTCATGCTCCACGTCACCGCCGTCTGATTGCCCTGCGGCCGGAACGTGAACTCAGCAATGCTGGTGCCCGGCAGCGGCTTCACGAACTCCAGGCGGACCCGGATCAGCTCGTCGGGGCGGCTCTCGATGATCGTCATGCGGCCCTCGCCGACCTCCCGGTTGCCAGCCCAAGTGTAGACCGCGCCGACGCCGGCCGGGGCGCCTTCGTACGTCTGCTTCATCGTGGGATCGAGCTTCCCCCACGGATTCCAGGCCGCCCACTTGTGAAAGTCGTTCACCTGCGCGAACACGGTGGAGGGCGGCGCGGCCATGACCGTTCTCCGCTCGACGCGGAAGCTGGACGGCCGGGAGGCCACGACCCCGACCAGCACCACCACGACCGCAATCAGGACGAGGAGAATCCTCATCGCGAGCCTCCCGCCATGGCCCCCACGATCATCAGGGGCTCGACGCCGTTCACCACCGCCTCGGGCAGCGGGGCGTCCGGCGATTCGTTGGACAGGTCCTCCTGGCAGGCGAAGAAGCGGATGAACGCGCGCCGCTCCTTCGTGGCCTGGTCCCGGATGGTCCCGGACAGCATCGGATAGGTGGCCTCCAGCGCGTCGAGGACGGCGCGCTGGGTGACGGGCTCGGCCACGTCGAGCTTCACCTCGCCGTTGACGTGCGCCAGCGTTCGCAGGTGGGCCGGCAGTGTCACGCGAATCACGTCCGCCTCACGACAGCGTCTGGACCTCGACCGACACCACCGAGGGCAGGTCGCGCACGATCGCCGACCAGCTGTCCCCCGCGTCACCCGACACGTAGACCTGGCCGCCGGTGGTCCCGAAGTACACGCCGCACGGGTCCAGCGCGTCCACCGCCATCGCGTCCCGCAGCACGTTGACATAGCAGTTCTGCTGCGGCAGTCCACGGGTGAGCGCCTCCCACTCGTGCCCGCCGGTGCGGCTGCGATAGACCCGCAGCTTGCCGTCGGGGACGTAGTGCTCGGAGTCGCTCTTGATCGGCACGACGTAGATGGTCTCGGGCTCGTGCGCGTGGACGTCGATGGGGAATCCAAAATCGGTCGGCAGGTTGCCGCTGATCTCCCGCCAGCTCTCGCCGGCGTCGTCGCTGCGCATGACGTCCCAGTGCTTCTGCATGAACAGCACGTCGGGACGCGAGCGGTGCATCGCGATGCGGTGCACACAGTGCCCCACCTCGGCGGTGGGATCGGGGATCTGCTCGGAGCGCAGGCCACGGTTGATCGGCTGCCACGACGTGCCGCCGTCGTCGCTGCGGAAGGTGCCGGCCGCCGAGATGGCAACGAAGATCCGTCCGGGATGCTTGGGGTCGAGCAGGATCGTGTGCAGGCACATCCCGCCCGCGCCCGGCTGCCACGCCGGCGCCGAGGTGTGCTGGCGCAGGCCGGTGAGCTCCTGCCACGCCTGGCCCCCGTCGGTCGAGCGAAACAGCGCGGCGTCCTGGATGCCCGCGTACACGGTGTCGGGATCGGTCAGCGACGGCTCCAGGTGCCACACCCGCGCGAACTCCCACGGGCGCTGCGTGCCGTCGTACCAGAGGTGCGTGCCGACGCCACCCTCGTACGAAAACTTGTTGCCCACCGTCTCCCACGTCCGTCCGGCGTCGTTCGAGCGCTGGATGACCTGCCCGAACCAGCCGCTGGACTGCGAGGCGTAGAGTCGATTCGGATCGGCCGGCGATCCTTTCAGATGGTAGATCTCCCAGCCGCCGAAGTGCGGGCCGCTGACGTCCCATTGCTTGCGCGTGCCGTCCGAGGTGAGCACGAAGGCGCCCTTGCGCGTGCCGACCAGCACTCGAACACTGCTCATGCCGCAATCCTCCCTAGTTCGGTCGTCCGTCGCGTACCGGCCTGATCTCCACGGCGCCGGTCGCGGCCAGCGAGGTGCGGGCCGCGATGGCCAGCGCCTCGTCCAGGTCTTTCACGTCGATCAGCATGTAGCCGCCGAGCTGCTCGCGCGTCTCCGCGAAGGGCCCGTCGGTCACCAGGCGCTTGCCGTCGCGCACCCGCACGGTGGTCGCCGACGACGACGGGTGCAGGGGCGAGCCGGCCAGATACTGCCCGCGGCGCCTGAGCTCCTCGGCGAGCTGCACCATCGTGTCGTACGCCTGCCCACGCTCGGCCGGGCTCATCTTCTCCCACACGGGCTCGTCGCGGCACAGCAGCAGCATGTATTTCACGCGTCCCTCCATCGATCAATCGAACGACCTTCGCCTGGATCGACACCTCGGGCGGACTTGTCTGAAGATTACCCGGCCTGTCGATTGCGACGGCGAGAGGGGGACTTCATTACTCGCTAGCGCGCGGATTCCAGCGCCGCCGCTCGCGACGACGACCCCGTGAGCGGCGCCAGCCGCCACCGGCCGTAGGCGATGAACACCGCCAGCAGGCCGACGACCAGCGGAATCAGGGCCGGGCCGATGCTCATGGTGGTCAGCGTGACCACGACCGCACCGATCATGATGATGACCAGCCCGGCGGCGGCCAGCGGCGTCAGGCCCGGCTTGATGCGCAGCAGTCCGGGCAGGATGAGCCCCAGCCCTCCCAGCGTCTCGGCCACCCCGATGAACCGGAGAAACCACCCCGGAAACTCGACGGGTCCCGCGAGCTTGTCGAGCGGTAGGACCAGTTTCATCACACCCCCAAACAGAAAGATGGCTGCGAGCAGCCCCTGAACGATCCACAGCGCACGGTTCATGTCTGGATCTCCCCTCCCGGGTAAGTCGAGCGACGGGCGCCGGGATCGACACCCGGCCTTGATTATCCATGGTGGTGCACGTCCTGGATACCCGCGCGGCCATTGACTCCGAGCCCCGGGGCGCTGTGGTAGGCTCCCGGCAACGGGAGGAACCCATATGAGTGGTCACGGTCATCCAGCCCCCGCTCAGATCCGCTCGCGTCTCGACCATCCGGTGATCGATGGCGACGGCCACTGGGTCGAGTTCGATCCCGTCTTCGCCGAACGGATGCGCAAGGTGGGCGGCGACCTCGCCGCCGATGGATTCCTTGCCGCGCTGAAGACCACCACCGACGCGCTCAGCATGACGGTCGCCGAACGGAGCCGGCGGCGCATCGCCCAGCCGGCCTTCTGGAGCCGCCAGTCCGAGAACACGCTCGATCGCGCCACCGCGATGATGCCGCGGCTGCTCTACGAGCGCCTTCCGGAGTTCGGCAGTGACTTCGCGATCATCTATCCGACCGCCGGCCTGCGTCTGCCGCGGATCCACGACGACGCCACCCGCCGCGCGGTCATTCGCGCGCACAACATCGTGACCGCGGACGCCTTCCACAACCTGAGCGATCGCATGACGCCGGCCGCGATCATTCCGATGCACACGCCGGAGGAGGCCATCGCCGAGCTCGAGTACGTGACGCGCGAGCTGGGCGCCAAGGTGGGGATGTTCGGCAGCGGCATGTCGCGCCGGCTCACGACGGCGGCGCAGTCCGACCCGGACGCCGCGCGCCTGGCCGTCTGGTACGATGTGCTGGCGCTCGACAGCGACCACGACTACGACCCGGTGTGGGCCAAGTGCCAGGAGCTGGGGATCGCGCCGACCTTCCACAGCTCGGGCAGCGCCCAGGGCCTGCGCCTGTCGCCGTCAAACTTCGTCTACAACCACATCGGCCACTTCGCCGCCGCCGGCCACGCCGTCTCCAAGGCCATCTTCCTGGGTGGCGTGACGCGGCGCTTCCCGGCGCTACGCTTCGCGTTCCTGGAAGGCGGCGTGGGCTGGGCGTGCCAGATGTTCGGCGACCTCCTCGAGCACTGGGAGCGGCGCAGCGCCAGGGCCCTGGAGCGGATGGACCCGCGCAAGCTCGACCCCAAGCTGCTGATGAGCCTCGCCGAGAAGTACGGCGATTCCGACGTCGTGGCCGCGCTCCACGCGCGCAACGGCTGGCCGGATCACGACCCGGGCCTCACAGGCGGCGTGGCCAACCTCGACGACTTCTCCGCGTGCAAGATCACCCGCAAGCAGGACTGGATCGATCTCTACGTGAAGCCGTTCTACTTCGGCTGCGAGGCCGACGACCGGGCGAACGCCTGGGCCTTCAGCAAGAACAACCCGTTCGAGTCGAAGCTGCACGCGCTCTACAGCTCGGACATCGGCCACTTCGACGTCATCGACATGCGCGATCCGCTGCCCGAGGCCTACGAGCTGCTGGAAGACGGCCTGATCAACGCCGACAACTTCCGCGACTTCACCTTCGCCAACGCGGTGCACCTCTGGGGGACGCAGAATCCGAAGTTCTTCGAGGGAACAGCGGTGGCTCGCGCCGCAGCCGAGGAGCTGAAGCGGCCGCGCGCGTACCCGGTGCTGAGCTAGGTCTCCCCGTCACACGCCGGCGGTCAGGTGCTTCGGCTTCGTCCGGAGTACCTGACCGACGGCACTCCTCAGCTGAGATACTGGTCCCAGAATCCAGGCGCGGGGTCGATCTGCTGGACAACATCGACCCACGTGCCAGATGGATCCTGCACGGCGAAGCGCCGCTGACCCCAGGGCTCGTCACGCAATGGGTACGCCATCGATAGGCCGTCCCGAACGAGGCGCTCGAACTGCTCGGCGGCATCCTCGACTTGAATCGTGATGAACATCCCCTTGCCACTGAACGTCTCCGGACCCGGAGGCCGGGACGGATGATCTGGAGCCATGAAGGCGAGACCGAATGCGTGGTCTCCAGCGGCAGCGAGATAGACGAACCACGACGCTTCGAACACGACGCGGAAGCCGAACCACCGCACGTAGAAGTCACGACACTCGACCCGTTGGTCCGTCACGTGCACGCGGCGCCGCTCCCTCAGGGGCCGTCGCGCTGCGTCCCCCGATCGGCGATCTCGTCCGCGTTGATCTCGACCGGCGGGCTGAGCGCGCGCCGATACTCGGCGGGCCGCGGTCGCAACAGCTCGCGGCACCGGCAGTCCGTCGGCGTGGCCAGGCGCGCCAGGAGCCGCAGCTCGAGCGTGGCGGCGACTTCCGGGAGCGTCTGCAGGTACAGCGCGTCGAGCGTGATGGTGAGATTCTGCGGCCGCAGCCCCTCGGCCCAGTTCGACGGGAAGTGGTAGTAGCCCAGGTGCATGCCGCACACGCGCGCGAGCACCGGGCTGACGCAGTCGCCGGTGATCACCGGGTGACCCACACTCCGCCCGTATTCCCGCAGGAACATCGAGTACCCCGCCGACTCGAAGCCCGCGCCGTACTGCCATCGGTGGAGCACCACTCGCGCATCCTGTCCGTGCACTCGACGGAAGCGCGCGGACTCGAGCGCGCCGACCTCGCGGGTGATTTCGCCGGCAATGGACGGACAGAACGGATCGTCCATCAGCGCGACCCGCTCGGCCAGCACGTTCTCGAGCTCGGTGCCGGGGAGCCCCGAGGGGACGGCGTCGAGGCTCAGGTAGCTCCACGGCAACACCAGATCGCCGGGCTGCACGGCGTCCTCGCCGTCACGCCAGTCGCACGTGCCGCTGGTGCCGCCGACCAGCACGACCTGCACGCCGGCCTTCCAGAGAATCCAGAACACCTTCCACTCCGCCGCGCGAAGCGACCAGTCCTCGCCGGCGACCATGCCGTAGCTCGGGATGCGCAGCACGCGCGCGCCACCGGGGGCTTCGTAGGATTCGACCTGCGGGCCGAGGCCATACGGCGTCATCGGACGATGGACACCCAGCACGCGATAGCCGTGCCGCTGCGCGAACGCCGCGAAGCCGTCGCCGAGACCCCAGATGGGGCTCCCGCTCAGCGTGGCCACCGTCGCGCGGGGCCCTTCGTACACCACGCTCGGATCGATCCGTTCGATCAGCACGTCGCTAGTCTCCTGCCGGCCGCGCCCACGCCTCTCCCACCGCGTGCGCCAGCTGCCGGCGGACCTTGGGGGGCGCGAACGTGGCCTCGGCGGCCAGCATCGTGGCGCGGGCCAGCTCGGTCCAGGACAATCCGAGCGCATCGGCCGCCAGCGCGTACTCGTCGGACAGCGTCGTCCCCGAGATCGTTCGGTTGTCCGTGTTGAGGCCCACGCTCACCCCAGCGCGGAGCAGCGCGGCGAACGGATGGCGCGCGGGATCGGCCACCGCACCCGTCTGCACGTTGCTGCGGATCGCCATCTCCAGGTGCAGGCCGCGGTCGCGCAGCTCGGCGACGAGCGCGGGATCCTGCGCGGCGCCGACGCCGTGCGCGATGCGGTCGGGCCCGAGCTGGGCCAGCGCATCGCGCACGGCAACCGCGCCGCCGCTTTCGCCGGCGTGGGTCGCGATGCCGAGCCCCGCCTCGCGCGCCACGCGCACCGCAGGCGCGAGCAATCCGAACGCGCCGATGGCCTCGTCGCCGGCGACGTCGAGGGCGACGACGCCGCGCCCCGCCCACGCGGCGGCGCGGCGCGCCTCGCGCACCGCGCGGTCCTCGCTCCAGCCGCGGAGCATCACCGCGATGAACTCGACCAGCGGCGCCGCCACCGCTCGCGTGGTCTGGATGGCGGCTTCCATCATCGCGTGCCAGCGGCCGTCGTCCTCGGTGGGCGGGCGGAGCCGGACCTCGGCGTAGACGACACCGTCGGCGCTCAGGTCCTCGATCAGCTCGGTGACGATGCGGGCGAGCCGCTCGGGCGTCGTCACCGTCGC
>Ga0134122_10003361_pt1 | contig 11882 bp, 8 predicted proteins | sample KB302_FD_96461 | JGI IMG/M metagenome (GOLD analysis project Ga0134122, IMG submission 96461) | Terrestrial soil microbial communities without Nitrogen fertilizer from Kellogg Biological Station, Michigan, USA - KB3-0-2 | ecosystem: Environmental > Terrestrial > Soil > Unclassified ...
AGAAAGTACCTGTTGTCGAAGCCATGCAGTACATGGTCGTCGATCAGCTCGGCACGATTCTCAACGGCACTGCGCCGCTGGAATATGTGAAGGACATCCGCACCGCGATCATTTACATCCTCAACGTGTTGGTCACGCGTCAACGCCCCAAGATTTTGCTGAAGCGCCCTGCATACAAGAAAGCCAAGGGCAGGGTCATTGCGCTGGGCCGCAAGATGATCAAGGACGCCAAAGCGCGTTATGGCACGACCAAGCCAGAAGATCGCAACCTGATCGACGACATCATGGCCGCGCACATCGAAACACCCGAGAAGATGCCTGAGAGCGATCTGATCCTGTGTCTGACTGGGCCCTACGTCGCAGGCCTGGACACCGTCGCTAACACGACCTCCGCCGTCATTTACTGTGTTCTCAAGCATCCGGAAGTCAAAGCGCGCGTGCTGAAGGAAGTGGATGAGCTGTTCGGAGCGGGCGAAGTGGACGAAGAAGGTCTTCTCAAGAAGCTCCCTTCACTCAACGGCGCCATCATGGAAACGATGCGTCTCTACCCGATCGCGGTCGCACAAATGCGCACTGCCAACAAAGACTTCGTGTTCGAAGGCCATCAGATTTATGAGGGCGAGATGATCTACATTGGCACCAGCGTCCCGCACTTCATGGAAGAATACTGGTCCAAGGCCAACACCTTCGACATCGACCGCTATCAGAAGCCACGAGCTGAGCATCTGCAGCCTGGCGTCTATTCACCTTACGGTCGCGGCCCGCACACCTGCCTGGGCAAGAGCCTGGCCGAAGTGCAAATGGCACTGTCGATGGCCCGTGTGTTCCACAAGCTCGATCTGGAATTGGAATCGCTCAACTACGTGCTCAAGATCAAGACCGCGCCAACGCCGGGCCCGGCGATGGACTTCAAAGTTCGTGTGAAGGGGTATCGGCACTAGCCGCATGAAACTTAGGGCACATCGCAATCCGACCGGGTCACGGCAGAACATGCGTTGCGATGACGAAAGATCGACCCATTCATGGTTTCGTCATATCTTGCAACACCAAAACATATACATTGACTTGAAGGTCTCTGGGTATGTTTCTTCGAATTGATTCCATGCATCAAGATTGGTGCCCGCGTCCTTGCTGGGAAACATTTCCGTAAAGCGAGTAAGCATTGCTGGAGGACATTCCATCTCGAGAAACCGGAGACCCAATTGGTCCAGGCAGCGCGCTATCTGCGGCAGAGTGAACTGGTGCTCCTGAACATGCATTACGAGGTCACGACATCCGTCCAGCGTGTAGAAGTCGCTGAAAGACATTACGTCTTTCGCTGGATGCCCGTCCGGCAATTGCATGATGGCGCGGCGACAATTGCGAATTGCGGTCGGCGTACGCGGATAATCTGTGTCCCCCGTGAGTTCCCTTGCCTTCCGAACGGCACCGCGAGCCTTTTCGCTGTAAAGCGCAATCTTCATCAGGCCATAGGATTCCAGCAGATCAACCAAGACTCGCCATCCTGCCATCACATCGTCGAGATGATGTAGCACTCCGCAGCATTCGACTACCGCAAAACGTCGATCCAAACTGCCCAGCTTGAGAATGTCGGCTTGTCGGTATGTGATGTTGGTGATTCCAAGCTGTTCCGTCATCCGTGCGGCATATGCGAGACTCGTTCGGCTCAAATCCACAGCGAGGACCTCGCTATCTGGATAAGCCCTGGCGATCAGGATCGGATGGTAGCCCGTCCCACAGCCGGCGATCAGAATCGGAACGGGGCTTGGATGAACGCGAATCTGCTGCCCTGGACGGAGTCGGGCCCAAAGGCTTTCCACTGGCCGGGCGGAGGGATTCGGTGCGCTAACCCATCGGGGATACGGATTTTCCTCGTATTGCTCACGCACTGCGAGGGACACTTCATCATCAATTGCAGTGACCGGCGAGAGCTGAATGGCGATCCCGCGCTCACGCTTTCGATTCTCGAGCTGCTCCTGTACGATGGGCTGAAACCACTCACTCCATTCGGCGATCGGATGCTCGAGCAGCAGCTCGTGGCCTTTCAAAGTGTCCAAGGGCTCGTAGAGTGATGCAATGGCTAGCGGTGCTTCCAGTGTTCGAGGGCTCACTTTCGCTTCGCACAACATCTGCTCAACTGCGTTGCGTAAAATTGTGACTCGCTGCAGCTCGTGCTCATCCGCGAAAAAGGCATAGCCCGAGAAAAAGCACTGTCGAGCCAACGCGCAGATGAATTGCACCGGGATTTCAGTTTGCCCAACGTTCGAGGCGGATGCCACTTTGAATCGCAGCAAAGCCCAACGCCGCATGTTGGTCAGAACGTCTTCCAGTGCACCGTCCGAGATCGGGATACGCGGCAATGCTTCCAGTAGGAGCGGGTCCCGTACAAACTCTTCCACCGCGGCAACCGAATGAGAGAATGGGTCTTCGCCTCGTCGTGCGCTTTCCTGCAGGGCCTGAAAGCATTTGCTGTTCCTGACCAGTGTGACAATCGTTGGAACAAGAAACAACGCGTTGTTATCCCTGCAAAGGCTCAAGAGAACATTGCGGTCTCTTTCCACCATCTCGGCGACTGCCACCCCTTTCAGTGTCTCCGATAGAGTTCTTCGCAATTGGGTATTGGTGGGCTCAATATCCACCAATTCAAACAGCAATGGGATCGCCTCCGGTGCGTTTCCTCTATCCAGTAGAACCATCGCGAGATTGACTTTTGCTGAAGCGTAATCCGGCTTAAGTGTCAGCGCTCGCCGATAACTTTCCTCGGCCTCGAATAGTCGTCCAAGATCATGGAGGCTGATTCCAAGCCTGTACCGAGTCGTGGGATTGTCTGGCTCCAACTCGAGGGCGCGGCGACAATTGGCTACGGCCGATTCGTGTCGAGACATCTTTTGCAGCAACGGGATTGAGTTCAGCAGTGCGCCAACGTAGTCGCCGCGCAGGGCGATGGCCTCGTTGAGTGCCGACAGCGCGTCTTCATCGCGTCCGAGGGCTTCGAGAGCGCCGGCTAGACCGACACAAGCCTCAGGGAAATCAGGGCGAAATCGCAGTGCGGCGCGAAAGCTGATTTCCGCTTCCAGGTGTTGCGCCCGCGATAATTGCGCCAAGGCAAGGTTGTAATGCGCAGCAGCGTATGCCGGTTCAATCTCGATCGCCCGCTCATAGGATGCGATCGCTGCTGCAAATTCGCCTGCCGCCTGGAACCCAATTCCGAGATTCATGTGCGCTCTCGCGAATCGCTCGTCTAGCTCCAGAGCCTTACGGTAATACTCGATGGCTTCGGTAGCGCGGCCGGATGTCTCTGCGGCGATGCCACGGTCAAGAAGCTCCTGCGCCAACCGACGTTTGTCACCTGGCTCCGGCGCCCTTGCAGTCCCGCCCCTCAATAGGTTGCGTATCGAGAACGTCAAAACGGCGTCCCCGGAGGTGCGGCGCACGGACGAGTCGACACAAGGCGGTAGCGTTCCTCCGCCGCACCGACACCGGGGCGCAGCTCGCCCGCCCTAGGGCTCGAGTACCGCATTCTGGTCACAGCCAAGACACGCTCGGCAGGTCATAGTTAAGAAAACAAACGGCCCGCATCGCTGCGAGCCGTTGAATCGTTGGTTGCGGGGACAGGATTTGCACATTGTAGCGCAACGTGGAGACCACTCGTTTGACAGTCCCGGCGGCCGAATTGCCTTGCCAAGTCGCCTGTCCGATACTGGCGAGCCGGCGCGGGCAAAAGAAGGCCGCCCGGAGGCGGCCGTGTGTCGTGTTGCCGAGGGAATGTCACTCTGTTGGGTGCCTCAATGAAAAAAATCCAATGCCTGCTGTTCCTTTGCCTGTGCCTGGGTTTCGCCTCCAGTGCGCCTGCCGACGCGCAAGCGCCGAGCGGTGCGGAAGCCGGTGCAAACGCCACGAGTGCTGCCGTCGACGAACAATCGCTGACTCTCGGCGGCGTCAACGTTGTCGTGTGGTCCAACCGGTCGGAATCCAGCACGCCGCAGCCGGTGGTTGTGTTCTCGCATGGCATTGGACTCTGCCCGACCCAGACGCGGTTTCTCACCCAAGCACTCGCCAACGCCGGATACCTTGTTGTCGCGCCAAAGCACGGTGATTCGAGCTGCGGCGATCTGGAGCCGTCGCTCCCTGATCCAACGGCACTCAAGCCGCCGCTGATGTGGAGCGACCGCGACTACCGAGACCGGGCAGACGACGTGCGCAATGTAGTCGCGGCGTTGAAGAGCGATGCGCGATTTCGTGAACGTGCCGACATGACACGTCTCGCGCTCGCCGGTCATTCGCTCGGCGGCTACACGGTGCTCGGCCTTGGGGGAGCGTGGCCGACATGGTCGCTGCCCGGCATCAAGGCGATTCTGGCGCTTTCGCCATATTCAGCCCCGTTCCGTGCCAAGAAAGGCCTGCGGAAGCTGCACGCGCCGGTCATGTACCAGGGTGGCACGCTCGACCTGGTTTTCACTCCCCCACTGCGCGCGAAAGGCGGCGCGTTCGACCTGTCTCCGCCCCCGAAATATTATGTCGAAATCGAGGGCGCCGCGCATTTTGCATGGACCGACACGAGTGGCGTAAGCAAGGATGCGATCGTGGCGTACGCGATCGCGTTTCTCGACCGCTATGTCAACGGTTTACCGGAGCCGGCGGCGCTTCACGCGAAATTGCCGGGCACTGCCGACTTCAGGCGCGTCCGGGCAGGCCACTGACTGGCGAAGGCAGCGGTCTGCCGCGACAGTTCCCGGCTGATGCGTCCGCAAGGGTTCAGCACCCACTCAAAAGCGGGCCGTACCCACCTAGCTTGTCGCGCCGTCGCGCAATGGCACGCACTATCGTCGCAACGCCCAATGGGTAACTATGGTCCAGCAACGAAATCAAAACCGAATTGGGTTGTGACTTTCGTCCCAGGTTCAGTTACCGTCTTGATACCCCCCGACTTGAATTCCGCGCCGGAGATGGTGCCTTCGAATGTAACGCTACCGGTGTCCGGCAAGATGGGAACAGATGCGGGGGGCGCGGGAAACGAGCACGTAATGGGCGCCGTTGCGGTTACGTCACCGAGGTTTAGCGCCATAGACAAGAAATACCTCCCACTCTGACTGACCGAGAGGCTAAAGTTGCTTTGCGGCAGTGTCTTCAGCTCTTGATTGATCGTAGCCTTTGCAGTGCAGACGCCGGCAGCCGTATCCTCGATGGATGCGAAGTCGACGCTGAGAGAGCCACTAGTCAGCGTATAGACGTACTGGCCATTGAGGGTGAACAGGTCGGACAATGCCCAGGTCACGCCCGTGAAGTTAATCAAATAGGTCTGATCTATGTGCGCGGCGCCACCGCCCACATCCGAATGCGAGGTGGCAGTTACATCGTAGGAGCCCTTATAAGTGTTGGGAGGAACGTATTTGGGGTGTTTGTACTGTCGCTGAAGATTGCGTGTTGAACTCCGGCCTGCGAGTGGCCCCACGCTAGTGGCGCGCGCCGCCGGCGCCTCGTTGAATGTGAGCGTCCCTTGGTCGACCGCGTTGAAGTTGAGATCCACCGTCCCAATGATCGTAGCGGTCGACGGTGGGTGATACGGGCCGGACTCCGTTTGTCCGCCGGCTATAAAAAGTAGATTGCCGTGATAGGTCGTCGGCGACGACAACGGGCCGGCCGAGAGGTACCAAACGGGGTTGCCGGCGTCGTCGTACATGAATCCAACGATGAACAGGCTATTGCCTTGCACCTCGATACTGAATCCGCTGCCACTTTGATTGGGATCCCACCACCAGCCCGATTCGGGTTGAAACGACGCCGGCGTGCCCGCGTCGAAGATGTCGCGGATGATCGGGATAGTGCCCCCTGGCCAAACGATTGTGCCGTGTATGTCGTCGCTGAAGCTCACCGAGACCGCCCCGGCGTCGACCAGAGTGGTGGGCGGGACGTAGGGTCCGTAAAGGGTCTGTCCGTTGCTCACCTCCGACAGTCGACCTGAAAAGTTGTACGGATCCGAATTGGCACCGCCTGCGATCAGCCAGCGCGCGCGACCGTCGTCCGCGTAGAAATACGCGGCCATGAAGAAGATGCCATCCTGGCTCTCGATGAAATAGCCACGACCGCTCTCGTCGGGGTTCCACCACCATCCCACTTCGGGCGCAGCATCAGCCAGTCCTATCTGGGCGGCGATAACGATCGCCGTCGCAAGTACGCGTATCCATGAAGCGATCGCCATGTTCGCCTCCCCGTTAGTAGACACGAGCGAAACTCGCGGTGAGTTTTCAATTCAAGCGTCAGCCACCGAGGGTTGTCAAGCCTGCATCGCTCCATCTTCTTCCGAGTGCACCTCGACGGTCCGGAGCTGACTACTTGCTGACAAGTGCCGCTCCGTCAGCTTGCATGGACACGAAGGGGAGCCGGTACAAGCACGAAACTTTGGCGCGCACTAATCGGGCCGCATCATGACTCTTGCGCGGTCTGCGGCACACTTGGGCGAGGCGGCACGTGCAGTCACGGCAGTCCGCTCACGAGCTACCGCAAATGGACGCCCTCAGAGGTTGATGAAGCCTGCAATGCATCTCTCTGAGTCGTTCGCAACGCTCGAGAGATGCTGTGGGACCGGATCTGGCGGCGGCAGTTACCAGTCGTTCAAGCGCGCAGCGGTCAAGGTTCGAAACAGGTTTGATCGCGGGGGTCCTATATCATTCAGGTAATTCCGCCGAGTTTTTCCACATGCCATCTGCCGACAAGAAATCCCCAAACCGCTTCACGCCCTACCAGACGTTTGTCGTAGCCTCGCTCGCCTTCCTGCAGTTCGCCGTGATCCTGGACTTCATGATCGTGGCGCCGCTGGGTGCTTTGGTGATGCCAGCGCTCGACATGTCTCCGCGCGACTTCGGGTTCATCGTATCGGCCTATGCATTCAGCGCAGGCGCCAGCGGTCTGCTGGTGGCCGGCTTCGCCGACCGCTACGACCGCAAGAAGCTGCTGTTGTTCTTCTACACGGGCTTCGTGCTAGGGACGCTGTGGTGCGGCCTGGCCAACTCGTTCCATGCGCTGCTGGCGGCCCGTATCGTCACCGGCATCTTCGGCGGCGTCATCGGCTCGGTGGTGCTGGCCATTGCCACGGACCTGTTCGAGCCGGACCAGCGGGGCCGCGTGATCGGCTTCATCCAGACGGCGTTTGCCGCGAGCCAGATCCTGGGACTGCCGGCGGGCATCTACCTGTCCAACCGCTGGAACTGGCATGCGCCGTTCCTGGTGATGGTGGTGTTCGGCATCTTCGGCGGCCTGGTGGTCGCGTGGAAGCTGCGACCCGTGGTCGCGCATCTCAAGGCGAGGCAGGAACGCAGCCCGTGGATGCACCTGTACGACACCGTGCGCGAGCCGCGGCACTGGAGCGCCTTCATCACCATGATGCTGCTGGCGACCGGTGGCTTCATGCTGATGCCGTTCGGCAGCGCCTACCTCGTAAACAACCTGGGCATCGCGCTGACGAGCTTGCCGACGATCTACCTAATCACGGGCGTGTTCACGATCTTCATCACACCGCTCGTGGGCAGGCTCGCCGACAAGCAGGGCAAGTACCCCGTGTTCGTGGCGGGCAGCATCCTGTCCATCGTGATGGTGCTGATCTATACGCACCTGCCGCCGGTGTCGCTGTCGCTGGTGATCGTCGTCAACGTGGTGCTGTTCGTGGGGATCTTCTCGCGCATCATCCCGTTCCAGGCGTTGTCGACCTCGGTGCCCGAGATGACCAAGCGCGGGTCGTTCAACGCGCTGGGCGCGGCGATCCAGCAAGTTTCAGGTGGGGTCGCGTCGGTAATTGCCGGCCACATTGTCACGATGGCGCCCGACGGCAAGCTCGAACAGTTCCCCGTCGTCGGCTATGTCGTGATCTGCGCCACGCTGATCGCGATGTTCACGACGTGGAAGGTGAAGCAAGGCATCGAGCAGCGCGGGGCGACGGCACGGCCGGCTGGCGCGTAGCGCACTTCCGGAAGAGAAATCAGCCGGGAGGCGGCTGCCTTGGGACGGCAAATGGCAAGTCCATGCATACGGCATAACTGGGTGCATGGGATGGCCTCCAAACATCGCGCATCGCGGATGCGCCCCGTGCAACATCGATTGCCGGTCTCATGAATGGCTCTGTTTAGGGAAAGGAGACCCATGGTGTCGCCGACTGACGGTCGCTTGCCGACCCCGGGCTGACGGTCAGGGTGCTGCGATGGCTCAGGTCGGGACGGTAAGCATTTTGTCACACGCGAGTGCAGCCCAACTTCCGTGAACAGGTGTAACCTTACTGCGCGTTCGAACTAACAAGCGCTGCGCGGCGCAGCGAATGCAAATAGGTGCAGGGGGGGCCGCAAAGGCGGGTAGAGTGGCCGAGCTTGCAGGAGCGGTCTGGCATTGTGAGGGTTGCTCGAGCCATTGGGCTCGCCGACGCAGCATAAAAAAGGGGAAATCGATGGCTCGTCTTCTTTCATGCGTGATCCTGCTGGCATTCGCCGCCACCACATCGGGCGCAACGTTTCAGAACGGAAACTTCGACCAGGGGAGCGTGCCCAATACGTGCAACGTCTTCGACCTCCCAGCTGGCAGTAATGTCATCACAGGCTGGACCGTATCTGTAGGCACGATCGATTGGGAAAGTCCTCCTCCATGTGGCTGGCTCGCGCGCAGGGGGCATAATTCCATCGATCTCGTCGGGCAGTTTTGCGTCGGAGGCATCCAACAGACGTTCGACACGACTCCAGGCATACCGTATCGTCTCTCATTCGCCCTGGCCGGCAACTATGGTGCGCCGCCGGTCATCAAGCCACTCGCGGTCACCGTCAATGGCGTCACGACCAACTTTCTCTTCGACACGACCGGGAAGAGCGCATTCAAGATGGGTTGGACCAGGAAGAATATCGACTTCGTCCCTTCAGGAAGCACGAGCACGGTCAATTTTGTGAGCGACGTGTCGGCCTCCGGTCCTCCGTGTAATGCCGGCGCTGTGATTGCCCACGTTCGGTTGCTTCACCCCTAGTCGCAATAGCTGACAAGCTGTAGTCCGCCGAGACGTCCGGGTGTCGGCCGGTGTGTCAGCTTGCGGTCGACGGCGCCATCGAACGACCGCTCTCGGTGATTTTGCTGGACGTCCGCTTCTGGCCGGTTCCCGGCAATGATGCGATGCGAAGCCGAGTTGGACCCGCGGCCGGCAGGTGCTAGCCTATGCTTGTGAGGGGGTCGTGCCGAATGCCGCGACGCCGAGAGGGGCAGCAAGATGACGGGACTCGGGAATTGGGGAGGCGCCACCCTACCAACATGAGCGTCGTGCTGATGGCCCTCGCGGCGCTGCTTGTCGCATTCACCGTGCAAGCCGCTGCGACGATCTATCCAGACGTCGCCCGTGCCGATGCGGATATCGCCGCGGGCCTCAAAGACGCAGCTAAAACGAACCGCCGCGTGCTCGTCGATTTCGGTGGCAACTGGTGTCCCGACTGCATCGTTCTCGACCGCCATTTCCACACTGCCGAGAACGCAGCGCTGCTGAAGAATCATTACGTCCTCGTGCACGTGAACGTCGGTGACAAGGGCATTACCGACAATTTCGCGATCGCCGAACACTACGGGATTCCGCTGAAGAAAGGCGTGCCGGCACTGGCCGTCCTCGAGCCCGATGGGCGCGTCGTATTCGCGCAGAAACAGGGTGAATTCGAGGCGATGCGCAAGCTGGATCCAGCCTCGGTACGCACATTCCTGATGAAGTGGGCGAGATAGTCCTCGCTTCGTCGCGGGTTGTGCGGGACGCGATAGTGGCGGCCGACGCAAAGCAATAGGGTTGCGCAGCGCGGAAGGCTCCGCAGCCGTTCGCTCTTGCGTCTTGGTGTGTTCGCCGCCATATTACCGTTGCAAGCAATGGAGGATCCGATGAAACGCACCACGATTCTGACTTTGGCCGCCTTTGCCGTACTGACGCTGACTCTGAACAGCATTGCGGACGCCCGGCGCATGGGCGGCGGCGGCAACTTCGGCGCGCAGCGCAGCGTCCCGGCGCAAAAGGCCGCGCCGGCGGCCCCCGCGGGCAACGCCGCCTCGCCATCATCACCACCGCCGTCACAGCCGAGTGCGCCCGCTTCGGCGAGTGCACCCAAGGCCCCGCCCGCGGCAACTCCGACCCCCGCGCCGTCGGGCGCGTCCCGCTGGCTCGGCCCAATTGCCGGCATCGCTGCCGGGCTCGGGCTCGCTGCGTTGATGTCGCATCTCGGATTGTCGGAAGGGTTCGGCACGATACTGCTGCTCGGGCTAGTCATCTTCGCCGGCATTTTCGTGCTCCGGATGTTCCTGGGCCGGCGGCAAACGTCAGGGGCGCCGCTGCAATACTCCGGCGCGACCGCAAGCGCCAACAGCAGCGCGCCGTCGGCCTTCACGCCGTCAGCGCCATCCGCGCCGAGCTGGCGCATTCCCTCCGCGTCGGAACTCCCCGGACAGCCCACCTCGGCGTCGGCGACCGAAGCCCTGGCGGTCGGCGCAACACGCAAGACGCTGCCGCAGGGATTCGACGCCGCAGCATTCGCCACGGAAGCCAAACGGCAGTACATCCAGATCCAGCGCTCCTACGACGCCGCAGACCGCGCTGCGCTATCGAGTGTGATGACCGCGGACATGGCGACTGAAATGGCGCGCGAGCTCGACCAGCGCGGCTTGCATCATCCGACCGAGATCGTCACCCTCGACGCGGACGTTCTCGACGTGTCGACCGAGGGGGACAAGTACTGGATCAGCGTGCGCTTCACCGGCCAGGTGAAAGAGGACGGCGAGCCGTTGCCGCACTCGATCGACGAAGTGTGGAACCTCACCAAGCCGGTCAAGGGCGGATCAGGCTGGTTGCTCGCGGGAATTTCGCAGGTGGCGTGACCGCCGCCGTCGCGCACCTATACGGTACCCCAGAAAGCAAAAGTCCAGCGACTACGCTGGGCCAAACGACCCGCGGCAGCCGGTCGTCGTTCTCAATGGCGGACGTCCAACGAAATGCCCGGTCGCTCGACCGCGGACACGAACGCGTCCGTAATTGCCGATAGCTCAGAGCTTATCCAGGAACCGTACAAGAGTCGGTCACTTCCGGTCGATTTCGATGTTTTCTTTGCTGCCACTATTGGAGACTGCAATCATGATGCCAAGGCCGATTGCAATCACGACTCCGATCACTGTCCACGTTGTGCCGATGCTATCCAGAATACCCAATTTCCAAAGCGCGGCCAGAACGCCGCCAATGAGGATAACAAAACCAACGAAATACATAAGCGCCCATTTCACAATTAATCTCCTGACGGGATCAAATCCTTAACATTGCAATGGATTAGAACGTCGATCTGCAAACTTCACCTGCTCTTATCAAGCCTGGTCGGAGTTGTTGCTCTTGGCTCTCGTTCACGTTGATATATATAGAATACATGTCGATGCCCGTACTGTCAGTCGGCGATCGGATGCTTGAGCAGCCCCTGCACGTATTTGCATTCGCTGCGCCGCGAAGCGTTTGTTAGTTCGAGCGCGCAGTAAGGTTACACCTGTTCACAGAAGTTGGGCTGCACTCGCGTGTGACAAAATGCTTACCGTCCCCACCTGAGCCATCGCAGCACCCTGACCGTCAACCCGGCGAAGACACAGCGTGCGTCCTTCACTACGCGAATACTTTCGAAGCACGCTCGGCGCGCAGCGAACGCCGTGGCGCAACGTGGCGGTCGCCACGCTGCTGTTCGTGGCCGTCGTCGGCGGCTTCTTGATCGCTGCAACGTCGCCGCGCAATCCTGACCTGTCGTTCGTCAACGTCGCTATCCTTTCCGGTAGCAACGAAGGCAACTACCACGCGATCGTCACCAAAGCGGCCGCGGAAGCGCAGCGCCGGCATGGCCGGATCGCTAACATGCCAAGTG
>Ga0134122_10003362_pt1 | contig 11881 bp, 11 predicted proteins | sample KB302_FD_96461 | JGI IMG/M metagenome (GOLD analysis project Ga0134122, IMG submission 96461) | Terrestrial soil microbial communities without Nitrogen fertilizer from Kellogg Biological Station, Michigan, USA - KB3-0-2 | ecosystem: Environmental > Terrestrial > Soil > Unclassified ...
TGAGATTGAGCACATAGGCTTGGCCGTTCTTGGCGGTGTAGTTCAGCCGGACCGTCTGCGCCTTGATCGTGATGCCGCGTTCGCGCTCGATATCCATGGAATCGAGCACCTGCTCCTTCATCTCCCGCTGGGTAAGTCCGCCGGTGAGCTGAATCAGCCGGTCGGCCAAGGTCGATTTGCCGTGGTCGATATGGGCGACAATGGAGAAATTGCGGATATGCGCGAGGTCGGTCATTGGCAAATGACATAGCGGCGGCGGGAATGAAGGTCCAGGGGCGCTATTGGCTTTGGGTGCTGGAGGCCAGGGGCAGCGAGCCGCCGGAGGGTTTCATGCGGATGAGGCCGATCAAGGTCACGATTGCGCCCGCGCCCCAGACGAACCAGCCGGGACGAATCCCGGCGCGGAAATTGAAGTCGAACTCGAGCACCCGCAGCACCGGGACATGGAAGGCGATGTTGAAGGCAATCGCTTCAATTAAGAAAACCGCGGCGCCGACGGCAAACCACGACAGCGCGATGACCCAGAGCGGAAATTCGTTTTGGCGCGGGAAGCTCCAATGCATGACGCGATAGAGCATGAGCCAGAGGAAGATGCCGCCGAGAACCGTGGGTTCATAGACCTCGAGCTTGGATTGCAGGAAGTAATGGATGCAGCCGAGCACCGCGGTGGGATAGACGAGCCAGTGCAGCTTACGCCAGCGGATGCCGCCGAGCTCGCGCACCATGAAGTCGTTCGAGGTTGATGCGAGCACAGCGAGGCCGAGCCAGGCAGTGAACCCGATGGTGAGGTAGTAGCGCAGCACGATCTCCGACACGACCTTGCTCATGTCGAACAACTGGTCGGCGATATAGAGCACCAGATGGAGTGCGATATAGAGAAAGGTCGCGACGCCGATCATCCGCCGCACGTCGATCAGAAGTGCATAACGGCCGATGCGGCGCAGCGGCGTAATGAAGAGAGACAGAATCAGGAAGCGGATGGCCCAGAGGCCCACCTCGTGGATCGCCTCCGTGCGCGGCCGGGGCCCGAGATCGTGCGTCAGCGTGAAATAGATGAGCGCGATGAGCGGTGCGAGCAGCACAACGAGCGTGCCGGCGCGTAAGGCCGAGAAACGCTGACGACGGTCATGCCAGAGAGCCATGAACTAAACCTATCAGCTCCGCAGTATACCGCCGGTTGCCTTGGCGACCGCGCTCACGATTTTTTGCGCGATGGCATCGATCTCCGCATCGGTCAAGGTGCGTTCTTTCGGCTGTAGCGTGACCGCGATGGCGAGCGATTTCTTGCCGTCGGGAACGCCTTTGCCTTCGTAGACGTCGAACACATCGACGCGATCGATCAATTGCCGATCGGCACCCTTGGCGGCTTTGACCAGATCCTGCGCGGAAACAGGCGCATCAACAATGAATGCGAAGTCGCGCTCGACCGGCATCAAATCGGAGGCTTCGAGCTTCGCGCGCGCTTTTGTGGGGCGCTGCTTCGGTTCGGGGATCGCGTCGAGAAAAATCTCAAAACCCGCGACCGGACCTTTGAGGTCGAACGCGGAAATAATGCGCGGATGCAGCTCACCGAAATAAGCAAGGGCTTTCGGGCCGAGCGCAATCGTGCCCGAGCGGCCCGGGTGATACCAGGCAGGCGCCGTCGCCTGCACGGGCGCGGCCACTTCGCCCCAGGCGGCTTCGAGCGCAGCGATGGTGTCGGTCTTGGCGGCGAACGCATCGGGCGCGATCGCGGATTTCAACCAATGCCGAGGCGGTGCGCCAGCCCGGATGCCGGCTGCGCCGCTAGTTTGCGCGCGCGGAACACCGGAATCGAATTGCGGTCCGAGCTCGAAAAGCGCGACGTATCCGACACCGCGCGCCTGATTGCGCGCTGCGGCAGCCAGCAGCGACGGCAAGATGCTCGGGCGCATGGCATCGAGATCGGCGGAAATCGGATTCTCCAATTGCCGAGCCTCGTCGCCGCCGCCGAACAGCACCGCATGGGCACGCGGCACAAACGAGAAATGCACGCCCTCATTGAAGCCGCGTGCGGAGAGAGCGCGTCTTGCGGAGCGGGTACGGCGCTGCGCAACCGTCAAGACGGGGCGCGCGACGGCGAAGGGGCGGCTCATCGCGGCGGAGGGGACCTTATCAATGCCGTGGATGCGCACGACTTCCTCGACGAGATCGGCCGAGCCGTGAACATCGGAGCGCCAGGAAGGCGGAACCACTTGCAGCACGTCACCGCCGGAAACCGCAAAGCCGAGTTTCGTCAGGACACGGACGATCTCTTCGCGGTTGAGATCGAGTCCGCCGAGGCGTTTGACCTCCTGAGGCGAGAACGCAATTGTGCGTTTCCATTCCGGACCCGTTCCGGCGACGACGACATCGGACGGCTCACCGCCGCAGAACTCGAGGATGAGCTTGGTGGCAAGCTCAAGCCCCGGCACGACGAATTCGGGATCGACGCCGCGTTCGAAGCGGTAACGCGCATCCGAAACGATGCCGAGGGTCCTGCCGGTGCGCGCGGTGCGCACGGGATCGAAGTAGGCGGATTCGACGAACACGTCGGTGGTCGACTCGGTGCAACTTGTGTCCTCGCCGCCCATGACGCCGGCGATGCCGCGGGCGGCCTCGTCATCGGCGATCACGGTCATCTCGGCATCCAGCGTGTAGGTTTTCCCGTCGAGTGCGCGGATCGCTTCGCCGGACTTGGCCAGTCGCGCGTGCATGTGGCCTTTGAGCTTGGCCGCATCGAAAACATGCAACGGCCGGCCGCGATCATGCGCAACCAGATTGGTGACATCGACAAGAGCGGAAATCGGCCGCAGGCCCACGGCCTTCAGGCGCTTCTGTACCCAATCGGGGCTGGGCCGGTTTTTCACGCCGCGGATGAGCCGGCCCGCGAACATTGTGCAGGCGCCCCGTGCGTTTTCAGGAAAATCGAGGCTGATGCGGTAGGGCGAAGGAGATTTGCCTCTCACTGGCGCGACCGCGCCGTCTTTCAACGTGCCGATACCGGCGGCGGAAAGATCGCGGCCAATGCCGTAAGCGGACGTGCAATCGCCGCGATTGGGCGTGAGCGCGATATCGATGACGGCATCGTTCAGTCCGAGAGCCGCGGCCGCAGGCGAGCCAAGCGCTTCGTCGCCTCTAAGCTCGATGATGCCGTCATGCTCCGAGGAAATCTGCAGCTCGCGTTCGGAGCACATCATGCCGCGCGATTCGACACCGCGGATCTTGGCGATGGAAAGCGTGAAATCACTGCCGGGAATATAGGTGCCCGGCGGCGCGAACACGCCCTTCATGCCGGTGTGCGCATTGGGGGCGCCGCAGACCACCTGAACAGTTTCACGGCCGGTATCGACCATGAGGAGTTGAAGTTTGTCGGCGTTCGGGTGCGGCTGTGCGGAAATCACGCGCGCTACGGAAAAGGCGGCAAGCGCCGCGCTCTTGTCCTCGAGACTTTCGACTTCCAGTCCGATGCTGGTGAGCTTATCCGCGACCGCCTTGGCATCGGCGGCCGTGTCGAGGTGGTTCTTCAGCCAGGAGAAGGTGAATTTCATCGGCTGAGACCTGCGTCGAGCGTCGGAATGTCCAGCGCGGCAAAGCCGTAATGCTTCAGCCAGCGCAGATCCGATTCGAAGAATGGGCGGATGTCTGGCGCGCCATATTTGAGCATTGCCAGACGATCGATCCCGAACCCGAAGGCGAAGCCTTGGAAGCGCGTCGGATCGATGCCGCACATTTCCAGCACGCGCGGATGCACCATTCCGGAGCCGCCGATTTCAAGCCAGTCGGTGCCTTGGCCGATACGGAGCGCCCCGCCCGAGCGGTCGCACTGTACATCGACTTCCATCGACGGCTCGGTGAACGGGAAGTAGGACGGGCGCAAGCGGATGGCGATCTGCGGCACCTCGAAGAAGGCCTTGCAGAACTCCTCGATCAGCCATTTCAAATGGCCGAGGTGGGTCTCCTCGTCGATGACGAGCGCCTCGACCTGATGGAACATCGGCGAGTGCGTGGCGTCGGAATCGTGGCGATAGGTGCGGCCGGGCGCGATGATCCGGATCGGCGGCTTCTGCGCCAGCATCGTGCGCACCTGCACGGGACTCGTGTGCGTGCGCAGGAGCGGGCGTGAGCCGTCCTTCTGCGGCTTCAAATAGAAGGTGTCGTGCATCTGCCGCGCCGGATGCTCGGGCGGAATGTTCAGCTTGGTGAAATTGTAGTCGTCGGTTTCGATGTCCGGGCCCTCAGCCACCGCAAAGCCGAGATCGGCAAAGATGGCAATGACCTCGTCGGTTGCCTGGCTCACCGGGTGGATCGTGCCGCGCGGCAGTTCCGCCGCCGGCAGTGTGACGTCGACTTTTTCTGAAGCGAGGCGCGCGTCCAGCGAGGCGGCTTCGAGTGCCTTCTTGCGCGCGGCGATGGCTTCGGCGATGCGATCGCGCAGGCCGTTGAACTGCACGCCCTTGGTCTTGCGCTCATCGGGGCTCATTGTGCCGAGCGTTTTCAAGAGCTCGGCGATGCTGCCCTTTTTTCCAAGAGCGGCGACGCGCACATCTTCGAGCGCGCGTTCATTGCCGGCGCCTTCCACTGCGGCGATCAGGTCGCGCTCAAGTTGGACGATATCGGTCATGAAACGAATCCCTCACTCAAGATTGCCGCACCCGCGCGCCCCGGACCATTACCGAAGCGGCGCCGTCGCGGCCTGCTTAAAGAGGAGATCAGCTCGCGCCGGCGGCTTGACTAACCAATGCCTTGAAGGCCTCGGGCTCTCTCACGGCGAGATCGGCCAGTACCTTGCGGTCGATCGTGATCCCGGCGCGCTCGAGGCCGCTGATAAATCGGCTGTAGGTCAGGCCATGCTCGCGCACCGCGGCGTTGATGCGCTGAATCCACAGGGCGCGGAAGTTGCGCTTCTTCAGCTTGCGCCCGATATAGGCGTGCTGCATCGAACGATCGACGGCGGCATTGGCGCTGGTGATCGTGTTCTTGCGGCGGCCGTAGAAGCCTTTCGCCTGCTTGAAGACGCGTTTTCTGCGGCGGTGCGAGGCGACGGCGCGCGGAGCTCTGGACATGGTTGGTCTCCCTAGCTCGCGTAGGGCATCCAGCGCTTGATGCGCTGGGTTTCGGTGTCCGACATGACGCGGGTGCCGCGCAGATTTCGGATCTGCTCGTTGTTGCGCTTGATCATGCCGTGGCGTTTGCGGGTCTGGCCGTGCTTGATTTTGCCGCTCGCGGTGAAGCGGAAGCGCTTCTTTGCGCCCGATTTCGTCTTCAATTTGGGCATTTCGCGGATCTCCTTTGGCGCCGCCAAAGCGGCTAGTGGCGCGTTCTCAACCGGCTGGGCATGCCCTTTCGCCTAGTCGCGGTTAGCTTCAAGAGGGCGGGGTTATACGCGAGGCAATGGGATTTGCAAGCATGCCGCGCTTGGGTCATGAACGCCTGCGATGAGGGTTTCCCGCCCCTTTCTGCATGTGGTGCGCATTGCCGACGCCATCCTGTTTTGGCCGGCTTGCGCTCTTGTCATTTATGGCGAGCTCAGCTCTCGGCCGGAACGGCTGTTTCTCACGTTTTTCGGGGCGATCAACGATAAGGTCCTGCATTTCGAGGCCTATTTCGTGCTGGGCGCGATGGCCGCGGCGGCCTTTAGGGGCCGCAGGCCGGTTTTGTGGGCGATTATCGCGGTGATTTTCCTTGGCGGTGTACTCGAGATCATTCAATCCTATGTCGGCCGGGACATGTCGTTCTGGGACGAGCTCGCCAACACCGCAGGAGCGATCAGCGGGGCGGCGATAGCAAGGCTAATAGTTGAGCGGTTGCGGCGGCGGTGGGTGTAGGATGATCGACATATCATCAGCGCGGGGGCGGACCGTGAGTCTTTTCCAAGAATTCAAAACCTTTGCCATGCGCGGCAATGCGATCGATCTCGCGGTCGGCATCGTCGTCGGCGCCGCCTTCACCACGATCGTCAATTCTCTGGTCAAGGATTTGATCAATCCGCCGCTCGGCTTCGTGCTCGGCGGAATCGATTTTTCAAATTTCTTCCTCGTGATCAAAGGGGACGGAGTTTATCCGACGCTGAAGGCAGCAACCGATGCGGGCGCGGTGACCGTAAATTATGGCCTGTTCATCAACGCGGTGATCAATTTCCTCATCGTCGCCGCGGCGCTGTTTATTGTGCTGCGCCAGATCAACAAGCTGACCGCGCCGCGCGTCGTAGAGAAACCGGGCGATCCACCGCCGCCGGAAGACATCAAGCTCCTGCGCGAGATCCGCGACCTGTTGAAAAGCCGCGCCTAGTTTACGTCGGATCGGGCTGCTCCAGCTCCGCTGTGCGCCAGCGCGCGCCGGCGTTGCGTGCGAAAGAGCGGCAAGCCTCAGAGAAAATGCAGCACGCCAAAGCCGGTCGCGGCGGCCGCCATCAGCGGGTAGGGGCCGATCCTGGTGTAGAGCAGCAGGCCTGCGCCGACGACCGCGACGACGAGTTGGAGGGTGTTGGCCTGGGCCGCTTGCAGCACGGTAGCGGCGCTCGCAACGACGAGCCCGAGCGCAATCGGCGCAAGGCCACGCTGCAACAAACGCCGCCATGGCGAGTCCGCCTGCGCGTGCCACCATTTGATCGCCGCGTACATCACGATCGAGGACGGAAGATAAATCCCGAGCGTGCCCGCGAGCGCGCCCAAAAACCCCGCCACATGCCAGCCGATCAGCGCCGCGATCAAGGTCGATGGCCCGGGTGCAGCGCGCGACAGCGCGAAGAGGTCGACGAATTCCTGATTGGTCATCCAATGCTGCACATCGACGACCTGATGCTGCATCTCGGCGATGATCGCCTGGCCGCCGCCGAAGGAGAACAGCGACAGCGGCGCGAAGACGAGAAAGATGAAGATGAACCGGTTATCCATCGGGCGGCTTTCGCTGCGCTGCGAAATACTCAAAGCCGAGGCTCAATGGAGCAAGCGCGAGGACGACGGGAATCATCGGCCAACGCAGGAGGCCGACAGCGACGAAGATGGCCCCAGCGATGATCCCCGGAACGATCTCGCGAATGTTGCGCGAAAGCTGCACGGCCAATTGAAGCACCATGCTGACGCCGATGGCGATCATGCCGGCCATCACGTCGCGCACCAGAGTCGACGCTCCAAACTCCGCATACAGAACGCCGAGGATGAGGATGATGACGAAAGGCGGTCCGACGAGCCCAAGCACGCCGACGACTCCGCCAAACCCGCCCTTGAACTTCTGGCCGACATAAAGCGCCATGTTGACGGGATTGGCGCCGGGCAGCACTTGAGACAGCGTCATCGCGCCTAGATATTCCTGCTCGTCGAGCCAGCGCTGTTTCTGCACCAGCTCGCGATAGAGCCAAGCCTGGCCGCTGCCGCCGAGACTGGACATGCCGATGCGGAAAAAGGCGAGGAACAAAGCGGTCAAGGAAACGTGCTGTTGTGCCGCCGAGGGCTCGGAAGTCATTTAGTGATCCAGCGAATAGCGATGCCGTGGTGATGCCGTGGTTTAGGCAGATAACCCGGCAATGTCCATCATCCGGCCGATTACGTGGAGAGCGCCGCCTTCACGCGTTCGGGCGTGAAGGGCACGCGGCGAAGCCGCACGCCGGTCGCGTCGAACACGGCGTTGCCGACAGCGGCGGGAACGAGACCGAGCGCCATTTCACCGGCACCGGACGGCGCCGCCTCCGGGCGGCTGATCAGATGAATGTCGATCTTCTCGGGTACGCTTTGGATGTGCAGCACGGGATAGGTCAGCCAATCGACGCTCGTCACCCTGGCCGCGTCGAAGCGCACTTCCTCGAACAGTGCGCGGCTGGTGCCGTAGACGAGCTGCCGGTCGATCACATGATGCAGCGTCTCGGGGTTTACGATCAGCCCGACGTCGTGCGCGCAGACATAGCGCAATACGTCGATCACGCCGGTGTCGCGATGCACGCGCACTTCGGCCACGAGCGCGATGAACGTGTCGAAGTGGCGGCGATAGGCAATACCTCGGCCGATGGCGACGTTGGCGCCGCGTTGATCGTTGCGCGGAGAGGGCCGCGCGTCCCAGCCGTATTTCTCCGCTGCTGTTTTCACGGCGTCGCGGTCGCGTGGATTCGAGAGATACTTTAAGCGAAATTCCACCGGATCGGTGTTGGTCGCCGCCGCCATTTCGTCGATGAAGGATTCGCTGCCGAAGAGTATCGGCGGACCGTAAGGATCGCGGAGATGCGTGGTGCGTAAGGGCGAGGCACGATCCATCAGCGGGGGTACAATCTCCCAGCCGAGCCGCTTGTGATCGAAGGTGTAGGACGCGATCGGGATCTGGAACGACTGCTCCGGCTCCAGTGGGACGCCAAGAAGTTGGCCCGCCAGCACGTGCGCGGCCCGGCCTTCATTGGTCGCTGTGTTGAGCCGCGAAAACGCCTTGCTGATGTTTTCGTAAGCAATCACCTTGCCCGACGCATCGATTCCGGCGCGGCTGCGATTGACTGTCGCGGTGCCTTTCGGATCCCAGGCGATGCCTTCGTGGCGCATGTACTGAACCCGTACGGGTTTGCCCAAATGCTGCGACAGCACCGCGGCGTCGGCGGTCGCGTCGCCCTGGTCGTTACGGCCGTACGAGCCGGTGCCGAACATCCAGATCGCGCGCACCTTGTCGACGGGCAGGTTGAGCAGATTGGCGATGCCGTCGCGTGCGTAATGCGGCTTCTGCGTGCTTGTCCACACCGTGGCGGTGCCGTTCTTGACGTCGGCGACGCCGCAGGCAGGACCGGTGCTCGCGTGTGATTGCGTCGGATATTCGTATTCCCCCTCGATCACGCGGACGGCCTGTTTCAAGCCGTCCTCGACCGAGCCGTTTTCCACCTCGATCGTGCGCTTGATCACACGCGCCCTGCGGATGTGGTCATGAAGGCGATCATGGCCGGGAAAATTCGGTGTCGACGCCGACCAGGAGACTTTGAGCTGCTGGCTCGCGCGCACCGCGTTCCACTCTTTGGGCGCGACGACGGCGAGAAGGTTTTTGATCCAGACTACGCGCGCGCCGGGAATCGATTTGATCGAGTTCTCGTCGACTGAAACCGGGACTGCGCCCGCGCTGGTCGGCCGGATCATCCGCGCGTGCAACATATCTGGCAGCCGTACGTCCCCGACCATGTCGAGCTGGGCAAAGACTTTCTTCGGCAAGTCTTTGCGCCGCGGAGATGTGCCGATGACCTTGAAGTCCGCAGGCTGCTTCAACGGAGCGCGGCCTTTGACCACGAGATCGTTGCCGTAGCTTCCGTTCCAGTCGAGATGCGCGGCGAAATAGCGCCCGCCGATCAGCTTCGCGTATGAGATGTTCTTCTTGGGCTCGCCGGCAACGATGATGACGCCCTCGCTGACGTTTAGCCGGGTCGCGGGAACCTTGAGGGCGCCTGCCGCCATGTCGAGCAACAGCCGGCGCGCCTCGGCGGCACAGCTCCTGAGATGCATGCCGCTGCGCGAGATTCCGAGAGCGCCGGATGCGCCGCCCATGTTCACAGTGCGCGCCGTGTCGCTCATCACCATGCGCACGCTTGCGAAGGGCACATCGAGCTCTTCGGCAACCATCTGTGCGATGGATGTCTCGAGCCCCTGCCCGCCGTCGATGCGGCCGTAGAAAACGGTCACGGTGCCGTTGGGTTCGATCGCCAGATACGAATCGAGCTGATCGGGTATGAGCGGGGGTTTGGCGGCCCGATTCGCGGCGGCTTCGGCCGCATCCGGAATTGCCATTGCGACCGCAAGCGCTCCCGATGCGAGCAGGAACACTCGGCGGGTGAAGCAAGCGTCGTCGTCGAGCGGCGGGTTCATCGCGTTACGTGCTCTGCGCGGCGCGTTTGACGGCACGGAAGGCGGCGCCGTGGGTGCCGCAGCGGCAGATCAGGTCCGAGAGCGCGGCTTTGATCTCCTCATCGGAGGGATGAGGTTTTTCCTTCAGCAGCGCGGCGGCGGTCATGATCCAGCCATTGATGCAGTAGGCGCACTGCGAAACCTGTTCTTCGAGCCAAGCGGCCTGCACCGGATGGGGATGTTCGGGAGTCCCGAGGCCGGCGAGGGTTACGATCTTGGCGTTCTTCACCGCCGAAACCGGCAGCTGGCAGGAGCGCACCGCCTGACCGTCGACGTGAACCGTGCAGGCGCCGCACTGGCCGAGGCCGCAGCCGAAGCGGGGATTGTTCAGATTGAGCTCGTCGCGAAGGGCGTAGAGCAACGGCATCGCTGGATCGTCGACGTCGACGGTATGCCTGCTGCCGTTGACGTTGAGGGTGAAGCGCTCCGCCACCGTGAGTCTCCTAATTCGCTCCAATCATAGTTCCGTAACGAACACGCTTCAAAGCGGGGTCCGTTCGGCAGAAATTCTTGAGGCAAATTGCGGGGCGCGCCCAATCGACAAAATGTGAACGGGCTTACGGCTTTGTAAGGCTTAAGCCTTTGTAATCATTACAACGTTTTAGATTTCTTCGCGGCCTTGTGCGCTCTTGAAAGAGGGCCGGTCACGTACGATCTCGTCAGTCGATTTTCGACCCGCGTTCGGCTCAAGCGATGCCGACGCTGAAGCAACCAGGAGGTTACAATGAGCAATGTTGTATCCCCCGAAAACCGGGATCCGCGCAGTTCGCGCCGCGGCGCCTCCGGTTCGCCAAAGGGCCTGATGGCGGCAGCCGCGCTCGCGATTGGAGCGTTGGCGTTTGTTTCGGGTGGTGTGGTTTTCCCTCAGGCTCAGGCATTGGTGAAATCGGATCTGTTGCGGTCGACGGCTGCGGTAACGGCTCCGGCGCCCTCGCCGATTCTGCCCTCGCCGCGTCTGACTCAAGACCGGCCGCTGTTCAGCTTTGCCGATCTCGTCGAGCGCGTGAGCCCGGCTGTGGTGACAATTCAGGTCGACGTCGAGCAGAAGATGCAGACGTCATCCTTGGAGGAAGGCATGCCGGATATGTTCGGCGACCTCTTCCGCCGTTTCGGACAAGGGCAGATGGAGCGCAATCCGTTTGACCGCTCGCCGGACCGCAGCCAGCCCAATCGCAATCGGCGCGCGCCACAAACCTTCCGTTCGCAAGCCGCAGGCTCCGGTTTCATCATCGACGGCGAAGGTTATGTCGTGACCAACAACCACGTCGTCGAATCGGCGAGCAAGATCATGGTCAAGCTTGCCGATAAGCGCGAGTTCCAGGCGAAGCTTATCGGCAGCGACAAGGACACCGACGTGGCGCTCTTGAAGATCGAGGGTCACAATCTCCCGACCGTGGCGCTCGGCGACGAAAGCCATCTCCGAGTGGGCGATTGGGTCGTCGCGGTCGGCAATCCGTTCGGCCTCGGCGGCACGGTCACGGCCGGCATCGTCTCCTCTCTGGGGCGCGATATCGGAAGTGGTCCGTATACGGACTACATCCAGATCGACGCTCCAATCAACCGCGGAAATTCCGGCGGTCCGACCTTCGATATCGGCGGCCGGGTCATCGGCATGAACTCGGCGATCTTCTCGCCGTCCGGCGGCAGCGTCGGCATCGGCTTCGCGATTCCGGCTTCGACGGTGAAAACGATCGTCGACGCGCTGAAGACCAACGGCAGCATCTCGCGCGGCTGGCTGGGCGTTCAGATCCAGGACTTCACGCCGGAGCTCGCTTCGGGTCTTGGCGTGAAAGACGAAAAGGGCGCGATGGTTGCTCACGTCATGGAAAACAGCCCGGCTTCGCGCGCGGGCTTCGCGCAGGGCGACGTGGTCGTGTCTCTCAATGGGAAGAGCGTCGACGATTCCAAGGCGCTAACGCGAGCAGTCGCGCTATTGCGTCCTGGAGAGAAGGCGAACTTCACGGTGCTGCGTGACGGCATGCGGCACAATGTCTCGGCAGTGATCGAGAAACGCGATGCCGACA
>Ga0134122_10003364_pt1 | contig 11878 bp, 21 predicted proteins | sample KB302_FD_96461 | JGI IMG/M metagenome (GOLD analysis project Ga0134122, IMG submission 96461) | Terrestrial soil microbial communities without Nitrogen fertilizer from Kellogg Biological Station, Michigan, USA - KB3-0-2 | ecosystem: Environmental > Terrestrial > Soil > Unclassified ...
ATGGGGGTGGAGTGATCTTTACCCACACCGAACCGAATGCCGGAACCCCGATCTTCAACCTGTCCGGGTGGAGTCGATTCGGCCGGCCATGTCTCAACAACCGGAAGGATGTGGCGGGTCGTAAGTTCGCGGTGTGGGCCGGGGAGTTGGGGTATGACGTGTTCGGCGCGGACGCCGGGGTCTTCGCGGCCCTGCTCCTCGAGCTCACGCAGGCCGGAGCCACCTCGTTGACCACCGCCTTCTTGCTCCATCAGCTCGCCCCCGGCAACTTCTACGCCGCGCCGGTCCCGAACGAAGATGGGAGCATCCAGTGGCTCTGGGTGACGGAACCGCCGCTCGTCGGCAGCTCGACCGGCACCCCGCAGGGCCTCTTCACCGACGGCTACTTCTTCTTCATGCTCGCGTCGCAGGACGGGCTGATCTGGCGGCCCTACGGGGACAACCAGAACACCATGAGTATCGGTAAGCGCGCGCAATACTTCAACGGCGTTCCGTATAACGCATGTGGCGACGCCTTCTTCTTGAGTGACGGCGAGACCCTCTTGCTAGGCGTGAACGTGAGTGGGCTGTCTCCGTGTCTCTTCAAGAGCACGGCGCGTGGGGTGCCCGGATCGTTCAAGGAAATTGTCATGCCGGGCAACTTCTTCAACTTCATTCCGCAAGGAGCCCAAGCCGTCTTTCTGTTCAGTGGCCTCATCGCGATGACGTACTGCTTCTGCGAGCTCGATGACGGCACGCTCCTGTGCGGAGGCGGAGCCCCGACCAGCATCGGGAGTGCGCAGGGTTTGTCAACCGGTCCGTCCTATCACTATCCCGTGCTCTGGCGATCGACCGACAAGGGCGAGACGTGGACGAACATCAGTCTGAACATCGGAAACTTTGCGTCCCTCCTCCCACTGAGTACCGAAGCGATCCATGAGACGCGTATTCTGCTGTCGCTTGGCGAACAGCGAGCCTTTCTCGCTACCTATATCGAGGGCGCCCCCAACGATGGAACGTGGACCCCGTTTTATCTGTCTGAGGACGGCGGCGACACGTTCGTAAAGAGCCTCCCGACCAGTCGGATTGGGATGTTCGCTGATGGCGATGCGAATAACTCCCTCTCGGCGCTTGTGCCGGTCCAGGCCACGTTTGCGAACGATGGCTCGATCCTGGTCCTGATGGCAGCGTGGGACGAGGGATACATCGAGATCTGGCGAGGGGTGCTCAACCAGCAAGTGGCGGCTGAGCACCGCGCGGTTGGATTCGTCGAGCAGATCGAGGGGGCCCCGCCGCCAGTGAGCTTTGCGTCGGCGACAATTCCTGAGCAGGAGCTTATCCGGGGATGATTCCTTCCGTCACTCCTGTGGCCGGTGGTCTCCTGATCCAGTGGAACGACTTCATCGAGCCGGTGGACATCGAGAGCTACGACATCTACTACGGCACGAACTCGCCGCCAGCCGCGAAGTGGACGAACACCCGCGGGAAGGAAACGACGATCACCGGCCTCGAGGCCGGGACGACGTACTACGTACAGGTCTTCGCCAACGACTCCTTCGGCCCGGGGACCGGGAGTGGGGTCGTCAGCGGCGCACCCCTTTAGGAGAATCGCATGCCTCAGTACACGACCGGAACCGCGCGGGTGCTCAGTGCGGCCCCGCAGCGGGTCGAGCTGGTGGGGGCCACGACCACGAACCAGTTGGTCGCCGGGGACCTCTGGAAGTTCCAGGCCGACGAAGCCCCCGCGTTCTTCACGATCGGGAGCATCGTCAGCGCGACTCTGTTCGACTTGACCGGGCCTTACACGGGGGCGCAGGCGCTCGATACCCTCTTGCCCTACCTCGCCGTCCGGGACTTCACCCCCAACTTCTTCATCCCGGAGCTGGCCCCCGGCGACGTCCGGATCCGCGACGTCTACACCCAGGCGATGCGGATCATCGACGCGAACCTGGGGGGCGGGTCCCCCGCGGAGTTCTCCTTCGTGGGAGCGGTAACCGTGGGCGACAAGCCGTTCCGGTGGTACCCGCCGCGGCGCTCGAACATTCGGTCGGTCGCGGCGTTCTTGGGTACTGCCCCCAGCGGGAACAGCCTGATCGTGGATGTGAAGAAGAACGGCGCGACGATCTTCGCTACGACGGCCAACCGTCCGACGATCCTGCCGGGCAACTTCTTCGGGCTCAGTGGCGCACCTGACACAAAGCTCCTTGAAGTGACCGATTTCCTGACGGTTGCCGTATCCCAAATCGGATCCGGTGTGGCGGGCTCAGACCTCGTGGTTCAGGTGCGTTTCTAGCGAGTGTTTCCAAGGTTTACGCGGGTCGAAATGCTACGGTGCCGTAGAGAAAATCCCTGTGATTGGAGGATGGAAGGCGGTGACAGAGAGCGTCCTCATCGTGCTGGCATTCCTGACTCGTTCGGCGGCGCTGGTAGTCCTGCTGCTGCTCTACCGGTACTTCCGGCAGTCCTCGGGGAAGCTGGTCCGTCCGATTCGGCAGGTGATCGGCGCGTTCGCATTCCTGCTTGCCTGGGTGTGGACCGCTTCGCTCGGGGAAGTCATCTCGTTCTGGCCGCGCGCCGGCGCGGTCGTCGAGTACGGCTCGAGCTGGATCTGGGTGCCGAATGCGGTGATCAGCATCGCCCTCGTGCAGCTCCTCGTCCGCCTCTACCTGCGAGATCTTGAAGATGTCGCGTGAGCCGAAGAAGCGGTCGACCTCGATCACCGTGGCCACGACGGAATCGACCACGACGACCAAGGAGCCCTTTCAGCCCTTAAAGGACTTCATCGGGCCTGGTCGTCGGCGGAGTGATCATCCGCTCGTCGTCGGCACGATCGTGCTGTGTTGCGGGATCATCGCGATCGGCACGGCCGTCCAGGTTGGCGCCACGCTGTGGGCTGGGTCGCAGGTCAAGATTCTCCTCGAGAAGGATCAGAAACGCGATGCCTCGACGGACAACATGCGGCGGACCATCATCAAGTATTCCGAAGCCCAGGCCACGGTGATGCGGACGGTGTGTCTCAATGTCGCGAAGAGCGAGCGGGATCGAGCCGATTGCATGGTGCCGGTCCCAGAGGTGACCTCGAAGGGGCCCGAGCATTAATGCCCAGGCGTCCTCGCAATCCCTCCCCGGTGATCCAGGGGATCCCGCTCGACGGCGCCCCGGTGTACGTCAAGCTGGTGATCTGGATGCTCATGTGGTTCGGCCTGCCCGTGGTGATGGTGCTCGCGTTCTTCTTCGTGTTCATCGGCTACCTGCCGTCGCCGGTCACTGAAACGGCGTCGAACATGCGGGACCATCGGCGCGAAACGGGAGACATCTTGAAGTACATGGAGACGAGCACAAAACTGTCCCGGCAAATCTGCCGGAATACGTCTCCGGATCCCGCCGACCGCGTCGCGTGCAATCAGTGACCGTCCTCGCCGACATCAGTGACGCCTTGCCGCTCATCGCGTTGAACACCCTCGTGCTCCTCGGAGGCTGCGGAGTGATCGTGTCGGTGGTGGCGATCGCGCGGCGGGTCCGACGACCCAGGAGGCTCGTGAAGTGAGCCTCTTTCCAACCTTTCCGCAAGGAGAACCCGGTACGTGGCCGGAGCTCTCCATCTACGCCGCGACGGTACTACTCGAGGCAGAAGGGGAACCCGAGCAGGGGAAGCTGGCGGTGGCGTGGGTGATCCGCAATCGGATGGACCAGCAGAGCGCTTCGATCCGCACGGTCATTCTGGGCAAGGACGGCCTCGCGCAAGGCGATGGGAAGCCATACGAGGGGTTCTCGTGCTGGAACGACGATTATGTCGCGATGCGGGTCGCGCGCCTGACGAATCCGGATCCGGTCATGGTGGAGATTTGCTGGCGCGTCGCCTGCGCGGCGTACTGGCGACTGATTCCGGATCCCGCTCACGGGGCGACGTTTTATCTCAATCCGGATTTGACTCGCCAGATCCGGCCCGACCATAAGCTGCCGAGCTGGTACGACCCCAAGCGCGTGAAGCTCCGCGTGGGGCACCACGAATTCCTGATCGCATAGGAGGCGTCGAATGCTCGGCTGGCTCTACGTGTTCCTGGTTGCCAACCTCAACATCCTCATTGCGATCGGCGTGGCGACGGCGGCGGCGCAGGACGCCGGCGGGACGCAGACAATCTCGCAGTTCATCACGCTCCGGGACCTCGCGACCTTCCCCGGCCAGTCCTACGTCGTCGGGATCCTGAGCGAGGCCCTGAAGCGCCTGATGCCGGCGCAGTCGGACGGCCTCAACCGAGCGCTCATGACCGTCGGCGCGGTCGTCGTCAACTTCATCGCCGCCCTCGCCTTGGCCCCTGAGTTCCCCGAGACGAAGCTCCTGATGGCCACGCTCATCATGATGAGCGTTCTGAACGGGACGGCGATCGCGGTGGCGGCCATGAAGAGCATCGAGTTCGTCGTCGAGCGGGTGCAGCGGGAGATGTCGCGCGACCTCGCAGCCGGTGGGGTGCAGGTCACCACCGAGGCCCGCGTCGGTCGGCGGCCGGCGCCGGGGGCGCATGCCCCGGAGCCCTCGCCGCTGGCCCACCTGGCGACCGAGCAGCCCGAGGATCCCAAGCGACGTGAGGGGCCGAATGTCCCCTGAGACCATCCTCGTCATCAATGCGGCCTCGCCGTCGGTCTGCTCGGACGACGAGGTGCGTCATTACGTCGCGGCCATCCAGGACTTCATGCCGGAGTTCAGCCGGGCCTGGGGGCTGCCCGAGGTCGACGTGGCCTTCATGGCGCACGGCCAGCGGATCCCGAGGGGCTTTGGACACCTCCAGATCGTGGCCAACGATAGCGACCAGGCCCAGGCGCTCGGGTACCACGAGGTCTCGAGGGACGGCTATCCCATCGGGTACACCTTCGCGAAGACCGGACGCGCGGGCGGGAACTCCATCTCCGGGACCCTGACCCACGAGATCTTCGAGGCCCGCTGCAACCCCTACATCGACCGCCAGATCCTCGGGCCGGATGGGCGGCGGTGGGACCTTGAGGTCTGTGATGCCCCGGAGGCGGACGAATGGGGCATCGAGTGGCCCATGCCTAGCGGTCCACGGGTCCTCATCTCGAACTTCTGCCTGCCGAGCTACTACGATTTCCGGGCCCCGCCGGGGGTCGCCTACGACTACCGCGGGCTCCTGAAGCTGCCCATCCCCGCGATGCTGCCCGGTGGCTACCTTGCGTTCCAGGAGCCGAATGGGGCCTGGGGCCAGATCGACGCGTTCGGGAACAACCGGCGGGCTCGGATGCGCGCCCGCCCCCAGCCGTTCAGCCGTCGCTATCGGGCGATGGTGCGCGACTGGCAAGAGTCTGAAGTCCAAACCGCGTAAAAGGAGAGACCCATGAAACACCTCGTTACTCTCGTCCTTCTCGTCACCCTCATCACCGGATGCTCGAGCATCATGGGCGGTGGGCCGGCGGTCGCGACCCGGATCCTCGCCGGCCTGACCTGTGTCGCCGCGCTGGCCCAGCTCGGCGCGCCGCTGGCGACCGATCCCGATCTCGGCGTGAGCACCGCGGTCGATGCCTTCAATGCGGTGCAGAAGATCACGGACGCGGGCAAGCTCGCGGTCGCCAACTCGGCCTGCGCGGAGACCCTCGCCTATGCGGTCGAGGACCTGAAGGGCGCTGTCGCCATGGTCCAGTCCAAGCCCACCACGCCGGCGACGGCCGAGCCCCCAGCTCAACGGAAGGCCCGCCTGTCCAAGGATCTCCCGAAGGCGCAGTCCGGCCCGGTCAAGGTCCAGGTCCCGCTGAAGTAGCCCATGTTCGCTCTCAGCCTCCCGGTTCTCATTGCGCTCGTCTCCTTCGGGCTGGGGATCGTGCGCTTCATCTGGACCACGTTCTTCTCGAAGAACGCCCGGGTGGAGGCCGCGCACGATTGGCTGGTTCAGAAGCGGACCGAGCTCAAGGCGGAGCGGGATCGGCTGAAGGCGACGTACGACCGCATCAAGAAGGAGCCACCAAGCACGGGGCAGGATGTGGTGGACAAGCTGAACTCCCAGTTCGGGGGGGAGAAAAAGGATTGAGGTGGCTGAGGATACTGCTCGCGGCGGGGCTCCTGGGTGGCTGCGTCCATGTCGCCCAGGAGCCTCTTCTCCCACTGCCGGAGCGCCCCAAGATCCGGTTCTTCCTCTGCGATACGGATAAGGTCTGCCTCTCGCAGGCCGACGCCGACCTGCTCGCCAAGTTCCTCGATCAGCTCAATGCGTTCGAAGCGGGTCGGCAGCGGTTGACGGAGTAAGACACAATGCGTTATCGCCAGCCGACTTCGAGGCGAGACCAGCGCCGATCCAAAAGCGCATACAAGCGACGCCAGAAATCGGGCTGGAAGATCTTGCGCATCGCGAGCTGGAAACGAGTGGCAATTCTTGCATGCGTGGTCCTCCTGTTGGCCCTCCTGAAGCTGACGAAATACCTGTAGCCGTCCTTCGGGGCTTGACACCCGTCGGTCGGCCACGTAGTGTCGCGGCCAGTACGCGAGATCGCTCGAGATCGGGACCGAAAATGATCGCTCTGCCCTGGCGTATCGCCCTCGTCCTTGTCGTGCTGCTGTTCGCAGACATTGCCGATGCCGAGGTCAATGTCCCCGGCATCGGCCCCGAGGTCAATGCGCCCGGGGCGTTTTCATTCGATGGCGACATCGATGGCGACATCGGGGCGCGGGTCGAGATCTATACGGCATCGGTGACTGCTCAAGCGCCGATCGTCGTCCTCGTGGTGGTCACGCCACTAGTGCTCCCCCTGGAGTGTCGTGCGGTGCCCGCTCGCGCTCGCGTCGCTCGGAACAAACTCTTCGCGCTTGACGATCCCGGAACTCCCGACGCCATTCTGTAGTTAGTTCCTCGTCCCGTAGCCGACCGACTCCGACCGCTCAATCCATCATAGGAGATCGCTCATGGCCAAGGACCACAAGATCACGGAATGGAAGCGTCTCGTGAATGCTCTCGCAAAAGCGCTCTGGAATATGCGCAGAAATCGAATGCAATACTGAGTCGAAACTGATTGAGAAAATGACCAGTGGATAACTTGTGGACACGAATTTTCTTGACGGCGAATCAGCGGATTCGTTAATGTGCGTATCCGATGAACCGAAAAGCCGTCCAGCAGCATCTCCAGCGGCTTGTCACTGAGCGTGGCGACCAGAAACGGGCCGCGGAAACGCTCGGCGTCTCAACGACATACTTGAGCGAGGTCCTGCGCGGCACGAAGCTCCCAGGGCCGAAGATCTTGAAGGCGCTGGGGCTTCGTCGCAAGGAAACCTACGAGCAGGACGGCGCGAATGCCTGAGCCCTCCCTCGCGGAGCAGCTTGACCGGGTGAAGCAGGGCCTCCATAGCCTGCCGGCCGAGCTCGATGCGGCACGCCGTGCCGTCTCGGACCGTCGCAAGGCCGAGGCGGAGGTCGCGGCCCTCGTCAAGGATCTCGAAGCGGAGACCCTGATGGTGGTCTCAGGGGAGACGACTGAGACAGGCAAGCCGCTGTTTTCGAATAAGGAATCGCGGGAAGCCGAGGTACGGAATCGGCTGCGGGCCAGTGACGCCTACCGCCAGTTGAAGCGTCAGCTTGACGAAGCGGAAACGGGCAAGCTCAACGCAGAGATGCAGCTCAATCAGCTCCAGGACCAGGAACGTGCGCTCGATCGGACCCTCGATGCGATCTGTCATCAGGTCCGCGCGGACAGCGTGCGGGAACTCGCGAAAACGGTCCTAGCACTCACGGCATTAGAGGCCAAGCGGATGGCCGGAATGGGGGCGTGATGGCCACACCACAGACAGGACTCGCGAAGCGGAGCACCACGGCAGATATTGTGATGCAGGCCCAGGTGCCGTCGCTCTTGGCGAACAACATCTCCCAGAACGACTGGGATGCCATGCCGGCGGAGGAGCGCCTCGCCTGTTACGAATTCTTCCAGGGCGAGGTGAAGAACACGACCGAGAACCTGGACATCACGTTCCCGCGAGTGAAGTACCCGACATCCGGGAGCGGGGTCTTCGAGATGCCGAGTCCCGATGGGCAGCCGGAGTACCGGCCCACATTGACCGGGGCCGTTATATTCAAACAGCCAGTCAGGGCCTACTGGCCCATCGGCGACCCGATCAGCAACAATCCCCCGGTGTGCTCGTCGCCCGACGGGATCCGGCCACTCGCCGACAGCAGCAAGAAGCAGTCTGAGTACTGCGTCGGGTGTCCCCAATCCGTATTCGGGAGTGGCAAGGAAGGGCAGGGGCAGGCGTGCAAGGCCCGGCTCAACGTGTTCACCCTGATGGATAAAGACGGGGTGCTCGACGAGATCCCCACGCTGATCAGCGTCCCTCCGAGCCAGCTCAAGGCCTTCAGCGACTATGCCGTCCAGGTGGCCAAGGCGAAGTCCTCCCTCCTCGGCCAGTGCACCGTGTTCGGGCTGGTCGATGCGACGAACAAGCAGGGCGTGAAGTACAAGGGGCTGACCCTGAAATTCGGGCGGAAGCTCCAGTACAACGAGATGAAGCGGGCGCGCGACCTCGGCACGCTCTTCATGGAGAACATGCAGCGCCGCGGCTTCGTGGTAGAGGAAGCCGATCCGGATCCTGGGACGATCGACGGGCACGCAGAAGTCATCTCCTAAACGATCGGGCCGCGTCCATGGCAGCGGGGAAGGCCAGTGCGAGCCCGCAGCGGGGCGACCGACGGTGGTCGACCTTCTCTCGATACACCGTCGTAGCTGAGGGGGCCTCGTGGACCTCCTCCCCGATTTGAAAGGCCGGTGACCAGCCAGCGCGAGCTGGTGATTTGGATTCCTGGATTACCCGATAGCCCGAATCGGTTTCGCAAGCGGAACACGAGAGGTCGTATGGCCCAGGTCAGGATCGAACGAGAGAAGGCCGCCGCGTGTGCCCTCGCGGCCGCGCGGACGGCCCTGCCGAGCGGGCAGGACTTCTTCACGGGGGCCGCTTCGATCGACTTCGAGGTCCGGCTCCGTAAGTTCCGCGATGCCCTCGCGAATCTCCCGGCCTCGCTCAAGGCCATGCAAGACGGGCTGTGTCGCGGGTTGGTGGACCGGCCGGGGACCTTCGCGGTGCTGCCGGATGGCGATGGGCCGGAGACTCGCTACGACTGGCGCCGGCCCACGCAAGTCAAGGTCAAGACGAAGGCCGAAGAAGGGGTGCTCGTCACCATCCGGAGCACGGCGTGAATGTCGCGTCGATCCCGACCCTCGATCAGATTGCGGAGCATCCCGAGCTGGCGATGCAGCTTCCGGCTCCGACGCTCAGGCTGCTCATGGTGAACGCGCTCAAGGTGCAGAGCGTGTGCATGATCGCGCTGATCGGTCAGCCTGAGCCGCCCCCACCGGTGCCGGCCGAAGACCGGCTCCTGTCCTCGAAAGAGGCGGCCGAACTCCTGGGGCTCTCGCCGCTGACGCTCTTGCGGGGGCGGACGCGCGCCCCGTATCGCGACTTCGTCGTGCAGACCGGGACCAGAAGTCCGCGGTTCTCGCTCCAACGCATTCGGCGCTACATCATCGAGGCGTGATGGCACGCCCCCGCGGATTCGGTGGGATTTACCGGCGCCCCGACACCCCCGACGGCCATCTCTGGATCCGGTGGTATCACGATGGGGACCGGTGCGAGTCCGTGGCGAAGGCGCTGGGGAAGCCGCCGGCGACGGTCACGGTGAAGGATGCCGAGCGCCTCTTGAACACCCGGCTGCGCGAGAAGATCGAGGGGCGGGCGATCCCGGTCCGGCGGAGCGTGACCGTGGCCGAGCTGCTGGACGACTACTGCGTGGCGCTCCGGGTCCGCGGGGCGAAGAGCACCCGCCAGATGCGCTCCCACGTGGCGGCGGTCAAGGGGTGGTTCGGACGGGAACGCGCGGCGACCCTGACGACCGCCCGGTTGCAGCGCCTCGTCGACGAGATCCTCGCCCGCGAGCATCTCCAGGCGGGCGTCCGTCGCCCCTATGCCCGCGGCACCGTGAAGACGCGCCTGTACGTGCTCCACGCGGCCTTGGTGCACGCCAAGGAGGTCCTCCGGACGATCACCGACGTCCCGCGGCTGCCCCGGATGATCGTCCGCAACGCCCGGCAGGGATTCTTCACCTACGAGCAGTTCCGGGCCATCCTCGCGCACCTGGCGCAGCCCGCGGCCGACATCGCCCTCTTCGGGTACCTCACGGGCTGGCGCGAGGGCGAGGTCCTCGAGCTGCCGGTGACCGCGGTGGACCTCAAGGGGCAGACGGTCCGGCTCGGCGACAGCAAGACCGGCGAGGGGCGGCTGCGCCCGCTGGTCGAGCCCGATCTGCTGGCGCTGGTGACGCGGCGCGTGGCGGAGCGGGCGCTGGGGTGTCCCTACCTCTTCCACCGGCGCGGCCGGCTGGTCGGGCGAAACTGGTTCCAAGAACAGTGGCGAATTGCCCGGAAAGCGGCTAATCTCCCCGGGATGTTTTTTCACGATTTCCGGCGGACGGCCTACAACGACTTCGTGTCGGAGGCCGGGCTGGATCTGGTGACCGCCATGGAGCTGACCGGGCATAAGTCCCTCGCCATCGCCCGGCGGTACAACATCGTCGAGCAGCGGCGGATGCGCTTGGGGCTGGCCAAGGTCTCGGAACTCCGAGCGACTCAGAAGGACACGTACAAATCCCCGGCAATGGGGCCCGGGATGACGGCCGGATCGTTGAGAATTCCATGACTTTGGAGAAGCGCCATGGCGTATAACCGAGCCGACCACCCGGGTCCGAAGCGGTCGCGTCCCGTCGCTCGCCTCTATTCCGGCGCGGCGTTAGCGTCCCAGTTTCCGACCGCTCGCGACCCCGTCCGACCGCAGCCGACCCCACGCTCCCGGACGAATCCCTCGCACACCCCGATCCTGATCCTCCCGGAGGCCGTCGCCGCGGCGCTGCTCTGCCAGTACTGCCGCTGGGCCCTCACGCACCATCACTGCCCGGGCTGCGGACGTCCCGGGCCCGATGCGGGCCCCTGCGTGGCGTGTGACTTCCCCGGGCCGCTCCTGGGGGTGCTCGTCGTGCTCGGTGTGGCCGTCCTCATCGTGGCTGCGGTGGTCCTTTATGGCCCGTTCTAACCGAAAGGAGCTCTCCATGCGACAGACAGTGCGGCGGCAGCAGGTAGCGCGGCGGCGGTTGGTCGAGCAGCTCGCGCGGGCGCTCTGGCGGCGGCAGCGGCCATGACCCTGCGCGCCTACCGGGGGCAGGGCAAGCAGCCGTGGCGGTGGCGACTGGTGGCGAGCAACGGCAAGATCGTGGCCGATAGCGCCGAGGGCTACGCCACGCGGTCGTCACTCACGCGGGCCGTCCGACGCATCCAGCGGGGCCTCAACGGCGCGGACTTCATCGAGGTCGTCTGGGTGTGAGCTGCCCGCACCCGTGGCGCGAGTTCATCCTCCTGCCAGCAGGCCGGGCGAAGTGCGGGGCCGCGCCGTGCGCGCGGCGGCCTGGTACGAGTGGATGCCCGTCTGGATCCTTGGCCCGGTCCTCGGGATCGTCCTCGTCGGCCTCGCCGCCTGTTGGTGGTTCCATTGAGCCCACGCGAGCGGCTGTCCCGAGCCGATCGGCTCGCCATCGTGGCGGTAGTCATCACCTGCACGATTGCCTTCTTCGCCGGCGTGTGGTGGGGCACCCCCGAATGACCGACGATGCTGCCGGCCTTCCGGATCCGCAACCAGTTCGGCGAGGAGCAGATCCTCGCCTTCAAGACCACGCGCGGGCGGTTGGCCATCTTGAATACCGCGGACTACGGGATCTCCCCCGACGAGGCGAATCGGCTGGCCGAGTGGCTGCTGGACACCTTCCCGGAGGACGACCCGTGACACTCGGACCGGCGGCGTGGTCGTTCGTCCGGATCTGGGCGGTGGGGGAAGTGTGCCTCGCCTGTCTGCACCCGATCTACGGATCGGGGG
>Ga0134122_10003365_pt1 | contig 11877 bp, 11 predicted proteins | sample KB302_FD_96461 | JGI IMG/M metagenome (GOLD analysis project Ga0134122, IMG submission 96461) | Terrestrial soil microbial communities without Nitrogen fertilizer from Kellogg Biological Station, Michigan, USA - KB3-0-2 | ecosystem: Environmental > Terrestrial > Soil > Unclassified ...
AGCGTAATGTTGTCGCCCGATCGCAATGACAGCTGATCAGCAAGCCGCCGCCCGATCGCAACGCCCTGCTCCTCATCAAACCCCTTGAGTGAGCCCTGCTTGATGTTGTTGGCGACGGATGGAAGCTTTTCCAGGTCCATCAGCCGGATGCCGCGGATCAGTACGCCGCCTGCATTGAAAGGCGATGATGCCAGCGCCTGCCCCTCGACGATTGGCGCAGCCAGCCTGATGCCCGGGACGCCGGCCACACGCGCCGCGACCTCGTCCCAATCCGTGAGAGGCTTTTCCAATGGCTGAATCAGCAGATGGCCGTTAAGGCCGAGAATCTTGTCGAGCAGCTCTTTCCGGAAGCCGTTCATCACCGCCATGACGATGATGAGGGTAGCGACACCAAGCATGATCCCGAGGAAGGAAAACCCGGCGATCACCGAGATGAATCCTTCCTTGCGCCGCGCACGCAGGTAGCGCAGCGATAACATCCATTCGAACGGAGAGAAGGCCCGCGTGCCGTTGGGCTCAGTCATCGACGATTGGTTCCCCACGCTCGACTGTTCACATGATTCTGGCGGATTCGTGCCGAAGGCGCGAGAGCAAAGCCTTTGTCAACACACAGGATTCTTGGCTGGAGAAGCCACGCTTTGGGCGTTCATGCCCGGCACAAGGCCAAGCATGACGATGCGGTGCTACCGCGACAGCAAATCGAGCGCCGCAGCGGCACTGAGGTTCTCCCGGCTGCCATCGGCGCGCTTTTTGACCTCGACTTTGCCTTCCGCCAGCCCACGGGGCCCAATCAATATCTGATAGGGAATCCCTATCAGATCGGCTGTGGCAAATTTGGCGCCCGGCCGCTCATCGAGGTCATGGTAGAGCACCTCGACGCCCTTTGCGGTGAGATCACGGTAAAGCTGCTCGCAGGCGGCATCGGTGTCAGCAGCGCCCTGCTTCAGGTTGAGGATCACCACCTTGAACGGCGCGACCGGCTCCGGCCAGATGATACCGGCTTCGTCATGCGACGCTTCAATGATGGCGGCCACCAGGCGGCTGGGACCGATACCGTACGAGCCCATATGCACCGGCACTTCCTTGCCGTCAGGCGTCGCGACCACAGCCTTCATCGGCTTGGAGTATTTGGTACCGAAATAAAATATGTGGCCCACCTCAATACCACGGGCCGACACCTGCTTGTCGGACGCCACTTTGCCGAAGGCGGCGGCGTCATGCATTTCCGAGGTTGCGGCGTATTGCGAAGTCCATTTGTTGACGATGCCCTGCAGCTCGGCAACGTCATCGAAATTCACGTTGGTCGCCGGCACCTGCATGTCCAGGTAGTCCTTGTGACAGAAAACTTCCGATTCACCGGTCTGCGCAAGAATGATGAATTCGTGTGAAAGATTTCCGCCAATCGGTCCCGACTCCGCGCGCATCGGAATCGATTTCAAACCCAGGCGCGCGAAGGTGCGAAGATAGGCAACGAACATCTTGTTGTAGGAATGCGTCGCGCCGGCCTGATCGAGATCGAACGAATAGGCGTCCTTCATCAGGAATTCGCGGCCACGCATCAATCCAAAGCGCGGACGCACCTCGTCGCGAAACTTCCACTGGATATGGTAGAGATTGAGCGGCACGTCCTTGTACGATCGCACATAGGCGCGAAAGATCTCGGTGATCATCTCCTCGTTGGTCGGCCCATAGAGCATATCTCGCTCATGCCGATCCTTAATACGCAGCATTTCCTTGCCGTAGGCCTCGTAGCGCCCGCTTTCGCGCCACAGGTCCGCAGACTGGATCGTCGGCATCAAAAGTTCGATCGCGCCCGACCGGTTCTGTTCCTCGCGCACGATCCGGCAAATTTTCTGCAGCACGCGAAAGCCAAGCGGCAGGAACGCATAGATGCCCGCGGCCTCCTGTCGCATCATGCCGGCGCGCAGCATCAGCCGATGCGACACGATCTCCGCCTCTTTCGGCGTTTCGCGCAGGATGGGCAGAAAAAAGCGGGACAGGCGCATGGATTTTCTTGAGGGATTCGTGGATGACGAGGTCAGAGAAAGCGGATCGGCCGCAAAAACACAAGGGCTGGCGTGCTTTTTCGGGAATTTATCGGGGGTTGCGGCATCTATATCCGTGTTAGGCTGGCCTGAAGGGCGGAAGGGAACGCATGCGAGGGGGCACCAGATACTTTCTGAGTCTGCTGGCGGCCATTGCTGTCGTCATGCATACGACGCTATGGGCCGCGCTTGCACCGCTCGCCGCGAGCCCGATCGTCGACCCTTTCACGATCATCTGCCATAGCGAAACCTCCGCGCCTGCCGAACAGGCACCCGCCCCCGGCCCGCTCACGCCGGCGCATGCCTGCGATCACTGCAATCTGTGCAGCGCGGCCACACCACCGTTGGCGCCCGACACAGTTCTGGCGGCTCGCTTCGAGCCTGTGCGGACCCTGCAGGTCCTGCGCCCGATCAATATTGCGCGGCATGACGATGTTGCCGCCGATCCGAAACTCGCCCGAGGTCCTCCAGCTTTCGCCTGACCCGTACGCCGCCTTGCGCGGCTTCCTTGATCGGTCATTGCGACACTGGAGTCTTCCATGTGCAGGAGTTTGTGGCCTCTGGCCATGCTTGCCGCCGTCCTGGCGGCTTCAACGACACTCTCAACGACACTTGCCCGCGCTCACGAGATCGTCGGCAACCGGTTCTTTCCGGCAACGCTCGCCATCGACGATCCCGGCGTCAACGACGAGGTAGCGCTGCCGACCGTTTCGTTATCGAAAACCGGCGACGTTCCGTCCTTCAAGCAACTTGACGTCTCAGGTGAGTTTGCAAAACGCATCACCGAAGATTTCGGCGTCTCGTTCGCGCCGACATGGTCACGGCTTTACGCACCCGGTGGACCAAACCTGACCGGAGCCCGCGGCTTCCAGAATCTCGAGACGACATTCAAATATCGTCTATTCAAAAGCCCCGAGCATGAATTCGTGATGTCGGCAGGACTTGAAATCGAATGGGGCGGCAGCGGTACGCAGAGTGTCGGCACAGAGCGGTTCACCGTTTACACACCGACTCTCTACTTCGGCAAAGGTTTCGGTGATCTTCCGACCAGCATGAATTGGGCGCGGCCTTTTGCGATCACCGGCCAGGTCGGGTACGCCATACCGGGCGTGTCGAAGACCACTGTCGCTACCTTCGATCCTGACACGGGCGAGACGGACATCGACACGGAGTTTAATCCGCGCGTGCTCAATTGGGGCGCGACGCTCCAATACAGCATGCCCTATCTGAAATCCGCCGTTGTCGATCTCGGTCTGCCCGAGTTTATCAACCGGCTGATCCCCATCGTGGAGGCTTCGTTTCAGACGCCGGTCTCAAACACGGTGACGTCCGGCACCGTGACGACCGGAACGATCAATCCGGGGATCATCTACGCCGGAAAAACGTACCAAGTAGCAATCGAGGCCATGATCCCGGTGAACCGGCAAAGCGGCACGGGCGTTGGTGTCATCGCCCAGCTGCACTTCTTTCTCGACGACATATTCCCGAACACATTGGGACGGCCCATCTTCGCAAACAACATCAGTACAGGGAGGCCGAGCTTCGGCCGTTAGTCATGCGCATCATTCTCACAACCCTCGCTTTTATCTTCGCGACGGCAGGCTCTGCTTTCGCGCATGCCCATCTTGATCATGCCGCACCGAAAGTCGGCAGCACGGTCGCGCAGGCTCCAAAAGAAGTCGTGCTCTGGTTCACGAACCAACTTGAGCCAGCCTTCAGCAGCATCGATGTACGCGATGAAAAGGGTGCGGCCGTGACTTCCGGCAAAGCCGTTCTCGGCGGAGATCGCACGCAATTGCGTGTGCCGCTCAAGGCTTTGCCTGCCGGAACTTACAAGGTGATCTGGCGCGTCTTGTCTGTTGATACCCACCGCACGCAAGGCGATTTCACCTTCCGCGTTGGGCGATAAGTCGGGCAACGCGAGACATCTGTTGATGCTCGATCCATTGGCCCTGGTCCGTGGTTTACACTTTGCCGCAACGTTGCTGACGTGCGGAACGGTCGTCTTTCTGGTGCTCGTGGCAGAACCGGCCGGCGGAAAACTTCAGGGCGATTTCGCGGCGTTTCGCCACCAACTCAATGTCCTGACATGGCTCGCGCTTGGCGTTGCAGCGCTTTCGGGCGCAGCCTGGCTGGCGCTGTTGGCATCCGACATTCTCGGTGCATCTCTGGCCGATGTCTGTCTGCATGGCGGCGCCTGGCCGGTGTTGTTCGACACGCGCTTCGGACTGGTGTGGTGCGTACGGCTGGCGCTCGCGATGTTGCTTGGCATTCTGATCCTTCTGCCGGCGACGCCGGGTTTCCAGATGGTCACAGCGGTCGCGTTGACAGTTTTGCCCGCGCTGGTCGGCCACGCCGGCGCGACCCCGGGGGCAGGTGGCGACGTCCACCTCGTGTCCGACATGGTGCATTTGCTTGCGGCCGCGGCATGGCTGGGCGGTTTGCCGGCCTTCGTCTGGTCCCTTTGGCGAGCGCGCCGCACGCCAAATCCGGCCTGGCTCGATTTCGCAATCCGGTCGACCCGCCGCTTCTCAGTGGTCGGTATCCTGAGCGTCGGCGCCTTGCTGGCGAGCGGACTGGTAAACAGCTGGTATCTCTTAGCCAGCCCCCGCGATCTCGTGGCGACCGACTACGGGCGGTTGGTCGCACTCAAGATCGCCCTGTTCGCCGCGATGGTCGCCATCGCCACAGTGAACCGCTTCTACCTGACACCTCGGCTTCCCGCCGTTCCCGCACTGCGCACACTCCAGCGCAATAGCGTCGCCGAAATCTGCCTCGGCCTGTGCGTGCTTCTATTCGTCGGCATGCTGGGAACCTTGCCACCCTCGGCGCACACACATGCCGCGCCTGAAGGCATTCCGCCAGGCGCCGCCTTCGTTCATATCCACGCTCCGGAGGCCATGACCGATGTGATGATCAACCCGGGACGCCCCGGACAAGCCGACGTTACGATTCGCGTTTCACGCGAGGATATGTCTCTTTTCCCGGTAAAGGATGTACGCCTCGTCCTCGAACCGCCGAAGCCGGGCGGTCGACCCGTCGATCAGAATGCCGTCGAGCAGGACGACGGGACCTGGCTGGTGAGTGGCATTACGGTTTCGGAACCCGGCATATGGACAGCCCGGGTTATCGTCAGGCCCGAGAGCGGGGAGCCGATCGCCCTCGATGCCCCGATCGTCATCGAGCGCTGACAGTACAAATATTCGTGACAGCCTTCGGACGATCGGCTAGCGTCGCTTCAGCCCGTACGAGCGGAACCCGGCAGCAAGACCGGCGCCAAACCTGCGGTCCAAGTCTTGGGAGGAGAAGCAAGTCCTGGCGCGACAATCGCCGCCGCCCCGAAAGCCGATCGGCAGCCGGGGACAGGGACTCGACCATTACGATGAGCAGGGCTTCGTGCCCTGCTCTTTTTTTGTTCAGCGCCGCGGGCCGGAAATTGCCATCAGCAGGTCGTATGGAATAAGGCCTTGCGAATAGACGACGTATAAAACGCCGAAAATCACAGTGGCGACAAGCGTCGTCCAGCCCAGTTTGCTCCAGACCTTGTGTATCGCCGGCGCGCCTGGATCGGTTCCAGGTGCGATCTCGCCGCTTTCTTCCTGGTTGCGCACGCCCCACGGCAGCACGGCGAACAGCGTCAACCACCAGATCAGGAAGTAGATTGCAATGATGGTGCTGGTTGCCATCTGGCTCAAGCTTGTTCGAGTTCGACCAGCGTGCCGCAAAAATCCTTCGGATGAAGAAACAGAACGGGCTTGCCGTGCGCTCCGATTTTAGGTTCGCCATCGCCGAGCACGCGCGCGCCTTGAGCTCTGAGCGTGTCGCGGGCGGCGCGGATGTCCGGCACTTCGTAGCAGACGTGATGGATGCCGCCGTCGGGATTCTTCTCCAGGAACTTCGCGATGGGCGAGTCTTCGCCGAGCGGCTCCAGCAATTCGATCTTCGTGTTGGGAAGTGTGATGAACACAGTCGAGACCCCATGCTCAGGCTGCGGGACCTTCGCCGACACCTCGGCGCCCAAGGTGTCGCGATAAACCATGGACGCCTTGGCGATATCGCGGACGGCGATGGCGACGTGGTTGAGACGACCGATCATGACTGCCCTCGCATCCGGCAACTCCATCATACCGTCAACACGTGCACGTGGCACATCGGCTTCTTGCCCCAACGCTGGGCCACCGCCGCGCGAACGCCGCGACGCAGTGCTTCGGCAACAGACTCGGGATCGCGCCTCCGCCCACGCGGCAGTGACTCAAACGTCTCGATGAGAGCATCGTGCACCGCCTCGTACATCGAGCCGCCATCGCGATCGCGTTCCGGAATCCCGATCAGATCGAGCGACGGATCGTCCACCAGCTCGCCTTTGTCGGTGATGGCGATCGCGACAGATACGGCGCCGGCAAAACTCAACCGCCTCCGGTCCGCAACGGTGCGGGCGTCGGCTTCGACCAACAGCATTCCGTCCTTGTAGATTCGTCCGGCCGGAACCTCATCGATCGTTCGGACCTGCGGCGACAGCTGCACCAGATCGCCATTGCGGCACTGCACGACCTCGCGGACACCGCAGCGCCGCGCGAGCAGGGCGTGCTCGTGCAGGTGGAGAGCCTCGCCGTGCACAGGAATGAGGACCTTCGGCTTCACCCAGCCGATCAGTTCCTCAAGCTCGGCACGGCGCGGATGCCCCGACACATGCACCAGATGCGTGCGATCGGTGATGACCTCGATGCCCTGCTCGATCAGCAGATTGATGACGCGGCTGACAGCCTTTTCGTTGCCTGGAATCGTGCGGGCGGAATAGATCACCCGGTCTCCGGCGGAAAACGTCACCTCCGGGTGCTGGTCCTCGGCGATGCGCGAAAGCGCCGCCCGCGCCTCTCCCTGACTGCCCGTGCAGAGCGCAACGACCTTGGCCGGCGGCAGATAGCCATAGGCATCCATCGGGCGAAAATCCTGTACGCCCTCAAGATAACCCGTTTCGCGTGCGATCTGCACGATGCGTTCCATCGCGCGGCCGATGACGACAACCTCACGGTCGGCGGCTCTTGCCGCGTCGGCGACAGCACGCAGCCGCGCCACGTTGGAGGCAAACGTCGTCACCGCCACGCGGCCGCTCGCGGTCTTGACGAGTTCGGCAATCGTTTTCGCAACGTCGGATTCGGAGGGCGACCGGCCTTCGCGCACCGCGTTGGTGGAATCGCCGACCAGCGCAAGACACCCTTCCTCGCCGAGCGCGCGCAGTTTTTTCTCGTCCGTACGATCGCCAAGGATGGGCGTCGCATCGATTTTCCAGTCGCCGGTGTGCAGCACGGTACCGGCCGGCGTACGGATGATCAGCGCGTTCGATTCCGGAATCGAGTGCGCCATCGTCACCAGCTCGATATCGAACGCACCCACCTTGAAGCGGCTGCCGAGCGCGATGACATTCACCGGGATTTTCGGCGCGCCCGGCTCGCCAGCACATTTGGCTTCCAGCAGCGCAGCCGTGAAAGGCGTTGCATAGATCGGCACCTTGAGCCGCGGCCAGAGGTCGAGCAGCGCGCCAAAATGATCCTCATGGGCGTGGGTGAGCACAAGCCCGGCCAGGTTTTTGCGCTCTTCGACGAGATAACGGACATCGGGCAGAATCAGGTCAACGCCCGGCAGATGTTCCTCTGCCGCGAACGAGACGCCGAGATCCACTGCGAGCCAGCTCCTGCGGTGCTCATCCCCGACGCCATAGATCGACAGATTCATGCCGATCTCGCCCACCCCGCCCAGCGGTGCAAATACCAGTTGCTGCGGTATGGCCATGGTCAGCGCTCACCGAATCCGAAAACTTCGCCGGCCGTGACCACGGTTATCGTTCCGCCCTGATCCAGCAGCAACCGTCCACCATCATCGAGGCCATCGAAGCGGCCCGATAATTCGCGCTCGGGCAATCGGACCTGCAGCATTTCACCGAGGCCGGCCGCACGCTTGAGCCAGTCGGTGCGAATTTCGGCGAAACCCTGCCCCCGTTTCCATTGCGCAAGACGCCGCTCCATTGCCGCCGACAGCGCGGCAAACAGCGCATCTGGGGCAACGAGAGCACCCGTGACCGCAAGATCGGTCGCAGGATAATCGGTCTTGTCAGGGTGTGCCGCACAGTTGACGCCGATACCGACCGCAACTGCAAAGAGCGGTTCGGTTTGCCCTTCGATCAAAATGCCAGCAACTTTTGCCTTTCCGATCAGCAGATCATTCGGCCACTTCACGTTCAGCAACGAGCCGAGCTGAGGCGCACACACGGCAACAGCGTCGTGCAGCGCGAGCGCCGTCACAAAGGATAACTGTGGCGCCTGAGCCGGCGGCGACGGCTCGACCAATAACAGTGTGGCGTAGAGATTGCCCGGTGGCGACACCCATTGGCTGCCACGGCGGCCGCGGCCGGCACTTTGGCTCGCGGCAGTCAACCACAACGGGCCCCGCTCGCCGGCGCGCGCTAGCGCCAGCGCCTCGGCGTTGGTCGAGCCGAGCGTCTCGTAGGCTATGTGCCGGACCCCCGCCAGGCCCGTGGCTTCGCGGTTCATCTCGCGGCGCGCACTCTTACAGCGCGCGCACTAAAACAACGATTTCGCTGCAACCGTCGCCGCGCCCAAAAGCGGCGCCGGATAGGCGAAAAACAGAATGTTGGCAAGTCCAGAAACGCCCAGGACCAGACGCAACAGCATCGGCATGCGCTCAAAGCTCCGCACCGGTTCATCAAAATACATGATCTTGACGATCGCCAGATAGTAGTAGGCCCCGACGACGCTGGTGAGAACGCCGATCACTGCCAGTGTGAAGAGCCCGGCTTTGATCGCGGCCAGGAACACGTAAAATTTGGCGAAGAAGCCCGCGAGCGGCGGTATTCCGGCGAGGGAGAACAACAGCACGGCCAGGAAGAACGCCATTGTCGGATGCGTGCGCGACAGGCCAGCAAGATCGCTGATGGTCTCCACCAGTCTGCCGTCGCGCCGCATGCTCAGGATGACTGCGAAAGTGCCGAGGGTCATCGCCACATAGATGCTCATATAGATGAGCACGCCCTGCACGCCCTCCGCCGTGCCGGCGGCAAGCCCGACCAGCGCGTAGCCCATGTGGCCGATCGAGGAATACGCCATCAGGCGCTTGATGTTGCGCTGGCCGATTGCGGCGAAAGACCCGAGTGCCATCGACGCGATCGAGACGAAAACAACGATCTGCTGCCATTCGTGGGTAATGCCTGGAAATGCCACGACCGTCACGCGCGCGAAAATGGCGATTCCGGCGACCTTCGGCGCAGCGGCAAAAAACGCCGTGACCGGCGTCGGCGCGCCTTCGTAAACGTCCGGCGTCCACATGTGAAAGGGCACCGCAGAGATCTTGAAGCAGAACCCGACGAACAGGAACACGAGTCCGAAGATCAATCCCAGCCCGGCGCCGTTCTGCGTTGCCTTGGCGATGCCTGCAAAATTGACCGTGCCGGTGAAGCCGTAGATCAGTGAGGCACCATAAAGCAGCATTCCCGACGACAGCGCGCCAAGCACGAAATATTTCAGACCGGCCTCGGTGGATCTCAGATTTTCACGATTGGAAGCCGCGATCACGTAGAGCGGCAGGCTCATCAGCTCAAGGCCGAGATAAAGCGCGATCAGATCGGAGGCCGAGATCAACATCAGCATGCCGAGTGTCGCGAGCAGAAACAGCGCGCCGTATTCGAATTTCTGCTGCTTCTCGAGGGTGAGATAGTCGAGCGAGAGCAACAGCGCCCCGCCGGACCCGACGAGCGTCAACACCTTGAGAAAACGCGCGTAATCGTCGACCAGGAAGCTTCCGCCGAACATCACGTGCGGGCCGGGCGCCAGCCAGACGAGAGCGACGCCAGCCAACACCAACACGACAACGCACCAGCCGTTGACCATAGCCGCGCTGCGCTCGCCGATGAATGCACCGAACATCAGCATCAGCATCGCGCCGCAAGCCAGCATCAGTTCCGGCAGCAGCGGCATCAGGTCATGCAAGGCGGACAGCTGATTCATCGTGTGGCGCCCTGCTCGCGTTCGATCTGCGCGAGTTCTCTATTCGTCTCCGCGGCCTTGGCCGCAGCGATGGCGTGATTGTAATTTTCAAGAAGTTGCGTAACCGAGGCGGCCGACATATCGAGCACCGGCTTGGGCACGACGCCGAACAAAATGGTGAGGACGACCAACGGCGCGAAGATCACCGTCTCGCGCCAGCCGATGTCACGGATGCCTTCGAGCGACGGCTTGAGATCACCGAAAATCATCTTTCGGTAGAGCCACAACGCATAAGCAGCCGACAGGATGACGCCAAACGTGGCAAGCGTGGCGACCGGTATATTGATCCTGAACGTGCCGATGAGAGATAAAAATTCGCCGATAAACCCCGACGTTCCCGGCAGGCCAACATTGGCGAGCGTAAACACCATGAACACGAAAGCATAAAGCGGCATGCGGTTGACGAGGCCGCCATAGGCGTTGATCTCGCGCGTATGCATGCGGTCGTACACAACGCCGACGCAGAGAAACAGCGCGCCCGAGACGATGCCGTGCGAGATCATCTGGAAAATGCCGCCGGCAACGCCCTGCGCGGTTGCGGCAAAGATGCCCATCGTCACGAAGCCCATGTGCGCAACGGAGGAATAGGCGATTAGCTTTTTCACGTCCTCCTGCATCAGTGCGACGAGCGAGGTGTAGATGATGGCGACAACCGACAGAGTGAAGATCAGCGGTGCAAATTCATGACTAGCAACCGGGAACATCGGCAGCGAAAATCGTAAAAAGCCATAGCCGCCCATCTTCAGGAGGATGGCGGCGAGGATCACGGAGCCCGCTGTCGGTGCTTCGACATGCGCGTCCGGCAACCACGTGTGGACCGGCCACATCGGCATTTTCACCGCGAATGAGGCGAAGAAAGCAAACCACGCCCATTTCTGCAGACCGATCGGGAAGCCGTGGCGCAACAGCGTCGCGATATCGGTAGTGCCGGCATCCCAGTACATCGCCATGATGGCGAGCAGCATCAAAACCGAGCCGAGCAGCGTGTAGAGGAAGAACTTGAAGCTCGCATAGACCCGGCGCGATCCGCCCCAAATGCCGATGATCAGGAACATCGGGATCAGGCCGCCCTCGAAGAACAGATAGAACAGCACCAGATCGAGCGCCGAGAAGGTGCCGACCATCAGGGTCTCCAGCACCAGAAACGCGATCATGTACTCCTTCACGCGCGTCTGGATCGCGGTCCAGCTGGCGAGAATGCAGATCGGCATCAGCGCAGTGGTCAGGATCACGAAGGGCAGTGAAATTCCGTCGACGCCCATGTGATAAGAAGCGATGCCGAGCCAGTTGTACTTTTCAGCGAACTGGAATTCCGCGGAACTGGCGTCAAAACGCCAGACCATCACCAGGGAAATGGCAAATGTGACCAGCGTCGCCCACAGCGCGATCCAGCGCGCGGTACCGCGCGCAAGACGCTCGTTGCCGCGCACGAGCAACGCGACCAGCAGGGCGCCAAGCAGCGGGAGGAAAGTAACGACGGAGAGGATGGGCCAGTTCATTAATGTGTCCCCATCGCGAACATGAACCAGGTGATAAAGGCCGCAGCCCCAATCAGCATGGCGAAGGCGTAGTGATAGAGATACCCGGTCTGCAGACGCACCACGTTACGGGTGACGTCGAGCACGCGTGCCGACACGCCGTCCGGCCCAAAGCCGTCGATCAGCCAGCCATCGCCGCTCTTCCACAGCAGGCGGCCGAGCCGCTTCGTGGGCCTGACGAAGATCAGGTCATAAAGCTCGTCGAAGTACCATTTATTGAGCAGGAAGCGGTAAAGC